>JFJP01038834.1_pt1 | contig 15515 bp, 15 predicted proteins | sample 431651 | NCBI WGS metagenome assembly JFJP01 (sample SAMN02602958, study PRJNA72255) | Microbial mat metagenome, whole genome shotgun sequencing project. | biome: fresh water; feature: sink hole; material: water; isolation source: purple microbial (photo- and chemosynthetic) mats found in... | reverse complement strand
TAGTGAGTGCCCGGTGCTGTCGTCGGGGAACACATCTTGTCCCGATAAAAATCGGGACACTGGCCGGATGGGATTCAGATAACCCGACAGCTACCTGGGGCGGTTTGCTTGGGTTTATGTCAGGCAAAGACGGTATTGAAAGGGCTTTCAGTAAAGAATTCTCAAATCGTTTTAATATCCACAGAACAAGAGTTGGATTTGCAAATGACGGGATTGACACCTTTGAGAATATGGCACAAAAAGGCATATGGATTATTGACAGGGTGGTTCAGGAAGAGATGAAAGGCGGTGTCGATCTGAAGAACAATTTGTGGTACATACCTATGACAAACAGTGTTGTAAACGGGATGGGGAAAAATTCAAAGCGTCGTAACTTTTGAATATTATGATAAGGTATAACGAGTTCCAGCGTTCCTGCTGACAGATATACTTTTTGTGTAAATTTGCAGTATGAATAAAAGGACTGAAAATATAACAGGACGAATACGAAATGAAATAAAAAGTATCGATCCGACTGCACAGGTTATCCTCTTTGGTTCCCGTGCCCGGGGGGATGCCAGACAAGATTCGGACTGGGATATTCTTATTCTTATAAAAGACACAGTTACAACTGAAATTGAAAGATCGTTCCGATACAGGTTATTCGACCTTGAACTTGAAACCGGAGAGGTATTTTCCACATTTGTTTATAATACAGACACTTGGAATAAGAAACATAAAGTGACCCCATTTTACAGGAGCATAAAACAAGAGGGAGTTCTCTTATATCCCATACAGGGATAAAGCATCAATTTGGGCTACACTTCATTAAACCTGGATTAATTGATAAATCCGCGGCTGAAATTTACATCGACCTTTTTGACTACAGGCAAGCTGGTGACTATGCTGACTTCGTGGATTTCGATAAGGAAAAGACATTACCGTTAATTCCAAGGACAGAAATCCTTCTGATCAAAATTGAGGAGTTAATAAAAGAGAAATAAAACCGATCGGTAAATCAAAAGTACTGGACCCTTCCCGCTGCTGCTGTAATCCATAGATAGGCTTTAACTGCTAGTACATCAGGTGGATCTTCTCCTTATTAATCCACCCGGATTGGTTCTCATACTCTACAAAATATATTTTCAGGTCGGCCTGGTTTTCGTACTCCACAAAATATATTTTCTTCTTTGCCTGGTTGGCATAATCGGTAAAGTACCATTTTCCGTTGTTCTCGCCAGCCTGGTTCTCATACTTCACCTTGTAAACCTTCAGGTCGGCCTGGTTCTCGTATTTCACCACATAGACCTTGACATCCGCCTGGTTCTCATACTGGACGCTGAATACCTTCTGTGCCGATGCCGTGACGGAGACCGCCAGCAGCATCAGGAGGACGGAAACGTAGTAGAACTTTTTCATCGCATTATTCATTTGGACGTTACTGATGTTACAGGGTCAAATTTCGTGCTAAAAATACCGCTTCTCCGCATCATTGAGACAACGCCTGACCGGCAGGTCAGCAGCGAGCCTCTCTTATCGTTCCCTTTCCACTGCTTTTACGAATTGAATGCGGAGATTATTTTAATTTTCTCCGCATATGATGCGGATATTATTTTGTTTTTGCGGAGATTAAGCATTATATTTACCGCAAATAATGCGGAGAATGAAAATATATATCTACCAGCAAACTGACTGGCCACACTTCAGATGGGACAGCAATGCCATAATTCAGTCCTTGGCAACTGTAAGGCACCTGCAGGGTAAGCTGACGGGGAAAATGGAAACATTGGGTTTCAGGCTGAAGAATGAGGCCGTACTGGAAACACTTTCAACTGAGATCACAAAAACATCTGAGATCGAGGGCCGGATTCTAAACCTCGATCAGGTTCGTTCCTCGATTGCGAGAAAACTGGGAATAGAGATCTCAGGCCTCGTGCCTTCAGACAGGGATGTTGACGGGATAGTGGAAATGATGCTGGATGCAACACAGAACCATGAAAAAACAATGACGGCCGACCGGTTGTTTGGCTGGCATTCAGCCTTGTTCCCCTCTGGCCGGAGCGGAATGTACAGAATCGTGACTGGCAGCTGGCGCGATGACTCCACCGGTCCCATGCAGGTTGTGTCAGGAGCCCTGGGAAAAGAAAAAGTCCACTACCAGGCACCCCCTGCAGTTGTTATTGATAAAGAGATGAACCTATTTCTTGACTGGTTTAACAGGAGAACCGGGGAGGATTTTATCTTAAAATCTGCGATAGCTCATCTATGGTTCATCACCCTGCATCCGTTTGAAGATGGTAACGGCAGGATAGCCCGCGCCCTGTCAGAAATGTTACTGACCCGGTCTGACAATTCAACCAGCAGGTTCTATAGCATGTCATATCAGATAAGAGCAGTCAGAAAAAAATACTACGACATCCTGGAAAAGACCCAAAAGGGAACTATGGATATCACCGGATGGCTCGATTGGTATTTAAAAACCCTGGAGGGCGCTCTCCATTCATCAGAGATTGTTCTCTCAAAAGTTCTCAACAAGCACAGGTTTCTAAGTAAAATTGCTTCTGAGACCCTGAATCAAAGGCAGATACTTATGATTAACAAATTAGCGGACGACTTTGCAGGTCACCTGACAACCTCAAAATGGGCAAAAATAGCGAAGTGCTCCCAGGACACTGCTCTTAGGGACATCCAGGATCTGGTGAATAAGAATATCCTGAAAAAAAACCCATCAGGAGGACGAAGCACCAGCTATGTAATTAATGATCCTGAACAGGCCTGTTAATAATCAATGAACTGCGCAGGTGTGTGCAAAAACCAGACAGATTGACCACTTTCGGCCGCTTAACTGGTAAAAAGTATATTATACATATAATATGGGTTGTTAAACTAACCAAACATAAAAATCCCGCTTGATCTCCCCGGAGGCTAAATGCAGAGTGTAACTCTATGGTCCGTTCCCAATGAGGTAGCAACAAACAGCAGTGGGTCACTGCCCTGACCGGCAGAATGCGCACATCGGCATTTATCCAAAATGGCATGAACGGATATTACTGGACCTCAACTCTTTACAGCGCAAATTCGGGTTACTATGTCTCGCTATCCTACAATGATGCCCTTGTGCAGGAGGATCACCACTGGGGTTCAACCGGACACTCGGTGCGGTGCGTCCAGGACTAACCGGACATCAGCACTTCATCCTCAACTACCTGGCGTCAGAGAAATACCTCATGAACTGGGCACGCTCGTAGGCAAGAGGCTTTAGGCTGTCAGCCTGACGTAATTTGCCTGTTATCTCACTTACGGAGTGATAACCGTGGTTGTCAAGCCACTCATTCACATAACTGACCAGGGAGGTTATCACCGATGTCCCTTGCTGGTAGACAACGGAAGCCACCTGTACGGCATTGGCCCCGACAAGTAGATTTTTTACCACAGCCTCGCCGCTGTGAATACCTGTAGAGGCCGCAAGATCGCAGCTGACCTTGCCGGATAATATACTCAGCCAGCGAATCACCATCGCATTCTCTTCAGGCGTGCTGAAGATATTACCTGAGGTTATCTTCTCCCTTTCGAGGTCAACGTCAGGCTGGTAAAAACGGTTGAAGAGAACCAAAGCTTTGATGCCCGTTCCTGACAACCCTGTAACGAAACTGGAGAGCCCTGAGAAATAATGATGGATCTTGAGGGCCACAGGTATGCTTACCGATCGTGTCACTTTCTCCGCCACCTTCATATATATGCTCTCTATATCAGTCCCCGTCATCTTCGGATCAGCAGGCAGGATAAACATATTCAGCTCCAGTCCGTCAGCACCTGCAGCCTGGCTTACTGATGCAAAATCAATCCACTGGTCATCCGAATAACAGTTGATGCTTGCCATTATAGGTATACCGGCCTTATGTTTGGCGTTGCTGATTAGCGCCGTGTAGCTGTCCAGCGCGTTTTTCCTGGTATAAAATCCGATATAGTTTTCAGCCTCCGAGTAGGTATTGAACATATTGTTCATCCGCTGTGAATCGAGATCCATCATTATCTGCTCCTCAAAGAGAGATTTGATGACCACCGCCGCTGCCCCTTTCGCCTCCAGCTCCAGTATCTTTTCGACTGAATCGGTTAACCCTGAACTCGAAACGATAATAGGATTCTTTAGCTGCAATCCCATGTAATTTGTACTCAGATCTGCCATATCATTTTTTTATAAAAGGATTAACTTTTTCTGAGGTGTTTATCAATACCCCAGGCTGCCTTATGCCCGTTGGCTATGCCGTGAATCACATCAGGACCCTGTATGATGTCACCGCCCACGAACAGCCATCCTATACTTGACTGGAAATATTCATCTACTATTATCCTGCCCCTGTTGTCAAGTTTTAGCTCGTTTTTTACCTCATCAGAGAGATAGCTCAGGTCCATTCCCTGGCCTATTGATTCAACCACGCTGCTACCCGGGAAAAAGTTTGTCTGTGTCTCGTCAAATTTGGGGTTGAACCTTCTGTTCTCATCGAATACTGAAGTACACTTGACAACATGCAGCCCTTTTATTTTTCCATCTTCCAGCTCAATTTTCACCGGACCCCATCCCGGGAATATCTGTGCCCCCTCTTCTCTTGCCTCAACCACCTCCTCGCGGTCGGCAGGCATTTCGTTCTCCGACTCGAGGGAAGTTGTGATGATGTTTACCTTCCCGAATTTACTGTTCTGCAGCCTTGCCAGCGAGCGTGTAATATCCATGGCCACATTCCCTCCTCCAATAACAATCATCTCTTCTGTCACGGGAATCTCTTTACCGAGTGTGATATCACGTAGTAGTTCTATCGACTGGTACACGTTATGGTGGTCAGATCCCGGTATCTTTGTGCTGCGGCCGAGATGCAACCCTGTACCTGCAAAGACCGCATCGTAATCTTTATGAAGGCTTTCAATGGTGACATCCTTGCCAACTACAATGTTACAGCGGATCTCGACTCCCAGCGCCCTGATATAGTCTATGTCCTTATCAAGAGCCTCATAGGGAAGCCGGTATTCGGGGATGCCGTACCGCATCATACCGCCCGGTTCGGGCAGCTTCTCAAAGATCACGCAACTGTAACCCATCAGCGCAAGATAGTGTGCTGCAGAGAGTCCTGACGGCCCTGCGCCGATAATTGCCACCCTCTTACCGTTCTTATCAATGTTTTCAGTTTCAAGGATCTTCATGTAGCTCTCCGCCGGGTTTTGGTCAGCTATATACCTCTTGAGCCATCTTATCGACAGCGGGTCGCCCAGGTGGCCTATAGAGCAAACCGTCTCGCATTTGTGGGTGCATATTCGTCCGCAAATTTCCGGCAGCGGGTTTGTGTCATAAAGTATTTTCAGTCCTTCATTGAGATCGTCATTCCTTATTGCCCTGATGTATTCCGGGATACCCATATGGGCAGGGCATGTTGCCACGCAGATACCGCACGCAACGCATCGGTCTGCCTCACGCAACGCCTGCTCGCGCGAATAGCCCCTGATTATTTCTATGAAGGATTTGTCGCGTTCCTCCGGTTTCAGTTCGGGCATCCCAACCCTTTCCAGGGAATAAAATCCATAATCCCCCTCGGGCTTCTTCCATCCCTTTTCCTCGGTATCCCACTCTTTTTTGTCAACACCCGGAGTAAAACGGAATGTATCAGGGTCGGTATCAACCCATGTGTAATGGTTTGACATGGTTAGTGATCCGGTAGTACAAACGTCTACACACAGCGCGCACCAGCAGCAGCGACCCAGATCAATCCTGGGTCTCAGTCCGCTGTCACCGTCTTTGGTGATGATCCCTTCGACCGGCACCAGGTCAATGGCTTTATTCTCACATATGGCCTCGCATGTGCCGCAACCAATGCAAGTGCCAATATCATTTTTGTGGAATCCCCGGTACCGTGAAGCCGCCTCGCGCCCCACAGGATTCTTTATTGTAACAGGCTCCTTTACAATATTTCCCCATGCCAGGAAAGGATTTAATATATCTTTTATTTTGCCCATTTCTGTCTGTCAGCTTTTAATGAACCAGTATGATGTGTTCGAGGGTTAGGTTGTTTATCCATGTTTCAGCGCTCAATCTCAGGGGGACAAGTCTGCAGTGAGACCATTATGGCGTGCAAATCAGCAATATTTGCATTGATAAGCATATGCTCAAGCAGAGATATTGCGTGGTTGTAGCTCGGTCCCCTCAGGTTGATCCTGCGCGGCTTGTCACTGCCGTCGGTAACAAAATACATCCCATACTCCCCACGTGAACTTTCCGAGCGGATATAAGTCTCACCGGCAGGTATCTTCCAGTGAAGCACATTGGGCGTAGGCGCCTTGAATGGTCCAGTCTCGGGCATGCGTGACATGATCTGCCTTATTAGGTCTACTGTCATGATCAGCTCCCTGTGCCTGACAAGCGTCCTGGTGTAAATATCGCTCTCGGTGGCTGTTGGAGGCTCAAAATCAAGACTCTGGTACTTAAGGTAAGGATAATCCTTGCGAACATCCCTGTTAACGCCCGCTGATCTGGCGTTGATACCGACTATCCCGAACCGGTCAACCCACTCTTTTTGAATAACGCCCACGCCCACAGCGCGTTTTTTAAAGACAGCATTGTCGAACATCAGTTTTTTGATGTTGACGGTGAACTCGTCTATCAGCTTCAGGTTCTCCTCCATACGTTTTTTAAATCCGTCGGGAAGCAATCCTCTTACTCCGCCCGGAAGGATATACATATGGTATATTCTGCCGCCGGTGAGCTCCTCAAACCTGTCGAGGATAAGGTCCCTCAGGTACATCCCCCACTGCACCCCCAGCCCAAGCGAAAAAGTACCTCCCTGCCCAGGCACTATTCTAAGCAGCGATTGCAGGCGAGCCATCTCAAGCACCAGAGTGCGGAGCCAGAGGGCCCTCTCCGGCACCTCTATGCCTGACAGTTCCTCTATGGCACCGGAGTAGATATACTCATTGTAATCGGACTCCGGAACGCACATCCGTATGCAGGTAGGGAACCCCTGTATGAAGAGCCTACGTTCAAACAGTTTTTCAAAACCGCGATGCAGGTAACCCACATGCGTCCTGGCCTCAACAATCTCATCACCGCAGACGGTTACCTCTACAGACATGTTACCGGTAACGCCAGGATGGTTGGGTCCATACCATAGTTTCACATATTTATGGGAGGTCAGGTCTACATCCGGCTTGCCGTTATCACTGACCGGCGGGTAGAGGCTTCTGTCAGGTTGCCAGTTAAATCTATTGTTACTCATCTTTCTTGCCTTGAACTGTTGGGGGATCATTGGGATACAGTTTTTCTCTCATATATGCAGCAGGGTCCTGCGTCTCTCTTCCTTCGCGGAAGACAAAGGTTTCCTCTGCATACTTCAGGGTGTCAAACTCGCGGCGCATAGGCGGAATATCATCCCATCCCTCCAGGATAAAGTTTTCATCAACACGCGGGCTGCCCGGGAAATTTATGCCGTACATCTCGCGAAGCTCCCTCTGGTATGTTGCAGCCTGCTCCCAGAGATGATGGATTGATACCATCTCGGCATTATCCCTGGAGATCATTGCCCTGACACCTATATCAAACTTCTTATCAGGCTGGTTGAGCAGGTATGTAAGCTGGAAAAGCCCGTCCTCGATCCGGTCAACACACGATAAAAGCACCAGGTGGGTAAAACCCTCCAGGGTCTTAAGATCAGTTACAAGGTCTGTCACCTTCTCCTTGCTGATGGTTATAAAGACCAGGTTATCACGTTGATAATCGATCTTTGAGAGTTTATAAATACTGTTAAGCTTATCTATCAGTTCTTTCATGTTTCTTCTGTGGGGTTGTGATAACATTCTCACCAGTTGTAATCAGGCATGTTCCAGTCTTTAATGACCTTCTTCTGGTTAGCCTTGTACCAGTCAAAATTGCGGACATACTCATTGGCCTTTTCCGCCTTCCCCTCCTTTATCAGTTCCTTGAGCTTGTTGAACCCGGCAAGAAGAGCTTCAGGCCGTGGCATGCAGCCTGCTATATACACATCAACAGGGATGTACCTGTCTAACTGTTTAATAGTGTTGTAGCTGTCATAATACATGCCACCGTTGATGGTGCAGCTGCCGAGACCAAGGACATATTTCGGGTTTTGCATCTGCTCATAGCTCCTGACTACCCGTTTCAGTGTCTTGATGGACAGGTAGCCTGAAATAATGATGACATTTGACTGCCGCGGAGTTGGCCTCATCTGCACCCCGAAACGGTATGCATCAAAACGGGGCGTCAGCAGGGGCGGGATCTCAATGCTGCCGCAGCCGGTGCCGAATCCCAGCACCCATAACGACTCTGCCCTCGCCCAGTTAAGGAAATTCTCAATTACAGGAATGCTATTGGGTTCGTAAATCTTTGGCCTCTCCCCTGAGAAATAATCCTTCAGAGGTTCTATTTTGATCACTTCACCGTCAGGAGTCTCAACCAGCTTTTCCTGGTTCTCCGGAGCGATGAACCTCTTACTATCTTCTATCATTAACTTTATATTTAAACTATTGACAATCAAATAAATACTATTATTGCAATGATTCCCAGCACAAGCGGTATCTTCAGGAACCAGGCTACAGACTGCTCAATGCGGAAGCGCGGAAAGACCATACCTACAAAGACCGACCAGAAATAGATAAAAAATGTCTTGATAATCAGCTCAATCCAGCTGGATGCACCACCAAAAAAGAGATTCATGAACAGGACCGCCTCAACAACATGGAGAATGGCAGCATTTGTCCGCAGGACGCCAAGGTAGGTACCGTGATACTCTGTCGGGGGCCCTATTGGAATTTCATTGGGGGCTTTAACAAGGTTGAAAGGCGAATGACCAAATATACCAAGCAGTGCAAGCATAGCCGCGGCTGTGGCAAAAGGATTTGTAAAGAGCGTCCAGTTCAGGACACCCCCCTGCTGTGCTGCAACTATCTCTGCTATTGAAAGCGTATTGTACTGAATAGCCAGCGATATCACTGCCAGGGTCATGGGAACCTCTATGGTAGTAAACTGAGAAAGGCCGCGACTGATACCAATAAACGAATAGGGATGTCCTCCCTCACCCGCACCCAGAGCCATGCCCAGCATACCGAAAAACTGGAAGTAAAGGATCAGAATGACATCGCCGCGGAACGAATAATTCATCCAGAGATCAGATCCGGTGACCATCGGCATGAAGAGGAACAATCCAACCCCTCCTGACAGTCTGAATACAGGGCCAAGATAAAACATAACCCCATGGGTTATCTGAGACCTGACGGCATAGTTCTTCACCAGGTCGATCCATGGCTGGTACCAGGGAATACCGTACCGTTTGGCTACCCTCGCCCCTATCTTTCTCATTAACCCGCTCATCAGCAATCCCCAGTTCAGGACTATAACCAGTCCCAGGAGAGTAAAAAGCAATTTTTTAAAATCGAAATCCATTGTCGGTTAAATTCTGCGGTTAATACATAAGGAAAAAGAGCACAACGGTGTAGAGAACGATGTGCACCATGTATGTCTGTCCATTGCCTCCGTAGATCCTGCGGCCAAGACTGGCAAGATCGTGTATCATATTACTCATGAAATTCCAGAAATTCGTAATACCCGGCAGCACCATAAAGCCGAGAGCTTTATTATAGCCCGCAAACATATTATATGATACATGTGTCGTTTCAGGCGTAAAGGGGCGCTCACCCGAGTATACAATATTAAACTGTTTAACTTTCTGAGCCTTACGGCTGAAGAACATCAGCCAGCCCAGCAGTATCATAAACATTATTCCGACAGTAATCATTATTGCAGGCCCGTTCCAGTATCCTATGGGTGTGGCTGCCAGTGTCCCGGTCCATACGAGCCCGCCTTCCGGGAAGTATTCTGAGACCAGGTTACCGATGGGCTTCAGTATCAGGTCCGGCCTTGCGCTGAAAATCATTATCCCTATTATCAGGATATAGATTGGTATCAGGAACCAGACGGATATTTCTTTAACATTCCGGTGATTATCTTTCAGCTGGCCCAGAAAGACCGAGCTTATCAGTTTGAAAAGGTAGAGGAATGCAACTATTCCTGCAAAAAAGACAATAATGCCCTGGAAATACCATCCTTTAAGTATCACAGCATTATACAGCAGCCATTTGGCACCAAAGCCTGAGAGGGGTGGCACGCCAGAAAGTGCTATTATACCTATCAGCACGGCAACAAAAGCAAGCGGCATCTTCTTTATCAGACCACCCATCTCGTACATGTTGTGGGTACCCACCCTCAGTACTACGGCTCCTATCGTGAGGAACAGTATAGCCTTGTACATGAAGTGATTGAGAGTGAATGTGAATCCTGTCAACCATCCCAGGTGGGTCATCATTGAGAAGCCGAAAACGATATACCCGAGCTGCCCGATGGAAGAATAAGCCAGCAGCCGTTTGGCATCTTCCTGGAAGACGGCACCCATATTTCCGATAAGAACAGTGAGGGCACCTGCCCAGCCAAGGATATAGGTGATGCTGCCGGTCTCAAGGTTTCTGCCCAGTGATCCCAGGAGGATGATGATACCGAATACCCCTGCCTTGAGAAGAATAGCAGATACCATAGGAGAGACATCACTCTCTGCCTCGGCATGCGCCCCCGGCAGCCATATATGAAGTCCCAGCACGGCTGTTTTGGTTAAGAACCCGATGAGTATCAGGGCGAAAATCACAGGTACATGCTGTGTCACTGCTCCCAGCACCTCAAGTGAAAGAGACATCTGGCCTGCCTGCACAAGTGCAAACCCGGCAAGCAGGGTATATGCTCCTCCTGTTGAAAAGAGAATGTAGCTTAATGCATGCTGGACCGATCTTTTTCCCCTGATGATGAGGAAGTATGAACCGGCCGTCATAATCTCCCACCCGAAGAAGAACTGCAGCATGTTCTCGGCGGTTATGATCTGTGCCAGCCCGGCATACATAAGCAGCGCCACCGGGTAAAAACCTTCGCGCCTGCCTTTATAGGCAAATCCGGCTATCAGGGTAAGGGTGCCCCCGATGAGAAATATCCCGCTGAAGATGAACCTTAACATATCCTGCCCCTGGTAGTCGGACATCAGCAAAAAAGCAAACACCGACAACCCTAAAATGGAGATGGTGTTTTTTATATAGGCGGGGAGGAAGTCAATTGCGTATATTAAAGCTATGAATACCAGCGGAATATAGTTTATTGTTCCTCCCGCATCAACCTGCAGGCCGGCAAAGTAGCCGGTCACATAGAGTGCCGTGCCGACAATGATCACCGGGAGGCTTTTTTGCCATTTCGCGCTGAAAGCCGGAATCTCTTCATTCTTTTCCTTGATAGCATGGCCGAGCCACCGGAACAGGTAGATAGCCTCAATAAATGAGCCGGTAAGTATCAAAGTGAGCCATAGATAATCGCCGGAGCCGGCAAGCTCGATCATCAGCTGCCACTTGGCAAAGAATGAGGGGAACGGGGGAAAGCCTATAAGGGCGAAGATAAATGTTCCCATAAGAACAAGCAGCCATGGCTTCCGCCGTAAGGCAGCCCAGCCTTTCAGGCTGTCTGAGTTGATTATGCCGGCGATCCAGAAGAGTCCTGCCTTGGCCAGGAAATGCGTCAGCAGTATCCCGAAAGCTATAGCCCTGGCTGTCTCGCCTATCACCGGTGTCAGGCCTATAATACTGACAATCAGTCCTACCTGTCCCACGGATGAATAGCCCAGTAATCTTTGTGGATTTGTCTGTTTCAGGCCAAGGAGATTAGATCCCAGGAAAGTGACCAAGCCGGCTATCACCATAGCCGTATAATAGGCCTCTCCGCCGAGGGGCAGCAATTTATCAAGAACGAATAAACCCGCGGTGGCAGAAGCAGCCGACACCAGTGCGCCCACACCCGGGTGTGCGCCCTCATATACATCCAGTGCCCAACCATTGGCAGGAAAGGGTTTAAGCTCAAGCAGGACAGCGAGTATTATCAGGAAGACAGCCGTCGCCCCCCCCTTGACTAGAGTCAGGTCCGCCCCGATGACAAGGTCGATGTTCAGCGCCCCTGAAAAGTAGTAGGCAAATACAGTACCCAGGAGCAGAAAGCCTGAGATGAGGCCGGTGGCAATAACATATTTAAATCCTGCCGGTATTGATTTCCGGTCAGGGGAGATAATTATCAGGCCTGCTATGGCTATACTCTGTATCTCCATGAATACAAACAGGTTGAACAGGTCGCGCGTCATCACCATAACGTTCAGACCCATAATGAGCACCAGCAGAATTACCATCATATTCTTTCCTGCCCTCTTCATCTCTTCATGGAGATAGAGAGCTCCGAGCAGTCCAGCCGCGTTGATGAGCAGGGTGAAAAGAGCTTCTCCGTATCCCATCTGCAGGTTGATGGAGAACGGAGGTCTGAATCCCCCGGTAAAGACCTGCACGGGTCCGGCTGCCGGGCCATTGATGAAATGAATGAGCCATGAGCCGGATATGAGCGTCATTGCGCCCAGGGCAAGGTATACCAGGCTCAATGCCAGCTTCTCCCTTTTACCCAAAAAACCAAGCGCAAAGGCTACGCCCAGCGCTACCGATACCAGATGAACGGGTCCTACCATTTCAGATCGGTGTATGAGTTAATATCCAGTGATTTCTTCTCCCTGAACATACGCAGCACATAGGCCAGCATCAGCGCCGTGACGCCGACACCGATGACAATGGAAGTCAGCACCAGGGCCTGTGGGATCGGGTCAACAAACAGGTTAATCGTGTTTGACGCATCAATGGACTTGTCAATGATGGGTGCAGTGCGGTTCTTCAGGTATGACATGCTTATAATACTGATGTTCAATCCCGTGTCAAATATTGCGAAGCCGATTACGATCTTTATGAGGTTTTTTCGCGTCAGCAAACCCCACAGGCCAATTATCATCAGGGCAAATCCGGTGACCATAGCGGTGAATTCAAGTGTAAGATATTGTGTCATAAGCTATAACTCATTTTGGGTTTCCTTCAGTGAGCCGATGATATTGGTCAGTTCCGATCCTACTTTCAGTCCAATCAGGACATAAATCAGCGGGATTACGCCAGCACTAAGGATGGTACCGAACTTACCTATGGGAAGTACATGGTTGTCGAGGAACCCCGCGGCCAGGAAGATTCCAAGTACGCCGATAATCACGTAGCCCACTCCCGATGTCGATTCTATCCATGCTATGATCCCGTGGTCAAACTTAACCTCGGGTCTTGACATAATGATCATCACCATTCCGGTGGCTATCACAGCACCTCCCTGGAAACCCCCGCCCGGTGTCAGGTGTCCGTTCATAAAGATATAGACGCCCAGCATAAAGATTGTAGGTACAAGCAAGGTGGAAGCGGTTGAAAGTATCTCGCTAGTTTTGCGCAGTGACCTCTCCCTGTTTTCGTCCTCTTTCCTTGCCTTAAGGAAGAACCCGACGATGGCTGCAGTAATAAAGAGTATGGTCACCTCACCCAGGGTATCAAAGCCCCTGTAAGTGACAACCACCGCGGTGACGAGGTTCGCCGCCCCCACTTCTGAGGCTCCGTTCTGCACATAATGCCCGGCCAGGGGGTTCAGCTGCTCACTGCCGTGAAAATTGATCAGTAATCCGCTTAGAATAACAGTAAAACCAACCAGCACAAGAAATATCAACCCGTTCTTAATCATTAGTTTTCCTTATTTTATTCAGTACGTAGAAGAAAATTATGGTAGTAAGTCCGCTACCTATCGAGGCTTCGGTCATAGCAACATCAGGGGCGGCGAGCAGCAGATAAAGCACAGATGCAAACAGGCCGATCACACCGGTGGCAATTATGGCAATCTTTAGACTCTTATTATGGATGGCAATGATTGCCAGCACCAGTATGATAAGCTCAAAAGAGAGCGCCAGTATCATGTTCATCATAACTCATCCTCCATCTCTTTTGAGTTATCCGTCTCTTCCTCAAGCATATCGGTCAAGGTCTGGCCGGTCAGTTTCTCACCCCTGTGATGTGCGGCGCGCGCTATCATGTTGGACGATACAGGGTTAGTAATAAGCACAAAAACAATTATGATCAGCAGCTTCCATATCCAACCCTCATTCACCATGGCCAGGCCTATCAGGCTAAGAATAGTACCAAGGGTGGAGGCCTTTGTGCCGGCCTGTATCCTGTTGAACAGGTCAGGCATGCGAACAAGACCCAGTCCGCCGAGAAAAATAAAGATCGCTCCTACAAGTGTGATAATGGCGCCGGCAATTTTTATCCCTTCCATCACAGCCCCCTTTCGATATACCGTGCTATAACCACTACGCTTACAAAGCTCAGCAGGGCGTAAACAAGCGCCACGTCAAGATAGATTATCCTGCCCGCAAAATGAGCTATCAGTGCAATCACCGAGACCGAGATCACAGTCATGACATCAAAAGATATCACCCTGTTCGAAACATCCGGCCCTTTTATAAACCGGTAAAGCGACAGGAATATTCCGAGTATCATCAGAATACCGGCAGCGATTAAGATTTTATCAACCATAAATAACCTCCAGATATTTTTCAAATTTTCCTATTATCTCCCTGCCTGCCTCTTCAGGATCAAGCGTCTTCACATCAATCCAGTGTATATAAAAGGTATCACCTATAATATCTATGGTAAGCGTACCCGGGGTAAGCGTTACGGAGTTTGCCAGGATCATTCTCCCCATGGGAGATTTCAGCTTCGTTTTTACTTTAATTATTCCGGGATTGATGGGCAGCTTCGGGTTAATTACCAGCAGTGCAACCTTGAAATTTGATTTAATCAGTTCCCAACCAAATACTACCAGGTAAAGGAATGTGTAATAAAACATTTTGGGGGTAAAGCGAAGCTTCCCGAACACCATGCTGTTTTTCCCGAACGCTATTGAAAGCCCAGCAGCCAAAAGTAGTCCAACAGCAATACTGACAGGCTCAAGGGTGCCGGTCAGCATCAGCCATATCAGGAAGAGCAAAACGAACAGATTAACTATATTTCTGATATTCATATAATTAGTTTAGGTAAATAATTATTGATTATAACCAGGTTAGGTGATCCTCAAATATAATATGTTATTTGATTTTTTTGATGTGTCTCGCCCTAGAAAAACCTTACACATTTGGTTAGAAAACTCATCACCCAAAGTACGGATAGAAAATTTAGTGATAAATAATTTCAAGGTATTTCTGCATAAACCGTATTTAAAACATGCTGTTCTAATACTTATTAAGCCGGATTCAATCTCTTTAACGATTTTAATCATTTCCCCATCTGTCCTCCTCAGGTAGGGATTTCGACTTTTTGGCTCTAGTTTTACGTAAGTTTTTGGGCTGATTTTCATCCTGAATAGTTTTTGATGTGACAAGCTATTTCAGGACGAGACAGTGTCAGCAATCCTATATTTTAACGAAACAGGTGAACTGATAAACTTTGTATCCGATGACAGGTCTGCATTGCAGGACGATGGAACGATGAAGCAGGTGCGATGGGAAACACCGGTATCAGATTACAGGTAATTTGAAGGAAGGAAGATCCCGACACACGGGAAGACC
>JFJP01002144.1_pt1 | contig 15518 bp, 10 predicted proteins | sample 431651 | NCBI WGS metagenome assembly JFJP01 (sample SAMN02602958, study PRJNA72255) | Microbial mat metagenome, whole genome shotgun sequencing project. | biome: fresh water; feature: sink hole; material: water; isolation source: purple microbial (photo- and chemosynthetic) mats found in... | reverse complement strand
TCTCCGCTTCCGTGTGGGAAGCCGTGCTCAAGAATCCTGTGGGTTCGGCGCTGTTCCCCTACTCTTCACCCGCTCTGTTCTCGATGACTGCGGCCTTCCTGACGATTTATCTGGTGTCGAAGTTCGATAACAGCAAGCAGGCTCAGCTTGAACGTTCGCTCTTCCCGGCGCAGAAGGTACGTTCGGAAACCGGTCTGGGTGCCGTAACGTCCTCCGGACACTAAGTATGTAAGCTCACCCGCCGGTTTATCGGCAAAACGGCCCGGAAGCTTTCACTTCCGGGCCGTTTTTCTTTAGAGTTGGCGGGACGGTCAGAACAGGCTGGTCAATGCGTTCCGTTCTCGGGCTTTCAGCTTTTCCAGTCCATTGAGCGCTTCCTGGGTAAAACCATGCGCCTGACCATGTGCAAAGAAGCGATCCAGAGTTTCTTCCAAAGGGTAATGGACTTCTTGCCACTGTTCCCTGAACATCATTTCCGTCAGGCGTTCGCAGCCAAGTTTGCCGGCCTTGAAGCGGACAAAAACGACGGTTCTGCCGTCGCGCCGGGTGACGATGGCTGTTTCGTGCTGTGCATTGGTAACGATCATGCCGGCATCGTACCAGTTTCCCCGCATCGGGAAGCGGCTTGTGGAACGTCAGCGTTTCTCGCCGTCGTTCTTTCGACGCCGCCGTAGCTCTTCGTCATCTTGTGGCGCCGGGTGTTGGCGTTCTGCCTGTTGCCGTTGCGGCCTGACTTCCGGGCGCGGCGGCTCGGCTGGGCGGCTGACTTCACGTGCTGCGGCTACTGCTGCCGCCGGAGGCGTTTCGATTCGCGAGGGCGGGGCTTGCCGAACAGCTTGCTGGACCGGTTCGAAATTACGTGGGCGTTCCTGAACGCGCCGCTCAATCGGCTCATTGCGGGTTTGCGTTGCTGGACGCGCGACTTCGGGCATCGGGCGCTCGGTGCGTTGCATGATGGCCACTTGTGGGACAGGCGCCTGCTGTGCCGCCGGAGGTGGTGTCTCGATACGCGCAGGGGGCGCTTGTCGAGCCGCATGCTGAGCTGGTTCCATGTTCTGTGGGCGCTCCTGAAAACGTCGCTCGCCGTGCTCATTGCGGGGTTGTGACGCCGGTCGTGCGACATCAGGCACGGGGCGTTCGCCATCTTGAATGATGGCCGCTTGCTGCACCGGTGCCTGTTGTTCTGGCGCGGCAACAGCCGGGGGCGGTGGCTCGCGATCCGGGCGAACGAAGTTGCGATCCGGGCGGTCCTGACGGTTCCTTGTTTCAACCGGGGGCATCGTCTGCGTTGTAGCGCTTGGTGCTGGAACTTCCTGGCGGCGTGCCTCAATCACTTCCGGTCTGCCCTGCGGTCTGGGGCGAACGACTTCCGGCGTCGGGCGCTCGTTACGCTGTGGCACGGGGACGGGGGCTGCTGCCGGGCTAACGACAGCCGGCATTTGCTGCTCATGGTCCCGGCGCGGAAGCCCCGAATTTGGGCGCTCCTGCCGGTTCCTTTGCTCGGATTGAGGCGTGGCCTGCGGTGCAGAAACCGGAGCCGATGCCCGGAGTGGTTGATCGCGCAATGCTCGATGATCCCGCTGCGAAATCACTTCAGCGTTGACTGGACGACGGTGGGTGACAACCTCGGCGGGAACAACCGTCACCGCTTGCGGCCTGTCGCGGTGGGCGTAATGCGCATGCTGCATCGCCGCCTGGGGGTTGCTGACGATGGCGTTGGTAATGCGCGTGACGTGGGTGACGTTGATGTTACGGACGTAGTTCACGCTGCTACGGTAGGCGGGAACATAAACCTCGCGCGGAGCGAGCGGGAACCAGCCGACCGTGGGCCGCGATCCGATACTGAGCGAAAGGCTGACGCCCGGTGATCCGATCCAGGCCACCATTGCCGGGGCGTACACCGGCCGTGCAATCCGCGTACCCGGCACCCAGCCCCAAGCGCCACGATGTTGAACCCAGCGACCGTAGTGGAAGGGTGCAAAGCCCCATGGTTCCCGGCCGACCCAGGTCCAGCCCCATGGTGCGACCCACGCCCATTGCCCGTTGCGGTAGGGTGCCCAGTCGGCGGCGACCGCGCGCGGGTACCAAATGGCGCCGAATTCGGGGGTTTCCGACCAGTTGCCGTAGGCATCGAGATCTTCGGCACCGGTCATTTCGGGCGAAACGTAGCGGGAGTAGGTATTTTTTGCCGGACGCTGGTCACGCGCGGCACTCCATTGGGTGAATTCGTCGTTGGGCGGCGTCAGCATGCGGAAACGAGTTTGCCCGTCCTGCCAGAACTGTGCGTTTTGCCCGGGGCCAATATCGAGTGCGCTATCGCTGGTTTCAAAGTAAAGGTTGCCGTAGTAGGCAGTACCTGTAGTGCTATTGGCGTCGGTGTCGAAGCGATAGATTCCGGTGCTGCGCGCGGTGAAGCGGCCATTGGGCGTTTCCATCGAGAAGTCGTTTGCCGCGTCCGCCGACGAAATTTTGACGATGCTTCGACCTTCAGCGAGATAAAGGCGAACCTGTTCGTCGTCGATGCGGTCAAGTTCCAACCGGCTACCCGCGTCGAGACGCACGGTTGTCGAGCCGATCTGGATTTCGGCGCGCGAACCGGGTTCGGTGCTCAGGACGTCGCCACTGGTCAGCGGCTGGTTGAGCGGGGCAACAAACGAATCGCCACTCTCCGGGTTGTACAGATTGACCGTGCCGGAGAGCAGGGAGATGCGACCGATGCGTCCGGCCGGATCGGCTTGCGCAGGGGCGGCGAACAAAAACGTGCTGAGCAGCAAGGCCAGCACGGCGGCGCAGCGGTGTGAAAGAAATATCGAGGTGTGCATGAGCAGGCGTCCGGTTCAGTGAGAGAGTGAACGGATTAACGCTTGGGGCGACGCTTCGTCTACCGCAGAAACACTTTGTTGCAAAACAGGCTGGCACGGGAATCGGGGCGACCGCATGAGTCAGCCCTCCCTCCCCTTGAAGGCTAATCCATGCACACAAGTCGGCCTCGTCTTCTCCTCCCCCTTCAAGGGGGAGGTTGGGAGGGGGATGGGGAACATGGCGGCTAATAAATTCAACAACTTACCCCATCCCCACCCTAGCCCTCCCCTTGAAGGGGAGGGAGAGAGCGGGCGCCACTCCGACATTATTTCCCGTGTGAATCAGTTAGGTAGGACTTGTGTGCATAGATTAGCCTTCAAGGGAAGGGTTGGGGTGGGGATGGCACGGTGAATTTGTTCTGTCGCTAACCCATTGATTTCCCGTCATTCCGGGCTTGACCCGGAATCTGACCGAAGGGAATGCAGAGCCAGCTCGTTTATCAAGCCTGTCATCTAACATCTTGATCAGATGGACGAATCTGGATTCCCGTCTGCGCGGGAATGACGGTGGACTATCAGAACAAATTCACCGTGGTGGGGATGGGGTGGGTCGTTGAACTTGAGCGCTAACGCATTGCCCTATTCCCCTCCCGGCTTTCCCCTTGGAGGGGAAGGGGTTGATGATCTCAGTATTCATGCGATTGCCCTGGCACGGGAATTTTAAGCCGGCCTGTAAGCCAATAAACACGGCCATCTTCAAGTGCGATGCCACGCAGGCCAATATCCATGCGCGTCTTGAGAACTATAGCCTGAAGATCGCCTATTCATGAGGCTTTCAGGGCGGTTAGAAAATCCTATGGCTTATTGAGTGCCGTCTCGATTTCTGTTTTTCGCGTCTGAAGCTCGGCCAGTCGCGCGTTGAGTTTCGCCATTTCCAGCTTGACTTTCCGGAGCTCGCTCCGACCGGTGGTCTTCAGCAGGTAATCCGCGCCAAGCACCTCGATGATGTAACGCTCAAGCTCGCTGCGCAGGAGCCGCAGGTAAGGGTTGCCCCAGATCGCACCATCGCGGTACTCAAGTTTGCCGGCCCGGATGCCCTCCTCGATGAAATTAAGGTCGACCCCGTACTCCTTGGCGGCACTCGCGTCGCTGAGCGTCGCGCCTTTGCGTGTCCATTCCCCGTACTCTGCCATGGCTTACCCCGCTGCTCAAACATGGTTCTTGATGAAGTCGTAATAGGCGCGAGGCCCCGAGGCCGAGTGTCGAACGACCGATTTCCTGACCTTCTCGATGCACGCCAGGTAGTCCTTCAGGCTCAACTGATTGTCCCCACCGATCAACTCCGCGCTGAGCGAAACGCAGCCTTCGATAATGCCGCGAACCAGCGGATGAGCCGGGACTTTTTCCTTGCGTGCAAAACCATACGCTTGTTTGGTCGCAACGATGGCGCTTTCCAGGCCAAACGCGCACAGCGTGTCGGTGAGTTCGCGGTGCTTTTGATACTCTGCCTTGAGCCCGACCTCGATGGTTCGGCAGATATCAAGATGAAATTCGTTGGCAAGAGTCATGTGTGCCTCAACTGTTGGCTATATGCAATATGTGGTTGGAAAAGCCGGTTTTTAGCGGGGCTTTTTGAACTTCAAAAAATCTACGCATGGTTGAAATTGAGGGGCAGATGGATTTTATTGCTTTGGGTGCTCTGGTTGGAAATTAGTGAAATACGCCAATATTTATGCTCCAAGAATTCTGACCATACGGGCGGCAATCGACCCACAAGAGACTGATGACGTTTTCAAGTGTTCTGGCAGCTTACTGATCATCAAGCCGCCATTCGCTGAAAGCCAACCCTGTCGGCACCTCGGCCAGAGCTGCCTTCCTGCCATCGCCCTCCGTGAGCCCGCTTTGCATCGTTCACCTGACGCTCAAATTTGACCACAGAGGTAGGGGCGATTCAGTCATTAGCGCCCCCGCCGAAATAGCCCAAGAAAACTGTCCCCTCGTTTTTCCAAAACTTCTTCTAGGCTGTTCATCTTAGCCAGAACTGAATCGAGTTGGGTTCGGTTCAGATTTTCAAGTGCATCGATACGCTGATTGAGGTTGGCAACGAGGTTGTTTTGGCGGACAAGAAACTGCTGTACCTCATTCGCCACGTGGGTTTGCATGGCCTGAGCCAATTGTCCTTTCAGTTGATCAAACTGACTGGGCAAGGATGCAATAGCATTGTTCACTGTTGCCTTGAAGGCACTAATCGCCGATTGCTTGTCTGCGTCCAGTTGCAGCAATTGGGCAGGGATATCGGCCAGCAACGGGGCTGATTGGGCTTTGAAATTCTGTAATGTTGCTTCGAGCGAAACCTTTAGGCCATCGAGTTCGCTACCTTTGGCTTTTTTTAGGTCTGAGATTACCAGATCAGCCAAGCTTGCCTTATCTGCCAACAACTGCGCCTTATCTGCCAAAAAGACCTTCACTGCGTTATCAAGCTCGGATCTCTTAGCATCTAGATTGCCGATTTCCCCCAACACTTCTCTTTTTATCTTTCGAAGATCGTCCCCGACATTTTTATCCAGAGTTTCTGATGCAGCAATTCGCGACTCTAGCCTTTGTTTCAGCGACCCGACATCGGCAAGGTTCTGTCCGAGCTTCTGACGGGCAGCTTCAATTTCAGCAAGTTTTTTTGTTGCCTCATCATGCGCTGTATCAAGTTTTTTCTTTAGTTCTGCCGCCTCTACTGCCATTTGAAGCAGTTGCTCTATGGTTGGAGCGACCTTCTCAAACTCGGTGACCAGATTGTCGATGCTGTCGATCTGTGCCAATTAGATTCTCCCTACCCTTTGATTCAATTTTCGCGTGGTAATTTCCAGATTGAGTTCTGCTACTTCGGCGGTGAGCAGGCGTATGCCCAGCCCAGTATTCATGCGCAAGAATGATGGATGTCTCCCCGTCATATTTGTCGCTTCTTGGCGAAGCCAACGCCACCCGGACTTGTTATCAAACTTGCCGCCCACTTCATTCAGCATCCAGATAATGGCAGGCTTTTGGTCCTGCGGCAGAGATTCGTAGCATCGCACCAGGAAGTCCTGATCAAGATTGGGTGTGGACAGTGCGATGCGGAAGAACTCTTTGCAAGCCATCGCCTTCAATTCCGGCGGCGCGAAACGCATGGCCATGAACAGGGCGGCCAAATTTCTCGGCGCTCCCTCTAGATAACGGGCAGCCCGCCCATATGCGTGCTCACTTGAATCATCAAGGTCCTGAGCAAGCTTGAAGGCAGCATCCAAATCTTCGATCAAGCCGGATTCAAGGAAGGCTTCAAGTTTCTCGACCGCTTCACGGGTGTCATCGCGGTACAGGACATCGACAGCCCCTTGCCGTCCGAAAGCCAAGTCCGGCTGGCAATTTGAACAGAACTCACAGCGATAGCTAAGATCAATCTCTCCGGGATCCGGGTGGAAATAGGTCAGTAACCCTTTGCGCAAGCATGTGTCGCTGTTGGCGATTTCATAGAGATTGAACAGCATCCGGTAACGCATGCGCAGGACGTCACCGTAAACGTGATCAAGAATTTCCGTCAGCGCCCTGGCAACACGACGGAACAGGGTTGCGTGTGAGTTGAATAGAGTCGCTGGCAGTACGCCTTGACCAGAGTAACGCTGGCAAGCTTCGTCAGATATAGCCTGAATCTTTTGTTCTGGGACAATGCGTTCGCCATGACGCTGCCAATAGTGGGCGATGGCGTCATTTACCTGGTTTGGCCACTCGTCCGGGTCGAAGCCTGCAATATCGAACTTCACACCGCCATTGCCGTACTCGATGTCATAGGCCCCGACCATACCAATGCATTGCAGGCGGTACAGGGCTAATTCAGCTATCTTTTGCGCCCTATCCCGACCGCGTCGCAGCGTAACGATCTTACTCCCTGCGACCCGAAGACCCAGAAGGTCCCCTACGACCCGAAGCGCCCGCGAAACATCCTGGACGTGGCCGGGATAACTAGCGCTGATGAAAGCATGCTGCTTGCCGTAATCACAAAGCCAGTCCTCAGCTTTTCGCCCTTGGTTACAGCCATGCCGCATGGTGCAGTTGGGGCGGCGAAGTTCACTCGCTTCAATCGCTTGAATACAGGCGGTTGTAGGCATGTCGAATATCGACACGCAATGTGAATGAAGGCGATCACGGCCGGCACGACCGATTTCCTGATACCAACCTTCTGTACCACTGGGCATATGGGTATGCGTGGCAAAACGCACGCTGCCCTTGTCGATCCCCATGCCAAAACCTTTGGTGGTAACCAGTATATCCAAGTCGCCCCGCTTGAAGGCACGTTGGTTTTCGTGCCGAATCGCATCCCAGTTACCAGTTTTTCCTGGTGACGAAAAACGTTTACCGCAGTTCCGGCAAATGAACCTCAATTGGCCAAGATTCGCATCTCCTATAGCATCTTCAGCATCATCGCCATCGACTTCGTCATCATCTGCCTCGTCTTTGCCAAGTCGCCCATAGTGGTGGGACTGGCAATGCGGGCAAAAGGTAGGCTGAGCGGACGAATAACCCCGGATTGAACCAATGTCGTAAGCGTCTGGATTGTTGCCTACGGCAGATCCCAGCACCACATCTCGTGATAGCTGAAGATAGTGAGGGACACCGTCCTGCCATGAATGTTTGCCATGCGGATCGGCATATATGGCGAAAGCCAGACCCACGCCCTTGACACCTTCTCCAGGCGCCAACATCTCCTCAAAATTGTTTGCGCCGGTTGCTGTTGGCAGATCGTGGGTCAACGCCTTCCTAAAGGCATCCTGTTTTTGCTGGTAGCCCGCAACCTTAACGACTTGGTAACTGAGATTGGCGCGGTCAAATTGCTTGGCAGAAATCACATCCTCTTCACGCAAATCGAGGACGCGCATCATATCTTCCTTGACGTTCTGGCCGGCCGTGGCGGTCAGGGCGATAAGCGAAAGGTTTGGGTTCTGCTCACGAAGCCTACTGGCAAACTCAATGATCCCAAGGTAGGCCGGGCGAAAGTCGTGCCCCCACTCCGAGACGCAATGGGCTTCATCTACCACCAGATAGTTGATAGGAACATGAGCCACGATCTGAGCCAGTTCTTCCCCAAACTTACGAATACGCATCCGTTCCGGCGAAATGAAAAGCATGCGGAGCTTGCCTGCTTTGGCATCGGCAAAAAAAAGCGCTTCCTTTTCTGAGCCTTGAAGATCAGCGTTGATTACAGCCGCCGAGTTGATGCCATGCTCCTGCAGACTATGAAGCTGATCGCGCATGAGAGCGTTCAGCGGGCTGATGATGATGCTCAGGCCAGGACGAAGCAATGCAGGCCCCCAGTAGCAGAACGACTTTCCACTCCCCGTGGGCATAAGCGCCAAGGTAGGCCGGCCGGCCAGTACCCGTTGAAAAACCTTGTCTTGGTCAGAACGAACATCGTTATAGCCAAAGACGTTCCGAGCAAACGGCACAATGGCATCGCGAACCTCATGGAGCGGAGCATCCTTGAAGGCTCGATACTGCAATCTTGGGAATCTTCGGGGTGGTTGTCGGTGATTCGCTAGATGGGTCCAGACATGATCGATATTGATTTCATGGGGAGTGTCAGCATCCTCTGCCTCCGAATGCAAACTGACCGCGGGATGAAGCGCAGGCACGTCAATAGGCCACACTGTTTCGGTGATGACCTTGACTGCTGGCAGGCTAAATGACGTTTCAAACAGACCTCGGATGCCATCCAGCCACTGATAAAGACTAGAGATCGCCATTGCCACGGAAGGAAAAGGCAATCCCACATCATCGCGCAGGGTAATTACCGCATCAGCATCCATGGGCAGGATCGCCAAAGCGAAATAGTCCTGAATGCCATAGAACAAATCGACAAGGTCGCCTGGGCATGCGACCTGCGCCCCTTGCTTTCCCAAGAGAATTTTCCTGGGAGTCTGGCGAAGGCTAAGTTGTAACACCCGATCCTTCGAGAAAGCCCTTACCAAGGTGCGCGCAGCCTGTTCCCAGTTGGTTACGATCTGCGCATAACCAAAACGGAATATTTTGTACCCGGCATCCTGAAGAACATTTTGCCGATGCAGGAAAGCCGTGAAGGACTCGGGAGATTTAAGCTTGCCGAAACCATCGATTTCGATGATGTAGTCGATTTCACCCGTAACCAAAAAATCGACATAGAAACCCTGAATTTGATGCTGAGGTTTAACCTTGCCAAAACGTGGGTAGAGCGCGGCGTCGTTCAAGACCCGTGCAAGCACATTCTTGACGAACTCGATTTCAAGAAAATTCTCGGAGCCTGCTGAATTTGGTTTGCTTGGCGCATGCCAGTTATCGAAGTAAGGATTACCGTTGAAGAAATCCCTATATACCTGCTGGAAGTTCGACGGCTTTGGAATATCCTCGATGTACGGAACATCCCAAGCTTTTTCAGCGTCGGGTTGTTGGTCATAAAACCGTGTCACGAACTCCCTGAGAGGTACCGGTAAGCAGCGTATTTTTCGTTCACCAAACTCGCGGATCCGCTGCTTGGTTTTGAAAGTGGCCAGCTCATCATCTAGCCTATACACCCCAAGGGCATAGGAAGGTAGATAAGCCAACAAATCGATGTCGCGACCTGACTCGCGTGCTTGAGGCTCTGCTGCGGCAGCGGGTACGGATTCAGGATAGGCTGCCGAATAGGCCAAATAGGCATCCGCCAACAAACGTGCATCTCGCAAGGCACCATGCAGGCCATGGGGTACATCAACACCCATGCGACGGGCGAATTCTTCAAGCGTGTTTCCTCGGAATGGATTGCCTGTTCGCTTCGATACCGCAAGAACGTCGATGACCCCTGAGCAATAGGTTTCAATCCTCAAGTCCAGCGACCCAAGGTGCCGCAGTTCCTGATTCAGAAATTTAAGATCGAATGGCGCGTTGTAGATCAGAAGCTCGGCGCCATCGATAAATTGAATCAGCAGCTGCCTGACATCAGCAAAACTCGGCTTATCGGAGAGAAAAGTGGTTGTAAGACCGTGGATCGCTACTACATCAGCAGAGACGGATCGATGTGGGTTGAGGTAAGTGTGAAATGTGCGACCCGTCAGCCGTCCATCAACAATCTCGACGGCACCGACTTCTATAACACGATCACCAGCTTCGGGCTTCAGTCCGGTGGTTTCAGTATCAAGTGCGATTTGGCGTGGCATACAGATGAGCGTCCCCTGGCCGTACTCTATTGATGCATTGGTAATTTTTTATATGATGTTACCAGCTTGCAGATCGTGCAGGCGCCGGCAGTAATATAGCCAAGAAGAGGCTCAAGAGATGAGCTTGATACAATACTCGCTAACATCGCATTTTTCCCAATGCTTTCCATGAACATCGCCCCGTCGTCTGGCCGATCCATTTCCACTTCGGCGGCCGATTGACCAACTGCTCGAATGGGCCGCCCTCCCATCGGTGGCCGGTCCTACCTGGTGCCTGCTCAACTCAGCGAACTCGAGTTGATGTGCGGGGCGATACGCGCTGGCGTACCCAACGAAAAAATATTTCGTCAGATTCTTGTCGATAATGCTTCGCCAGAAACCAGCAAGCTACTGTTCAAACAGCACATGGCGAAGTACGGCCCGGTGGATATTCCGGGATGTGCCCGGGAGGCAGCCTACCGATTGTGTAGCATTGAGTAAATATCGCGATCTGTATCCACTATGGCGTGATTTTTCTACCGCATACGCGAACGATACGCAGGTGAGTGCCAGTATTGCGACACAGGAGGTAATCACTCAACTGCCAGCAACCGGTTTGGCCGATGATGACTTGATCGAAGGCCAACACCGCCGAGCGACCGGTTCCCAATCGATTTTCCGCCACTCGCACCCGTCCATCTTTCGCGACGTCTATGTCTCTTCTTGGCCGTTGCCGGCCATCCACTATAGCTCGCCGTCTTTGCAATTTCGTTTTCCAACCATGGATTGCTCCAAACGGAGAGCTGTCGAGTTGATTCGCGACGGGACGAGCCAACCATAGAATGCCCATAGCCAAAATATTCAAGGGGGGGCTGGTATTTAGCGGCTTACGGTGCCGGTTTCTTGTGCGTCGGGCCAGGACTGGCTGGGAAGTTTTTGAACATCGTGTAGTGGCGCTTCAACCGGCTGACATAGGCTTTGTCACGGATCATTTGTTCAAATGCTACAAGGAAAGATGCCGAATACGCCGTTTGCGGATTCAGCGGGTCAAGGGTCGGCCGATCCCATTCGGCTGCATTCTTTGTCCCCGGAGACCAGGCGTTGTAGAAAGAGGCCTTTTCCCACCCGTAGCTGATTGTTGCCCAAACTTTGTCGCCACTGTGCCGGCCAAGAACGCGGATGATTACTCGGCGACAATCGCAACCCTTGTCGGCACAGTAGAACTCGACATAGCCATACTCGTCGGCAGGCACGTCGTTGCCAGCTGGAACGGTGAGCGTCCGCGTTTCCTGGAGCGCTATTTCGCCAAATCGTTCATAAAACGGAATCATTTCCATGGGTGGCTCCTGTGGCTTCTTATGCGAGCGTTTAATGATATTGCAGCTCGCATTGTGTTCGGCCCATCATTCGTGAAAACAAAATCCATGAATTGGCAGGTCAAACTCCAGTATCCGAAATCGGTTCAAGCAGCGCGGCCAGATCGGCATCGCTGAATTTGACGCTTCCTTCGTGATCTTCCGAGAGGATGCCGGCGGCGAGGTCGGCTTTTTTGTCCTGCAGGGCGAGGATTTTCTCTTCGATGCTGCCGGCGACGACGAGTTTGTAGACGAACACTTTTTTGCTCTGACCGAGGCGGTGAGCGCGGTCGGTGGCCTGGTTTTCGACCGCGGGGTTCCACCACGGATCGTAGTGGATGACGGTATCGGCGGCGGTCAGGTTGAGGCCGGTGCCGCCGGCTTTGAGGCTGATCAGGAAAATCGGCACCTCGCCTTCCTGGAAGCGGCGGATCGGCGTTTCGCGGTCGGTGGTGCTGCCGGTCAGCGTGACGAAATCAATTTTCCGGTTGGTCAGTTCGGTGGCAATCAGGTCGAGCATCGAGGTGAATTGTGAGAAGAGCAGTACGCGCCGGCCTTCTTCGACCATTTCGGGCAGCATGTCCATCAGCAGATCGAGTTTGGCGCGTTCCTTGACCTTCTGGGCGGCGTCGATCTTGACCAGACGCGGGTCGCAGCAGACCTGGCGCAGCTTGAGCAGGGCGTCGAGGATGACGATCTGGCTGCGCGCAAAGCCCTTGGCGGCGATTTCTTCGCGCACGCGGGCGTCCATCGCGCTGCGGACCGTCTCATAGAGATCGCGCTGGCCACCGTCGAGTTCGACCGTACGTACGATAATGGTTTTCTCCGGTAGCTCCTTGGCCACCTCGTCTTTCTTGCGACGCAACATGAAGGGTTTGATGCGGCGGGCGAGGAGGGCGCGGCGCAGGGTGTTACCCTGCTTTTCGATCGGCGTGCGCCAGGTGCTGGTGAAGTGTTTCGAGGTGCCGAGGAAACCGGGCATCAGGAAGTCGAACAGCGCCCACAACTCGCCCAGATGATTCTCCAGCGGCGTACCGGTCAGGCACAGGCGGTGCTCGGCACGGAACTGGCGTACCGCCTGCGAAGCCTGGCTGGCCGCGTTCTTGATCGTTTGCGCTTCGTCGAGAATGAGCAGGTGATAGCTGTGCGCGCCGAGCGCCTCCTGGTCACGCCAGAGCAAGGGGTAGGTGGTCAGGCAGATATCGTGTTCGGGAATGGCGGCAAAGCGTTCGGCGCGGCTCGGGCCGTGCAGCGAGAGCACGCGCAGGCCAGGTGCGAAGCGCTCGGCCTCGCGCTTCCAGTTGAAAATGAGCGAGGTCGGCATGATGATCAGCGAGGGCTTGTCGAGGCGGCCGGCTTCCTTCTCGACGAGCAGATGGGCCAGCGTTTGCGCCGTTTTTCCGAGACCCATGTCATCGGCCAGAATGCCGCCCAGTTCGTTCTCGCGCAGGTACTGCAGCCAGCCGAGGCCATCAAGCTGATAGGGGCGCAGTGTCAGCGCCAGGCCTTGCGGGGGACTCGCCGTGTGCGTGCTGCCGGCTCCCTGCAGACGGCGCGCCAGTTCGCCGGCGGCGTGGGTGCCGTGCAGCGTCCAGCCGGGCAGATCGCCGAGCGCGGCGAGTCGTGCCGCATCAGCACGCGGCAGGCGCAGCGTGGCAGCCCCGGACGGGCCGTCGAACAGGTCGATCAGCGTCCGCGCCAGCGGTTTGATGCGTTCGGCGGCAATGCGGATGCGTCCGCCGTTCGGGCCGTCCAGTTCGATTTGCTCGTCGTCGGCAATGTTGGCGATGCGCGCGCCGTCCAGCCAGCGCCCGTCGCTGCGAAACAGGCTGTACAGCAGCGGGGCCAACGGCAGGCGTTCGCCGTCGACGACGATGCCCATGTCCAGCCCGAACCAGCCGGCTTCGGTTTCAGACAGTTCGGCATCCCAGGATTCGACGGTGAGCACGTGATGGCGGAAATTGCTGGCCATGATCACTTGCCAGCCGGCAGCGCGCAGTATTGGCGCGATAGCGCCGGAGAAATCAAGCCAGGCCGCTTCGCTTTCCAGGCCATAAGCGGCCGGAGCGAAGCCGCCGGTGACGGAAACGCAGCCCGGTATTATGGGCAGGAAGCCGAAACTGGCGAGCGCGTCGAGCCGGGCCTTTTCCTGTTCCGGCTGGCGTCGGATGCGTACCGTCTCGCCGCCGCTGACGGTGACGTAATCCTGCGGATTCTGCGCCGACATCAGCGCTTCGCCATAGCTGAAGTCGATCTCGGCGTAATCGTAGTAACCGTTATTGAAGGTGCCGGCGTATTTGCGGTGTTTGTAGATCGCCCAGCAGCGCAGCGTATGCAGGGTGATGATCGGCTGCAGCGGAGCGTCTATCTCGCGTAGTTGCCCGACCGCGTCGGCGCTTGGCTGTGGGATGTCGGGCGCCAGTTCGGCCAGCGCGTTGACGACCAGCGGCAAGTCGATGGCTTCCAGCGGCGGCAGGCGAAACAGGGCATCGAGCAGCGGCGGCGGCGTTTTTGTTTCAACCGGGCCGGCTTCGCCAGCGTCCGGGTCGATAAACCACGGCGGGTCGATAAAGAGCAGGATGCTCGACGGTGGTCGCGTCACGAGGTGCGGAATCGTCTGTTGGCGCGTGTTGGCCTGCCAGGTGATCTCGCCGTGACGGGCGGACCCGGTACGCAGCGGTTTGAGTGCGGCTTTGTGCGGCTGCGCCATCTCGGCGCAGTAGTAACAGCGGCCGGAGGCCAGGGCGGCGGCGAGCAAGGGAGCAGCGAATTTTCCGGAAAGCTGGGCGGTGTCGCCGAGATAGCCTTTACCGCAGACCTTGAGCATCAGGCGAAAAACGTCGAGGTCGCTGTCGTCGGTGAATTGCGGCGGCGACAGCAGGGCGCGTTCGGCGTTGTTCCAGTCGCTGGTGTTGCGTTTGTCCAGGGCGTCCGCTTCGATGCGCCCCTTGACGGTTCGCAGGGCGAAATCCTGATAATAGGTGGAATGGCCAAGGAGATAATAGATGGCCTGGGTGGTTTTGGGCTTGGCTTTGGGTTTCTTTGCGGCTGTCTGGCTGGCTTTGCGAAGAGTTTCTACCCAATGCAGCAAGCTCGGGTTGACCGACGGTTTGCGTACGGACGGCGAGCGGGCAGCACGTTGTTCGAGCATGAACAGCAGCGCTGCGGCGGCGTGCGCACAGTTTTCTCCGGTCGAGCAATTGCACTCGCTTTCAATGGCGATTCTTGTTCCGCCGATAGCTTCGAAGTCATCAAGAAATATATCGACTTCAATGCGCGATCCGCCCTTGCCGCGCAGTTCGCACCACATATCGTCATTGCCCGACTCGACCTTGGCAATGCTGTCGATCAGGGCCGGCGCCGCGCGCAGCGTCTCCTCGGAGAAATTGGCTTCTATGTCCTGCAGCGTATAGCGATGATTGGGCGAGAGCATGGTCGATCAGTCCTGCACTGAGCTAAAAATGGACAAAACGGCACGGGGGCGTTTGAAAGTGTTGGTCGTTTTAAAAAAACCAACGGCGCGGTAGCCGTCTTGGAGCCAAGTATCACTGGGCGATTGCAGTGGTGGAGCCCAGCCGCCCATCGCGCAGATAAACTGCGCTCCAACAAAAACCGGTAGCCGCCGAGGATTTTTAGAACCAGACTGAACCGCAGCCAGTCGTTGGCAGGGAGTGCTGAAAATGATTAACAACCGCCCTGAAGGGCAATAAATACGGACATGTTCAAGCATGAGGCCGCGTAAGCCAATATCCATGCGGGTCTTGACGTAGTGTCTTTGGAGAGCGCCTTTTCATGCGGTGTTTAAAGGGTGCGCAATTCAAGAGACCAGCGCACCCTGCGGTGTTGCTTTAAGCCTGCAAGCTGAATTCGGAAACGTTGATGCTGGCGATTGGCCCGATGCTATCAACCAGAACCTTGAAATGTTCGGTGAGCATGTGCGCGTCGAGTGCGGCTTTGCTTTGCCATTGTTCCTGGATCACAAAACCGTGGTCGTTATTGTTGTCGGCAAGAAAATCATAACGAATGCAGCCATCTTCAGCGCGTGTCGGCGGCACAATCAACTCAATGGCCTTGCGCACTGACTGCGAGTGACCGGGATTGGCGTGCGCCGTGCAAAGGCGGCGCTTTTCCAGTGGGTGAAAGCCCCACCCGGCGAAATGCTCCAGCCGGAAGCACCCGGAGCAACTATG
>JFJP01018700.1_pt1 | contig 15520 bp, 12 predicted proteins | sample 431651 | NCBI WGS metagenome assembly JFJP01 (sample SAMN02602958, study PRJNA72255) | Microbial mat metagenome, whole genome shotgun sequencing project. | biome: fresh water; feature: sink hole; material: water; isolation source: purple microbial (photo- and chemosynthetic) mats found in... | reverse complement strand
TGGCGTCCAGGCTGTCGTTGACCTCCACGATCGTGCCGCCGATCGGGGCATAGATATCGCTGGCCGCCTTGACGGATTCAATCACCCCGCATTCGTCGTCCTGCTCAACCTCCTGGTCGGTGTCCGGCAGCTCGACAAACGTGATATCGCCTAGTGCCTTCTGTGCGTGATCCGAGATTCCAACCACAGCCAGTCCCTTTTCGATTTTCACCCACTCATGTGTTTCCGTGTACCGTCTATCACTTGGTGTCATGATCCGTTGTCCCTCCGTTGATTACGCCACTCTGACTTGCCACAGGTGCTGCCTGTATCGCCTAATTTCACGCACCTTTCATCACACTCGGCGCGACTCGTCAATACAAAAATAAAAAATCATTCCGCCGGAACCGTTGTCGACGCTGGAATGACGATGGAAACCGCTTGTTTTTCGGTCGACAGAAGCTGGCTGGCGATCTGGCGGATAGCGTCCGGGGAAACGGCGGAAATCCGGTCAGGGAACGTGAAGATATAATCCGTGTCGATCCCGTAGCACGCGTTCAAGGCGCATTCCTGGGCGACCGAGATGGCGTCCTGCATACGCATGGCGTGGCTGGCGATCAACTGCGCCTTGGCCCGGTTGATCTCCTCCTCGCGCAAGCCTTTTTCGGACAAGCGCCGGATCTCGGCGACGAACAGCGATTCGACCTCCGCCACGGCGTTGCTGTGGGTTCCCGCGTACAGGATGAACGCCCCCGGATCAATGCCGACCTGCTGCATGGCCCCGGTGAAATAGGCCAGTCCGCGCCGGTCGCGTATTTCCAGGGCGAGTTCCGAGGAGAGTCCGCTCAAGGCGGTCTGCATCACGGTGAGCACATCCTGCTGAGGATCATAGAGTGTGACGCCGGGGAACCCCATCATCACAATGGCCTGCTCGCGGGGCATCGTCTGTATTGCACGGGCGGGCAGCACAGGCGGTGTGGGTTGGTGTGCCAGCGTGGGCCGCTGGCCGGGGGCCAGGGTGGCGAATGCAGCCTTGGTCAGCCGGGTCGCCTCGGCGGTTGAGATGTCGCCGAGTATCGTGATCACCAGATTCCCGCTGACCGTCAGCATCCGGTGATAGTCGACCAGATCACCGCGGTCGATGCTCGCAATGCTATCCAGTGAGCCTTCGGGCGCAAACCGGTAGGGATGGTCCGGGAAAAGCAGTGTCCGCAACTGCTGACGAGCGACCGCCGTGGGTTGTTCGGCCTGCCGCCGGATGGCCGCGTTCTGCAGGTCGCGCTGCCGGGCGATTTCACTTTCCTCGAAGAGGGGGTTCAGGAGGCAGTCCGCCAGGAGCTTAAGCACGCTCTCGGTGTCGCTTGACAGGCACCGGCCGGTCAAGCCGAACGCATTGTAGCCGGCATAGGGGCTCAGCGAGGCCCCGAGGGATTCAATCGTCTGGGCGATCTCGTCGCGGCTGCGCGATGCCGTGCCGCGCAGGAGCATATCCGCCATCAAGGTGGTCATGCCATTCTTGTCGGCGGGCTCCGTGCGCACGCCGCCCTGCAAAGCCACGGCGATGTAGACAAACGGAAGTCGCGGACGTTCCTGCACGATCAGTCTTGCACCATTCCCGAGGGGTGCTTCCGTTAGCGTCTCCGGTGATGCTGACATCGGCACCGCCGGTGCGTTGTCGACCGCCCCCTTGGTTTCCGGCACTAGCAGGACGAGCGTCTGGCGCGACGTCGACAGGTAATCTCGGGCAACCCGGGTCAGGTCATCTGCCGTGACATTCCCGACCTGCTTGAAGTAGAACTCGCTGAAGCGGGGATCGCCCGTGCTGTACAGATCCCCGCCGAACCGTGACGCCTGGCCGTTCATGGTCTCGAGGCCACCGAGCAGATCGGTCATGAACGACCGAACCGCCTTGGCGAGTTCCTGCGCGGTGAACGGGGCCGACTTGAGATACTCGATCTCCTGCAGGATGGCGGCGATGGCCGCATCCTCCTGCCTAGGTTCAAAGGTGGCCTGCAGGCCGATCAGTCCGGACTGTCCCGGCGAATACGACCAGACCGAGATGCTGTCGACCAACTTGCGATCCTCGACCAGCGAGCGGTATAACCGGGACGAGCGTCCCTGGCCGGCGATATAGGTGAGGATATCGAGCGCGGCGGCATCGGGATGATGGATGGCGACACCGGGCCAGGCGAGGGACAGGCGGCCGACCTCGTAATTGCCTTGCACGCGGGCAAAGCGGGGTGAGACCTGCGGTGGTTCGGCAGGCAGGCTGACGGGCATCCTCGGTCGGCGCTTCATCGTGCTCATGGCGGTGGTGATGACCGCTTTCACGGCGGCACTATCCATGTCGCCAACGATGACCAGGGTCATGTTATCGGAGGTGTAATGGCGCTGGAAGTAGGTCACCAGGTCGGCGCGGGTCAGTGCCGAGAAGGTGTCGGTATAGCCAATCACCGGGTGCCGCCGCGGATCGGTCCGGAACACATTCTGCCAGAGCAGCTTGTTCAGGACCCGTTCCGGACTGTCCTCGCCCATGGAGACTTCCCGCAGGATCACGTTTCGTTCCAGCGCCCACTCAGCCTCGGGGAAGGAGGCATTCATGACGGCATCGCTGAGCACATCAAAGCCCGTTTTCCAGTTGGCGGAGGGAAGATCCGCGAAATAGACTGTACGGTCGAACGACGTGTACGCATTGACACGCCCGCCTGCCTCGTTGATCTCGCGTGTGACATCCCCGGGGGCCCGGGTGGCAGTCCCCTTGAACAGCATATGTTCGACCGCGTGCGAGATGCCGCAGCCCAGGTATTGTTCCTCGTGCATGGATCCGCAACCCACCCAGAACTGGACCGAGACCACCGGTGCGCTGTCATCCTCCTTGAGAATACACTCCATTCCGTTGGGCAGCGTAAAGCGTTCGATTTTATCATATTCGCGGCGCAGCACATCAAGGGGATTGGTCATATCATCTCCAGCGTAAGTGATTGGGGAAAGCGTGATCAGCGTCAAGGCGGCCAGTGACAAGGCCAGTGGGCTAGATTGCATCGGGGTGTCCTGGGGTTGAGGGTTGAGGGGACTCGCGGGGTGTCTCGGGAGGCTCGTACGGCCTTCCGAAACTCTCGTAGAAGTCATAGTTACGGACAAAATCGGCTCGGCTGTCCTGGTCGGTCTTGCCCAGTTCGCCAGCGTCGACGAGGTTGAAGACCAGTTCGCCGATATCCTGCGTGCTGAAGATCCCCCACGTATAAAGCACTTTCAGCGCCATCGGCCCGAACGATTGCAGGGCCAGATCGCGAAAGCCTTCGCTCAACTCCCGCCCGGACACATGGTGACGAGGGCCGCTGCGTGGTTTGTCGAGAGTCTTCGCTGTATAATCAAGCGCTTCTCGGATAAACACATACGACTCCATATCATAGCGGGGATCCTTCTCGCAGATCGCCTGGAGTTTTTTCAGCATGATGTTCCCTCCGTGGCCCTGCAAGCCTGCCGTAGCGTGGCCCCGATGGCACTCATCACGTCCATGGACGCATACGGGGTGGGGTTCCAGTTCCAATGGTGTCCATCGTTGGCAAACCGGGGAACGACATGGAAATGCAGGTGGGGGACGACTTGTCCGGCTGCCGCCCCGTTGGCCTGGTGAAGGTTCACGCCATCCGCATCCAGCACTGCCACCTGGGCGGCGGCAATCCGCTGTGCCGTGTTCATGCAGGCTCCCAGTAATGCGGGAGGAATGCCCCCGATATGTTCGAAATGGGCTTTTGGTATGACCAGGGTATGTCCCTTGATAAGCGGGGCAATATCAAGGAAAGCCAGGGTCAGCTCGTCCTCATAGACCACGGTCGCCGGTATTTCCCCGGCAACAATCCTGCAAAAAATACAACGCATAGTGCCCCCGCATTCAATTCAATCAGCCTGTCCGCCCGTTCTGCATGCATCCTAGGCAAAACCGGCGTGATGCGCAAGCGGTATATGCAGTTGGCTGGGCCAAATAGACAGGTTGACTTTCTGCGGCATAGGGTTTACCCTGATGGAGGGTTGGGCTTTTGACATTCGGCAGTTTCCAGTCGACGGGCAATAGCGGCGCAGGAGGAATATGAGAATACTGGCAATGGGCGCGCATCCGGATGATATCGAGTATGGGTGCGGAGGGTCCCTCCACCGCGCTGTTGATCATGGGCATGATGTGTTTCTCATGGTCCTGACCGATGGTGGTATCACCCCCGGTATTGACCGGCAGGCTGAACAGGAAAAGGCGGCCGCCTTTCTCGGTGCCAAGGATTTGGTCTGGGGCGGATTCCCCGACACCGCCCTGACTGCCGGACGGGAGCTGATCGTGGCGATCGAAAAGGCACTCAAGCAGACCGGCCCCGATCTGGTTCTGGTGAATAATCCCGAGGATGCCCACCAGGATCACCGCGCCTTGGCGTCCTGCGCAACCACGGCTTGCCGCTACATCCAGAGCGTCCTGTTCTATCACGATTACACCTCCTTGAATTTTGCGCCGGACACGTTCGTGGATATCCATGACTATCTGGAGCCGAAGAAACAGATGCTCGCCTGCCACGCCTCGCAGGTGAACAAGGACTATCCAACCGGGCTGGACCTGCTGGAAAGCGTGACCGCCCTGGCCGCCTATTACGGCTTCATGGGCAAGACAAAGTACGCGGAAGGTTTCCGCCCACTCCGTCATCTGCTGAAATTCTGATATGGATACGTTCATCCCGCATTCCCGTCCGCGAGCGACAACAGAGGATCTGGAGGCTGTCCGGTCCGCCCTGCAGCTCGGTCGCTTTGCCCAGGGGGCCGAAGTCGAGGCCTTGGAGCAGGAGCTCTGCGCGCGGTTCGGCCATGCCCATGCCGTTGTTGTCTCGTCCGGCTCCTCGGCCCTGCTGCTTTCGTTGCTCGCCCTTGGTATCAAGGCGGGCGATACGGTGGCCTGCCCGTCCTACACCTGTCAATGCCTGTACAGTGCAGTAGCCTACGCGGGGGCTACGGTGCGGTGCATCGATTGCCAGCATGGGGATGTCGGCATGGCAGCCCCTGCCGGGGCTGCACGACGGGATGTCGCGGCCGCGATCGTGCCGCATATGTTCGGCTTCGAGGCGGATGTGCGGGCATGGACAGGCGGCGGGATCCCCTGTGTCGAGGATTGTGCCCAGGCCGCCGGCGGCACCGCGACCGGCGGGGACCGGATGGGCCGCCGGGGCGATATCGCGATCCTCTCGTTCTATGCAACCAAGCTGCTTCCGGCGGGGGAGGGGGGGGCCTGCCTGACGAATGACCCGCAGGCTGCCGACACCATCCGCCGGTTGCGCAACAGTGATGAACAGCACCTGTCCCCGCAGGCCTTCAATTTCAAGATGACCGATATCAGTGCGGCCCTGGCGCGTGTCAAGCTCCGGCAACTGGATGAGAACATCGCCATTCGCCGCTGCATCGCCGAGCGGTACGATAATGCGTTCGGGGCGTTCTCCTTCCGTGTCCGTCACGGCTTGCGCCAACCCGTCTGCTTCCGCTACCTGCTGGAGGTCGCTCCGGGACAGACCGGGACGGTCATCGCCAGGGCCAGGGCGGCTGGGATTGATTGCAGGCTGCCGGTGTGGCGTCCCTTGCATCAATCCCTGGGTGCCGATTGTCCGCAGGCCGAAATCCGCCAGCAGACGCTGATTTCCGTGCCCGTTTATGCGTCGCTTTCCGAGTCCGAAATCGAAAGGATCATCAATGAAATCAGCCACATCATCGGAACCTGCGTCTGACGTCGCCATGGCATCCAACGGCCAGCCCTTGACGGGCGGGAGGCGCATCGTCAGGGGCGAGTTGCTGGTCGGCCTGGTAGCTGCCGCCTCGGTCTATTTCATGGATCTGGGGCCGGTTGCAGAAAGCATCCTGGTGATTCTGGTGACATCGATGCTTGCCGTGATCCTGGCGACCCCGCTCGTGATCAAGGCGGCCTTTCTGCTAGGTGCGGTTGATCATCCCGATGCCAGGCGCATCCATAGTGTCCCGACACCCCGGATCGGGGGTGTCGCGGTTGGCTTCGGCGTGCTGGTGGCTCTGGTGCTGACGAGCTACCGGTTCATGCCCAATATCCAGGCCATGCTGATTGGTTCGTTCGTGATGCTGCTGGTCGGTGTCATGGATGACATCCGCCACATGCGGGCCGGACTCAAGCTGGTCATGCAACTGATCGCCTGCGCGCTGGTCATCGCCAGCGGCATACAGATCTCCTTCCTGCCGCCGACGGGGTGGGGCATAGTGGGTCGCTGGGTCATCACCGCCCTCTGGATCATCGGGATTACCAACGCCATCAATTTCCTTGACGGTATGGATGGACTGGTCTCGGGACTGATCGCCGGCACCGGGCTGGTCTACCTGATCCTCTCGCTGCTGCTCGGCTCCAATATCCTGAGCTACACCTCGGCCGCCCTGATCGGGGCCACGCTGGGGTTCCTGGGGTACAACCTCAAGCCCGCGCGAGTCTTCCTTGGGGATGGTGGCAGTACCTTCCTGGGCTTCTTCATTGCTGTCCTGAGCGTCCAGGGAAGCTGGGCCAAGGAGAATCCCCTGGTTTCCTTCTGCATTCCGCTTCTGGTCCTGTCAGTGCCCATCTACGACATGGTGTTCACGACCGTCGCACGGATCCTCAGGGGGGATGTGTATTCGTTCAGGACCTGGATCGAGTACACGGGCAAGGACCACCTGCACCATCGACTGGAGGCGCTCGGGCTGGCCCGCGGCTACGTCGTGAGCCTCATCGGGTTCCTGAACCTGGCGGTCGGCATCGGGGCCGTCGCCCTGCTGCAGGCACCGACCCACATCGGCATTGCCCTGGTGTTCCAGGCCATCTGCATTTACGCGATCATCGCGATCCTGGAGATCATGGGGAGGAAGAAGCAAAAAACAGGGGAAACTCATCTAATTGATAGACAGGAAGGGTGAGGGTTTCATGTTTCCGCTTTTAGTTCCCCATACTGTTCCCTTCTCCCAACCGTCGGATACTGCCAAATAACGGCCACCGTTTCTGGATATCCGCGCGAAAATCAACGCTCTCGCAAACCACCCGAAAAATAACTTGCAGGCATCGTGCAAATGCCCTACTTTCAAGTATATAAATCAACGTCACCCTCGCATTTGAGGTGTCGAAAATGAAGAAACCTACGGTTTGGAGTGTTTTCGAAATCAAGCCGCCTAATACAATGGTTCGACAAGAGACATGACAAAGCTAAACATTTTACAGTTTCATGCCGAGAGCTGGGACGGCCGCATGCTCGGATGCCAGGGAATCCACCCGGCAATGGCCAAGGCAACGCCGAATATCGACATGCTGGCAGCGCAGGGAACTCTCTTTCAGAACGCCTATTGCACGAACCCCATCTGCTGTCCTTCAAGGGCCAACATGCTTTCCGGCACCTATACGCACAAATGTGAAAGCTGGTGCAACTTCAAGGGCTTGGAACAGGGCATGTGGACCTACCATCATGCCCTGCGCAAAACCCACGACTTGCTGTTGCTCGGAAAACACATGGATCATCTCACGGGAGGGCACTCGGTGATGAACCGTGTTGCCGATTTCCTGGAGCCACTGAACGTTGCTGGCCACCCGGTCATGAACGCCGATACCGCCCAGGAATACAATGTCGATCCAGGGGGCGAGCGGCAGTATCACAAAGGCGACTGGAATATAGCTGAGCAGGCGATCGAATTCATTCGTGCGCGAAAGCCCGGTGACAAGCCCTTCTTCATTTCTCTCAACCCCGGCCTGGTACACGCTGCGTTTCGTACAAATCAATACTGGCTGAACCAAATCCCCAAAGAACTGGTGGATGCGCCACCCGTTGATGAAAGCAACCATCCGGCAGACGTGTACCAAACAAAGGCCAAAGCGTGGCGGCACGGACTCGATGAAGAAACCGTAAAAACGATACGCCGAATTTACTTTGCAATGTGTGCAGAAGCGGATGCCATTGTGGGGGATATTATGTTCGCGCTGCAGAATTCCGGTCTGGCAGACGAAACTGTCGTCATTTTCTCAAGTGACCACGGAGAGCTGGCGCTGGAACATCAACAGTATTATAAAATGAGCCTGCTGGATGGCTCGGCGCGCGTGCCCATTATCTTGAGGGGACCTGGCATCAAGGCCAGGCAGCGCATCGCAACACCGGTGTCCTTGATTGACATGGCACCGACAATCTGCGAGCTGGCGGGACTCGCAAAACGCGATTGCTTCGACGGCGAATCGCTTCTCCCGCTGGCCCGTGGAGACACTACGGAAAGTCGGGGATGGGTACTCGCCAGCTACTCCGGTCTCACATCGAATACCATGTCTTGGATGCTCCGCCAGGGAGACTTCAAGCTCATCATCCACGAGGGCTATCCTTCGCGCCTCTTCAACCTGCGAGACGACCCCGGAGAACTGGATGACTTAATCGAGAAGAACCCCCAGAAGGCTAAGGAATTGCTCGCCATCATGAACGCGGCAGTTGATCGCGAGGCTGCTCTGAAGACGTGGGAAGAGTGGCGAAGGCACAGCTTTGCGCAGTTCCAGCGCCAGGCTAAACGAGGCTTATACCTGGACAGCTCCTACGCACTCTCAAAGAGCCCCTCCTCCGACTACCATGAGATCATGAACAACGCATTCACCGGCTGGACGGACAATGATGAAGCCCGCGTCGACGATTGGCTAAGGCAGAGATGATACTTACGAATGTCGTGTTTATAAAAAAGGAGGTCCGTGATGGCATTTACGCTGGCGATTGGTGATCAGGCTCCCAGGTTCAGCCTACCGGCAACGGACGGCAGGACCTACTGCTTGGACAGTTTCAAGGACGCGCCCTGGCTGGTGGTTTTCTTTACCTGCAATCATTGCCCCTATGTGATCGGCTCGGATGAGCAGACCCGTGCGAGTGCCGATAAGTTCGCATCGAGAGGGGTTCGCTTTGTCGGGATCAATGCGAACAGCCCCAACACCTATGCCGAGGATGATTTCGCGCACATGGTCAGCCGCATGCAGCAACACCGCTTCCCTTGGGTGTACCTGCGCGATGAAACGCAGGCGACGGCGCGTGCCTACGGGGCACTGCGCACCCCGCATTTCTATATCTTTGACCAGGGCCGTCGCCTGGTCTATACCGGACGCGGGATTGACACGCCCCGCGATGCCTCCAGGATGCAGGTGAATGACCTCGATCGGACGCTGGGCGAAGTGGTGTCCGGCAAACCGGTGAGCATTCCCGTGACCAACCCGATCGGATGTAACGTGAAGTGGGATGGCAAGGATGCCCACTGGATGCCTGCCGATGCCTGTGATCTTGTTTAATAGTGCAGAGTGTGGTATAGGGTTGCTTCATGAACGAAGAGGAAGAGATTGATCCGATGGGGTGGCGGCTCGGTCGCAGTGTCGTGCGGGGCATCATTGATGCACGGGTGCGGGATCGTGTCACCGGCAAGATCTGGCTGATTGATCGCCAGTTCCCCATCGATCTTAAATTGAAAGGCAACCCGCTGAAGGATCTGGCGGGATGCTTGCTGATGTTCGAGAATCCGTCGCCTGCCAAGGAGGATAACGAGGGCTTGTGTCCCGTACAGATGGGACGTGTGGGGGACATCACGGCCTCGCGCAAGATCCGCATGTTCGATCTCTCGTACCAGCAGGTCTCGGAGCTGCGCCAGCGGCGCGAACCGGTTGAATTCCGCGTCGGGAACGCCTTGCTGATCGAGTGGTTCAGCAATGCCAATGGCAGGGTGCTGATCGAGTCGACGGATTTCAAGATCCAGATTTCCGATTATGTCTGGCGGATGACGCCTGCCGAGGAGAAGGAGCAGGCGCGCAAGAATCAGGAAGCGTTTGAGCGGTGGTCGGAGATCGTGGAGTTCGAGACGAACGAGGACGAGGACGACGAAGATCCGTATGACTGGACGATGGATGAATTCGAATGGGAGAAGCAGCTCCAGGAATCGGATGCGATGACGGACCGCTATATGGAGCTTATCGAAACTTATCTGGATCATCCTGATCGCGAGCAGTTGATTGCCCACGAGATGGGCTGGGATGGCCTTGAGGCCGAGTTCGAGGACCTGGATGAGGATGACGACGAGGACGGGGATTTCGCGTTTGCTGGCGGGCTTGCTGGAGATGATGACGACGATGACGACGATACGTTCGTCCCCCTGGAGCCGATCGCCCGGACCGAGGGCAGGGATTGGATCCGTGCGGCCGACGGGAATGTCCGGCATCCCCTGTCTGATCGTGCGGCCGCGCTGGCCATGGCGATATGGCGATGCTACAAGGCGCAGGGGCTGGTGGATGAGGGGAATCGGGATCCGGATGCCCATGCGCTGCTGTTCAATGCCCAGACGCTGGCCGCCAAGCTGGCGGGGGCACTGGATTCCCTGGCCTATGATGATGATCCCGATGGCGGGTTCATTGTCGCCTGTCTCAAGCGCGCCCTCAAGCAGTTCGGGCAGACCATCCACAGCGCCAGTATCGTCAGTCAGAAGAATATCCTGCCCCCGGCCGCCCTGCAGGCCTTTCGCGATGAGTTCTTCGCCATCCGGCAGGATATCCTCAAGCTGATGCAGTTTTATCGTCAATTGAATTGAACTTGTGATTGAGTGGAGGTGTACGATGTTGTTCATGCCGATGAGTTATTGGTTTTTTGCCATTCCTGGACTGATTCTGGCCGTGCTGGCCACGGTCTATACGAAAACAACGTTCAGTCGCTACTCCAGGGTCGGTGCGTCGTCGCGGATGACCGGGGCAGAGGCGGCCCGCCAGATGCTGGCGGATCAGGGGGTGCATGACGTGACGATCGAGCCGGTGCGTGGTTTCCTGAGCGACCACTACGATCCGATGAGTCGCACCCTGCGGCTGTCGCCCGATGTCTATGGCTCGCGCTCGCTCTCGGCCATCGGTGTGGCCTGCCACGAGGCCGGCCATGCCCTGCAGCATGCCTCGGGCTATGCCCCGCTCTCGATCCGTTCGGCCCTGGTACCGCTGGCGAATATCGGGAGCAATGCGGCCTATTTCTTTGTGTTGTTCGGGATGTTCATCAATTCCGTGGGCATGATCCAGATCGGTGCATTGGTCTTTCTCGCGGCGGTGGCTTTCTCGCTGATCACCCTGCCGGTGGAGTGGAATGCGACTGCGCGGGCGAAGGCGCTGATGGTCTCCAGCGGGATTGTGAACTATCAGGAGGCGGTGGGTGCCGGGCGGGTGCTGAATGCGGCATTCATGACGTATGTGGCTGCCGCGGTCTCGGCCCTGTTGACATTGCTGTATTATCTGATGCGGGCTGGCCTGCTAGGCGGGCGTCGCGATTGATCTGAATCGGTTGGTTTGCGGGCAACGCTTGCTCAAGGGGGAATGGATATGGGGTCGTTTGATTTTGCGCGTCGGTCGCTGTCGCTTGACGGTGGTAATTCGGTTTCGTATTTCAGTTTGGAAGCTCTGCAGTCCCATGGGTTTTCCGGTATTGAACGGTTCCCGTTCTGCCTGAAGGTGATCATGGAGCAGATGGTGCGTATGCAGGGGCATCCGGCCTTCGAGGAGGCGCATGCGCTCTCGCTGGCTGCCTGGACGCCGGAGGGTGGTGAAAAGCGCGAGTTGCCTTACATGCCTGCCCGCGTATTGCTGCAGGATTTCACGGGGGTGCCCTGCGTGGTCGATCTGGCGGCGCTGCGCAGTGCCGCCCGGCGGGCCGGGAAGTCGCCGGATCTGATCGAGCCCTCCATTCCCGTGGATCTGGTGGTCGACCATTCGGTCCAGCTCGATATTGCCGGCTGTGCCGGGGCATTGCAGCAGAATCTGGATCTCGAGTTTGTCCGCAACCGGGAACGCTATAGCTTTTTGCGTTGGGGGCAGAATGCCTTCCGCACCCTGAGCGTGTTGCCCCCGGGGCTGGGTATCTGCCACCAGATCAACATGGAACTGCTGGCTCGGTGTGTGATGGTCTCGGGCAAGGGGCGCGAGGCGCTGGCCTATCCGGATACCCTGGTCGGCACCGACTCGCATACCCCGATGATCAACAGCATGGGGATTGTCGGCTGGGGCGTAGGGGGCATCGAGGCCGAGGCCGCCATGCTGGGGCAGCCCATTCCGATCCTCACCCCCATCGTGACGGGCGTGCGCCTCACCGGTTCTCTGCGCCCAGGCGTCACGGCCACGGATGTGGCACTGACCCTGGTGTCCATCCTGCGGGCCAAGGGGGTGGTTGGTCATTTTGTCGAGTATTTCGGACCGGGTGTGGATGCGATGACGCTGGCCGATCGAGCGCCGCTGGCGAACATGGCGCCGGAATACGGGGCGACCATGGGCTTTTTCCCGATCGATGGGGCGACGCTGGACTATTTGCGGATGACGGGGCGCGATGCGGCACAGGTGGATCTGGTGGAACGGTATGCCAAGGCGCAGGGACTCTTCCGCACGGGGAATGAGGCATGCCTGTATTCAAGCGTCGTGGAGCTGGACCTTGCCACCGTGGAATCCTCCGTGGCCGGGCCGAAACGGCCGCAGGATCGGATTGCCACCGGCAAGCTGCATGAGGCATTCCGGTCGGATCTCGTGAAGGTGCCCGAGTCGCGCGGGTTTGGTGTGGCGGCCGATGCCGTCGGGGCGTCCGTGGACGTGCCGGGCAAGGGAACGCTGCGGCATGGTTCGGTGGTCATCGCCTCGATCACCAGTTGCACGAATACGTCGAATCCGGCGTTGCTGCTGGGGGCTGGCATCCTGGCTCGCAAGGCGGTTGAACGGGGGCTGAAAGTGCCCGCCTGGGTGAAGACCAGCTTTGCGCCGGGATCGCAGATCGCCGAGGATTACCTCCGCAAATCCAGGTTGCTGCCCTATCTTGAAACACTAGGATTCCAGATTGCCGCCTATGGCTGTGCCACCTGTATCGGCAATAGCGGTCCGCTGGCGGAGGATATCAGCGAGGCCGTCAAGGCGAAGGATCTGGTCGTGGCGGCGGTGCTCAGTGGCAACCGCAACTTCGAGGGACGCATCCATCCGTTGACGCAGGCCAACTACCTCTGCTCGCCCCCCCTGGTGGTGGCGCTGGCGCTGCAGGGGCGTGTGGATCGCGACTTGGTCAACGATCCGCTCGGCACGGATGCCGAAGGGCGTCCGGTCTTCCTGGCCGATATCTGGCCGAGTTCGGCTGATATTGCGCAGTATCTGGCGCTGGCCGACGACCCGGCCCTCTACCGCGAGCGCTACAAGGATGTGTTTAATGCCATGCCGGTCTGGAATGCCCTGCCGTCCGGGGATGATCCGGTTTATCCCTGGGATGAGCAGTCGACCTACATCCGGAACCCGCCCTGGCTAGACGGAGCCCTGCAGCAGCCGTCCGCGTTGACCGATATCCGCAGTGCCCGCGTGCTGGGCCGTTTTGGCGACTTTGTGACGACCGATCACATCTCGCCAGCCGGCTCGATCAAGACGGATAGCCCGGCGGGGCGGTATCTCCAGGCGCACGGGGTGGAACCGGCCGATTTCAATTCCTACGGCTCGCGCCGGGGAAATCACGAGGTCATGCTGCGGGGCACCTTCGCGAACACCCGGCTCCGTAATCTGCTGGTCAGCAGGGTGGGGGGCTACACGCGCTACCTGCCCGATGGCGGGGAAATGACCATCTACGAGGCGGCGGAGCGGTATCGCGAGGCGGGGGTTCCGCTGGTTATCCTGGCGGGCAAGATGTATGGGGCAGGCTCCTCGCGCGACTGGGCGGCCAAGGGTACCGCCCTGCTCGGGGTGCGGGCGGTTATCGCCGAGAGCTACGAGCGCATCCATCGCAGCAATCTGGTGGAGATGGGCGTCCTGCCGCTGGAATTTGTCGACGGGCAGAATGCCGAATCGCTGGGCTTGAGCGGACTTGAGCAATACCACATCAGCGGCATTGGCGAAGGCCTGGTGCCGGGTAAACGCTTGACGGTGCAGGCGGAAGGGGCGGCGGGTCGGAAAGCCTTCGAGGTGCTTTGCCGGATTGACTCGCCGATCGAGGTGGAGTACTACCGCCACGGCGGCATCCTGCCGTATGTGCTGCGCGAAACCCTGGACCTTTGCTGAACCGGGAACGTCGAAAGGAGGATGACATGCCGATCTATGAACACTACTGTGAACGCTGTCACATGATCCTGAATTTCTTTGCCCGCACAATGTCGCCCTCGCGGCTACCCGCCTGTCCGCACTGTGGCAAGGGCAAGCTGCCGCGCCAGGTATCGCTGTTTGCCACCGGGCGCAAGGGGGCTGCCGACGGCGGTGGCGACGATGGCGAAGGCATGGAGGGGTTGGATGGCCTGGATGAGCACAAGATGGAACGGGCGATGGAGCTGATGGCCTCGGAGGCCGAGAACCTGAACGAGGACGACCCGCAGGCGGCCGCCCGGCTGATGCGCAATTTCTCGAAAGTGGCCGGGATGGAATTCAACGAGGGCATCGAGCAGGCGTTGCAGCGGATGGAGGCCGGGGAGGATCCGGAACATGTCGAGGCGGAGATGGGCGATGTGCTGGATGATGCCAATCCCTTCGTCGTCAAGGGCGGGGCTAAGCCCGTCAAGCAGGGTGACCGTGAACGCCGCCGCCAGCGGGGAGCCCCGCGCCGCGATCCCGCGCTGTATGATTTGTGACAATCGACGATCAAACGGCGCCGTTTTTTTGCAAGCGTGCGGGGTTCGACGGGCGCGGCTCGACAGGAGTCTCGCCCATTTTGGGCATCGCGTGGGCTGCCGACGGGAGAAGGGCGAGACTCCTGTCGAGCCGCTTGGCAAAGGGGTGGACGACGTCAGCGGCGGCGATGTCGTAAGTCACGGTATTCACGGCGGCAGACGACGCATACGGCGGCGGCATAGACCGATATGCCGGTCAGGATCGTCAGGATCAGTGCCACCAGCAGCGCGGCTTGTCCTGCTTTTGTGGTTTCCGTGAATAGAGGTAGGGGTGAAAGGCGCAGGTTAACGAACGTGATAGCGGCTGCCATCAGTGCCGTGCAGAAGAGTATCCGCAGAAAACTTGCGGCTAGCTTCCACCAGCCCGGAGAGCCTATTCGCCGGGTCAGGATCACGGCCAGGATGGCTCCGTTCACGCCGCTGGCCACGACCGTGGCAAAGGCCAGTCCGGCATGTTTGTAGTAGGTCGGCAGCGTGACCACCAGAATAACGTTCAGGACAAAATTAAGGGCGACGCAACCCAGGCCGATGCGGACCGGGGTTCGGGTGTCCTTGATGGCGTAGAAGGCCGGGGTCAGCATTTTATAAAGACTGAAGACGATCAGTCCTGGTGCGTAACATACTAGTGCTCTTGCAGTTAGTGTCGTGGCCCAGGCATTGAATTCACCCGTCTCGTAGGCGAGCCGGGTGATCGGCGTGGCCAGCACCATCAGGCCGGCGGCGGAGGGGATCATGATCAGCATCAGCCCGTTCAGTGACTGTGCCAGTGTGGTCGGGATCTCGCTCTCGCGGTTGGCCGCGGCCTGTTTTGCAAAGGTTGGCAGGAGTACCGTACCGAGGGCGGTGGCAAAGATGCCGAGCGGGAGGTAGATGAGGCGTTCGGCGT
>JFJP01034784.1_pt1 | contig 15521 bp, 11 predicted proteins | sample 431651 | NCBI WGS metagenome assembly JFJP01 (sample SAMN02602958, study PRJNA72255) | Microbial mat metagenome, whole genome shotgun sequencing project. | biome: fresh water; feature: sink hole; material: water; isolation source: purple microbial (photo- and chemosynthetic) mats found in... | reverse complement strand
CTCAAGGACTTCAAGGTGAGCGCCAAGGTTGGCAACCCGCAGGTATCTTACCGCGAGTCGATCACCAAAAAGGTCGAGCATACCGAGGCTTATTCTCGCAATATGGCAGGCAAGGAAGTGACCGCCGGCGTGACCTTTGCCGTCGAGCCCCTGGCACGCGGGAGCGGCAACACCTACGCAAAAGACGTGCGCAACCCGCGGGTTCCCGACGAACTGTACGAGGCCATCGAGCGCGCCGTCACCAACGCCTTCGGCGGCGGCATCGTGCTCGGCTACCCCTGCGTAGACATAGGCGTCCGCCTCACCGGCATCGACTACGACGAACTGACAGCCAGCCCCTTCGCCTTTGAAGCCTGCGCATCGATGGCCTTCGACGAAGCCTGCCGCAAAGCCGGCCCCGTCCAGCTTGAACCGGTAATGAAGGTCGACATCATGACACCCAAGGACTACATGGGCGACGTCATCAGCCTCCTGTCGCAGCGCGGCGGCATCGTCCACGGCTCCGACTCGCGCGCCGCCATCGACGTAATCCACGCCGCTGCCCCCCTCGCCGTCATGTTCGGCTTCTCCACCAGCCTCAGATCGGTAAGCCAAGGGCGAGCCAGCTTTTCGATGGAGTTCTCGCACTTTGAACAAAAACGCTAACCAAGCCGCGCACGGATGACGAGACCCACGTGGTACGCAAAGCTCAAACGCCGGGCCGCCCGCATGAAACGGCAAATCTGGGCCTTGTTCCTGGCCTGGAAAGACCCGCGGACGCCGTTTCTGGCTCGTGCCGTCATCATCGTGGCGGTAGCCTACGCCGTCAGCCCCATCGACCTCATACCCGACTTCATACCGTTCTTCGGGCAACTCGATGATCTTTTGATACTGCCCGTGCTGATAGCCGTGGCAATCAAGCTGATACCGCCCGACGTCTCGGCGCGCTGCAGGAGGGAAGCCTGGCAGCACCTGCGCTCGGGAGACCGGGTCAGGACTCCAGCCGGAACGCTGGCCGCGATTTTATTTGGCCTTGTCTGGCTGGCCGCGCTGGCGTGGGTCGCTTCACTGTTCATTCCAAGCGGAAATGGCCGGTAATAACCGGCTGCTTAATCCAGCTTGATCTTCTGTTTTTCAGGGTCCGGACTGGGCCGGTACATGATGGCCACGTGGCCGATGACGCGCACCAGTTCCGCTCCGGCCTTTTCAGCCAGTTGTCTGGCCAGCTCGTCTCGCTCACCCTTGAAATCAACAAAACGGAGCTTGATGAGTTCGTGGTCGGCAAGCGCCTTGTCCAATGCCGCTGCGACGCCTTCAACGGCGCCGGCTTTACCCAGGTGCACGACGGGATCAAGCGTATGGGCCAGCGCTGAAAGTCGCGCCCTCTGTTTCGATGTAATCATATAATAACTTCCTTAAAATGACCGCAGCAGATTTAGGATAAGGCCGAAAACCAGGCCCAGCAGCACCCGTGCGCCAAGCAAAGAAAGGGCTCCGGTGGCAAGGCCCTGCATGTAGTTTACTATCCTGTCCTTGTAGACAAAACGTTTTATGCGGAAGAGCACCGGGTTTATCATCGCGTCAACGGCCCGCCAGACAGCATGGAGGCTGTTCCAGTGAGCCAGGTACGCTACGATGCGGGCTACAATCAGCACGATGAAAAATCCAAACAGGAAACTGACCGGCGACCAGACCATTTCCACGATCAGCGCCAGTGTCGTACCTATCGTCAGCGATCCGTACGCTGCCATGGCAAAAACCCTGGAAGCTGCTGAAAGCACGGCCAAAGCTGCTATCGGAGAAAAATCGACGCCGCCAGCCCGCAGGAAAGATACCCGCCTCCACATAGACATGTAGGGCTCGGTAACCTGCTCAAGAAGCTCGGCGGGTCGGCCCATGTTGGATGCGGGGAACCATGAGAGGAACACCCTGACTACGCACAGGAGCATGTAGATTGAGGTGACCGCTCCAAGCGACCTGAAAATAAACGAAAAGACGTTCATGCCATTCTCCGGAGTACTTGTTTGTATCTGCGCTATTCCAGTCTCTGGAGGTCGAGCATGCGCTGCCTGAGCTCCATCGATACCACAGCCGTATCGCGATTTTCCCTTGCGGGGTCAAAATAGGGGTTCAGCTTCAGAGATTCATCCCACAATGATATCGCCAGTTCCAGATCTCCAGCGGCGTAGGCGTCCAGACCCTTGAGGTAGAGTTCTTCTGCCTGTGTCGCCTTGCTAGCGCGACCCATGTCACCCATGTCGAACCGGGCTTCTATGCTCATCCGGTTCAACGCTGTAAACTGCGTAGTCAGGTCAAGCGTATAGTTGATGTCCAGGGTCAGGGGTGAAAAATTGATGGCTGCGCCAACGCTGAGGCGGGGGTTGCCACCTTTTACCAGCAAGCCTGCCTGGAGCCTCCAGAAATCGGTTATCGTCATGCGGTAACCAATACCCCAGTACATGTCCTCGCTGAGTGACGGGTTCATCAAGTTGACGGGAAAGCTGATGTCGGCCGACACAAGTATCGGTTTCAGGAATGTATAGGAAAGACCTGCCGTTGCAACGGTAGGCAGTGGATCGCCCAAAACCGGCAGGCCGAAATTCTTGAAAGCCAAGCCAACAGATACATTCTTGTCCCTGGATGCATAGAGCTTGAACAGATTGAATCGTGTCAGGAGCCCAAAATCGGTCAGGAGTGCCAGCGCGGACTGATCACCGCCGGATCCCGGGATGACCGTGCCGGCATCATCGGTATAATCGGGTATGGATCGATACGCCAGTTTGGCGCTTGCTCCGGCTGCCACGCCATAAAAATAGTAACCCGGAAACAAGTGGATGGAAGCGTTGGCTATGCCTATGGCCTCTGAATAATAACCGGAAGCCTCCCGTTCTCCAAAATCGGATGTTTCAGTAAACGGCAGGTACAGCCATTTGCCACCGAGCGACAGGCCCAGTGTGCCCAATCTCATCGTGTACGCCACCGCTTCCATGCGGCTGTCGGCAATCCAGTTGTTGTGGTAGAAGGCAAATTGCGTCTGCGCCTGTACGGCGCTGGCCGCCGGATTGAGATCAAGGAACGAAACATCGTCGGCTACTGCCGTAAATGCCATTCCCATGCTCTCTGCGCTTCCACCCACGGGAACAAGCGTTGAAAGGAAGGTCGTCATACCTTCGTTTGGATCGCCGCCTCCTATGGAAAAAACGCTGTAAATGAGCTCGTAAGCGCTTGGATACAAGGCTTGAAGAGTCTGCGCGCCGGCTTTGGCGCCCGTTGTGAGGGCGAGTGTCAAGATAAAGCCGACTATTCGCTTCATTCTATACTGGAATATACAGTACGACAGGGATAATTTCTATGGAGAGGCATCGCGAGCCCTCAGCTAATACATGAACACGCCGAAAATGATAGTGTGGTACCATGTCCTTTGAGTCGATGAGCCTACGTAAGTGCCCCTCGGTGCTTGCCATCCTAATTTTTCTCACCTGTGCATCGGCTGCCTGGGGTATGGGCGGCCGCGAGGACCCCATTTCCGTAGCCGATACACTCATCGACGAGCAGAAATACGATGAAGCGATTCTCTACCTGACCGATTTCATGAAAAAATACCCTGACCGTTTTGACGCGGCCCAGACCCGCCTCAGGCGGATAACCGCCATAAGAGCGGCGTACAACAAGGCAGCCGTCGATCTTCTGGAAGTTCTTGTAAACGAACCAACCAACGAAGAAAAGAAACTCGCCATGATCGCGGAGCTGGAAAGCTTTGAACGCAACCCAAATCCCGCGGTCAAGGAATTCGTCAAACGAACGAAGGACCTGGCGCTTTTTACCTACAACAGGGCCAAGTTTGAAGAAATAATGCAGCAGGGAAGCGAGCTCATAGACAGCCGCAGCTTTGCCCTGGCTACCAGGAAGTATGAATCGGGCTTTGACTTGTACAGGCCGGAATTCCTTGAAATGGGCCTTGATCAGGCTATCATCGACGATGCCTTTGCGCGGGTAGCATCGGTCTCCACTTCGATAACGCAGTACGAAGAGCTCGTGGTTACCATGGACGATGCATTCATTGCGCTGTCTGCCGCGTACAGAAGCGGGGATGTCCCGACAATACTCGACGCGTGGAATGCGGCCAGGGCTGCAGCCTTTTCCGTAACAGAAATCAGGCGGTCAATCGTGGATCAAGGAAGGGCGCTGGAGGCGTCCTTCGACGTAATATCAGCAAACGACGAAACGGTGACGGAGAACTCGTTCTTGCCATTCGCATTCCGCCTTGTCCTGGGTCGCAAGACAGAAACCAGGCTTGAAGGCATCGTAGGCGCAATCGATGCCGGCTGGACAGGTACCCTGGGCACCGCGCAGACAGCCCTGGAAGATACACTGTCCACCGCCTTGGCTGCCGCCCGCGACTCATACGACGCTATGGACTGGGCCACGGCAGCCACGCGATTCTCCAACCTGGCCGTGTACGCCGAGCAGGGCATTGCCCTGGTATCACTGTGGAGCCACTACGTTCCCAGCGACCTGGTCGAACGTTCTACCACGCTCGGCCAGGCAGCGTTGCAGCTGAAGGGCAAGGATTATCTTCGATTTACCCACCTGAGCAGAACGGTCCGCTCATTTGCAGACCTTGTCTCGATACAGGCAAAGCTCGACCAGGAACAAACCAGCCTGGCAGCATTCAAACCAGGTCCGGGCACACCCGCAACGGAAGCTCTGCCCCGGTACGATGCATCGCGCACCGCGCTGACCGACGCGCAGACAGAAATCAAAACCATACAGTCCACTTCAGTTGTTACTGCCAAACAACTTGCCGAGTGGAAAGAAGCCGGTTTTGCATCCGACTCGTCCGACAGCGAACAAGTTGCGGCGGACACCAGGATTGGCGCGGCATTGTTTAAAGCCCAGAACCTGGAAATCAACGCCATCGCGGCGCGGAAGGGATATGAATATAGCCTTCTGTCGGCTACGGCTGACAAGGTTTTGGCGGTATTGGCAACGGGCAGAAATCTGCTTGAGGGAATACCATCGGACGATCCCCTGCTGCCCGACGCTACCTTCCATTACCCCACAAAAGCAATTGAATCACTGGCTGCGGCAGGCATATCCCTCACCGCTCTGGCCAATGAAATTGCCAATTTCCTGACAACATTTACACCACTTCCAGGATACGCCGCGGCAAGCACGCTGGTTACAGAATGGTCAAACCGCGGCAATTCACTGGCAGCTACCATAGCGGCATCAATCAACGAGGGAAGAACCCTGACCGTCCAGGCCAACGAGCGAAAGCTGCTGGCTACTTCAAGCAAGCTCGAAGCGGAGCGCAGGGTAGCCGAGTCGCGCACTGCACTCAGGGCCAATAATTTCGAGACGGCCAGGGAACGGCTCGAGCGCGCCAGGGAACGGTACCTGGCTTCATTGTCGTATGAACAGGATCCTTTGCTCCGCGCCCAGTCAGACAACATTCTCTCTGAATTGGCGGCAACAATCCTGAAGACGGAAAACGACCTCGTGGTTGCAGACACGCGCCGCCTGCTTACCAGCGGCAAGGCATCGTACCTTGACGGCGAATTTGACAGGGCGGAGTCGTCACTGCTCCAGGCGCGGGCGCGCTGGGCTACCACCAACACCACCACGGAGGTGGAAGTTGAATACTGGCTCAAGCTTGTCCAGACAGCACTGTCGGTCAAGACGGGCCGCGAAATTCCCGTAACCGCGCCGCTCTTCCCGGAAATGAGCCAGCTCCTGTCGCTGGCACGGCGCTATTATGAAGAAGGCGCGGCGCTGCTCAACAAGCGCGACAAGACAGGCGCCATCAAATCGTTCAACCTTGCCAGAACCAAGATATCGGAAGTGAAGGTTGTATTCCCTCTCAACCAGGAAGCCAGGGTACTTGAACTCAAGATAGACCAGCTGTCGGATCCCGACGCCTTCAACAGGCAGTTCGCCAAGCTGTTCAGCGAAGCAAAGGCAAAAATCGATACCAAGGTCGATCTGACCACCGCGTACAGCGACCTCAAGGATCTGGAAGCCATAAATCCGCGGTATATCGGCTTGAAGGCGCAAATCGAGCGGGCTGAAATCCTCCTTGGTTTCAGGCAGCCGCCGCCGGATCTCAAAGCCCTGGCAGAAGCCCGCTCGCTCGTCCAGGCAGCCCAGAAAATATTCGACTCCGGCCAGGTTACGCAGTTTGCCTTTGCCAGGGCCCAGCTTGAAAAAGCCATTCTGCTCGATCCCAACAACACGGCCGCCTCCGCGCTCAAAGACCGGCTTGCGACGTACATCGGAGGCGACACGGCAATCGTCCTGTCAAGCGCGGCGGAAACATTCTATAACGAGGCAGTCACCTTCTTCACCAGAGGCGACTATATCAACGCGCGCGCCAGGCTTACCCGGCTGGTCGCCGTCTTCCCGCGGGGAGGCTCCATCCAGAAGGTAGCCGATCTGGACGCCCGCCTGACGGCCATAGGATACTGAGACAGATGCCCGGTAAAAAACAGTCAGCGCGACGATTGCTGCTCATCATGGCCTCTCTGTTGCTGGCAACGCTGCTTTCAAGCCCTGCCACCGCCGCCATACCCGATTTCTACTGGGAAAACCAGATCAAGCTGTCAAGGGGAGCCGGAGCGTATCCCCAGGCAGTCAGCACATCCGGCAGGGTGGTCGTACTCTGGCAGGAAAGCGTAGCCACGGATGGCGGCGGAACATCATGGCTGTCGCTCACTTCATACATACCCGGCGGACCCGCCGAGCGCCGCGACCGCTTTGCCGGACCCTTTACGTATTCCGGCGACGCACCCGTACTCTTCTCTGCGGCCGCCGACGGCAACGGCACGATGATGGTAGCCGCAACATCCGGCGAGCGTTCCATTTCTCTATATACGTCAAAAGATGGCGGCCTTTCATTCAGCGAACCAACCGTCATCCAGACCGACGAGCCTGGCGTAGCCCCGCGCATATTTTCCAAAACCGGGGGAGGCTGGTATCTTTTCATAACGCGGAGCCAGACATTTACGCGCAGGCAGACAGGCGCAGAGACGCCGACAACCTATGAGTCGCTCTCAATTTTCTACTCAAAATCTGAAAACGGGACGGCTTGGACACCCTTCGGCCCCTTTGTCGGCGGAGAAGTAGGGCTTGACCCCAATTTCCTGCCTACCGCAGCATCGCTGGATGGTACAGACGTGGTTGCCTTCCAGACCCTCTCGGGTGGCGACAGACCGAGCTACCAGCTATACTCGATGCTATCAAAAGATGGCGGCACAACATGGTCGGAACCCGTCCGTGTTACCGACTTCATGGATCCTGTCTACCGTGAAAAGCAGGCAGCCGCTGATTTTGACAACCAGCGCCCTCACCTGGCGCGTGTCGGCACCTCGCTGTGGCTCACCTGGGAACGACGCCTTTTATCCGGCGTCACACAGGTCTACGTAGCCAGGCTCAACCAGGACGGCACCGCAAACCCCGGCAGCGTGGAGCGCGTCACGCTGGGACAAGGAAACTGCTCGGAACCACGCTTGTTCACCCTCATCAACGGAGGCGGCGAGGAACCATCGGTAAGCTGGTTCGACAACAGGCGTGGAAACAACCGCGTCTACATAGCCTTCCGCTCTGGTTCGCTGTGGACGGAGCGCGACATTACCGGCACTTCCAAAGGCGAGAGCACGTTCGGCCGCGCCGTACATACCAGCCGTGGGTTGTACGCATTCTGGCAATCGGGGCAAGGAACAAGCTCCACGGTAACCGGACTGGTGCCCGACACAAGCGTCCAGCCCCCCCAGGTGTCGGCGGTCGACTTTGTAGCCGGCGCCCCTTCCATACGCAGCCGGGCAAGCGTACGCTGGAACGCGCCTGACGATTCATCGGGAATACTTGGCTTTTCATACCTGTGGTCAAGGGATCCGGAGGCAGCGCCCCCCTTGTCGATGATGGCTCTGGAGACGCTGCTGCGGGGTACCTTTGATGCCGACCAGGATGGCGACTGGTACTTCTCAATACGCGCGCAGGACTACGCCGGCAACTGGTCTTCTCCAAACCGGATCAGGTATGTACGCGACACCACGCCACCGGGTATTCCGGAACTGTCGCTTCCAGACGCTTCCGACGATGGCTTCCTGGCCTCAAACACCTTCCCGATACGGTGGAGCCCCCCGCCGGAAGCCGATGTAGCCGGTTACACCTGGTCCCTGGAATACCTGGGACCGCTTGACCGCCCACCCCTGCGAAAACGAACTACGAGCAAGGTGCCCGTCAAAACCTTTACCCCTTCGGACGCTTTTAGCGCCAACGCAGAATCGACATCCCCGGTACCCATCGCATACAACCTGTCCCCCTCTTCAGATTACGAACAGACGCTCTGGACGGCCAAGCCTCCTGCAGCACCTCCGCAGACAATCAGGACAACGCTGCCGCAGGCCAGTTTCAACAATATTGACGACGGTTACTGGACATTCTCGGTCGCCGCCATAGACGGTGTCGGCAATGTGGGCCAGGCAGCCAGCGCCATCCTCAGGGCCGATAAATTCATACCGTTTACCATCGTGTCCGATGTGGCAACAACGCGCGACGACTTTGGCGCGCTCAAACTTTCCATCGTAGGCAGGGGCTTCATCGACGACGGAGCGGTCATCACCCTGGCCATAGACGGCGACGGACGCGAGCCGTACGACAGGGTCTATGAACTGGCAGGCGCCGGGTACCAGATCATTTCAGACAGGCTCATCAGGGTTGCCGAAGTGATGGACCTTGAAGCCGGCGCATACCGTATCGGCCTCTTCCATCCCACGCGGGGCTGGTACTTCACCGGTCCCCGGCTTTCGGTCGACTACTCCGGAACCATCAAGTTTGGCGACATGGGTTTGCCCTGGAAACCCACCTGGATATTCGAAGCCCCGCGGTCATCGCTCGTCAGCGTGATGACACTGTTCATGATCGCCGCCATCGCAATTCCAGCGCTCGGAGTCATCCTGTCCCTCAGGCAAGTTTTCATCCTGACGGGAGAACTGAAGATGGCTCGCCTCGAAGCGATAGCATTACTGGAGGGAAAACCAATGCCCGAAACCGATACAGACAGAGCGGCCAAGCGCGCCTTGCGCAAGCATACGGGCAGCATAACGGTCAAGTTCATGATGACCATAAGCGCGCTTGTTATTTTTATAGTACTGCTGGTTTCCGTACCGCTGGGCGTGCAGATGCTCGACACCCAGAGCATGACTCTGGCACAGGGGCTGGAACAGCGTACCAAGGTACTGCTTGAAAGCGCTGCCCAGGGGGGCAAGTCGTACCTGCCGGCAAGGAATGTTCTAGAATTATCACTGTTGCCCAATCAGGCCAGCGCAATCGCTGAAGCCCAGTACCTTACCATAACAGGTTTTGGAGCGACGGGAACCACGGACCCGGATATTGTCTGGGCAAGCAACGATCCAGCCCTGGCAGAAAAAATTGACGGCCCGGCTCTGGTCGCCGGAGCTTCGGTGTTATCCGATTCGCTCTCTCCGCGCGTCAAGGCGATGGCAGCGGAAATCGATGCAAAAGCGCAGGCCGAGGTAGGCTCCATAGCTGAAGCACTCCAGCAATTGCAGGATGAAGGACGTACCCTGGCCGCCCTGCTCGACGAAGCCAGCCAGGCCCGGCTTACCCAGATAGCCGGCAGCGCGCGCGACCTTGAAAAAACGCTCAACGAACGCCTCGCATCGATAGCCGATGCCTCGGTGGCCTCGGAACCCGTCTTCGATCCGACCAATATCGCCGACCAGGCCAGCGAGTATCTTTTCTACAAACCTATACTGTTCAGGCAGGGAAGGGAAACAGTCTACTACCGCGGATTGGTACGGCTGTCTGTCTCTACGGCAAGCATAGTCGAACAGATCATCGCCGCCCGCACCACCCTGTTCCGCAGCGTTGCCATCGTGGCTGCCATCGCACTCGCAGCCGGTGTGCTGGGAGCGTTTGGCCTCTCGCGCCTCATCATCCTGCCAATCATGAGGGTGGTAAAAGGCGTAGAAATCATACGTGATGCGGAGGATATGAAGAAACTCGGCGACTTCAATATCGATGTGCGATCGAACGACGAGCTGTCCATTTTGGCCGGTACCATCAACGAGATGACCCACGGACTGGTCAAGGCCGCCAAGGAAGCCGAGTTCCTGACCGTAGGTAAAGGGGTCCAGAAAATGTTCATCCCCCTCATTGAGAACACGGAAGGCCAGAAACTGACCACGGGCTTCGACGACAATCCCACGCATACCTTCTTTGGGTATTACGAAGGAGCGAAGGGCGTATCGGGCGACTATTTTGATTACAAGCCGCTTGACGGGCAGTACTGGGCTTTCATCAAGTGCGACGTTTCCGGAAAAGGTGTTCCGGCAGCCCTCATCATGGTTGGTGTTGCCACCATTTTTGCCACCAGCTTCCAGAACTGGAACTATAAGCGTGACGGAATCCACCTGGATATCCTTACTACCAAGATAAACGAGTATCTGTATACAAAGGGCTTCAAGGGTTTGTTTGCGGCATTTGTGATGGGCGTCTACGATTCCAGAACCGGCGATGTGCACCTGTGCCACGCAGGCGACAAATTCGTGCGCGTGTTCAAACCATCAACGGGAGCCGTTGTCACGAACGAGCTTGTATCCGCCCCTGCAGCCGGTGCCATCGATCCATTCCTGGTCTCCATGTCAGCCGCGTACAAGCAAGTGACCATCCGGCTGGAAAAGGGAGATTCGCTGTTGCTCTATACGGACGGTTTCGAGGAATCCAGCCGTGCCAAGCGTGGCCCTGACTTCAAGCAGTTGTTCGAATTCAAGCAGATCAAGGACAACGAAGGAAAGATAAGCGAGCACCGTGAAGACCTGGTCGAGCAGCTTGGCGAAGACCGCATCAAGCTTATCACCGAAGCAATCATGTCAAAAGGCACGTATACGCTCCGCAAGGAAGACGATCCGCTCGGGCCGGAAACAACGTATGACTTTGATTTCTCCAGCCTGGAAGCGAGCGCTTCCGATCTGGTGCTTGGCCTTGCCGCAGTGGAGAAAGTCTTCAGGATAGTGCCTGACCCCACGGCCACCCCTGACGACAAGGTGATCATCGACACGCTGATTGACGATCTGCTCCAAAAATGCTGGAAGCAGTACCGCCTCTATTGCGGCCTGAAAACCGCCCACCCCGATCCCAAGAAACTTGAATACCAGTATTACGGCAAGCTGAAAGAGGATGAACAGTACGACGACCTGACGATGATGCTCATACGCAGAAAGTAGGCATGCCGCCAAACCCTGGCGGGTCCGTTTCCTGATCCTGGTGTCCGAGCTTGCTAAACCTGGCGGGTAAGCAGCCTGGCGCGCGACATGATGTATTCCAGTGAATCGCTGGCAACCGTGTACCGCAGCCAGGCGGTACCGGCCAATCGCGTGCAATCCAGGGCTTCGCGCTCGATATAGGGCTTTGCCAGGCCCTCCTTTGTCCAATACACCAGGGAAATGCGGTCACCGTGTATTTCAATAGCGGTATAGCCACTCCTGCCCGTAGCACAACCGGAATTGAACATGCACGGTACCAACAGATCTTCGCGTTCGTACAGGCTTCTTGAAACCTTGTGCTTGCGCTCTTTTTTTGAAAGCAACCTGAACTCGGCAGCATAGATTGCCACCAGCGCTTCTGTTTTCAGCCGTTCCTCCGGAGTTTCGGATGAATACCTCCTGAGCAGGCTTTCAATACTCCAGCGCAGCGTGTCGTACTTTGAGAATGACTCGAAAATTGGCCGGTGCGTATGCCCGGCGATCGTAATGATGCCCAATTCCTTTGAAGCGCGGTAGATGCGGCGCTCTGCCTTGAACCTGCGCCTGGAAGTCATCGGAATGTCGGCGTTGCGTATCTTCAGCGGATCGGCGATATACCTGACCAGAAAGTCGGACAGGTAATTGTATTTCATGAAAAATTTATACGATTGGTGCCCGTGGAACGCCAGAATTGACCCGTCTGGCCTGTCCAGACGCAGCGAATGGTCAAGCTTGAACTCATGGTCATCGTAGAGCAGCATGGACAGGTCGTGGTTCCCGACAATCTTGACCAGGTCACCCCGCCCGTCAAAAGCCCTGAAAACATCGTACAAATCGCTGTAAGCCAGACGGATTGCCTTGGGTTTGAATTTATGCAGTTCCTCGATATCGCCATTCAGTACCAGCTTCCACCCGTCGGACAAATAATGGCTATAAAGCGAATCAACGACCAATCCGGCATTCTGCCTGAAATCATCGCGTGAACCCCGGTCGCCCATGTGCAGGTCGCTCAGGAACACCATCCTGGATTCCGGCTTCAGGGATTCCTGCCTGGATTGTTCAAACATGGTGCGCATCGTTGCCATAAACTCGAGCATCTTCATGTGCGTCCACCCCTATGATTATTATGATAGGTCTGTTTCGTGAGTTTTGCGTTAATAACCTGTTAAATGGCAGGCAAGCATGCCAGCCTTCCTGCGCCCGCAGCCAGTCGGTACCGGGCAGGCGCCGCAGCCACACCTTGCAAGCGCTACTGAAAAGTAGCATAGTCCAGACATGGGAGAAACGCTGATAGCCACCAGCGGTTATTCGTACGACGACTGGCGTGGCCCCTTGTACCCCGAAGAACTGCCCAAAGTGGAATTCCTGCGCTACTACGCGCTGTTTTTTCCTTTTGTCGAACTCAACTTTTCATACTACGCGATGCCAAAAGCCGCCAATCTGGCCGCGATAGCCGGCAGGACTCCCGACAGCTTCCGCTTCAGCATCAAAGCCCATAAAAGCCTGACGCACGAGATTGGTCCCGGCTGGAAGGATGAAGCGGCGGTTTTTATACGCGCGCTGGAGCCACTGACAAACTCGGGCAGGTTGATAGCCGTACTCGTGCAGCTTCCGTACAGTTTCCACCACACACCGGAAAACAGAAGCTACCTGGCAAAGCTTTTATCAGCACTGGCACCCCTGCCGGTGGTTGTCGAATTCCGCAATGACGAGTGGGCCGGCGACCGCGTATACGATGAGCTCGATGGCAGGGGAGTCGGCATGGTAATGGTAGACAGGCCAAACCTGCCCGGCTTGCCGGCCGCCGACGAACGCGTCACGGGGGGCATCGCGTACTTCCGCTTCCACGGCCGCAACGCCGACGAATGGTGGAACGGCAACGCAACTTCCCGCTACGACTACCTGTACAGCCGTGAAGAACTCGGCGCCATCTCTCCAAGACTGAGGAGCATGGCCAAAAAAGGAAACCTGTTCATCGCGTTCAACAACCATGCCCGTGGCAATGCCATACGCAACGCAAAGGAACTCAAGGAGATCCTTGAGCCGCTTTGAACGCCCCGCGGATCCTGCTTTCCGGCGATGAGGACGGCCCAAAATCGCGGTGCGTCAGCTTGATGTACCCCTCTTCATCCATCGTCATCACCAGCGCGTTGCTCCACTGCCCCAGGTTGCGTTTCAGGTGCTCCGCGCAGAGCCGTACCGAATCGGCGTCCGACCTTGATCGAATCATGAACTCCACATACCCCTGCGAGTATGAGACAACCGAGAGCCAGCCAAGTTTTACCACCACCTCGGCCACATTGGAGCAACCCTCCGCAAGATCCTGGTGCGACTGTATCCATTCATCGTGGAATCCGGGTACGACGTGCACCGTGCCGTCGGGCAGAAGCCAGGCGGCCCCCCGCACCCAGACGAATTTACCTGAAGGCATCATGCCGTGCCCCCGTGGCCCCAGCGCTCGAAGAACGCCATAAAATGCGCAGGCAATGCGGCGTGCACATCCAGGGGCGGCACAAGCGGCAATTGAAGCCTGGCCGCGTACAGCATCAGCCTTTTTATGCCAAAGTCCCTGGCCATGCGCTTGTTGAGCTTGAAATCGCCGTGCCTGTCATCGCCAAGAATCGGGTGGCCGGCGCCGGCAAAATGTTGGCGTATCTGGTGCATGCGGCCGGTACCCAGCCCGGCCTCCACCAGCGACAGTTGCCCGTCAGATTCCAGCGTTGTATACCTGGTCTCGGCGCTTACCGCCTGCCCCTTCACGCTGACGTCGTCACGGTACGTTCCGCTGGCAGGAAGCGGCTGGCCGGACACGATGGCCCGGTACGTTTTTACGGCACCTTGGCCACCCATAAAACCTGCAAGCATGGAGGCAGCCCGCGGCGACCGGGCCACCACCAGACATCCGGCGGTTTCCTTGTCCAGGCGGTGGACCAGGTAGGGCTTGAACCCGTAGTCACGCTCCACCGCATCAAGCACGCATATCCGTACCCCGGCTCCCGGCTGGACGGCAAGCCCGGCAGGCTTGTCGATAATGAGCATGTCGTCATCGATGTACAGGGCCAGAATCATGGCGCCAAAGCATACGCACATCGATACCGCAACGCAAGACCGTCTTGAGCCACTCGCGCCTATTTTTTGTTCAGCGGCACTATCATGGCTCCAGCCGCCGGAGCCAACAACGTTTTAGCCTTCCTGGTGCGCCTGTCGCGCAACAGCAATGCACCAACACCCGCACACAGCGCGCTACCACCCATGATCACCCAGAATGCCAGCGGAGAACCTGTTATTACAGTGGGCAACGGCACGTTCATCCCAAAAACGCTGACCACAAATGTCGGAATCATCAAGACTATGGAAACGATGGTAAGCCGTTTCATCACGATGTTCAGGTTGTTTGAAATGACGGAAGCAAAAGCGTCCATCATGCCGGACAGGATGTCGCTGTGGATGTTGGACATTTCTATGGCCTGCCTGAAATCGGTCATCACGTCTTCAAGCAGTTCGGCCTCGTCATCCTTGAAGCGCACCGTCACGCCCTTCTGCAGCTTTTCCAGCACCAGCTCGTCAGACCGCAGCGAGGTCGTAAAGTATACCAGCGACTTCTCGATGGCCAGCAATTTGACCAGTTCGTTGTTTTTGATTGACCGCTGGAGCTCCAGTTCTATGCCCGTAGTACGCCTGTTCAGGTCCTTGAGGAAGCGCAGGTAGACTATGGCGGCGCGTCCCATCAGCTTGAGCACGAACGCGCTCTTGTTGGAAACGGAAAGGTCACGCACCTTGCCCCCGGACAATTCCTGAAGGACTTCGCAATCCTGCGCGCACACCGTTACCACGCGGTCCTTGAACAGGATCACACCGACCGGTACCGTAAAATACATGACATCGTAGCGCGGATCATGGACCGGCAGACGCAGGATGAGCATCGTGTACGAATCTTCTTTTTCAATCCTCGAGCGCTCGTCGACATCGAGCATATCCTGGACATGCTCTGCCAGCACACCGTACTCTTTTTCAAGCACGTCAAGGTCATCGCGCGAGGCGTTTCTGACGTCAATCCAGACGTCGCGACCCGGCGCATCGACGGCAGCCAGCGTGGCTCCGTTTTTCTTCCAATACTGGATCATGGCTGTACCCTCCGCCCCCGGAGTGGCCGATCGATCCGTTAATCCTGGATTTTATGCAAAAAGGATTATGGGCAATCCGGCGCGCACGGGGGCAACCGTTGGAATGGTGGAATGTCTTGCCTGGAACAACTGTCCGGGTCCGGCATGGACG
>JFJP01043835.1_pt1 | contig 15522 bp, 10 predicted proteins | sample 431651 | NCBI WGS metagenome assembly JFJP01 (sample SAMN02602958, study PRJNA72255) | Microbial mat metagenome, whole genome shotgun sequencing project. | biome: fresh water; feature: sink hole; material: water; isolation source: purple microbial (photo- and chemosynthetic) mats found in... | reverse complement strand
CTTTTTCCTCTCGCTTTAGCTCGAGCGTCTCCCTTCGCTCGACTTTTTCCTCTCGCTTTAGCTCGAGCGTCTCCCTTCGCTCGACCAAGGGGTGCGGTTACGCCCTCTTTGCCCTCGTCTCCACCATGGTATTCAAGCAGTCATTCCTGGCCCGCACACCCGAAGCAAGATTAAACAAGCTCTTTGAGCTCGCTCAGGCTGTCGCTGGGGAGGGTGAAGTAAGCTGGACTCAGTTTGATCGGTCAAAGAGCATACACCGGTTTGGCCTAACGCCCGATCAGCTCTCGTCCTGGAAGGCTCTTTTCCAAGTGCAAGCCGGTTCGCTACAAGGGGAGGCCGTTAGGATAGCATATAAAGAACAAGTGGTTAGCATAGCAGATCAAGGGCAGGTCGAAAGCATAGCAGATCAAGGGGAGGCCGTTAGCGTAGCAGATAAAGCCCAGGAGGCGGAAGTGACACCAAATACTAGCTTGGACACCGGCTCAATACCTAAGGCAGAGACAGAAAATAGATAGTATGTTTATGTATTCCTTTGGTGCTCAAATAACAGTGCGGTATGCGTTGGTTACAGCTATGCACACTTGTCACAGACCGTTAAGAAGTAGCTTATCATCAATTAGCCAGTTCAGGAAGTTTTCGTCGCAGGTAGAGTCGATGCCGCTGAAGGAAGCTTCTCCTGTAGACTCGTGTCAGGGACAACGTGACCACTTAGTACAACTGAGGATCCACACCAATGATATTGAGTGGCGCGTTGTCTTCAAATGACGGTTTAGCTGAGCCACCGGAGAAGGGCGCGGAAACGGAGGTAAACCAGCCGGGCTCTTCGAGTTCTCGGCCCTTTGATGCGTGTCTTCTTCGTCTAGCTAAGTCAGAATCGTCAGCTAAGGGACCGTCGGAGCAATACCAAACTGCAGCTAAACTTGGCGGATCGCGTAAACCAATAACCAAGTGTACGCAGTCTTCACTCGGCTGAGGTTCAAGATACGCAATGCGCTCTGTGTGTGGACTTGCTTGACCACGCTAACATACCCCAAGAAGTATCCACGTGACGGTCGCGTAGTAAAGAAACACCTGAACACCTTTCTTACACATCTTCGAAGAGACTACCCAGGAATACGTTACATGTGGTGGCTTGAGTTCCAAGAGCGTGGAGCTCCGCATATTCATTTGATCACCACATGCCCTGTTCCAGGGTTAACGTACGTAAGTCCGTTGTGGTACCATATAGTGGGTAGTGGCGACAAGAGGCACCTGAAGTCGGGTACTCAGGTCCGGCCCTTTTATGGGGACAAGTCAGGTCAGGAAATAGCAGAAATCTACGCGAGCAAAAAGGATCAAAGCCCGCCCCCAGACTACTCTAAAGTGGGCCGTTACTGGGGTTGCAGTCGTGACTTAATAAAGCCAATGGCCATAATATCGGGCTTAAGCATAGCCTCGGCAGAAGAGATTCGTTAGAGGCTTGGCGGGCCTCAAGGGGGTTACAGCAGTCCATTCGTTCCGAGACTCGGTGGGCCTTGACCCAGCCCATAGGTAGTGCATTCAAAAGTACTGGCTTTATCTGGGAGGGAAATAAGACAGCTGCGACAATTGGCCACGGATTGAGAGAGAACGAAGCGCAGATGTGACTATAAATAAGTGGCTTTTGAGGAGTGCACATCGTAGCTGGGGTTACCCAGAGGACTATGCTGATGCGCGCAAAGAGGAACTAAGTAAACCACTAGACAGCAAAGAAGCCTGGTCAAGGCTCCTGCCGTTAGCAAGAGACCATACGCGGAAAGCCTGGGAGGAGCTGCATGGTAAACCGCTGTACAGCCCGCGGTACCATGTCAAAGTGAAGCTGAAGCGTAAGGGCGTAAGAAGATTGAGGAAGAAGTACATAGCAGCAGCAGTTGCAGAACTCCCAGAAGGGGTAGACGAAGGGTTGTACCTGGTCTAAGGAAAAGAGGTAGGAGTCCAGCAGCAGATGCTGTAGCGGCTCACTTGCCGGGCCGAGGAGAAGCAGCACAGGATAGCTTTAAGGAAAGTGTGCCCGAGACAGCACCGTAGGGGTTGAACGTCTCAGCACGGTGTATGAGGAAGGGGCTTTAAGGTAGGGTAGTATATCTCAACATAGGGGGAGGGTTGTGGCTAGGGGACACGGGCTGTCGTTGTTCTATTCCCTGTTGGATAGCACAGGTAGTAGTGCTCCCTGTTGAGCAGCCAGCAAAGGAGCAGCACCAGCACTGTCTGTTGCAGCAAGGCTGTCCTTTTGCGTCGTTATGCAGCACAGCAGGACAGGCAGCATGAGTAGCGTGCTGTAAGGGCAAGGGCAAACAGCATGTTTTAGTCGGAGCGTACGAGCACAGGCACTCAAGTGACGATGACAACGCACTTTGACTTGTTGGTTGACGCTTGTTGCTGCTTCCTGTATGCTGGTGGAGCCGCGGGCGTGCAGCGTGCGGTGTGCAGGGCGCTTTGTGCGTCGTGGAGCGGTCTGGTTGCTGCTTTTCCTGACAATACACAACCCGACGACCGCAGCCAGAGAGCTTGTCTTTTGCCTGTTCGTGTTGTGTTCTGCGTAGCTGCATACGAATAAACAGACGTACTTGTCCTTGGGCCCGGAATTACTGAGCTTATATACCGAGAAACCAAAGTAAGCTCGGGTGGACACGTTGCCGAATTATAATGCAAAGGGACTGCATGATTGTGCTAGTCGAAAGAAAGCTCGGCCTGTCTGCTTACGTCGACATACCTTCGGAGCGATGTACGTCCGAGGCCTCCAATTGGGGTCGTTAAGAGCCAAACGCAATTGGCACAAAAGAGAACAAGACCCTGGTATGTGAAGGAGACGCCTGTCGGTCTGTCGGTCTGTCGGTCGTCCACCCTTCGGTCCGCTTTTTGGGCGTTGCGTAATACCGGACTGTCTGTCGGATGGTCCTAAGTGTGAGCCAGTCTTGGAAGTCTCTCTAGCAGCCTTGGACGTCTGGTTAGTGCAAAAAACAGAAAACCTCCTGAGCCGGAATCACCCTGCTGGTCTGGGCAGGTGAATCCTCCGCCGCTCTCATTCGTGGTCTTCGAGCTTAGCGGACGTTGCCTATACACGGAAGCGGGGTCTCTGGTCGTCCTATCTACGGATAGCTACGTCAACAACCAACGTCGTGAACGAAGGACCACTAACCCCTTCGGACTGCCGGGGTCCGAAGACAAGCTATGCTTGGCTTTTCGTTCGCTTAGTCCAAGCGTAACTTCACATTTAGACCAGACCAAACCCAGCTCGTCCTCGTTCCTCGGACCAACGCATAACGAGGACCTACTTACTGACCTAAACGCGGTCATGCCATGGGCCCGAACGACCCAAGAGGCGCTTTATTGGCTTGGCTTATTCAGTCCGACAACACCCAGACGCTATTGAGCGCTCCTTCATACTAACCAAAGGCGTATGATTACCGTTTCGGTGTCTCCTTCGTCGACCTTCGTTCCGTCGACTAGATGTGATTCCGCCTAACGCGGGTCGGCTGGAGTTACCGGGGCATTTGAATGCTCTGGGTGATCAGGGGCAGGCCTCTTTGAATAATGTGATTGATACACTGTCGCTAAAGGAAAAAGCCGGGCAAGTATTCATCGTCCGTGAAATAAGTCAGAACAGAGCGCTAACGTCTGAGTTATTGAAGCGTACTGCGGACTTACATGCTCAAGCCGTTTGGATCGACCAGAAACCATCCGTTTCGCTAGCACAGGTGGAGCGGGCAACGTCTGGCCTGCCTGACAGGCTAAGCAGGCTTACGCTTCAGGTAGACGACTTGAGCAGAGAAGCCTCCGTTTTGAAGAGCCTGTCTGTGGATTCTAGTATAAGCATAGAGCTAACGAGCAAAGCAATGCGTCACTTGCTAAAAGGAAGGGTCCCGCTCGTCGATCTAAAAGGAAAGGGCCCGCTTGTCGATCTAAAAGATAAGGGCCCGCTTATAGCTCTGCAAAAGAAGCACAAACAAAGGTGTTGTTGGGAGGCTCTTCCTCACAGCTCTCCGGATCCGAGGTGGCGCCTTTAAATATTCTTGCGCTGGAGCTTCTTCGCAACAAACCGAAGGGGGTTTGGGTCCGTCTGAAGGGAGCCCACCGGTGTCAGAAGGGCTTTGATTCCAAGCGCTCTAGAGGGCGGTGCTGCCCGGGCTGCTCTCAGTCGCACAGCTTCGAATACATCGTTGAGCAGTGAAGAGTTTGACGTCGGTGAAGCCCTGACATTTGATTGGGAAGCAGAAGAAGCTCAGGCTCGAGCGACGCTTCGAGAGCGGCCGCGGCAGAGGCGGTCCGGCCACCAGCACGTCAGGGGAACTCTAGCGGTGAGTGCAAGTAGTACCGCCATGCCCTAAGCACGAAAGGGCGCAGCTCGTCCCTCCGGCTCCGCTGAGCTCGGGTATCGGGAGTTCGTCGCTCTATGATGCAGCGGCGGCAGCCGAGGCCTCACAAACATCCGTTCTTATGGCTGAATCAGCGGAGGCAACAGCTCGGTGGAACTGGGCAAGCACAGTTTGACAAACCGTCTGCGCACTTATCTAGCAGAAGCAGAGCGGCGCAGAAGGGAGACCCCACAGACAGCCTTGTCCATCCTGGCCGAAAGGGGCTTCTGAACCCTCCGAGGCTCCGATCATCGTGACACCGAGCATGCTGGCCGCCTTAGCCATGATCTTTCGTGGAGGCGGTTCCTAGACGAAACGCCTTTGTGCCCTGCAGTAAGGGTGGCCCTGCAAGACAATACAATATGGAGGCCCGAAGGGACTTAGGGACAATGGAGCATCCGCCCCAGTGGTTGCTGGATCTATGCCATCCGGATCTCCCTCAGCGCAGGGGGCAGTAGCATTAAGTGCCGAAACGGAATTAGCGCAAGAGGACTCAGGCCTTTTGCTAGCTCTTTTGGAGTTAATCCTTCAACAGGGTTCATCGTTCTAATAAGCTTGACTTTGACTTTTGTTCTGTGAGTAGCTATGCTTGACCTCGCTATACCTTTATATTCACGATCTCGCAGTAAGCCCCTTATCAGGTTTGCTGCGGTGTGCTTTATTCGCGGCTGCACTTTGGTTTCTCGAGCACAAAAAAGGAGTAAGGTCCGGAGTCCATGCTTTGTTCTCTCGGGCTTCGGTTTAGGTGTTCGTATCAGGGGTTTCGGCCTGACGTCCCGACAAAACCGGACGCTAGTCCGATACGCAATAAGCTGGCTTCGCCTGGGCGACGAGAGCAGGGTCCGATAAGGAAACGTTGTACCGGCTGCCGCCTGGGCTTCGTAAAGGTTGCTTCATTTTGGACACCTTGTCTTCCTCCTATGAGACAAATAATCTAAACCTCAAAACTTCAGGTAAGCTATTCGGACTTCGTCTGGCCGTTCCGGCTTGTTGACATAGCGGGACCTGCTAGCTTAGTTGATTCCGTTACTTTGGTTCGGTTTGTTTGATCGGGGCATGTACGCTTTCGGTCGGCTCGGGGCTTCGCTTCCCGACTCCGACGTGTCTTGCTCAGGGTAACGTCCCGCCTTGTAGCTGGCATCGGTCCCCGAAGCAGGTCCCTAAGGGAACTGCTAAGGCCTCAGCTTTTGGATGGTCATTCGGATCCGTTGATGAGCAGCGCACACGATAGCATTGAAGTTACACGGAAGAAGCCCGGACGTTGGCCTGGGCTTGTCAAAACTGCCTTACTTCAAACGTTACTACCTCGTTGACTAGGCGTACTAGACGTTAACGGACCAGTGCCTTAATTCAAAATGGTGTCCATTTAGAACTCGGCAAAGGTGCTTATAACTAGTTGCTTATTTTTTATAGGTCGGCTTTTAGCCTTGGGACATGGCAATGTACCATGGCGATGACGACACCAAGTACAGGAGCTGTACCGCCGTCGGCCAACGTATCCGGCTGGCAAGCCGGGCCTGCCTGGCTTGAAGCTACGACGGCATTGGCTAAGCACGGACAAAGTCCGGACGTGCGCTTGGGCTTGTACGGGTATGCTGTACTGGTTGTGCTTGGGCCAGCCGGGCGCTGCTTGAGAGGAAAACGCAGCATAGGCCGGGCCAGGTCCCTTGTATAGCGGGGTATCGGATAAAGTAGTCGGATGGCCATCCGATCTAGCGTTTAGGTACGGACATGAAAATCAAGTGGCGGACACGGACGAAGTCCGGACGTTGCTTGGTTTGGTTCGTGGATGTTCGGCTAGTAACCAAGCAGACAATACCGGACGCTAATCCAATGTGTGCTTTTGCCGGCTTTGTCTAGGCATCCGGGCAGGTCCCGGTTGTACGGCGCTGTACCGGCTGGGCCAGGGCTTGCCGGGCGCTGCTTGAGAGAGGGCGCAGTCGCGACTTCGGCAGGGCGTCGCGGGAAGGGTCTGGGTAGCGAGCAGTACCCGTTCCTCCTAAGCCTCCCGGTCAAGGCCTTCACTCTACGGGTCCCGGTCCACGCCCCGGCTCTGGGTCCCGGCTCGGGCTCCGGGCTATGGGTCCCGGCTCACGCCTCACCGCTCACGACTGTGTGCTAAACATGGACGTTGGGCAGTGCTAGCTTTGCGGCCTTATCGGACGGACGGTCGACGTTGCGGTTACACTTTTATAAGCCTAGCCAATATAGGGTAAAGCCTAACTTGTACGCCGACCCGTCTTTCTAGGGGTAGGGCGCTATAACGAAGGTAGCTGGCGGGAGGCCCGGAGGGCCGGCGGGGTCGAGGGTGTATGACAAAGAGAGTGGATCCCGTGAGCACTTTGGGCCTCACGGGTGTAGTAAAGTCCGTACGTTGCTAGGAGATCGCGGGAGTCACTTCGTTCCAAGTAGTTTCCGCGAGGACCGCCAGGGGCTTAGGGCCGGGTTACCATATAACAAGAAAGGTTAGTAACGAGTAGCTGCCGTTCGGCCTTAGGGCCGAAGGGGCGCAGGTAGGCACAAGTAACCACGATACGATGAACAAAAAGCCTCGCGGGCCGAAGGGGTGCCGGGCTTCCATATAACAAGGTGCGTTACGTTGTTAACAGGGCGAGGGCACTAGCCGGAGCCGGCGGCTTTACGTAGTATAGCCGGTCATTCCAGGGCCTCGCTAAGGGTGGCCGACGGGTAGACGCTTACTTATGACAAAGTGCGTTACGTTGTTAACTGTGCGAGGGCACTAGCGGAGCAGTCCCTCGCGCCCGGGTGGCCAACGACACACGCTTGGTAATACCTACCCCCTGTCAAGGGTAGGGGGTTACATACTTCAATGGGTAGGTTAAGTACTGGGTTTAACTACTTGTTCGAATCTCGGGCGGCTAGTTCACAGGTAACTTGGTGTAACTACTTGAGAGTGCTGGGCTTCCGGCTAGTTCACAGGGTTTAACTACTTGGTCGAACTACTTGGTCGAACCCGCTTGAGCCTTCCGCCTGTTGTAGCTCCCCGACGAACCAGCGAAGCTGCCCGAAGGCCCCCGAGGACGGAAGGTCCGAGGTAACGCCATCTCCCAAAGGGTCTTTGGGAACCGGTAACAGGAGTCGATGGCCACCCGGCCGGGAGGGCCAGCCGGGTAGTTAACTGTAGTACCTAGAGGACCCGCGGATCCGAGGCCCCGAGCCGGGTACTGGAGCCGTACGTACCTAGAGTCTACCCCAACGGACGGAAGGGCCTAAGGCAAAGGGTACTTGTACGGCACATATACCAAAGGGTGTCCCTTTGGTCCCTGGGCTAGTACACATATAACTACCCCGCGAGTCCCGAAGGGACGAGCGGCTCAGGTTCATATAACAAAGTACTATATAGAAACCTAGCGAGGACCCGCGGATCCGAGCGGTGTAGGAAGTCCCATATAACAAAACCGCTCGGAACGAAGGGACGAGCGGGCGGGCTTAGCATATAACAACTAACCCGCGAGGACCGAAGGCACTGCCGGGGCAAGGTAGTAACAAGTAACACTGGCGAGGTAAGAACCCGCGAGGACCTTTGGGACTTAGGGGCCAGGTAGTTAACAAAGGAAGGGAGCGAGGACCTTTGGGACTTAGGGGCAAGGTAGGACCAAGTCCCAACTCAAGGAAGCAACCCTAGAGGAACGAAGTGACGAGCCGCTAGTGAACAGGTCATATAACAACAAAGGTTATATCCCGAGAGGCCCGAAGGGGCTTAGGGATTAGGTAGGCACAAGTGAAAAGGGTAAGAGCCCGCGAGGACCGGCAGGGACTTAGGCTAGGTAGGAACAAGTACCAACTCAAGGAAGCAACCCGGCGAGGCCCTTAGGGACTTAGGGCGGGCTCAGGATCATATAACCAGAAGACCGCGAGGACCTTTGGGACTTAGGGGCCAGGTCATATGACAAAGAGATACGCTTAGCGAGGCCCGAAGGGACTTAGGGGCAAGGTAGGGACAAGTAAGAACTCAAGGAACCAAGCCCGCGAGGACCTTAGGGACGAGCGGCTAGGGAAGAGGTAAAGAGATACGCTCCCGCGAGGCCCAAAGGCACTTAGGCTAGGTAGGAACAAGTAGAAACTAGAGTCTAAGCGGCGAGCCCCTAACGGGCCGCCCGGCTAGGTAAGAGGTCATATAACAAAGAGATACGTTCCCGCGAGGACCTTTGGGACGAGCGGGCCCGGTTATGATATAAGAAGAAAGGTTAGTATAACCCGTGAGGACCTTTGGGACGAGCGGGTAAGGTAAGCCATATAACAAAGAGACTAGTCCCTGCCGGCTAGGTACCAGGTCATATAGCAAAGGAAGAAGAACCCTAGCGAGGAACGAAGTGACGAGCGGTGCAGGTCATATAACAAAGGCCCGTTAGGGTTGAAAACGGGTGGGCCAACGGGCTTTAACACACAGGGCTACTAGACCCTCGAGGCCGGGTGGAGACCCTCGAGGCCGGGAGGCCAAGGCTAGGCTTGGTGCTGGGGGCCCCTGTCAAGGGGGACAAGGTACATACTTCCAAGGAGGGGGGTCCGGGGGGGAACCAGGTAAACCGGAGAGAACAGGGCATGGTACTCGATGTCCCCCCCAACGCTCAGGGCTAGGGAACAGGTGAGAAGTCTACCCCGCGAGGAACGAAGTGACGAGCGGCCATGTAACAGGTAAACCGGAGAGAACAGGTAACTACTGGGTATAACTACCCCAACGGAACGAAGTGACGAGCGGCCCTGGGATGACCAGGTAAGTAGTACCGAAGGCCTCCCGGGCTCGGGCCAGGTAGTTAACTCAAGGAAGCAACCGAGCGAGGACCCGCGGATCCGAGCGGCTAGGTGACAGGTAACCCTCGGCCACCCGGCCTTGAGGGCCAGGTAGTTAACTAGGTAGAAGAACCCTAGAGGAACGAAGTGACGAGCCGCTAGTGAACAGGTAACTGCAGAGCCCAACTGTCCCGTTCGGACCTTTGGGACTTAGTGCCGAGCAGTGGCTTACATATATATAGTATAACTACTGGCCCGCGAGGACCAACGGGACTTAGGCCGTGGCGGTCAGACAAGTAACAAAGTAATTCCTAGCCATGAACAGAGTCATCCCAGGGCCTGACAACTTGAGATAAGAACCCTGCGACTACGGGCCTAAGGCTAGGTCACAGGGAACTGGGTGTAACTACTGTCCCGCGACTAACGGGCCTAAGGCTAGTGACCAGGTAACAGGGTCTAACAACTTGCCCGCCTCGCGGCCCTGGCTCCGGGTAGTTAACTAGGTCGTACAACCTCCTAAGGAACGAAGTGACGAGCGGCTAGGGAACAGGTGTGCTTGCCAAGAGAACAACCCCCGCGAGGAACTCCTCGCGGCTAAGTACCAGGTCATATAACAAAGAGAGAAGATGCCCTAAGGACCGAAGGGACGAGCGGCTATGGAACAGGTCACTTGAGCCGGGCACTTGAAACCTCCTAAGGAACGAAGTGACTCGCGGCTAAGTACCAGGTCATATAACAAAGAGCATATCCCGCGACTGAGGTCCTTAGGGGCCAGTTCATATAACAAGGAGAGCCTAAGCCGCGAGGACCTTTGGGACTTAGGCTAGTTGCAGTTCATATACCAAAGGGCTCCCGCGACTTTGGGAGGTCCTTGATTGACCAGCTCATATAACCAAGAAAACACCCCCGGCAGGACCTTTGGGACTTAGGCTAGGGCTACGGGTATTGAACAGGTGAGAAGTCTACCCCGCGAGTCCCGAAGGGACGAGCGGCTCGGGCGTTCTAACAACCGGGCGAGGACGGAAGGGACGAGCGGCTAGTGTTCATATACCAAAGAGACCGCGAGGCCCTTTGGGACTTAGGCTAGCTCACAGGTAACCCGATGGCCACCCGTTTTCAACCCTAACGGGCCTGGATCCGTACGTTGCCATAGTATAAGTACTATTGAAGTACTAGTGAAGTCAAAGAACTGGGTAGAACTACTTGAGAGAACTCCTTTATGGCGGCTAGTTCCCAGGGCACTTGAGCCGTACGCTCTCAGGGCCAGGGCTTACATATATAGTATAAGTCTAACCCTTAGGACGTAAGGTCCGAGCGGGAAGTGGCCAGGTGAGAAGTACTAGGTATAACTACTGGAGCCGGAAGTGGTCATAGTATAAGTACTAGTACTGGGTTTACCAACTTGCTATAAGAACTTGAGATGACTACTAAATCCGTACGCCGAGGACCCGCGGATCCGAGGCCTGTTCTAGCTGCCCGACGAACCAGCGAAGCTGCCCGAAGCTCGGACGGAAGGTCCGAGGTTAACGCCATATACCAAAGGGTCTTTGGTCACCGGGTCGGGTACTTGGCGAGTGCCGTGTCTCGGAGTTTAGCGAGGACCCGCGGATCTTTAGGGGCAGGGCATCTAACTCGGTAACTTGTAGTTCACAGGTCACTTTCGCCGTACGTTCACAGGTAAGTTTCGCCGTACGTTGTCAGGTGATTAGTCAGGTTAGTAGTCAGGGTCTAACAACTAGAGGGCCGGGGTTGGTGAACTGGGTTCGTACACTTGAGCCGGTGACTAGAGAGTCCGGGGCTTGGGGTTAATACCGGGAGCAGTTTAGCGAGGACCCGCGGATCCGAGCGGGGCAGGTTCTAAGTACTTGAGAGTCCGGGCCTTGGGACTGGGTACTTGAGCCCCTGCGGGCCTTGGGTTTCAAGGCTAGTAACCAGGTAAGTTTCGCCGTACGCAGAGCTGCTCCGCCTTGAGCTACCCGTGTCTCTTTAGCGAGGCCCGAAGGGACTTAGGGGCAGGGAATCTAACTCGGGAACTTGAGTGCGGGTCGGGAACTTGAGAGTCCGGGGCTACGGGTATTTGTCAGGTAAGAGGAGCCGGGGACTTGTCGAGTGCGGTTAGCGGGTAATACCGTACACTTGAGCCGGTAACTCTCGCCGTTAGTTCCCAGAGCAGCTGCGCCTTGGGGGTTAATACCGGGAGCAGTTTAGCAAGGACCGAAGGGCCGAGTACCCCGAGGTTTTTTATCGTAGGTAACGCCATATACCAAAGGGTGTCCCTTTGGTACCCGGGACTGGTGATAGGCTAGGCGTACTAGACCGTTCTTTCTCGGGGTAGCTACATGGAACAAAGGGTGTCCCTTTGTGAACAGGGCAAAGGTTACTTGTTAGCCCACGGGCTTACATATATATAGTATAGGCGTACTAGACGTACGTTCCCAGAGCTGCTCGGCCTTGGGCTACCCGGGCATAGAACCGCGAGGACGGAAGGGCCGAGCGAGGCAGGTAATAAAAGCCGGGTAGCCGACGGGTCTTTCTCGGGGTAGCTACATCGTACGCAGGGTGTCCCTTTGGTCCCTGGGTTCGGTGACTTGTACGCTACATATACCGCAGGGTGTCCCTTTGGTCCCTGGGTTCGTACACTTGAGCCGGGGGCGCGGGTAATACCGGTAACAGGAGCGGTTAGTTGCCATAGCTGCTCCGAGGACCCGCGGATCCGAGGCCCCGAGGACCGAAGGTCGGAGGTAGCGCCATATACCAAAGGGTGTCCCTTTGGTCCCTGGGACAGGGTACTCGTTAGTAACATATAACAAAGGGTGTCCCTTTGTTCACTGGGTAGGAACATATAACAAAGGGTGTCCCTTTGTAAACTGGGCAAGGGTACTTGAGCGGCTAGCTCTCAGGTAACAGGAGCCGTACGTTGCCAGAGGAGTTCCCGCGAGGAACGAAGTGACTCGCGGGGCAGGTAATATCTCAAAGGCGAGGAGTTCGGCCGAGGACCCGCGGATCCGAGGCCTGGTGTAGCTCCCCGATGAAACCAGCGAAGCTGCCAGCGAAGCTGCCCGAGGACCGAAGGTCGGAGGTAACGCCATATACCAAAGGGTGTCCCTTTGGTCCCTGGCAATGTGTACTTGTACGCTACGTACAAAGGGTGTCCCTTTGGTCCCAGGGCAAGGGCTTCCATATATATAGTAAAGGTAGAACCCGTGAGGTTTTTGTCCTTAGGGTGGAGGAAGTAACATATAACAAGGTAGGTAACGGGGCAGGGAATATGTCAAAGTAGTTTAGCGAGGCCCGAAGGGACTTAGGGGCAGGTAATACAGGTAACTCCTGGCCGTACGTTGGCACAGGTAATATATCAAAGAGTAGCAGTTCCCGCGAGGACCGAAGGGCGGAGCGGGGCGGTGGAATTACTTACGTTACACAGGGTGTGGTTAACTTGAGCCGGTAACAGGAGCCGTACGTTCTCCGGATATAAGTACTAGTGAAGTACTTGTGAAGTGCTTCTAGTTCTCAGGGTAGACCAACTAGAGAGAACTACTTGAGCCGGTTGTTAACTGGGTGTCGTTGACTTGAGCCGGTAACAGGGTCTAACAACTTGAGATAAGAACCCCGCGACTAACGGGCCGCCCGGCTAGTGAACAGGGAACTGGAGAGAACTACTTGCCCGCGAGGCCGGAAGGGACGAGCGGCTAGGGAACAGGTGAGAAGTGCTAGTAGTTGCCAGGTTAGAAGTCTACCCCGCGAGCCCCTAACGGGCCGCCCGGCTAAGGGTTGAAAACGGGGAATATATCAAAGGGTGTCCCTTTGATACCTGGGCTAGGGCACTGGAGCCGTACGTTAATGTCTAACTACCCCGCGAGGCCGGAAGGGCCTAAGGCTAGTGACCAGGTCATATAACAAAGGGTGTCCCTTTGTTAACAGGGCCAGGGGCACTGGAGCGGTTAGTACCTAGAGCAGTGACCGCTCGGACCCGCGGATCCGAGCGGCTAGTGAACAGGGAACTGGAGAGAACTACTAGGTAGAACTACTGGAGAGAACCACTAGAGCGTACACCCCCGGCAGGACCTTTGTTCCGAGCGGCTCAGGTAACCCGTGCCGGTAACTGGGTAACGCCATATACCAAAGGGTGTCCCTTTGGTCCCTGGGGTCGGGTACTTGTGGAGTTAGTGTCGAGGAGTTCCCGCGAGGACGGGCGGTCCGAGCGGGGCAGGTAATACCGTACACTGGAGCGGTTAGTTCCCATAGCTGCTCCGAGGACCCGCGGATCCGAGGCCCCGAGGACCGAAGGGCCGAGGTAGCGCCATATACCAAAGGGTGTGCCTTTGCTGGGAATGTTGATAGGCTAGGCGTACTAGACGTTAATTCCGAGAGCTGCTCCGCCTTGAGCGTACGGTGTCGAGGAGTTCCCGCGAGGCCCGAAGGGACTTAGGGGCAGGTAATACCGTACACTTGAGCCGTACACTGGAGCCGGGTACTTGAGCCGGGTACTTGAGCCGTACGTCTCGTGTAGCTCCTCGTGTAAACCAGCGAAGCTGCCAGCGAAGCTGTGCCTCGTCTAGTCGACCGAGGTGTTCGCCCGAGGCCCGAAGGGACTTAGGTGTAGCGCCATCGTACAAAGGGTGTCCCTTTGGTACCTGGGCAAGTGGATAGGCTAGGCGTACTAGCCGTTCCCGGAGCTGCTCCGCCTTGAGCTACGGGGCCCGAGCAGTTCCCGAGACGAAGGAACTCGACGGGCCAAAGTATAAGGTGCCCTTAGCAAGTAGATCCCGGGAGGACCGTCGGGCCGACCGGGTCGGGGAAGGAACAGATAACCAAGGGAGCAGTTCCCGTTCGGGCCAAAGGGTCTTAGGGGCCGGGCCATATACCAAAGGGTGTGCCTTGGGTACCTGGGACAGGGTCCTTGTACGGAACATATAACCAAGGGTGTCCCTTTGTTCACTGGGCAAGGGGACTTGTACGCCGACCCCAGTATCTAGGGGCAGGGAATATATCAAAGTAAGGGCCTTACGGTTCTGTTGATTGCCTGGCCTGGCCGTATTGGTCGCTCGTTGAGCTCCTCGTCGATCACTGCGAAGCTGCCCCTCAAAGCTGGTAAGCATTGCCGGACCACCGGAGCAGGGCGAAGCCGCTGGCCTCCCGGACCGGCAGGTGCGGGCCAGTCCCGGGAGGACCGCATGAACAGCTACGTTTGGAATGGTTCAGAGTGGGCTGCTCAAATCTGCCAAGACTATTATAACATTTTCGGCCTCTAGAGGCAGAGCTTCTGGACCCGAGGTGGGCTCATAACTTCGAAACAAGGGTGCTAAGTGGCTAAGGCAAAGCACCACCGGCGAGCCGTCAGCAGAGGAAGCTGCTCAAGCTATGGGCTACTTGCAATGGCTTCGCGAAGGAAGGGATGGCTCTGAGTTCCCACGACCCTCAGGCCTTGACGAACTACGTTACCTGCGCCGGCGCAAGGGGGTGCACTCGGATCGTCTACTCCGGAACCTCAACAGGACAGACTTCGAGATGCGCGTGACACAAAGGTCTCCCGCCTTCGCCCAGGTTACGTACGGAATACACTACAAACCGCTTGACTTCAGCTTACGAAGGAGTGAGCAAAGAAGCCTTTGAGGCAAGATCACGGAGCAAGAGTGGACAGATTTCCTCGGCACGCTGTCCGAGCGAAACAAGATAAACTGGCATCTCCAGCATAAGCCACTCGTATTTCCAGAGGAGCACGTTTACGTTTACTTGTCAGTGCTCGGTGGCCTGGTCAAGAAGCGCTACAGAGCGTTGCAAGGCAGCTAACAGTCTGCCCTGAAACCTGGCCCTAGCACACAGGTCCAGCCACTTCTCCTAGTCTCACCGATCTGCTCCGCACAGGCCAAGAAGGCAGAATTGACCAGGCAAGTGGCAACGCAGCAGGGCAATTCGACGACCGGGTTCAGAGCAGTTCCTCCTGAGGCGCCTCAGGTCCACAGAGCTCTGAACCTGGCTGGCTTAGCCCTGAGTGCTCAGCGAGCTCCTTGCAAGACCCGGCTAGCTGGTCCTTCGGACCGGCAGGTCCGAGCAGGCACATAGGCCGGTGGGCACACCGGGCTCCAGCTCAGCACTCAGCCAGCAAGGACGGGTCTAGGCTAGAAGGATTTTTCCTAGCAAAACAGGCTCGCAGCTCTCGGACCGGATGCTCCGAGAACCACCGAAAGGGCCTAAGGCCCGAGCTCTGAACTGGGCCAGGGCTGCTTGGCTGCGTCGTCGCTCATTGAGCTCCTCATGGCCTGTGCTTCCTTCCAGGGCCGGGAGGTCCGGGCCCTTCCCGGGAGGTCCCAGAGGGGCCTAGCGGGCTAACGCATTGGGCTTGTCAACTTGGAGTTATCTGAAAGAAGGGGGCGGTCCTCGCGGGGCAGGTAATATT
>JFJP01036269.1_pt1 | contig 15522 bp, 12 predicted proteins | sample 431651 | NCBI WGS metagenome assembly JFJP01 (sample SAMN02602958, study PRJNA72255) | Microbial mat metagenome, whole genome shotgun sequencing project. | biome: fresh water; feature: sink hole; material: water; isolation source: purple microbial (photo- and chemosynthetic) mats found in... | reverse complement strand
GTGCTGGCTGATGATAGCACAAAGGAGATTGGGCAATCAACCATTGCCCTTTTTACATCCCATCAAACATCTTTCTAGCTTTATCAAAATCCATCGCCTGCCTGCCATGGGAATAGTGGTCCATCATTTCTGAAGATTTATGCCCGGCTAATGCTTGAACCATAATATCCGGCAGTCCTGAAATTCGTGCCAGAGTCACAAATGTATGGCGTAATCCATGAAAGGTGAGATTCCGCTTCTTCTGTTCAACTGTACTGATTCCTGCTTTTATCAGCATCCGGGTAAAACCTCCTCGTACGGTTCCCCTGGAAATAGGCTCTTTCCTCTTGATCAACCCGAAAAGAACGAAGTCATCGGGCTCGGTATAGGCACTTTTACTCCGGACATCCAGAATTGTCGGCAATAGCAGGTTAGGTAGAATAATCGTTCTTTCCGATCCCCATTTACATGCTTTCGTGCCTTCACCATCAATAAAGTTGTGCTGAACATGGATGAGCATGGTTTTTTGATCAATATCACCCCAGCGAAGACCTCGGACTTCACCGCGTCTGAGTCCGCACAAGGCTGCCAGAAATACAGATAATGTTACGCGGGGGTCATCGTCTTGAACCGTTAACAATGTGGCAAGCTCTGCTTGATTCAGTATTCCTTTTTCACGGGCCTCATAGTGTGCCTGTTTGACATGCTGAAATGGATTCGAAGCCAATTCCTGGCGTTCGTAGGCGTATTTGACGGGAATCCGGATACTTTGCAGTATGGCATTGAGGCGACGCGTGCCAAGACCGTTTTCCAGCAACGAGAGCTTCCAATCTTCAATAACGCCCGGCTTCAAATCTGATAGGTGGAGTTTTTTGAACCGTTCATATGGAAGAACATGTTTTGTAATACCCATTGTATTTTGGTGAATGTACTCTTTGCTCAACGGTTTGTGCTCAGAAAGTTCTTTAAACTTCAAATAAGGGCTTCCGGGCATCCAGAATGATTGAATGTAGTCAAGAAATAATGGGTCTGCAGTTCGGATTTTAATGGTAGAGAGCAATCCTGTCGCTATTTTGTACGCTTCATCCCGTTTTCCTTTCCGCCCGGTATTCGGAATACCGGTTGAACGATAAATATCATACTTTTCTGTTTCGGGGTTGTAGAATCGAGCGTACCAGACGGGGCCGTTTTTCAAATTCTTTGTGTAGAGAGAGAAGTGTGAGTGTTTCATCAACTTTACCGATTTTCACACAAATGTGCCTTTTGTGTGCCTTTGGAAAAAAAGTCCCGGAGGGGGACTTGAACCCCCACACCCTTACGAGCACTAGTACCTGAAACTAGCGTGTCTGCCATTTCACCATCCGGGCGCAGGTGAGACACTACCCGAAAGATGGTGATGTGTCAAGATCACCGGGTCAGGGTGTTTCCAGGGCTTCGGCGCTCAAGGTCTGCTGCTGCAGGAGGTCAGGGGTTTTGGAGGCGCGGTTCGCGAGGACGGCGGTCAGGGCGGCGGCAAGGGTTATGATCAGGATTATCAGCCCGATCAGTAGGATCTTGCGTTTCGAGACTGATGCCGGCTTTTTTTTGCGGCCGGTCAGCTCGATTTCGGTGGGTTGCAGTTCCGTCATCGGCTCAGTTTCCCGCCACGGCGTCCAGGGCGATTTCCATCATCTGTTTGAAGGTGGTTTGGCGCTCCTCGGCGGTGGTCGCGGTTCCCTGGGCTATGTGGTCGGAGACGGTCAGGATGGCGAGGGCTTCGCGGTTGAATTTGGCTGCGAGGGTGTAGAGCTCCGCGGCTTCCATCTCTATGGCGAGGACGCCGTATTCGGCCCAGAGTTTCCAGGCGGCTTTTTCGTCGTAAAAGACATCCGAAGAGGCGACCTGGCCGACGAGCGGGGTTACTCCCCGGGCGATCGCGGCGTCGTAAGCGCGTTTGACCAGATTGAAACTGGCGGTAGGTGCGTAATGGCGGCCGCCGAATCGGTTCGTATTGAGGGCCGAGTCGGTGCTGGCGCTCATGGCTATGATGACGTCGCGCAATTTTGTCGAGGCATGGACGGCCCCGGCGGTTCCGACCCGGATGGCTTTCTGGACGCCATAAAACTGGAAGAGTTCGTTTACATAGATGGAAAGCGAGGGTTGGCCCATGCCGGTTCCCTGAACCGAGACTTTTTTACCCTTGTAGGTGCCGGTAAAACCGTACATTCCGCGAATTTCATTATAGCAAACGGGATTTTCCAGATAGGTTTCGGCTATGAATTTGGCCCGGAGGGGGTCACCGGGAAGAAGGATGGATTCTGCGATCTCGCCGGGTTTTGCACCGATGTGAGTACTCATGACAACTCCTTGAGAAGATATACGTGCTTTTTGAATAGTAGCAGGGAATTGCAGATTATGCAAATTCTCAGGTATACTAGCCGAATGAGTGAAATTGCGCTATTGCCTGCCGACAAGTTCGGGTATGGATTCGTTCCCGCCGCGTATCTCGCCGGGAATACCGACGAGTATTTTTTCAGGAATATCCAGTCGAATGCAGTGGATCATTCATGGCGACATCTTTCGCCTGACGAGGTCGAAACGCTCGTCCGGAACGGAAACAGCTGCACGAACTGGAACAATGTCCTCGTCGAGGACCCCTTCGACGCCGTGCTCGTCAAGAACAGCCTGTTCGCGGGTCTCGTGCGCATCGGCGCGACCGAACCGCAGTACCTGCAATTCCACGACTTTACGGTACCCGCCGGCATCTCGAACAGCCGCATCATTTCGTGCGACATCGGTGACAATTGTGCTATCCATGACTGCGCCTACCTCGCCAACTACATAATCGGGGACAACTGCATCCTGAGCCGCATAGATGAAATGTCCTCTACCAACCATGCGAAATTCGGCGAGGGCGTCCTTAAGGACGGCGAGAGCGAGGACGTGCGCATTTGGCTCGATCCCCTCAACGAGGCCGGCGGCCGCTCGGTTCTGCCTTTTTCCGACATGATCTGCGCCGACGCCTACCTGTGGACCATCTACCGCGACGACGACCGGCTCATGAGCCGGCTGAAGGACATCACCCAGGCCCGCGTAGACTCGCGGCGCGGTTATTACGGCATGGTCGGCGCGGGTTCGGTAATAAAGAGCTGCCAGGTCATCAAGGATGTGCTTTTCGGCCCGTCCTCCTATGTGAAAGGCGCAAACAAGCTGAAAAACCTGACGATACGTTCGAGCGCGACCGAATCCACCCAGATAGGGGAGGGCGTCGAGCTCGTCAACGGCATCATCGGCTTCGGCTGCCATATATTCTACGGGGTCAAGGGCGTGCGCTTCGTACTCGGCAACAACTCGAACCTCAAATACGGCGCCCGGCTCATCCACTCCATCCTCGGCGACAACTCGACGGTCTCCTGTTGCGAGGTGCTGAACAACCTCGTATTCCCGGGACACGAACAGCACCACAACAATTCCTTCCTCATCGCCACCTTGATCATGGGCCAGTCCAACATGGCCGCGGGCGCGACCGTGGGTTCGAACCACAACAGCAGGGGCAACGACGGCGAAATCATCGCGGGACGGGGTTTCTGGCCCGGGCTGTCGAGCACCCTCAAGCACAACTGCCGCTTCGCCAGCTACATCCTCCTGACCAAGGGCAGCTACCCGGCCGAACTGAACATCATGCTTCCCTTCTCGCTCGTGTTCGACAACCACCGGAACGACCGCGTCGAGGTGATGCCGGGTTATTACTGGCTGTACAACATGTATGCCCTCGAGCGGAACAGCTGGAAGTACCGTACCCGCGACAAGCGGAAGACGATAGTCCAGCATATCGAAACCGACCATTTCGCCCCCGATACGGCAGCCGAAATGCTGAAAGGGATGAACCTCCTCGAGCGCTGGACGGGCAAGGCCTGGTTCGTCGCCGAAGAGGGAGGGGATGCCCTTCCCGCCGACGCCGTGCTCGAGGCGAAAGGGCGCGAGCTCATCACCGGCTCGCCCGCCGCGGTCAGGGATCTCTTCGTCGCCGGAGAAATGATGGAACGGTCCAAACGGCCGGTCCGCATCCTCAAGGTGGTCGAGGCCTGGAACGCCTATCGGCAAATGCTGGTGTTTTACGGCGTCAAGTCGGTCGCCGCCTATCTTTCCAACTTCGCCATCCATTACGGCTATTTCGCCGCCCAGGTGCCCTCCCTCGTCGAAATGGGCTGGGTGAACATGGGCGGCCAGCTTGTTCCCGAAGTCAAGGTCGACTCGCTCCGGGCGGGCGTCCGCACCGGTATCTTCGATTCCTGGCAGGATATCCACGCCCAATACGAGGTGTGGTGGAACTCCTATCCACGGGACAAGGCCGAAAACGGATACGAAGTTCTTCGTCTGGTCACGGGAGAGCGGAACATCGGCGAAGCCCAGTGGAACGGTCTGCTCGACGAGGCCGTGCGGACGCGAAAATACATCGAAGAACAGGTGTATGTCACCAAGAAAAAGGACTACACCAATTTTTTCCGCGAGATCACCTACCGGAACGACGCGGAGCGGGATGCGGTCCTCGGCAGGGTCGAGGACAATTCGTTCATCAAGACCGCGCAAAAGGAAACCGCTGCATTCAATGAAATGATCGAAAAGGTACGGGCCTGAAAGATGTCCTTCAGTTTGAAAAACAAACAGATTTCGCTCCGGCTCGAGAAGGCCGGCGAGCGGTACAAGGGCAGCCGCTTCGACTGGAACGGCCTCGTCACGCAGGTCCGCTTCCGCGGTATGACCGTGCTCGGCGAGGAAAAACCCCCGTTCAGGCGGAATGCGGCCCGTTTCGGGCGCGGCCTGCACAACGAGTTCGGTATCAAGACTTGCATAGGCTACGACGACTGCAAGCCGGGCGAATGGTTTCCGAAGATCGGTACCGGCTGGCTCAAGAAGGACGAAAAGCCGTATTTTTTTTATACGGAGTATGAACTTGAACGGCTCCGCTTCGACTGCGAGGTTACCGGGGACACGGGCGTCCTTTTTACCTGCGATTCCGGCGAACGTAATGGATACGCCTACCGGTACACCAAGGAGATTGCGCTCGAGGAAGCGGGTTTCCGCATCAGGTACAATCTTGAAAACACGGGAAGCAGGACGCTCGCGACCGAAGAATACACGCACAATTTTCTCTGCGTCGGCGGACGGCGGATGGACGAGGGATATTCGCTCGCTTTTCCCTGGAAAATCGATCCAGCGCGGCTCGGCGAGAATGTGAATCCGGACGGGATCCTTTCTATCGAAGAAAACCGCATTCTGGTGACCGGAAAGACTGACAAGGAGTTTTATCTCGGCGGTCTGTCGAACGGGGTGACCGGCAGGGACGGACTCGCTCCCGAATGGACGCTGACCCATGCGCCGTCCGGGATCTCCGTCTCGGAAAAAGGGAGTTTTTCTCCCTCCGGCGTACACCTGTGGGGCGCGCGGAGCGTTATCAGTCCCGAGGTATTCTTTTCATTCAAGATTGAAACAGGAAACATCCTGTCCTGGGAACGGGTCTATTCGCTTTTGTCAGCCCGCTGAGGATTTTGCCGTGGAGTGCGGTCTTCAGAGGTTTCGCGCCTCGTCCCCGAGGTAGACCCGCGGTACGCGCTTGTTGATGCCGCAGGTGATCTCGTAGGGAATGGTGCCCAGGCTCTTGGCGAGGGTTTCGGCCGATGCGGCGGCCGGCGGCGGTCCGAATATGGTCACGTGGTCCCATCGCTGTACCCAGGGATCGGCTCCGATGTCGATCATGCACTGGTCCATGCAAATTTTACCCACCACCGGAAAATCCTTCTCCCCTATACGGACCGACAAGCCCGGCGAGAGGCGGCGCAAGAGGCCGTCCGCGTATCCGACCGGAATCGTCGCGATGAAGGTATCTTCTTTTGCCGTCCAGGTTCGGCCGTACGATACCGCGCACCCCGCCTGCAGTTTTTTGATCGAGACGACCTGTGTTTCCAGTTCCATCACCGGCAGGACGTCGATGATGCCGGCGAGTTCCGGAGCTGGCGGGTAACCATATACGAGAATTCCGGGGCGTACCATGTCGAAATGCGATTCGGGATACAGGAGTACGGCGCCGGAATTGGCAGCGTGGATTATTCCGGGATTGACGCTTTCGGCCCGGATGGCGTCGAGCGCCGTATTGAAGCGTGCCAGCTGTGTCCGGGTAAAGGCGCGGTCGCCATCGTCGAGCGAATCGGCGACGGAGAGGTGGGTGGCGGTTCCTTCGAGAAACAGATGCTTTTCGCGGGATATCTGGCGGGCCAGTTCCGGGGCGTCTTCGGTGGTGCAGCCGATCCGGCCCATGCCGGTGTCGATCTTTAGATGCACCGGTACCGTCCGGTTCATCGCTTTCGCGATTTTTCCGAGTTCGAAGATGAATTCCGAATCGACGACGAGGGGAGTAAGGCCGTGTTCGATTATGAAAGGAATTTCCTCCGGAATGGGAAGACTGAGGGAGATGATGGGGGCGACTATGCCGGCTTCCCGCAAATCTATGCCTTCCTGCACCGAAGCTACCGCCAAAAATGAGGCACCGGAACGGATGGCGGCGACCGCTACCTTGAGTGCTCCGTGCCCGTAGGCGTCTGCCTTGACCGGAATGCACAGCTTGGTACCGGGCGAGAGCCTTTTTTTGATCCCGGCTATGTTGTATTGTAAATTTTCAAGGTGAATAATTGCTCTTGTTGCGCGCATGCGGTATTGTACCCCTTTGATTTCGCCTGTTCAAGAAGAAATATGTAACGATCTGGAAAACTTGTGGTTACTGTGGTAACCTTTTTGACAAGTTTAAAAGTGATTCAAGGTAGGTCTCCATGTTCCGCAATCTATTGCTATTGTCCTCCTGCTGCCTCGTGCTGTGCTCCTGTGCCACGTCGCCTTCCGTTTCCTCTCCCGGAGGAATGGTCAAATACGGCGCCGGAAGCATCGACGAGGAGATGCCTCCCGCCGGCAAGGCCGCAGCCCCCGCTCCCGTCAAGAAAATACAGATCGAAGAAATCCTCGCCCAGATTTCGGGTTACGAGTCCGACATGGACCGGCAGTTGGCCGCTCTCGACTTTGCGGGGGCAGTGGCCTCCTATGATGCCATATATTCCGTTCTTTCCGGTCATGCATCGGGAACCGCCCGTCTCGTCGAGGTTCGCGCCCGGCTCGATCGCGCTCTCGACGCGATAGCGTACGAAACCGTTTCCGTGCCGGCCGAAACCGTCGCCGGAACGGCTTTCAAGAAGGATTTTACCGCCAGGGTATTCGTGACGGTATCTGGCGAGAAGAAACCGCTCGCCGGTTTTGAATCCGCCGTTTTCTTTCCCGCCGTCGCATCCGACGGTTCCAAAGCGACCCTTTCGGAAAAACGCGAAAGCGGGGCTGACGGTTTGGTCGCGTTTACCGCTCCCGTTCCGGGGACATCCGGCAGGAACAGGGTCGTTTTTTCGTCCACTTTGACCAGCAAGGATCCCGAGCTGGCCGCATCGCTCAAGGCCCGCTCCGACAGCGGTACGTTCGCAGCCTCCTTTCCCCATGTCGTCAGTTCGAGCGCGAAACGGGTCGGAACCAGTATTTCGATCATAGATATCGACAAGAACGGCAAAGTCCTGTCGAGCAACATCTCCGCGACGACCCTTCTCAAACCCCTCGTACAGAAAGGCTTCAGCCGCATCGGCATGGCCGATTTTCCGAAGCAGCTGGCCTCGGGAGACGAGGAAGGCCTCCTCAAGGCCGCGAAAGCCCAGTTTGGTTCGGGTGTCCAGCGCTTCATTTACGGAACGGTACGGGCCGTCTCGGTCGCCCAGGGTGCCGATCTGCTCTGGTCATGCACCCTCGAGGCCAAGGTATCCGTATGGGATTTCATCCTCGGTGCGAAGGTATATGAAACCGTGCTCAGCCATACCGAAACGGGGAAAACCGAGGCCGCAGCCATCGACGCCGCCCGCAAAAAACTTGCCGGGGATCTGCTGGTCAGCGATCTCAACTACAACATGTGAGCTGCAAGGCCTTAAGTCCAGCTGAAAAAAACGGCTTTTACGGGCATTTTTGTGTTTCCCGAATCGGGTAAATGGGATATAATTGAACCCATTCTGACGATTGGGGATGAATCATGTACAGTCTGATTTTATTGCTTGCCTTTCTGGTGGTGATGGTTTCTGTCGGCGTGTGGGGAATGAAAAAAACCACGACGCTCAATGATTTCTTTCTGGGCGGACGCACCCTCGGTCCGTGGATTTCGGCCTTCGCCTACGGGACCACCTACTTTTCTGCGGTAATCTTCATCGGCTTCGCCGGAACCCAGGGGTGGAACCTTGGTCTCAAGGCCCTGTGGATCGGGATCGGAAACGCACTCCTTGGAGCCATGCTCGCTTGGCTGGTCCTCGCGCGCCGTACCCGCCGCATGACCCAGAAACTCGATGTCATGACCATGCCGGAATTCCTCGAAGCCCGATACGGTTCGGCCCACCTCAAGATGATTTCCGCAGTCCTCATTTTCGTCTTCCTTTTGCCGTATTCCGCCTCGGTTTTCAAGGGACTCGGACACCTCTTCGAGTCCACCTTCGGCATATCCTACGATTTCGCCCTCATCGTGCTGGTCGGCATCACCGGTCTCTACCTGATCCTCGGCGGTTATTTCGCGGTCACCATGACCGACTTCATCCAGGGCTTCATCATGCTCGGCGGAGCGATAGCGATGGTGACCGTGCTGGTCTTCAAGGCCGGCGGTCCGGTCGACGCGTTCGCAACGGTCGCTGCCAACTATGCGGTGCACATCCCCGCCGGCAAGCAGCCTTCCTGGCTGACATTGGGTTCGCTCATCTTCATGACCAGTTTCGGCACCTGGGGACTCCCCCAGATGGTCCAGAAATTCTACGCGATCAAGAATGAAAAGGTGATAGGAAAAGCGGCGCTGATCACGACCGTCTTCGCCCTCGTCATCGGCGTCTCCGCTTATACGGTCGGCTCCCTCAGCCATGTATTTTTCGACAACGAGACCCTGCCGCGGCTCGCTTCCGGCAAGATCAATTTCGACCTGATCGTACCGACCCTTCTCAGCGCGCACCTTCCAGAGATGCTCCTCGCGGTCATCATGCTCCTGGTCCTTTCTGCCTCGATGTCCACCCTCTCCTCGCTGATCCTCGTGTCGTCGTCCGCGATCACCATCGACCTGTACAAGGGCTACCTCCATCCCGAAGTCGACGACAAGAAATCGCTCTTGATGATCCGCGTGTTGAGCGGCGTGTTCATCATCTGTTCGTATGTCATTTCCCGGATGCAGGTCGGCTTCATCGTCACGCTCATGTCCCTGTCCTGGGGCGTGCTTTCGGGCTCCTTCATGGCTCCCTACATCCTGGGCATTTTCTGGAAGCGCGTGACCAAAGCCGGCGCCTATGCGGGCTTTTTCACCGGCGGCTCTACCGCGATCACGCTCTTTTTCGTGCTCGGTCCCGCCATGTCCCCCCTTGCGTCGAGCATCGCGATGGTGGTACCGTTTGCCGTCGTCCCGCTCGTGAGCCTCCTGACTCCCAAACTCGACGACAAACTCGTACGGAAGGCCTTCGAGGCCTGAATGCGGGGCCGCAGTCCGGCGGTCGATACAGCAATCGATGAGGTTTTTATATGAAGGAAATGGTGTTATTGGGCGATGAAGCGCTTGCCCTCGGGGCGCTTCACGCGGGTGTGTCTGGCTGTTTCGGGTATCCCGGGACTCCTTCAACCGAAATCATGGAATATCTCGTCGACAATTTCGAGAAGGCGGGAAACAAGGCGAAGGCGGGCCATCCCGTCTCGCAGTGGTGCGCGAACGAAAAGACGGCCTACGAGACGGCCCTCGGCGTATCCTTCGCCGGCCGAAGGGCCATCGTCACGATGAAGCATGTCGGCTTGAATGTCGCCGCGGATCCGTTCATGAACTCGTCCCTTTGCGGCATCAAGGGCGGACTTATCTGCGTGGTCGCCGACGATCCGTCGATGCACTCGAGCCAGGGAGAGCAGGATACGCGTTTCTATGCGGATTTCGCGATGGTGCCTTTGTTCGAACCTACAAACCAGCAGGAAGCCTACGAAATGGTGTTCGAGGCCTTCGACCTTTCCGAAAAGTTCGGCGTGCCGGTCATCATGCGCATGGTAACCCGCCTCGCGCACTCCCGCGCCGTCGTGCGCGCAGCTGACGGTTGCCGCCCCGAAAACGCCCTCGAGAAAGCGCAATCCGCCGACTGGATGCTGCTGCCCGCCCTGGCCCGCAAGAACTACAACAAGATGATCGAGAAGCAGGCTAGCCTCGGTTTTTGGTCGGACGGATACGCCCGCAATGTGCTCGCCCTCAACCCGAAGCGCACGGACCTTGCGATAATCACGAGCGGCCTCGGCCGGAACTATTTCGAAGAAAACCGGACCGACTATACCGCCCTGTGCGGCAGCGCCGGATTGCCGTCGATGCTCCATGTGGCGGCGATGCCGCTTCCCCTCGGTCTGATCCGGAAGATTGCCGACTCCGCGCAGACGCTGCTTGTCATCGAGGAAGGCATGCCCTTCATCGAAAAACAGCTCCGCGGCCTCGTGCCGGGCAAAAACACGATCACCGGAAAATTTACCGGCAGCCTGCCCCGCGTCGGCGAGCTCAACCCCGATCTGGTCCGCCTCGCGCTCGGTCTCGCCCCGCGGAAAACCGCCCTCGAGGGTTTCGAGATGCCCGATCTTCCCGCCCGTCCGCCCCAGCTCTGCAAGGGCTGCCCGCACGGCGATTCGTACGGCTCGCTCAACCGCGCCGTCGAGATCCTCAATGAAAAGGAAGGCAAGGTTTCGACCGTCGTAGCGGCCGATATCGGATGTTACGCCCTCGGCGCGGTGGCTCCCCTCAAGGCCATCGAAACCATCGTCTGCATGGGTGCTTCCATCGGTATGGCCCGCGGCGCTTCGGAGGCCGGCTATAAATACTGCTTCGGCGTGATCGGCGACTCGACCTTCCTCCATTCGGGGCTTACCGGTCTTGTCGATGCCGTATCCACGAATACCCCGATGACCGTCATCATCCTCGACAACGCAATCGTCGCCATGACCGGCTGCCAGACCACCATGCTCCCCTCGAGCCAGCTCGAAAAAGCGGTTCGAGGCATCGGCGTGGATCCGGCCCATATCCGGGTCATCGAAACCAAACCGAACATGATCGAGGAAAACGCGCGCATCATCCTGGAAGAGGCCGAATACCGCGGGCTTTCGGTCATCATCATGGTACGCGAATGCCTCGAAGCGTTCCGTCTGCGCAAGAAAAAGGACGCGGTCCCGCATGTCTGACACAAAATTTCCCCGCTGGAGTCTCGATTCGATATTTCCCGGTTTCGATTCCGCGGAATTCACCGCCGCCAAGAAGGCATTGGGTACTCTTGCCGTGCGCCTTGTCGCGCATCTTGAAACCGCGCCGGCCGACTCTTCGGCCACACGCGCCCGGTTCGAGACCTGGCTCGTCAAAGCGATCTCGCTCAACGACGAGGCCGACATCCTCGCGCGCACCCTTTCGTCATATTGCTACGCCGTCTACTCCACCGATACCGCGGACAAGCGGGCGATGACCGAACTCAACGCCGTCGACGAGATCGCGCTTCCCTTCGCCCGGGCGAACGTCCTTTTCATGAATGCGCTTGCGGCAAACGAAGCCGCCGTTCGCGCTGCCGTCAAATCGAATCCGGAAATCGGCAAGTTCGGTTTTTATCTCGAGGATTCCCTGTACTGGCAAAAAAAACAGATGACCGCGGTCGAGGAAGACCTCGCAGCGGATCTCGCGCGTTCGGGAGCAGACGCCTGGGGTCGCCTCCAGGAACAGCTCACTTCGACCGCCGACTGCCTGTGGGACGACAAGACCGGAGAGCGTAAAACCCTCGTCGAACTCCGTTCGCTCGCCTACGACAAGGACCGCTCCGTTCGCGGAAAGGCGTATCTCAAGGAACTCGAGATTTGCAAGCTCCTGGCGCTTCCCGTTTCCGCCGCCCTCAACGGGGTCAAGGGAACTGCCATTACGCTGAACACGCGCCGCAGCTGGGACGAATCCCTCGACAAATCGGTGAGGCAGGGACGCCTTTCCCGAAAGGCGCTCGACGCCCTCGTTTCGGCGATGGAAGAATCCCTGCCGGATTGGCGGCGGTATCTCAAGGCGAAAGCGACGTTATTGGGAATCCCATCGTGCGCTTTTTACGATATCTTCGCACCCGTTGGCGGCAAACTGCCCGCATATACGTGGGAAGAGGCGCGATCGGTCATCGTCAGGAATTTTTCGGGATTTTCCGCCCGAATGGGGGACTTCGCAAAGAGGGCCTTCGACTCCCTCTGGATCGACGCCGAACCCCGCGCAGGGAAGGTGAGCGGCGCCTATTGCACGGACATGCCTTTGCGGAAGGAGACCCGGGTGCTGTGCAATTTCGACGGCACCTTCAATACCGTCATCACCGTCGCCCACGAACTCGGACACGCCTTCCATTCCGACGTCGTCAAGGATCTTCCCGGTTTGCAGCAGGACTATCCGATGACGCTTGCCGAGACCGCCTCGATATTCGCCGAGACCGTCGTGTTCGACGCCGAGCTCGCGAAAGCCGGCAGCGAAGCCCGCCTCGGCCTTCTCGAGATGCACCTGCAGGACGGCTGTCAGATTCTGGTCGATATCCTCTCGCGATTTTATTTCGAACGCTCCGTATTCGCGGAGCGCAAAAAAGGCGAAGTGCCGGCCGACGATTTTTGCGCGCTCATGACGGAAGCCCAGAAACAAACCTACGGAGACGGTCTCGATCCCGCGCTCCTGCATCCGTACATGTGGCTCATCAAGGGTCATTATTATTCCGCGGGTCTCGCGTTCTACAATTTTCCGTACGCGTTCGGCCAGCTCTTCGGTCTCGGCCTGTATGCGCGTTACAAGAAGGAAGGTCCCGCGTTCGCGGAAACATACGAAAAAATCCTTCTGGAAACGGGGCGGATGGGTGCCGTCGAGCTGACCGCGAAAGCCGGTTTCGACATCGAAACCAAGGCGTTCTGGAAATCGGGCATCGACGTGTTTACCGCCCAGATCGACGAGTTCGAAAAACTGGTCGCCGCGCGGCCATGACAAACAGGGAGTTTTTATCATGACATTCGATATCATTCTTGCCGGAGTCGGCGGACAGGGCGTTCTCTCCATCGCGACGATAATCGCGCGTGCGGCCATGATCGACGGTCTCGTCGTCCGCCAATCCGAGGTCCACGGCATGAGCCAGCGTGGCGGCGGGGTCCAGGCCCACATGCGCATTTCCGATACGACAATAACCTCTGATTTGATCCCCTCCGGGGGTGCGGACATGATCCTCGCCATGGAGCCGGTCGAAAGCCTCCGCTACCTTTCCTTCCTGAAACCCGAAGGCATTCTCGTGACCGCCGCGGAGCCCTTCGTCAACATCACGAACTATCCCGACCTGGAAACCATCTACGCGGCGATCCGCCGTCTCAGACGTCAGCGTATCGTGAAGGCCGAAGCCTTGGCGAAGGATGCGGGCAGCCCGAAATCGGTGAACATGGTGCTTATCGGCGCGGCCCTCAAGGCTCTCCCGGTAAGCGCGAAGGCCGTCGCGCAGAGCGTGCACGACACCTTCGCGCGGAAGGATCCAAGGCTCGTCGAGATCAACATGAAGGCGCTGGAGCTCGGGGAAAAAGCTGATTGAAAGAAGTACGTACTATACCTACCGGTAGGTATAGTGGATTTCAAACTACGGGAGAATGCCATGTCGGATAAATTGATCCCCTTCCGGGACAAAGAGATTGAAACCGCGCCCCGCGCCGAGATCGAGCGGATCCAGCTCCACGGCCTCCGCCGACAGATCGAGCAGGCGCTCAAGACCGATTTTTACAAGGGCCGGCTGGCGGAAGCGGGAATACGTTCCCCCGACGCGATCAAGACACTCGACGATATACGGAAGCTGCCGTTCACGACCAAGAACGACCTTCGCGAGGCGTATCCCTTCGGACTTCTCGCCGTCCCGCACGAACAGGTCGTCCGCGTGCATGCCTCGAGCGGCACGACCGGGACACCGACCGTCATTTACCTGACCCAGAAGGATCTCGATACCGCGAGCGACACGATGGCCCGCTGCCTGACCGCAGCCGGCGGCTCGAGCCATGACATAGTCCAGAACATGATGTCCTACGGTCTGTTCACCGGCGGACTCTGTTTCCATTACGGCGCGGAGCTCATGGGCGCGATGGTCATCCCGACGAGTTCCGGCAATACCCTCCGCCAGCTCAAGTTCATGAAGGACTTCGGCACGACGATGATCCATGCCACCCCGAGCTACCTTTTGCACCTGCACGCCGCCATCGCCGCGGAGGGCTATGAGCGGGGCGACCTGAAGCTCCGCATGGCGATCACCGGGGCCGAGCCGCATTCCGAGGAGCTTCGCCTCAAGATCCAGGACAAGCTGGGCATCGAGGTGTACAACTGCTACGGCATGAGCGAACTCAACGGCCCCGGCGTCGCCTTCGAATGCGTGTTCCGCACCGGCATGCACGTATGGGAGGACCGCTACATCATCGAGCTGCTAGATCCGGAAACCTTCGAGCCCGTTCCCGACGGCGAGACGGGCGAACTTGTCGTGACCATTCTGTGCCGCGACGCGATGCCCCTGATCCGTTATCGCACCCGCGACCTCACCCGCATCATTCCGGAACCGTGCGCCTGCGGACGAACCCACCGCCGCCTTGCGCGCTTTACCGGCCGCGGCGTGAACGTGTTCCCGAGCCAGATCGAGGAAGTCCTCCTCCGCATGAAAGGCGTCGGCGCGAACTGGTTCATCATCGTCGACAAGGACGGGGAACTCGACAAACTGACCGTGCAGGTAGAGATCACGAGCGAAATGTTCGCCGACGATTCCCGCGTAATCAATGCGTTGCGCGACCGGCTCAAGAGCGAAATGTCCGCCCTCATCACCATCAATCCCGTGATCGAAATAAAGCAGCCCGGCTCGCTTCCCGTATCGGAAGGCAAGGCGAAGCGAGTTGATGATAAAAGGCCGAAAGATTGCTGACGGCGTAATTTTAGTTGTATAATGGAGTAACCATGATCTGGAATCCGGAAAACGAATGCATGAGCGCGGAGTCGCTCCAGTCGCTCCAATTTGCGCGCCTCAAAAACCTGATCGAGCGAATTTATACCAATGTGCCGTTTTACCGGGACCGGCTGGACGGGTTGGGCATAAAAACCTCGGATATCAAGAGTCTCTCCGACATCGCGAAGCTGCCCTTCACCACGAAGGACGACCTCAGGATAACTTATCCCTACGGACTCCTCGCCGTTCCCCAGACCGACATCGTCGAGATCCACATGTCGAGCGGCACGACAGGCACTCCCGTCGTCGACGCCTACACGAAGCGCGACATCGACGACTGGTCCGAAGGCATGGCACGTACGCTCTCCGCCGCCGGCGCCACCCGCAACGATACGGTCCAGAACGCCTACGGCTACGGCCTTTTCACCGGCGGTCTCGGCACCCATTACGGAACCCAGCGCATCGGGGCGACCATAATCCCCATCTCCTCCGGAAACAGCGAAAAACA
>JFJP01036258.1_pt1 | contig 15522 bp, 13 predicted proteins | sample 431651 | NCBI WGS metagenome assembly JFJP01 (sample SAMN02602958, study PRJNA72255) | Microbial mat metagenome, whole genome shotgun sequencing project. | biome: fresh water; feature: sink hole; material: water; isolation source: purple microbial (photo- and chemosynthetic) mats found in... | reverse complement strand
GCCACAGAGACGAGCACGGCAGCAAGAATTAAACCTGCTTTTTTCATGATTCCTCCTCACAAAAAAACGCCGGAATGATTCACTCCGGCGTTTTTGCTAACGATTGCATTATATAGTAAAGGAAAAGAATTATGCAAGTTCTGCCGGTTATTTTCTCCGGGTGGAATAATAGACGCCGACAGCCAGCACGAGGAGACCGCAAACCAGCAGGGTCCAGGTCGTGTTGTCGAATTTGAGGCCGCCCTTTCCGACGAGTTTCGACAATCCAGAAGATATCTTGTTTCCGACCATGTAGGTACGCTGGATGCCCGCACCGATGAGTCCGCCGCCGACAGTCGTTCCGGCCATTCCGATCAATCTGTTCATAGTTGCTCCTTATACTCCGGATTATACCATGAAGCCGCTGAATAATAATTTTATACGGCGATATTTCCGGAATTCTGCAGGAATTTCAGCGAAAAACCCGTAAAATCAGGTATAGTAGAAAGCAGGAAGAAGGATGTTTATGACGGCTCCGGAACTCGTACAGACCCGACTGCCCAAACACCACATTTTTTCATCCCTCGGTACGGGGGAACTGGCCGAACTGTCGGGACAGGTGGAGCTGGTTCGTCTTGCAGCCGGCGAAACGGTCTTCACAGCCGGTGAGGATTCGTCCTGCCTCTATCTGGTCGAATCGGGCGAACTGTCCGTCCTGAAGCCCGAAGATTACGGCTCCAGCCGCGAAATAGCGAAAATCATCGCCGGCGACTGCATCGGCGAGATAGACATGATCTCCCTCGGCAAAAGAAACGCCACGGCCGTCGCCGCAAGCCCCTGCGAACTCCTGCGTTTTCCCCGGACGGATCTGTCCTTTCCGGATTTTCTCGACAGATTTCCGGGATCCGGCTCGAAAATACTCTACGCCTTCATTGCGGATATCGCCGAACGTACCCGCCATGCGAACGATCTCCTCAAGGAAAACTCGCCGCACATCCAGGAACTCCGACGTCAGATTTACGAGGATAAACTGACCCATACATACAACCGGACCTGGCTTGAGGAGAATTTGCCGGCTTGGCTCGCATCGGGGGCGGGTCCGGCAAGTCTTTTGATGTTCAAACCCGACAACTTCAAGGAAGTAAACGATCTGGCAGGCCACGAAGCCGGGGACAAGCTCCTCGAATACCTCGCCCGCCTGCTGCCGACGGTCATTCCCCCGAACGTGCCGCTCATCCGTTTTCTCGGCAACGAATTCGCCATCGTGCTCAAATCCGCCGACGCCGGCGAAGCCCGTGCCGCCGCGGAAAAAATCAGGGATTTCTACAACACGCTCGATATCAGCCGTTTTCTCCCGGGCACGGATTTTCATCTGACGGTAAGTATCGGCATCGCCGTGTATCCCGACGATGCCTCGAATGCGTCCGATCTCGTCGAAGCGGCCCACAGGCTCCCGCTCGAAGGACGTTCGCGCGGAGGCAACAGGATCCTGTACCCCGCGGACATGACGGACGAAAATAAATGAAGACAAAAAAAGAATCGCGGGTAAAACGCATCAGTTTATGGGACGGGTTCTCCGCCGACGAAACCGGGACGGTCATGTCCTTGATGAAGGAATATATCCTCGAGGAGGATACCGTTCTTTTCAAGGAAGGCGACAGCGGACGCGAAATGTTCATCATCAAGGAAGGCCGTGTCGCGGTATCGGTCGGATTGGCGGGCGGGGAGGAAATGCATCTTGCCGAAATGGGAAGCGGAAGCTTTTTCGGGGAGATGTCCCTGATAGAAAACCTTCCCCGCTCGGCGACCTGCCGTCTCCTGCAAAAAAGCACACTCCTCGGACTCGACAACGAAGGCCTCCGTTTTCTCATGGAAAACCGCAGCGTCCTCGCGAAGAAAATCCTTCACAACATGCTCACGATAACGGCTTCCCGCCTGCAAAACACCGGCGCACTCCTCCACGACATGGTGCAATGGGGCGAAAAGGCACGCCTTCGGGTCATCACCGACGGGTTTACCGGCCTGTTCAACCGCCGGTTTCTGGACGAATCCATACAGAGCGAGTTCCGGAAGGCAGCGAAGAACCATACGCCCCTGAGTCTCGCGATGGTCGACCTGGACCGTTTCGGATCGGTCAACAGGCAATATGGAGAAGCGTTCGGCGACACCATAATCCTCAAGGCAGTGGAGACCTTCCGGAACGGATTCAGGCAGACGGACATCCTCGCACGCTACGGCGGCGATGAATTCACCTTCCTGTTCCCCTCCACGAGCGGAACCAAGGCGCAGGAGCTGTGCGCGGAAGTCTGCGACCGCGTTTCCCGCATCGAATTCGCCGAACATCCCGGATTCAGGATTACCGCGAGCATGGGTATCGCCGCGTATCCGGAGCATGCGCAAACGGTCGAGGCACTCTCCGCCAAGGCCGACAAGGCCCTGTACGAAGCGAAGGAATCCGGACGGAACCGGGCGGTATTGGCGCACAAGGGCACTAGATCGAAGCACCCGTTCGCTTCCATCGCCGAAGCCAACCGGATATTCGACCGCATCGTCGCTCTCCTCCGGGAACGCGACTCCTTCCTCCTGCTCGGCCACGAACTTCCCGACGAGGACTGCATCTCGTCCCTGGTGGCAATGGCGCTCCTCATCCGGAAATTCGGCAAGGAAGTGACTGTCTATATCCGGGCCCAGGTAGCCGAACAGCTTTCGTACCTGATGGAAATCTGCTCGTACAATACAATTCCGGTACTCCACGGAGAAGCCTACAACAGCCCGAAGCCCGACGCCCTTTTCATCCTCGATACCCCGAAGCCCGACATGATAGCCTCGAATGCCGACATAAACGTATTTCTCGCCGATCCGGAACTGACCAGAGTCGAGTTCGACCATCACCTGTCCGCGGACGCCGCTTACAGCGGAACCGAGGGGTTTTGCTACGTCAACCGGGCTTCGAGCACCTGCGAGTTGATCGGACTTTTCTGCTGCAAGATGACGACACGGGATCATCTGCTCGAAGACTCGAACATCCACGAGCTCTTCTCGCGCAACATCGTTCTCGCGATGCTCACGGGAATGATCGGGGATTCCAGGTTCGGCCTGACGCTCAAAACGAAACGAGACTTGTTTTTCTACAACCTGCTGGCGAACAAATTCGCCGGAATCCTGCACCTGACCGCGCATAAAAACAGTTCGAACTATGCATCGATGACCGAAATATTCAAATCCATCCAGTCGCTCTCCGTCGAGGAGAAGGATCTGTACCAGATGTTGCTCGACCGCGCGAAATATTCCGGACGGACGGGCATCGTCGCGCTCGACGCGGAAGAGTCGCAAAATTGCCTCGCGCATCTCGAATACAGCATTTTCGTGAAGGTCATCAAGTCGGTCACGGACTACCTGTCGGAAAAATCAGGCACCTTCGGGCTTACGGCATATTACGACATGCCCGAGATATCCGATCTCGTCCAGTTCCGCATCCGTACCTCGCGGGACATTACCGGGATCGACTTGCGCACCATCCTCCTCGACTTCTCGATTACAGACGGCGGCGGTCACCCGGGGGCCATCGGTTTCAGGATGCCGAAAAGCGAGATCGGAAATCTCGACGACTACGTGCGGACCCTCCTCGAAAAGGTCGAGTCCCTGTGAGCGTTCCGGCGTGCCGCAATTACCAAAAAGAAATGGAAACCGTTCTCGCCGGATTTACCGTCGCGGGAAGGACCGGGGAGAAAGCCCCTGCCCTCCTCCTCCATTCCTGCTGCGCTCCCTGCAGCAGTTCGGTCATAACGTCGCTCGCGCCTTTTTTCCGTATAACCGTATTCTACTTCAACCCGAACATCGACGAAAAGGCCGAATACGACAGGCGCGCACGGGAGCAGGAACGGCTCATAGCCGGGATGCCCGCGCCTCACCCCGTACGTTTCATGGAAGGCGCATACCGGCCCGAGGAGTTTCTCGATACGGCCCGACTATTCGCCAACGAAAAGGAAGGCGGAGCACGGTGCACCTTCTGCTATTCGCTCAGACTCGAAAAAACCGCCGTCACGGCGGCCGGAAACGGCTTCGATTATTTCTGTTCGACTCTCTCCGTCAGCCCGATGAAGGATGCCGTGCGCATCAATTCGATCGGACAATCCCTCGCGGCAAACTACGGCATTGCCTGGCTCGTTTCCGACTTCAAGAAGAAGGACGGGTACAAAAAGTCCGTCGAACTCAGCAAGGAATACGGCCTGTACCGGCAGGATTACTGCGGCTGCTCGTTCTCGAAACGGGAAGGCCTCCGCGCGGGCGGAAGCCTGTAACCATTCTTCAAAAAATCATTTGATATACGAAAGCCACTTCGACTGCCGCTCGAGCATGACGTCGGCGAGTTCCGGAATATTCCGGCAGGAATGGACGACGGGACTGACGAGCATCGCCTGGATGACGAGATCCTTGCTTCCCGTCAGGACCGCATCGGCGGTCAGGTCGTAAACGCCGGTATAGTTCCGCAGAAGCGCGCCGAATCCCTTCGGATACCGCGGAAACGCGATTCCCTTGATGCTCTTCTTGCCGATGACCGCGGGAACCTCGACCGCGATGGATGCGGGCAGATCGGGTATGAAGCCGTCGTTCAGGATGTTGACCGCCCCTTCCTCGTATCCGCTGTCGCAGATGATGCCTTCCATGATCGGCACGACCCGTTCGTGCAGCTCCTTCCTGATCTCCATCCGGTTCGACTGCGCGAGGGCGTTCCGGTAGAACGCGTAGAAATCGAGTATGCCCTTGTGGTCGGCGACATCGTGCGCCCAGGAGATATATTCGCCCAGGTGGCTGTCCACCGTGATGGGAAAAAGATGGAAGCGTTCCATGATGAACTTGAACAGGGTACGGTCGGCCCAGGGCATGACGTCCACCTTCGAGTCGACGAGCCAGCGGTCCATCGCGCCTTCGGTCTCGACCGTATTTCCCGTTTCGGTGACGTATTTCAGGATCGCGCTGTAGCCGGGTTCCTTCTCGAAAAACGCGGGGGCCTTCTTCATCGCGTCGGCGTACGCGTCCTTGCCGGTATCGCGGTATTTCGCCTCCACCATGACGCTGAAATGGTTGAGCCCCGCCGCACGGAAAAAGATGTTCTCCTTCGGGGTCTTGAGGATTGTCGGGAGGTAGCGGGTAAGGGAAGCGATCTCGTGGCACAGGCCGATGAAATTGAGCGCGGGGTATTTCCGCTTGACCGTCGTGGTGATGGCGGTCATCGGGTTCGAATAGCAGAACACGTACGCGTCCGGACAGATATTCATCACGTCGCCGCAGATTTCGAGAATCGGGGGGATGATGCGGAGCGCATGGAAAAGTCCGCCCGGGCCCCCGTTTTCGCCGTACACCTGGGGAATTCCGTATTGATGCGGAACGGTCCAGTCCATGTCCCACAGCTGGAAACGGTCCCCGACCTCGATGGAAATGATGACGAAGTCCGCGTCCTTCAAGGCTTCGGCCCGGTTGGTGGTCGCCTGAAGCGTGTGCTTCAGGTTGTTTTTCTTGATGAATTGGGTACCCACCGCGTACACCTTGTCGAGGGCCGCCCGGTTGATGTCGAGCAGGGTTACCTGTGCGCCTTCGAGAATCGTACTCTGGAAAATGTCTCCCAGGGTACCGCATCCGAACTGGGCGCTTCCCGCGCCTATCAGTACGATTTTCATGATGTGCTCCTTGTCCGTCGCTGCGTTATTTTATCCTTACGGCTCATGCGGTTCCCCGCACTACCAGTTCAGGCGAAAGTTCCCCGCATTCGGGCGGCGACGAATCGACACCGCCCGCGAGCAGTTCCGAAAGCCGCTTGCAGGCCGCACGGGTCAGCAGTTCCTTCGGCTGGTGTATCGTCGTAAGCGCGGGATCGGGCAAAAGGGCGGCCGGCGAATCGTCGAAACCGATCAGCTTCATGTCCGACGGTATACGGATTCCCGCTTCCTTCAGCGCCGTATGGCAACCGAAGGCCATGAGATCCGAGTGGGCGAAAAGTCCGTCGAAGCGGGAGATTATTTTGCTGTTTTCCCGGACGAAGCGGTACGCTGCCTGGAAGGTGATCTCCTCCACTGCGAAACTCGTCGCCTTCGAAACCGAGAGGAACCCCTCGGTGCGCGCGGAGAATTCGGTGCCCGTCTTTCCGGGGAGGCCCCAGGGACAGGTGATGTTCGCGAGCTTGCGGCATCCCGAGGCGATGAGCCGTTCCGCGGCCATCCGGCCGCCGGCGCGATTGTCGCATACGAAATGGTCGAGCTCGTCCATCGGATGGTGGACGGCATGCAAATGCAGCTGTACCAGGGGAAGCCCGCTTTCCCGGGCGAGCAGATAATCCTCTTTCCGGATTTTGGAGTGAACGACCAGGAATCCGTCCACCTTGTTCTGCCTGACGAGGCGGGCGATATTGCTGTCTCCCGTGCGCGAATCGTAGCCTTCGAGGAGTATCGTGTCGAAATCGTAGGTTTCCAGGGTATGGCGCAGTTCGAGGAAAAGCTGGTTGGTATAAAGCGAACCGCCGAAGCTGTCCATGTCGGAGGTATATATAACCCCGATGATGCCCGTCTTCCGCCTGCTGAGGCTCCGGGCGTTCGCATTGAATTCGAAATCGAGCTTGCGCGCGAGCTCCTTTACCTTCCTCGTCGTTTCGGAGGTCACCCGGGGGCTGTCATTCAGGGCGCGGGAAACCGTCGAATGGCTGATTCCGAGCATTTCCGCGATATCGACGATGGTAACCTTTGACGACAAGGATGCCTCCCGGCAATACACACGTGTGTATTGCCGGTTTTCATATTATCACGGTCATGTATCCCTGTCAATATTCATTTTTCTGGATCCCCGGTACTGAATGTACGCTGCCTATTTATCGCGCAGTTCTATGATGCCGTCCCAGGTCGCGCCCGTCCCTTCGGCAAGCAGCCGCTGGCAACGCCGGAGCAGGCTTTCGGCCGCCTTGTCCTCGGGACATTGTGCAAGGAGATTTTCGAACAGGGCCGACGCCGGGACGAAATCCTGTTTGCGGTACAAGTCGAAGGCTTCCCGGTATAGCTCCCTCGTCCCCAGTTTGTAGTCCCGGAGCGGGTCCACCGGACTGATCACCTCGTAGACGGCGGAAGGTTTCTGTTTGCCTTTCACCCGGACCAGATCGAGCCGGCGCATGTCGAAATCCCCCGGTCGGGACAGGGATGCGATGGTTTCCTCGCTGACTATCACCGACACGCCGTACTGCTTGGTGAGGCCTTCGAGCCGGGATGCGAGATTGACCGCATCGGCGATGACCGTGCCCTCGTAACGCTCGGATTCGCCTATGATGCCCATCATGATGCGGCCCGTATGGATGCCGATGCCGAAACGTATGCGGCCCAAATCCGGGTTCTTCCCGTTGAAACCCTCGAGCCGGTCGAGCATTTCCATGGCGGCGTGCAGCGCGTCGTCCGGCCGGCGCGGAAAAATCGCCATGATGGCATCGCCGATGTACTTGTCGATGAATCCCTCTTTTTCACGGATGACCGGACCCATCAGTTCGAGGTATTCGTTTATGAAATGAAAATTCTCGTCGGGGGTCATTTTTTCTGAAATGCCGGTAAAGCCCCGGATATCGGAAAACAGGACGCTCATGCTCCCTTCCATGTGGTCTCCGAGGGCGATGTCTAGAATCGAAGACTTTCCCAGGAAGCGGAGGAATTCCGACGGAACGAATTTCGAATTCGCCTTGTTGAGATCCGTTACGTGCGAGATCTGCTTCCGGATCTCGGAGGACATGCGGTTGAAGGCGGTTCCCAGGTCCTCCAGCTCGTCCCTCGTGTGGATTCCGATTTCATGGTCGTAGTTTCCTTCCGTTATGCAGATGGCTCCCTGTTTGAGCGACTTCAGTGACAGAAGAAGGAACCAGGTCGAGCCGCTGAAAAAACCGATGAGGACGGCCAGTATGACGATGACGCTCCGGAACAGGTCGCGGGCGAACTGGTCGTTGAACTGGTCGAAAATCTGTCCGTTGATCGTCACCTCGAATATCGCGATGATGCGGCCTTCCGCGTCACGCACCGGGGAAAGACCCGAGTACCACTCGCCGTACACGTCGTCGTACCGCACGACGCGGGGCTTACCGTCCGCAAGCACCTGGTTGAATTCGGGTTTGGCGTAGACGAACAGTTCGACATATTCCCAGGGACCGATGATATACCAGTCGGTCCGGTATTTCCGGTAGATGTAGGCATAAGTCGAACTGTTCCAGCTGTCGAGATTGCCTCCGACGAAATCGTTGAGATACTTGTCGAGATAGGAATAGTCGTCGCCGCCCGTGAGGTCGTCGAAGATACCGGCGGTCGGATCGAGGCGCTCCACCGGCCCCGTGTCCATCTGCCGGGAGCCGATCTGGCCCAAAAGCAGCAGATTCCGGTTGACCTGGTTTTCGAGGTTGCGGAACATCTGGCTGTATACGAGAACCGCGATGAGTATGACGGCGATGACGATCAAGGGAATGAACATGATCAGCTGCTTGATGATGAGCGGCACCCGGCGCTTGAAAAAATTGGCGTAAACCATGAAAGCGAGCCGGCAGAAAGCCGCCCCCCCAAGGAAGAGCGCCAACCAGACGGCCAGTCGTTCCAGCTGCATCGGAAGGGAATAACGCTGTCCCGTCCGCACCGAAACCGTGCCGTCGGGGTCGAAAAGAACGGGATTCCCCGAATATTCGTCGGGACCGGAAAGCAGTCCCTGCGCGTTTACCGACAAAACGGGGAGGGAAAGCTTGCGGCTTTCGTCGAGCGGGCCGGCCTTCCTGTTTCCGTCCGCGAGAATGCCCACGATCCGGTTTTTGCCGTCGAGTACGTGAAAAACGCCTGACGGACCATACATCATGGACAGCGGATTCCGGAGCTGCAGCGGGCCGCCATCGGGATTGGGGGAATAAAGCCGTTTGTTCCCGTCATTATCCGAAACCCACACGCTTCCCCGGTTGTCAAGCAGGTAAAAAAGTGAGGGGGATGCGATATGTATGTCGGTGTATGAAAGACAATCGAAAGCGACCGTCTCGACCTCGGATTCCCCGGTATAGGTATCGATTCGGGTCAACTCGGAACGGCCGTCGCCGAGGGGATAGAAATAGGAGATGACGCCGTCGTGCAGCTGGATGAAGGTCATTGCATTGAGGAAATCCGAGCGGGTTTTTTTGTCGTAATCGCGGAAATCGATGGGCGTGCCGATATGGCCGTCCGCTCCGAGCGCGAGAATTTCCTCGCGTTCGGTCGTGGCTTCCTCCGGGTTGGTCACGATATTCTGGACCCAGACGGTGCCTTTTTCATCCATGCCGATCATCCATATCTTGTCGAGGGTACGCGGTCCTTTCCGCGAGCCCTCAACCGTCCAATCCACCCGGTTGTCCGGTGCGATCCGGCTTATCCGCCGCTGTGCCATGTCGAGCACCCAGTAATCGCCCGAATCCCCCGCAAGGACGGCCTTGGGGTTGACGAAGCGAAAACCGTCATCAAAGGGATTGCCAGTGCGGAACGGGAGACCGCTGAGGGTGATAAGAATTCCGGCAAGGACGAGCAGGACAAGAACCGCAGGCTGGGCGTATTTTTTTACGAATGAATGCATCTGCTTGAAAGTATCTGTTTGGGACATGTTTTGAGTATCGCGTATCGGCATTGAAAAATCCCGTCGGCAGGGACTTTTTTTATTCGTCCCCGTACCATTCTTTTTCTATCCTGCCCAACAGACGCAGGAGGCCGTCAAGGATGGTGAGGGGATGGGGCGGACAGCCCGGAATGTAGAGGTCGACGGGAAACAGGGCGTCGACGCCGGAAAGAACCTCGCTGTCCCCCGAAAATGGGCCGCCGGAGACGGCGCAGGCGCCGACGGCTATCACGATTTTGGGTTCGGCCACCGCGGCGAGGGTTTTCCGGAGCGCGAGCTCCATGTTTTTTGTCACCGGGCCGGTCACGAGGATTCCGTCGGCGTGACGGGGCGAAGCGACGAACTGGATGCCGAAACGGCCCAGATCCCAGCCGACGGTACCGAGCACATTGACGTCGGCTTCGCAGGCGCCGCAGCCTCCGGCCGAAACCTGGCGCAGTTTGAGGGAGCGACCGAAAATCCGTTTCATCCGCCGGTCAAGCTCCTCGGCGAGGGCGATTTCATGCCGGTCGGGGCGGAGCAGCAGGTCCGGACGGTTGCGGACCGCGAGGCGGTAATCGCGGGTGAAAGAGAGCGCGCCGGTCGGACAGGCGTCCGTACAGTCCGTGCAGAACAGGCAGCGGCCGAGATCCAACGTACGGGTGACGGGGTCGATCGCCGTCACCGGACATGCTTCGGCGCATAGACGGCAGGACGGGGAACAACCGGCGGTATCGATGGCCGGACGGCCGCGGAACCGTGCGGAAACCGGAGGCGGCGCCTTTTTCGGATAGGCGATGGTGCGATGTCCCTGCTTTATGCGCGCCAGGATTTCTTTCAGCATGACTGTCCCCTTTTTTAAAGGTCGTGCCCGCAGTACGACAGATTGAAACTTTTATTGCATAACGGGAAGTCGGATATTTCCCCGTCGTGCATCACCCGTGAAACCGCAATCCAGTTGTGGAAGGACGGATCGACTATCTTGTAGAGGATGAAATTACCTTCCGCTCCGGTAATGGCAGCATGACAGATCTCGCCCCGCCAGCCTTCGTTGAGCGCAACTGAAAGGGAATCCGGGGCAAGCCTGCCGGGCGGCAGACGTACCGTTCCGCCCGGCAGGGATCCCGCCTGTTCGATGATGAAATCCGCTGAATGGCGGATTTCCATCCAGCGCACGTAGGCGCGGGCGAACACGTCCCCGGCTTCGGCGGCGGCCAGGGGCATCTGGGAAAACCGGTACGATCCCGACGGCTGGTTGCACCGCACATCCCGGCGAAGGCCCGAAGCCCGGGCGGCCGGGCCGACGATGCCGAAATCGGCGGCTGTTTCCCGCGAAAGAACGCCCGTTTCCTCGAAACGGGACATCACCGACTGGTTTTCCCACAACAGGTTTATGGCGGTCGCCGCTTCGGTTTTCAATAATTCAATGCGTTCGATCAGGGTTTGAATTTCCGCCGGATCGAGGTCGAAACCGGTACCTCCCGGCCTGACGAAGCCCCGGCCGAAGCGGCTCCCGCACAAGAGGGCCGTCAGATTCAAAAAATCCCCCCGGATGCGACCGCAAAAACTCGCGGTGGGCAGGTAGCCGACGTCTCCCGAAAGGGCGCCGAGGTCGCCCGTATGGTTGGCCAGTCGTTCGAGCTCGAGCGCGATGCCGCGCAAGACCTGGGCCCGGGCAGGAGGCTGCCGGCCTGAAAGGGACTCGAGTATCTGGCAATACGTGAGGGAATGGCCGATCGTCGTATCTCCGGCAGCGGTTTCCATATAATGCAGCGAACGGGGCGAAGGGCCGCCTTCCATGGAAGCCTCGATACCCCGATGCTGGTAGCCGAGGGCGATTTCAAGATTCAGTACGCGCTCGCCCTGGCACTGGAACCGGAAATGTCCCGGCTCGATGATGCCGGCATGAACCGGTCCGACCGCAACTTCGTGCACCTGGGCGCCGGATACCTGAAAAAATTCGCCCGAGCCCGGGAGTATTTCCTCACCCCGGGAACCGCAGAATCGTACCCGCTTCATCCAGGGATGGCCTTCGAACGCAATGCCGAAATCTTCCGCGATTTCGCGTTCGAAGAGATGCACCTGCGGACAATCGGGAGTGAGGGACGGGAAACGGCCGCCGCTTACGGGCGTTCTCGCCGCAAGCAGCCGGTTTCCCGCGTCATCGGCCAGTATCGCATGGAGTTCGATCTCCCCCGCCCTCCCCGTCGCCGCGCCGAACAGGGCGCTGACCCGCATCCCGCCGGCAACCGCGGAAAGAATCGCCGAACGAAATCCGGCAGTATCCAGTACCGGAATATTCATGAGGGGCACGGTGCCGCCGTTCGCAAGGACGGCGAAAATCGATTCTCGCGCTTTCATGTTTCGCCTCCCAGCCAGGCAGCCGCCTCGCGGAGCAGCGTCTCGAGCGGAGCCGGCAAGAACAGGCCCAGCACGAGCACGATGACCATGAAGGCGGCGATCGGTATTTTTAATAGAAAGGTTTCGCGATACCCGTTTTCTTCGAGATCGCGGGGAACGGTCCCCTGGACCACCCGAAGGACGGTGTAGCCCATGCCTATGAAAACGAGGAGGAGGAAGAACAGGAACAAAGCGCCGGCGACCGGATGTCCGCCCGCGAAGGCACCGGCGAGGATCGAAAACTCGCTCGCGAACGGGCCGAAGGGAGGCGAACCGGTTATCGCAAGGAAGCCGAGCAGGAAAAACGCCGCGGAGAACGGGATACGCCGGAGTGCGCCGCTTACCCGGTCGATGTTCCTGCTGCCGTACGAATTGAAAATATTCTCGGCCGAGAGAAAAAGGACGCCCTTGGTCATGGCGTTGGTCATCAGGTGGAGCATCGTCCCGAAGAGGGCGGGAGCGCCGAGACCGAGTCCGAGCGTGAGGATTCCCATGTGTTCGACGCTCGAATACGCAAGCAGCCGCTTGAAGTCGCGCTGGTTCAGCATGAACGCACCCGCGACGGCCATCGAAAACAATCCCATGAAAATCAGGATGCCCGAAACGAAACGCTGCTCGCCGGCCGCGTTGCAGATCCCGTAGATCCGGGACAGAGACAGGAAAGCGGCGCTCGTCACGCAGCCGGAAAAAACGGCGCCGATTACCCCCGGTGCCTCGCCGTAGGCGTCGGGCTTCCAGGTGTGCATCGGGGCGAGCCCCATCTTGGTCCCGTACCCGGCCAGAAAAAGAATGAAGGCGGCGCGGAGCCAGGGCTTCGAGAGCGAAGGGGCGTTCGCCCGCAGCATGTCCAGGTTCATGGTCGCGCCCAAACCGGTGACAAGCGAGGAATATGCGAGGAAAAAAATGCCGAGAAGGGCGAGAGCGATGCCGACCGAACCGACGAGGAGGTATTTCCAGGTCGCCTCGATGCTTTGTTTCGAACGGTTGAAGTACACGAGCGGCGCCATCACGAGGGTCGTGCTTTCCATGCCCACCCACATGAGTCCCAGATCGTGGGACCAGAAGACGAGGGTGATGAAGCCCTGCGACGCGAGAAGGCAAGAGACGAAGAAACGGTTCGAGCGGTCCCGCCGGGTCTTGAGATACCCCACGGCGTAAAAGGACACGAGCAGGTAGAGCACCGACATGGAAAGAAGGAACACCTTCGCAACGGGGTCGAGCAGGAGGGAGAGCGGGCCTTCGGCGGGCGGAGGACCGACGAGCGCGTAAAAAGTTCCCGCCGTATGTACGGACGCCGTGATCGGCAGGAGAACAGGACGGAACCGGCCGGAGGGAACGAGCAGCGCGAACAGGGCCGCGCACAGCGGAAAAAAGACAAGGACGAGGGACATCGGCTATTCCTCCCTGAGCGATACCAGCACGCGCGTGTCCAGGGAGGAGAAGGCGCGATTGATATGGTTGGTTATTATCGAAACGATGAAGACGCTCACGAAGAGATCGAGCAGCATGCCCATCTCCACGACGAAGGGGATTCCTTCGAGGAGGAGGAGACTGAATATGTAGATGCCGTTTTCGAGGACCAGATACCCGAGCACCTGCGAAAGAGCCTTGTACCTGGTGGTCAGGAGGATGAAGCCGGCGAGGATGGTCGCTATAGCGGTCGGGATGACGAACGAGACCGCATCCTGTCCCGCCGCGCGGTAACGGCTGAAAACGAGGAAGACGAGTGCGGTGACGATGGCGCCCAGGATGGTCGAAGGCATGAGGCCGATGAGCGGCTCGACCTCGCGCTTGATGCGGACGTCGCGCAGGGCCTTGGTCATGATTCCCGGAATTACGAAACCCTTGAGCGAAATCGCCGCGAACGAGGACAGGAGGACGGTGAAGCCGATCTCTCCCTCGACGAGGAACGGCAGAATTCCGAGAAGCACCCCCTGCGCCGCGACGATGCGGATATTCGAAAGCAGCCTCCCGCTCGCGAGGGAAAACAGATTGAGGGTCAGGATGACGACGAACAGGGCATTGAGCAGTTCATTCATGTTTGTTCACCTCAGTATCATGACGAAGGCCGAACCGCACAGCAGTATCGACGCGATCAGGAGGGACGGCACGCGGTTCATCCGCAGCCGCGCAAGGACGGATTCGACGACGCCGGTTGCCACCGCGAGAAGCAGCATGCCTCCGGCGAACAGCGGCCAGTCTAGCAGGGGTTTTCCCGTGTAATGCGGGATGCACACGTTGACGAGGAGCGATCCGAGCACGAAAAGCTTGACGGCGGACGCGTACTCGATGAGGCCCAAAAGCGGTCCGCTGTGGTCGAGAACCATCACCTCGTGGATCATGGTCAGCTCGAGGTGGGTGTTCGGATCGTCGACCGGAATGCGGCTGTTCTCGGCGAGGAAGAAGACGAAAAGGCCGATGGCCGTCATCACGATCGGCGCGAGGCTACCCGCCGGATAATCCCGCGCGATTCCGGAATGGAACATGCCGCTCAGGGACAGCGAAAGCGAAAAGCGCGAAAGCACGAGGAAGGCGAAAAAGAGGGACGGTTCGCGAAGGCCGAGCCGGTGTCGAGGGCGGCGCTCGTCGTGCAAAAGCGGGCCAGGGCGAACAGATAGGTGAACAGGATGAAATCGCCCGTGAAAGATGCGAAGGCGGGTGAATTGCCGAGAGGCACGAGCATCCCGGCGGCCAGCACCGCGGCGAGCGCGATCACGGGAGCCGCGCGGAAAATGCCGGTAGTCGTGACGCTGATCACCATCCCCTTCCGGAAAAGCTTCGCAATATCGTAATAGAGCTGAAAAAGAGGTGCGCCCTTTCTTCCGGCGAAGACCGCCTTCGTCCGGTTGATCACGCCGAAAAGGAAGGGCGGGAATACCAGAAGAAGCAGAAGATGGATCGCGACGCCGGTCATGCCGCCCCTCCCGAAATCCAGGCGAACAGGAACAGAAGCACCGCCGTGACGAAAATATAGAGGACGTAGAAATGCGTCTGTCCCTGCTGGAACACGTAAATCCGCTTCATGAAGTTGTTTGTTTTTTCGAAAGCCGGGAGGATCATGCCGTCGAGCACCCGGTCGGGCACCGAACTCTCGAAGTGCTCCTTTTCGGGGAAGAGCGTCCGCTCGTCGCTCAGCATCCGTCCGGGCTTGAGCGCGAACGAGAAGAGGTCTACGATCGTCTGACCGAGCGACGTACCGGTATACTGCATCCGCGACGTCGGTGCCGCATACCCGCAATCCCAGGTAGGTCCTGCCGTCACGATTTTTTTCCTCCCGCCGATTTTCACGGCGAGAAAAATGGCGAGTGCGAGAAGAAGAATGGACAAACCCATGATGGACAGCCATTGTTGCGGCGCGACGACAGAAAGATCGAGCGCTGCGGCGGCCTGGACCGCCGGATCGGAGGGAGCCCACCCCCGGATCGCCCGCAGGACCGCGGGCATCGCGATTTGGGGAAACAAGCCCAGGACTACGCAAGAGGCCGCGAGAAGGACCATCGGAACGCTCATCGCCGCCCCCGCATCCCCTGC
>JFJP01034783.1_pt1 | contig 15522 bp, 8 predicted proteins | sample 431651 | NCBI WGS metagenome assembly JFJP01 (sample SAMN02602958, study PRJNA72255) | Microbial mat metagenome, whole genome shotgun sequencing project. | biome: fresh water; feature: sink hole; material: water; isolation source: purple microbial (photo- and chemosynthetic) mats found in... | reverse complement strand
CCCCACTCAAAGGGGGCTTACGGGTTCGCCGGCTACTTCCGCCCGGAGGCGTTTTCACTGGCATTTATTTGGCATTCGTATCGCTGATCACCACGCCCTTGCGGACGCAGCACCTCGACCCTCCTTGCGGAGGATTCCGGATCGCACGCCGTTGCCGGCCTGCGGATCTCCTTATCCTGCTTTCCCCATCCCTTATACCTGTTAATGAACTCCGCTCAACCGTAGCACTTCAGTGCCGGGTCAGCAACTCTATCGTGCCTTTCGGCGCGGCGCTTTTTATAGCGCTTTTTGCTATTCCGTGTCAAGCGATCCGAAACACTTTCGTATTTCAAACCGCAGCTACCTACTGTTGCCTGCAGACGCAAAAAACAGCACCCGTCGCCGCTATAAGACGGGCTTAACCAACAACTAATACTTAATGATTGAAGATTAATATCCTACAATCGACTATGTAAGTCAAGGTCGGTTTATATTTAACGGTCGCATGCGCTACCGCGTGGATGGTTATAATACAGCGGCATGTTTATGTCAATATGATTGGATCATGGAATCAACCAGAACACATCGTCGTCTCCATACTTCCGCAAGGCAAACGCTTCATCGATGTGCCGGGATTCTATAGCCTGGGCCGACTCGAGATCCGCAATGGTCCGGGCAACCCTGAGCGTCGCATGGCAAGCTCGCGACGAAAATGATTCATGCTCGGCTTTTTCTACAAAAACAGCGGCAGCTTGTTCTCCAAGCCCGCAGAATTTGTCTATCCCACTCGCCGGAATACGGCCATTTACATGAAAGGGCAATCCTTCATAGCGTCTGCCTTGCAGGATTCTGGCCGCAACTATGCGTTGTTTTATGGTTGCACTGGCTTCTCCGGGGCCGGAAGCCAACTCTGAAGGTCCGGCAGGCTTGACGGGAACACGTATGTCGATTCGGTCCAGGAGCGGTCCGCCAAGGCGTTTCCAATAACGCCTGATCTCATCGGGGGAACACAGGCACACAGCACCCCGCCGGCCAAGGTTGCCGCAGGGACAGGGATTGCACGACAGCACGAGCATGAAGCGAGACGGATAGGAGACCACGCGATCCGCGCGCGCGATGGTAACATGTCCATCTTCAAGAGGCTCCCTGAGCGACTGGAGCACATCTGCCCTGAATTCTGCCGCTTCATCCAGGAGCAGGACGCCTCCGTGGGCCAGACTGATCTCGCCAGGCTTGCGGCACCGGCCGCCACCGACGATGCCTTCAGCAGAGGCTCCATGATGTGGCGACCTGAAGGGAGGCCGCCGCAGCAACCCGGAACGTTCCGGCAGGGCGCCGGCAAGGGAATGCAACATGGTTGCGACAAGCGCATCGTCATCATCAAGATCCGGCAGCAGGCCGGCGAGGCGTCTGGCGGCCATGGTCTTGCCCACTCCCGGAGGACCAAAAAGGAGCATATGATGCGCACCCGCAGCCGAGATTTCCATGGCGCGCCTGAGCGAGAATTGGCCACGTATGTCGGCCATGTCCCCGTATTCAGTAGTCTCCCTGAAGGCCTGATCCGCACCTGGCTGACTAAAACCGCCCGCGGGCTGGTTCTCAAGGTCGTCCCTTGGACCGAACTCTTCCGCAGAACCGATGCCGCGCAGGGCAGCAGTCAGTCGGACGCAATCGGACAGGCCGTCTATGGCCAGGGCCGCGCTACCGGCAAGGGCCCGGGCCTCTCGAAGATTGGCCCTGGGTACGACGAAGTATGGTATCCCTGAACGCAGCCCCGCCGATACAGCCGGGAGGACTCCTGCGACCGGCCTTATCCTGCCCGACAATTCCAGTTCACCCAGGGCCACGACCGGAAAGCCGACGTCAGGAATCTGCCCGGAAGCGACGAGCACGGCAATAGCCATCGCCAGGTCAAACGAGGCTCCTCCCTTCCGCACGCCAGCCGGAGCCAGACTGATAAGCATGCGCTCAAGGGGAAACTGAAAACCTGAATTGCGGATTGCGGCCCGGATGCGCTCCCTGGCCTCCTTTACGGCACTGTCAGGCAAGCCCACCAGATCGACACTGGGTATCCCCCGCCGCAAGTCAACCTCGACAGTGACAAGTTCCCCTTCAAAACCGATTGGCTCGAACCCATAGACCACCATGGCAGGCCTCCACAGACCTGTACGGCAATCAGCGCACTGGCGCTTTCACTATGAGCTGAAAAAAGCTGGTTCAACCCCTGGGGCGGCGCTTGTGGATGATCGAAATGAATGCGAAGGAAAAGAAAATCCAGGGCAGGTTGGGGAATACAAAGGCAAGCAATCCTATTCCACCAGTTGCCTGGTCGAGCTCCGGCACAAAACCGAATTCTACGAGCAGGGAGTAGAGTATATCGGCATAGCCAGCAATGATACCGACGACGATGAGCATCCAGGCAACGTCCCGGATGCGGGACCAGACGATGATGGCGAGGAAACTGGCTACCGCCATGACGACGAAGCGTACCGCAAGCGCGGCTATTCCAGCGCTCATCTGCCCGCATCCCGGACAACAGTCTGTGCGGGCTCGCAGTACCCGGAGTACAGGAACCGGCGGATCTTCGTGCTGCTCGTCTTTTCGAACGCATCCTCGCGAACAATGAAATCAACGACCTTCATGAATGAAGGAAGGTTCCTGTTGACGGCCTGAACCTCTTCTCGTACGCGTTCCGCGGCAAATTCGGTACGGGGTACCGAGCCCCGAGCCGCATCGACCCGGTCCCAGTCCGGGACGCACACGGCGATGACCTGCTCACCGCCCCCTGGGCCGGCAAGCCTGCGGCCGAGCACCAGCACTTCCTTGATCCAGGCCGATCCTTCGAATTTGAGTTCTATCTCTTCAGGATAAATGTTCTTGCCACCCTCGGTGACAATGATGTTTTTGGACCTGCCGGTAATGAAAATGAAGCCCCGGTCATCAATGTAGCCGAGGTCGCCGGTACGGAGCCAGCCGTCAGGGGTCATCACGGCGGCCGTGGCTTCCGGTGCGTCGAGATAGCCCAGCATCATGGAGGGGCTGCGGACCTGGATTTCACCCACGGCATCCGGACCCGGATCTGCTATACGGGCTATCGTCCGCTTGACGGGCAGGCCCACGGACCGGTTGTCCTTGAATTCGGGGAGGTTGACGGCTATGAGGGGGCCATTCTCGCTCATGCCGTAGCCCTGCACCAGGTTGAAGCCCAGAGTTTCGAAGAACTCAGCGGTGTCCCACGCGAGAGGGCCACCACCGGCAACGCCGAGCCGCACGGTGCCCAGGCTGGCCTTGGTCCGCAGGAATGCCAGGAGGATGCGCCCGGCAGGAAGGTGCAGCACCTTAGTCGAGAACCTGGACAGACCAAACATCGATTTTACAAGCAAGGCCGATGGACCACTCAGTTTTTCTACTTCCGAGCGGATACCCTGCTTTATCTTGTCGAACAGGAGGGGAACGCCGATCATGAACGTCACGCCGGATTCGCGGACGTGCTTGAGTATTACGGTAGGCACGATCTTCTCGACGAAGGTTATTGAACCACCCACCGAGAGCGGGGCCAGGAAGGAACAGGTGGCGGCGTAGGTATGGTGGAGCGGCAGCACGGCTATGAAGATGTCTTCCGGTCCGACGTTGAGTGACTGTATGGCGGCGTTGACATTGGCGATGATGCCGCGGTGGCTGAGCATGATGCCTTTGGCCAACCCTGTCGTACCCGACGTGTAAATGATGACGGCGAGCGAGTCACCGGCTATGTTCGACGCGGGTGGCAATCCTTCATGCAGACCAGCCACGGGGACTGACGCCAGCGCGTCCAACCACGGTATCGAGCCTGCCACCACGGGAAGCACTTGTTTGACATCGGAGGTAGCAGCAAAGGAGGTAGCAGCAAAGGAAGTAGCAGCAAACTCGACGGCCACCTCTACAGGTACTTTTACGAGTGTCTCGGAGATTTTGGAGGCAAGGGTCGCTGAGTAGAAAAGGGCACGGCATTTTGAAGCAGCCAGTATGCCTGCAATGCCGGCTGCATCCAGGCTGGCGTCTATCGGTACGAGGACGAACCCGGAAACTACCGCGCCGATGTACGAGAAACACCATTCCGGCCTGTTCTCGGAGATGATGGCGACGCGATCACCGGGATTGAGTCCTCTGGATAGCAAGAACCTGGCCGCAGTGTACGATTCGTGCTGGAGCTCGGCATAGGTCCACACGGTATACGGGGCTCCCGGCACCAGCCGTGCCCTAAGGGCAGGCAAGGTTCCGAATCCGGAACAAATCGCGTCGAACATTGCCCGGAAGTTGCCGTAGTCGCGATCAGGGAGCCTCGAATACCGTTTTTCTAAATCCATGAACCCTCCACGGGCTTTACAGCAACGAATCCAGATCCAGTTCGCAGGCTGCGCAGGGCATGGTGATGCCCCAGTTTGCCAGCACTGCCGGGTGCAGTTCGCCAAATACACCGACCTCCGCGCCGCGGATGAGTATCCTGGCCTGGCGACCGGGAAGGAAGCGCGGATCCACAGAATCTTCTACGGTGTACTCCTCACCCATGTAGTACAGCAACGCGGAGACGACACCGGCCAGTTCGTTGTAGTCGGCGCTCTGGTGGGAGCACAGGAAGCCCATGCGCTGCCTCGTCGAGGTACCATAATTGCGGGCATCATCGAGGAAGGCAACCTTGCCCGCTTCAAAGATGCGGTGCGGGTACGGAGCCTTGCTGGAGACAGCCTCGGACTGCAGCAGGCCGGGTAGCGTCGACGGCCTGACATATTCAAAATTCTCGCTCATGGGATTGGAGATTCGTATAACATCATCCGCGGGGATGTTCATGCGCTCTATGTAGTCCTTGCCGGAACCGAGGTAGTTGTAGATCATCTCCTGGTACCCGAGGCCTACCATCACGTCCTTGGCCTTGCGCGTGAACGATTCGATGGGTGAAAGGCGGCCAATGGTAAAGTCGCGGGGCCGCTCCGGCCTGAAGCTGGCCATGCCCCGTCCTATCATCACGTCCTCTACCAGATCCACGGCATGAATGAAGTCGTCACGGTACTCGGGCGGCCATGCGCGGATATGCTGGCCGTGAGCCTCGGCGCGGACGCCCATCACGGAAAGTGCTTCCACGACCTGCTCCGGGCCTATGCTGTCGCCAAGCAATCTGGAGACGCGACCGGAGTCCACCGACGCAGGCGTCTGGAAGTAATACGGAAACGTCACGGATCGGCCAAACGGCGTCTCAAAGGCATAATCGACGCGCAAAGGCTTTATCTCGTAGCCGGCGTCGGCAAAATCACAGGCAACGATGCTGGTAGCCAGACAGACGGCGGCCATATCGGTGCCGGTGAACTCGACGAGCAGGTCGCGGTCGCCCACCTGGACGGCCCCGATATCAGCGCTGTTGATGACCGGCGCCATGGACAGCACACCACCGTCGGCACCCATCAGGATGGGGTATACAGGCGAGCCGGCTATGATGTGGCCGTACTCCTTGCCCTTGGGATGCTCGGCTACAATGCGGCGCAGCGTCAGCTTCTCGTTCATCTGCAGTGGCACAAAGCTTACGGAATCAGGATCGACACCCTTGTACGACACCGGCCACTTGATGAGGTCTATGCGGTACATGCCCATCGATATGGAGCGGCGTTTGCGGCCGAAATTGGAACACAGCTTTTCCTGGGTCTGGATGGCATCCCGGAGCATGTCATCGCCGAGCGGTTTGCCGGAAATGACGAAGCCCGCCATGAACGGCCGCAGTTTCTGTATCGATTCATCGACTACAACGCGGAACTCGGATGGCCGGATATCACCCTCGCGGGAGAAGAATCCATATTCGGGAATGGTGCCACCATCCTTGATGCGCAACTGGCGCGCGATGCCGGCGGTGGACCACAGGTCGGGTCGGTTGGTGTCGTTGAGCTCTATCTTGATGACACGTTCGCTGGCTGGAGCGGTACGGTCCCATTGGTCAAGCTCGGCCTTGGCGGTCTCCAGCGCGTGTTCGAGTTCGGTGGCTTCCATGCGCCGGCCGACCAGGTCAAAGAACAGTGTTTCGTCTACTTCTATCTTGGGCATGTGGATACTCCGTTATTTGACAAGCGCGCGGCGCAGGCGGACGTTTTCGATGTCGTAACTGAACAGTTCGCGGAGGTCGTTGAGGCCAAGGGCCATCAGCGCCATGCGGTCTATGCCGATGCCCCAGGCCAGGACGGGCACACTGACGCCAAGCGGTTCGGTGACCTCCGGCCTGAAGATGCCAGCGCCGCCCAGTTCAAACCAGCCGAGTACGGGGTGCTTGATGTGCACTTCCACGGATGGCTCGGTGAACGGGAAGTAGCCGGGCACGTATTTTACTTCCTTTGCGCCGGCGACCTCGACAGCGAACATTTCCAGGAATCCCAGCAGCGTCTTGAGGTTTACATCCTCGCCGAGCACTATGCCCTCGGTCTGGTAGAAATCCGACAGATGGGTAGCGTCGACCTTGTCGTAGCGGAAGCAGCGCGCTATGCCGAAGTATTTGCCGGGAACCTTGGCGGTGGGCAACTGCCGGGCGGAAAGTACGGTGCCCTGGCTGCGCAGTACGAGGCGCTTGGTGAATTCGCGGTCGAAACCGTAGCGCCAGCCGCGCGAACCCGTGGATCCACCGTTTTCATGTGTTTCGGCGACCCGCGAGAGGTAGGGTTCCTCTATGGACTTGGCTTTTGTCGGATCGGCAAGGTAGTACACATCGTGGATGTCGCGGGCAGAGTGGAACTGCGGCATGAAGAGCGCGTCGCCGTTCCAGAATTCCGTCTCCACGAGGCCGCCGTCGAATTCCTCGAAGCCGAGCGAACAGAGCTTGTCCTTGACGCTTTCCAGGAACTGTACGTACGGGTTGCGGCGGCCGGGCAGGAGCCGCGCGGGCCGGCTTTTGATGTTGTACGAACGGAAGGCGGCACCTTTCCAGGAGCCGTCCTCAAGCATGGCCTGGGTTACGGCACCGAGTTCCTCACCGGAGACGCCGGCCTCGCGGAGCAGGGCTGAAACCGCGGCCGCGGCAGGGGCAAGGGTCCAGGTGACGGTTTCCCGTTCGGCGGCACGGAACGCCGCATCACCCGAACCGCGTTTCTTGGCAACTTCGGCCATCAGCGACATTTCAGCGCTGTTCAGGTCTGATTCTTCAAGGATGCCACCCTCAGCCCCGGCGGCTTTGGTCAGCAAGGCCTTGAGTGCTGCCGAGCGTAGCGATTTCGTTGCATCGGCTACTGCGACAAGCTTTTCAGGAGTCATGGAGAGGACGCCTTCACGCGAGAGTCGACCGAAGGCCGAACCGGCATCCTTTTGCTCCATGCCAATGGCCTGGCATAGTGCCGGCATGGCCGACGGGCCTTTTTCCTGCAGGAAAGCGACCATGCGCTCCTCGGGAGTGCCTGTTTCAAGCCAGGTGCGGCCAAGCGGCGTAAGCTCGTAGACGGCCTTGGATGTGCGGCCACTCTCGGCTGCGAGTTCCTTGGCTATGAGCCAGGCCTGGGCCTGGTTTGAGTGCCCTTCTACGTAGTCGAGCTCGGCAGCGAGGCGGACGGCATCAAGCGGTTCACCGGGAGCATAATGGAGCAATACTTTTATCTCGAGCGGGTGCAAACCCTTGAGGAGCGAACGTGGATCCATGATTGAAACTCCAGTAACTAGTACGTAAGTAGGATATTGTCGGAATTCTCGTCCGGCGTCAATTGGATGGCTGGAATGCGTATCACACCGTGCCCCAACCGGCCGTCCATCGAGATGTCTATCTCCGCTTCACAGCGGACGTGTACGCAGTGTTTTGTCCGCGCATGGACAGGCAGGGCCGCGAGCGCATCCCAGTCCACGAACGAGGATTCGGAACCACTGGCCGCCGAGAAGTAGCCGATGTTCATGGCCGTGACATTGTGGAAGAAATGGCTGCCAAGTGACGAATCGACGCTGAAATCTGGAAGATCTGCTTCCACTATGGCTTTGGCATTGGAAATCTGGGCAAACGATATGGGTACACCCAGCCAGCGGTCACGCGTGCCCCAGCGTCCCGGGCCTATCAGCGCGTAGCGTGCACCATCGGCCTTCAAAGACTCGTTCAGGCTGGCAATTTCCACTGCGATGGCTTCTGTCTCTGAGCGGTCCCAGGTCCTGGGATCGACGAAAATGATGTCGTGGATGCCGCGGACATGGCCATTGCCCATGCACCGGTCGCTCGAGACCAGGCACTCTCCCTTGACCAGGGTTCCAAGGTCGACATTGACCTTGTCCGCATGCTGGATGAGGGGCTTGATCTGCAGCAGGTAGAAGACCGGCGCACCGCCCGCACCATGTTCACTAACCGCATATTCTATTTCTACCGGTATGCCCATGCTTTTTGCACAGACTTCCAGCACGGCATCCACAACGGCTGCAAACGGGAACGCATCGTATTTGAGCACCGGCGCAAAATCCAGAATCCTTGGTCCGCGGGCTGAAACGCCTGGTTCCAGGCGGTCGTCGTCGATGCTCCAGGTGCTGGCAACCTTGGCGAAACCAGGATCGGATTCTGCCTCGGACAGGTCAAGCCTGGCCAGCGTAGCTTCCTCGCCGATGGAGAGGTCATAATCGGCCCGCTCCATGTCCAGTGCGTAGAACCAGCGCTGGGTACCGCTTATGCCCCGGCCTGGTGCAACCACATCCAGCTTGGGATAGCGGGGGGAGAACCTGTGAGCCTCACCCCCCTCCACGACATAGGGACCGAGCCCGAGAGCCGCGACGCAGAGTCCATCGTCGGGCTTGAGATACGAAATGGGATAGTAATTGTAGGACTGGGCCGTGCCGGCAATAAGTGGATAATACCAGCGTCCCCGCCTCGTGCCGACCAGTTCCTGGACGACGACGGCCATGCGCTCCTCTTCAATCTTGTACCCGGCAGCGTCGAAGTACGACCTGGCGGATTCTGAATAGAGGCTCGCATAGATCAACCTTATGGCATCGCAAAGTTGTGCGAGGCGTTTTTCGGGGTCAGGATCAGCATTGGGAATCAGAAAGGTGTCGTACACGCCCGAGAACGGCACCATCAGCATGTCCTCGAAGAGACCCGACGAACGTACCGCGAGCGGCTTGTCCGTGGTAGCCAGGAAGGCGCGGAGCCTGTTCACGAGCTCACCATCCAACGGCCTTGCCAGAAAGGCCTTGCGGACCTCGGATGCCGGCGCCGCGTACCAGGAGAAGCCCCATAGCCCGTGCTGGTCCATGAAGCGCTCGAACTCGTCTATCCCGAGGAAGGCCGTGTACGGCAGGCGGATATCCATGCTGTTCTGGTTTTTGGGAAAAGCCAGGTTGTCTATCAGGCTCTTGATGAACGCGAGTCCCCTGCCCTTGCCACCGACGGAACCACCACCGAGGCGCGCCAGTCCATGGTCGCCCGAGACCGCTCCTACAGCCGGTATGACGCCCCGGGACTTGCCGCGCTGCAGGTCGTCGAGCGCCCTGCAGATGAAATCCCGCAGTTCTACGGGGCTGGCGAAATCCTCGGGCATGTAGTTGCGGATGATGCGGGCAAAACGCACCTCGCCGCGGGCCATGAGCCAGGCAGAAAAATGGTTGTGGTTGGCATGGTAGAGCAAGCTCGACGTAGGTACAGCACGGATCTGGTTCTCGAAATCCTGCATGTTGCGGGCGAGTGAAAGCTCGACGCCTTCAGGATCCCTGAATACGAAGGGACCAAAACCGAGCTGGGACTGGAAAAACAAGCCGAGTTCGCGGGCCAGGGTATTGGAGCCTTTGTCAGCAAAAGAAGCGCCGAGCGCATAGGCCTTGTCACGGTTGTCAGGTTCACTGGACTGGATCATCACAGGCAGATCAGGCTTGCGCTGCTTCGTCATCGTAAGGAAATGGAACCCAGCTTCAGCATCTTCGACTCCGCCCTTGTGGAAGCGCACGTCTGAAATAACCGTCAACAGGTAGGGTTCATACCGCTCGAACAGCGCCACAGCCTCTTCATAGCTGGTGGCAAGCAGCACCTTGGGGCGGCCACGCATGCGGAGGATCTTGTACGTCTCCACCGAACGCTCTTCCTCGACCAGCTGCTGGGTCTGTTTCATGACAACCGAATACAGAAGTGGCAGGTACCTGGAATAATATCGAACAGAATCTTCTATAAGTAATACGACCCGGACCATGCCGACACGGGTGTCGTTGTCGACGTTGCGCAGGTCTTCAACGTACTTGATCATGCCCACGAACAGCTTGGAATAGCCGTTCCAGACGAATACACGGTCTATTGAATCGCGGCATGACTGCCCGCTCTCGTCGAGACCTGACAGGCTGGAGTTATTCATGGCCAGAAGGAGCACGGGCACATTGGGCCAGACTGCCTTCATTCTGGCGGCGAGGGCCAGCGGTTCCTCGAAATCGACACCAGCCATCAGAATGACCATGTCAAAACTACCTGAGCCATACATCTCCATGGCGGAATCGGAGGTGTAGGCGCAGGAAACACGGGGTGCCGTCGTCAGGTTGAGCTTGAAGAACTCGCCATAGATCTGCTCTGACAAGGCGCCGTCACTTTCCAGCACAAAAGAGTCGTAGAGGCTTGCGACGAGCAGTATTTCACGGACACGATAGCGCATGAGGTCGTGAAAAATATCGCGCTCGCGGCGTTCGCGATCGTATGAAGCGACGAGTTCATTGAAGTACATGCTGTGATCCTCCGCGCGGGGATTTGTATCGTCAAGTAGTATCCTATCCTCCGAACGCAGGTCGGGCAAGATACTGGGGCCGTCTTGTGGCCAGATACCGATTGACAGTATCTTCGGTGCTTCAATAAGGAACCACAACGAATGCATGAACCCCACAAGACAGAATTCCTTGGCCATGATGCGATTTTTCCGCTGTTGCTGAAGATGGGCATACCGGCAGCCATCGGCATGCTGGTCAACGCGCTCTACAATGTCGTCGATACCATATTCGTAGGACAAGGCGTCGGCCCGCTCGCCATAGCAGCCCTGTCGATAGCCTTTCCGATCCAGATGATCGTATCCGCGGTTGCCCAGGGCCTTGGCGTCGGCACCGCATCTATTGTATCGCGCCGGCTCGGCGAACGGCGCACCGAGGACGCGGCAGTCGCCATCGGGACGGCATACACGGCGGTGCTGCTCGTTACAGCCCTGCTCATAGCCCTCCTGTTCGCATTCATGCGACCCATCCTGGCGTTTTTCGGTGCGAGCGATGCAGTCATGCCTCTGGCACTGGAATATACCGGCATAGTCGCCGCCGGCTTCTTCTTCTTCTCCATGTCCATGTGCGCCAGCAACCTGGTCCGCGCCGAGGGCAACGCCAAGGCTTCGATGTTCGGCATGCTGATCGGAGCACTGCTCAACACGGTGCTGGATCCGATTTTTATTTTTGGCTTCGGGCTGGGCGTGAAAGGCGCGGCCATCGCAACGGTCATAAGCCAGATGGTCTCGTGCGCATACCTGTTTTCAATCTACTTCAGGGGCAAGAGCCATGTTCCGATCAAGCGATCACACCTCCGGATCCGGCCCCGCGTGCTGGGCGACAGCGCCATACTCGGCACACCGGCGTTCATCCAGTCAGCCGGCATGAGCCTCCTGGCTCTGATCATAAACAATTCGCTTGGCCACTACGGGGGTGACAATGCCATCACGACCTACGGTATGACCCACAAGGTGCTGATGATCATCATCATGCCGATACTCGGCATCGTGCAGGGCTTCCAGCCTATTGCCGGATACAACTATGGCGCAAGGAATTTTGGCCGGGTACGCGCAAGTCTGCGCACGGCACTGCTGACTTCATTCACCGTATCACTGGCGGGCTATGCAATCATGATGCTGGCACCACGGTTTGCCGTGAGCCTTTTCCTCAACGATCCGGTGCTTATCGCTTCAAGTGCAAGGGTGCTCCGGATCATGGCCCTGTTCATCCCACTCGCCGCAATCCAGATAACAGGTTCGGTCTATTTCCAGGCTGTAGGCAAGCGCGGAGAATCATTCCTGCTTGGACTCTCCAGACAGTATCTCATCCTGATACCCATCATCGTGGTGCTGCCACGCTTTATTGGAGTGGACGGCGTCTGGTTTGCCTTCCCGCTCGCTGACCTCATAGCGTCGAGCCTTACGATAACCCTGCTGGTACGTGAAGTACGCAGACTCGGAACCGAGCACGCCAAGTTACCCGCCGCAGCAGAGTAACCGGTTCCAGCCCCCCGGCGCACATGAAAAGCGGCCCGCCCGAGTCAAGGCTCGGACGGGCCGCTTTATTGCATGTCAATATCAGGGCACCCGGTAAGAGCGCCCCGAGTGGCTTAGACGAGGCCCTGGGCTATCATGGCGTCGGCAACCTTCTTGAAGCCGGCGATGTTGGCACCAACGACGTAGTTACCGTCAGCACCAAAGGCCTTGGCGGTATCGACACAATTCTTGTGGATGTAGATCATGATGTCGTGGAGGCGCTTGTCAACTTCCTCGGCTGACCACATAAGGCGCATGGAGTTCTGGCTCATTTCGAGGCCAGAGGTGGCTACGCCGCCTGCATTGGCAGCCTTGCCGGGGGCAAACGGAATCTTCTTCTCGATGAAGAGCTTCCAGGCTTCCGGGGTACAACCCATGTTGGAGACTTCTACGACACACTGCACACCATTGCGGACGAGTGCGTGGGCATCTTCACCAGACAACTCGTTCTGGATGGCGCAAGGCATGGCGATGTCTACCTTCTGCTCCCACGGGCGTTTGCCCGCGAAGAACTTGGCGTTGGGGTATTTCTTGACATAGGTCTCGACGCTGTTGCGGTTGATGACGAGCATCTCTTCGAGATACTTGTGCTTTTCAACCGTAGCGATGCCATCGGGATCGTAAACGTAGCCATCCGGGCCAGAAATCGTCACGACCTTGGCTCCGAGCTCGGTAGCCTTGATGCAGGCACCCCAGGCTACGTTTCCGAATCCTGAAACCGAGATGGTCTTACCCTTGAGCGTCTCGTTCTTGAGCTTGAACATCTCCTCGGCAAAATAGACGGCACCGAAACCGGTGGCCTCAGGACGGACGAGCGAACCGCCGAACGAGATGCCCTTGCCCGTGAGGACGCCGGTGAACTCGTCGCGGATGCGCTTGTACTGACCAAACATGTAACCTACTTCACGTCCACCTACACCGATATCACCGGCGGGAACGTCGGTGTCGGCACCGATATATTTCTGGAGCTCCGTCATGAAGCTCTGGCAGAAACGCATGATCTCGTTGTCACTCTTGCCGTTGGAATCAAAATCAGCTCCGCCCTTGCCGCCGCCCATGGGGAGGCCGGTGAGGCTGTTCTTGAAGGTCTGCTCAAAGCCGAGGAATTTCAGGGTAGACAGCGTCACCTTGGGGTGAAAGCGGATGCCGCCCTTGTAGGGGCCGATTGCGCTGTTGAACTGGACGCGGTAACCACGGTTGATGATGTACTCGCCCTTGTCGTTCATCCAGGGAACCTTGAACATGAAGGTGCGTTCCGGCTCGACGATGCGCTCGAGGATTTTCTGAGCCTTGTATTTAGGATCCTTCTCGATGAGCGGGGCTATCGATTCAAGGACTTCTTCAGCGGCCTGCAGGAATTCTGCTTCCCACGGCGCACGAGCTTTGAGGCCGTCAAGGACCTCACGGATATAAGCGTTCATATGCCCTCCTTTATCAGAGCTGACAAAGACGAAACTCGGTACGGGCAAGCCCGTCCGAGCTGTAGTGTACACGGCGATTGCAGGATGTGCAAGTCATTTTTTGATTATTGACCACTGCGTTTCATTTATAAAAACGAAATCAGGTCAATACAGGCTGCGTACACGCTCGAACAGGGCACTCCAGACATAGGTAGCCGGGACGGATTCAATGACGGCGGCTGGTTTCGTTTTTGTTCCCGGGGCTGCGGGCTCTGCCTTGGGGGGCTCCCGGACCAGCGAATCCCGCGGGTTGACCCGGTCAAAGAATCCAACGCGCTGCAAACGCCCCTCGAACACTTCGTCGTCAAGCCGCTCAACCACGACCCGCGCCACGATGTCGGCATCGTTCCATACCAGACCGGTGGCATCAGGTTTGATTGCCACCGCGCCGCTTCTGATGACGAGGAAAGCATCCCCGATATTGACGCCGTCTACCCGGCCAAGATCGACGAGGGCCAGGTCGCCCCTGCGTTCAAGCAGGGTGCCACGGAGTTCGAGTTTCTGCTTGATACCCTGGACCAGGCGGGCGACCGAGAGTGATACCCGGTCGTTGCCCGAGCGGGGCGCCTCGAAGCGGGCTGCGAGAGCGCCTGTCCTGGCCGCCCTGAGTTCGGCTGAAACGATGACATCGCGCTCGCTTTCAGCGACACTCACCAGCACGAAGTAGTCGGCTCCGGAATCCCTGGCCAGCCTGTAGGCGTCGGAGAATTTTGGGACACGTGGAGCGCCACGTTCAGGGGCGATGCCTGGTTCAAAGGCCAGCGCATCGCGCAGGTACCTGGCCACGACCATATCGCTGCCAGCATGGAAGGGCGTACCGCCAGGCCCTACGGAAAATACGGCTATGCGGTACGGTCTGGAAGCGGTGGCCGCGCCACCCGACGCCCAGCTGCGGCTCACCGACCCCTGAAGCAGGCTGTCATAGATTTCCATCGCATCGGAAAGTGCCCGGTCCGATTTACCTAGATCCGCCAGGAAACGGAGTTCCGATAGATAGGACGTGGGAAGCTTCGCGCCACGCAGGAGTTCCGCATAGCGCCGCCGTCCCTTGTTGGCATAAGGATCTACGGCAAGGCCCCGCCTATACTCGGCCGCGGCCTTCTCGTACAGCAAACGGCGCTCGAAATCGGCAGCCCGGGAGAAGCGCCAGGCCGCAAGCGCCGCACGTGAAGGATCCTCGAATCCCGATACATCCATGATAAGGTTTTCAAGCGCGATGCGGGCAAACTCGTCATCGGGACGCAGGGACACGAGGGTAGAGAATGCGTATTCCGCATCGGTTCGCCGGCCCTGGGCAGCCTCTATCAGGCCAAGCAGGAACCATGCCTGTGGGTCGGAGCGATCGTACCCGATAGAGCCTTCTATCACGGTACGAGCCTCATCGAGGGCTCCGCTTTCATAATACAACGACGCCAGCAGGCCCCGGGCTCCCGCGTGGGCCGGCTCAGCAGACACAGCTGCCCTGGCAAGCCTTGCAGCCTCGACCGTGTTGCCTTGTTCTGCATAAAGCGCCGCGGCTGCATAGCTGGCATCGGCATCACCGGAGGTCCAGCGAAGTGCTTCGGCAAGGTATGCGGCTGTCTCTTCAACGCGTCCTTCCGCCTTCGCTATGAGGGCGAGGGACAGCAATGCCCGCGGATCACCTGGAGCCGTTTTCAGTGAAGCTGCGAGTCTGGCCTTGGCGTCGACTGGCCTGCCGGTGCTCAGATCGAGCAAAGCCAGTCCAAAACGGGCATCCCTGTCGTTGGGCTGCCTGACGAGGGTTTCATCAAACAGGGTACGGGCTTCGGCAAGTTTGCCCAGCCCAATGGCACCGAAGCCTTCCAGCGTAACGAGCATGGGTGAACGTGGGCCAAATTTGT
>JFJP01031747.1_pt1 | contig 15522 bp, 17 predicted proteins | sample 431651 | NCBI WGS metagenome assembly JFJP01 (sample SAMN02602958, study PRJNA72255) | Microbial mat metagenome, whole genome shotgun sequencing project. | biome: fresh water; feature: sink hole; material: water; isolation source: purple microbial (photo- and chemosynthetic) mats found in... | reverse complement strand
CGATTAGCCAATGGCTATGTGGTGGAAGAATATGATGCGGTTCAAGGTTTATATCTGGTGCGGCAACGCCATGCTCATGCGTGGGCAATTGCTTATATTAACGGAAGCTGGCGCGATGTTGACTCAACGCCTGCACAATGGTTGGCATTGGAAAATGCGCAACAACCTTGGTTTAGTGCGGCGCAGGATTTTTTTTCCAATCTTAGTTTTCACTTTGACCAATGGCGATTGCAGCAAAATCAACAGCAGCAAACTATTTATTGGTTAAGCGCGGCTTTGCTATTGGCAATTTATATCGGCTGGCGAATTTATTCGGCTAAAGCGCAACTATTACGCCAGAAAATTGTAAAAACAGCTCTGCCTGCTACGGTCTGTTTGGGGCAGAGTTCCGAATTTTATAACATTATTCAATACTTAGAAAACACCGAGTTAGCCAAACAATCCAGCGAAAGTGTGCAACAATGGGTTTGTCGGTTGCAAAACCCAGTCTTGATTGAATTATACCAATGGCATTATCAATTACGGTTTGACCCGTTAGGTTTGCCCGCTGCAAGCCGTGTGCAATTGCAACAGCAGGTGAAACAATGGCTAGCGGCGCAGCGGTTAAAAAAATCCTCTTAATCCCCCACAGAGCAAAAACCTGATGAACGAATCGACTCAAGCCAATTATGCGGTTAATCAAGATAATCCTTTGTGGTTACAATTTTGGCAAGACCAGCGGGTTGATTTTCATCAAACTGAAGTAAATCCGTTGCTTGCTAAGTTTTGGATTAATTTAGAGCTTGAATACGGATGCGGTGTGTTTGTGCCGCTATGTGGAAAAAGTTTAGATATGCTCTGGCTAGCGCAACAAGGACACGCCGTGCTTGGCGTAGAGTTAAGTCCTGTTGCGGTGGCGGCTTTTTTTCGTGAAAATCAGTTGAAATTTACCAAACAACGCTGTGGTCAATTTACTTTGTGGCAATCTGGGCGATTGGGGATTCTTTGCGGCGATTATTTTGCCTTAAACAAAAAACATCTGATAGGGTTTGAAACTGTGTATGACCGGTCGGCTCTCACCGCCTTGCCTGAAACCATTCGGCGTTTGTATGTGGCACAATTGCGAAAAATTATGCCACACAAAGCACGGGTTTTTTTATTGACCGTTGAAGATGCCGCAGAACATGAAACCTTAGCACAGGCAATCGAGGTCAGTGCGGAAATCAAAGCCTTGTATCAAAACGATTTTAGCATTGAGCTTGCTTATGTTGAGAGCGTGTTTGAATCGGATGTGACCGCAGAAAACAGCCCTGTTAAACGTGCCGAATATAAAGTTTATCGCCTGTCAGCAGAATCGCCTTGAAAGCGGGTTGTTATTCAATCAGATGACTTGCCCAGCTTGGCACTGTTTTCCACATCGCATGAAAGCCTGCCGAAAAGCTACCCAAAGTAAACCCCGCATTTCCTGCCAAAAGGGACAAACTTTCTTTAGAAAACAAACTGATATGCCCATTGCGCGGCGCGGCATACCACCATTGCAGCCGTTGATTTTTTTGCAAATGCCCATCTGAAACCAGTGTGCTAAATAACACCAGCCCTTCATCGTTTAATAAGCGTGATAAATCTGCCATCAGTTTTTTTACATCGGGGACGTGTTCAAACACTTCATAGGCGGTGATTAAATCAAATTTACCTAAACTGTCAAGCGACAGCTCGCTGTTATAAAAAGGGTCATAGGATTGAGATTGCCAGTGTTGTTCACGCAATAAATCACTGAGTAACCCCGAGCCGCCGCCATAATCTAAATGGCGAATGTGCTGTTTTTGTTTGCCAAACAAGGCTTGCAAATTTTTTGCATTGGCACGCGGACGAATGTCCACATAATCAGGGTCAATGGTAATGTAATCGGCGTTGTAAATTGCCTGTGAAAATTGGGCAATACTCCATTCATACAGCTCCGGAGCAAAACAAAAGCCACAGTTTTCACACAGCGTGTAATAAACAGGAATGCCTGCAAGGGGTAAGAACTTATGTCTTGCCTCTTCGCAGGATTTATTAAAATCCACCACATCCAATAGACTGGTCGCGCTATTGCAAATAGGGCAAGGTGTTTGTAAAGGTGTCATGGCTTAATCCGAGGGTAAGCTAAAATCAGCCGCAACGGGTTCAATTTGAAACACGCGGTTGGGCATTTTAGTGTTAATGGTTTTTTCTTTGCCCGCTGCATCGCGCTCGCGTAAACAGAACGTATTGCAATCGGCAATTAAATGGCTGTTAAACGGGGTTTCTATCGCATCTTGCACCCATTTCACAGGAAACAAACTGTTGGTTCCGGGAACACGTCCTGTCCGTTGGAAGTTTTTATCAAATAACAGCACTTCCCCTTTGCGCGAATTAGACAACATATAGCCCCCTGAATGAGGGCGAATATGGTGCGCCCCATTTAAATCGGTGATGACAATTTCATGTTGCAAGGTTTCTCTATCAATCCGTGCGACTTTGCCTTGATAAAACAGAATGGTTAAAATTTTGCTGTTATCGTAAGGGTCAACAATGGCAGAATTTAAATGAGTGGTTTGTAAACGCCCTGGATAATTTTTCAAGCGATGGTCAATGGTTTTATCAAGCACCCGCGTACCGCCGCCATAGGCTTGGTCAAAACCGTGTTCTGTTCCCCACCATGACCAAATTAAATTGCCACTTAAATCAAATTCCAATAACGCATCCACGCCGCTGGCGGTGACTAACAAGCCATTTTCAGTACGGCGCAAAGAGCGAACTTGGGTTAATAAAGGGCTGCGAATTTCTAAATCAATTTCCCCTTTTGCATTCAAACGGGCAATGTGTTCATCTCCTGCCACGCCCTCTTCACAACAAGGCAAGCCTGTCATAAAATACAAGCCTTCCCCAGCGACATAGTGCATTCCAAACGGTTTGGTAGGATGAAAACTGCCTAATGAGGTGATGCCGCCCAAACTGCCGTTGTGTTCAAACAGCTCAATTTTACCGCCAGGCGAGCCTCTAAAAACATCGTTTGATTTATCTTTACCACGGATAATGCGATTTAATCTAAACTTGGCATAATCCCAGTTGGTTTGCGGGTAAGAGACAACAAATTTCATGGACGGCGTGTTATTCATCGGCTGAGTATTTAGGTTCTAAAAAATAAAGCCACATTTTACGCGCTTTTTTTTATCTCAACGAGGTGATGACAAAGATAAAACACGACTTTTGGGTTTTTTTAAGCTAAAAGGTCAATTTTAGCGTACTATTTTCTGCAACGATTTGGCATCATCCTAACCTTTTACGCAACAAACAATGAAAACCGACAGCCTGTTTTACCGCTTATTTCAACGGTGTCCACAATTAGTGATGGAATTGTTGGCATTAAATTTTAGTGGTGCAAGTTATTGTTTTGGCAGTGAAGAAATCAAACAAACGGCTTTTCGGATTGACGGTATTTTTAAGCCCTTATCCGATAATCCACAGCAGCCCTTAATTTTCACTGAAGTGCAATATCAACCTGATGAAGATTTTTATGGGCGATTTTTTAGTGAAATTACCTTTTATTTGTATCGGCAAAAGCCAAAACGCCCGTGGCTGGCTTTGGTGATTTATCCAACGCGCTCGGTAGAAAAAACAGCCCCTGTTGAATTTCGCCCCTTTATGGCATTGCCCGCGTTACGGCGGATTTATTTGGAAGATTATCAACAGGGGCAATTGTCGTTTAATCTGCAATTGATTCGCTTAATTGCTTGCGATGAACAGCAAACGGTTAATTTAGTGCAAGCATTGCTGAATGAATCACTGGAAATGGACACGGAAACGCTGGATTTTATTGAAACTATTTTGGTGTATAAGCTGCCTCGCTTAAGTCGAGAGGAGATTAGAAAAATGTTAAATGTGCAGGCTATTGAATTAAAACAAACGCGATTTTATCAAGAGGTTTGGACTGAAGGACGACAAGAAGGGCGGCAGGAAGGACGACAAGAAGGTTGGGAGAAGGGGCAACAAGAAGGGGAAAAGCTGTTATTACAACGGATGTTAATGCGCCGCTTTGGGGCGTTGCCTGCTTGGGCAAAAAATAAATTAAAGGCAGCCACTGCACAACAAGTGGAACATTGGGCAGATAGGTTGTTGGATGCAGTTTCACTTCAAACTGTTTTTGACGATGTTCAGCCACAATAAAAAGGTACATCTTTTACTATAACAAGAAATTATTTTGGGGACTCCGATTATGAAAAATTTTTTTAGAAAACTGTTTGAGCGGTTATTAGTGAGAACCGATGCGTTACAAAAAAAACTGGATGCGTCACTCGCACCGAATGACCCTTTGCGCAAAAAAATGGATAAATTAGTGGCAAAACGGGAAGCCTATCGCAAGGAAAATAGCAAAGCAAACGCGGGTAAAACCGTGTCATTAACGCAAACATTAAATGAGTCGTTAGCCGCTAAAAAATCGGCGATAAACACCCCTAAAAGAACCCGTGCCAATAAAAAAACAAAACAGGCTAACGTCTCACGCAGTAAATAAGCTAACTATTTGTTTTTAAGGAGTTTTATCTATGACCCTCCCTGTTACTTTAACGCAGTTTATGAGTGAACAGCAACGCTTGTTTCCTGGAGTTTCGGGTAACTTTACCTTGTTGCTGAACGATATTGCCACTGCCTGTAAAAAAATTTCGCATCTGGTCAATCGCGGTGATTTAATTGGGGTGTTGGGTAATGCCGATTCTGAAAATGTACAAGGGGAAGTGCAGAAAAAACTCGATATTATCACCCACGATATTATGGAAAACTCCCTGCGTTGGTCGGGGCATTTAGCAGGCATGGTCTCAGAGGAGGTGGATGCCCCGATTCAAATTCCCAGCCCTCATTCACGCGGCAAATATTTAGCCTTGTTTGACCCACTTGATGGTTCATCCAATATTGATGTCAACTTAACCGTAGGTAGTATTTTTTCTATTTTACGCTGCCAAGAAGGGATTGAACCTGAGTTGGTAGAATTTCTCCGTCCTGGGGTTGAACAAGTTTGTGCAGGTTTTGTGCTATACGGTCCTTCAACCATGATGATTTTAACCACAGGACAAGGAGTGAATGGCTTTACTCTTGACCAGGATATTGGTGAATTTATCTTAACCCATCCACAAATCCGTATTCCCGTTGACACGCAAGAATTTGCCATCAATATGTCTAACCAACGGTTTTGGCAAGCCCCGATTAAGCGTTATGTCGATGAATGCGTGGCAGGAACAGACGGGGTGCGCGGCAAAGATTTTAATATGCGCTGGATTGCTTCTTTGGTCGCTGAAGTGTATCGAATTTTAATGCGCGGCGGGATTTTTATGTATCCTTATGATTTGCGTGACCCCAGTAAAGCAGGGCGATTGCGCTTATTGTATGAAGCCAATCCGATGGCGTTTATCGTGGAACAAGCAGGCGGGGCGTGTTCAACAGGACGGCAACGGATTTTGGAACTAATTCCAACCTCGTTGCATCAGCGCGTGCCGTTAATTTTAGGCTCAAAACATGAAGTTGAGCGGGTTATTCGCTACCATCAAGAGTAGAACATGAAAAAAGTTCCAGTGGGCATTAGCAGTTGTTTAATCGGAGAAAAGGTTCGTTATGATGGCGGACATCGGCGTGATGCCTATATTGCCGACACGTTAGCCAATTATTTTGATTTTCGTCCCTTTTGTCCTGAAATCGGGATTGGATTAGGTGCGCCACGTCCGACTTTACAATTAGCCAAAGTTAAGGGGCGAATTCGCTGTATTCAAGTGAAAAATCGTGATGTTGATGTCACAGACGCGCTGTGTGACTATGCAACCGAATTAACCCCGCTGCAAAATGGGTTATGTGGCTATATCTTTAAAAGCAATTCGCCCAGTTGCGGCATGGAACGGGTCAAAGTGTATGACAATAATCAGGTGCGCAGGGAAGGAGTGGGGGTTTATGCACAGGAAATCATGCGCTTATATCCGTTATTACCCATTGAAGAAGAAGGGCGATTAGGCGATTCGGGCTTGCGAGAAAACTTTATTCAGCGGGTTTATGTTTTTTATCGCTGGCAACAAATGCTGGAAACAGGTTTAAGCGTGGATGCGTTAACCCATTTTCATGCCCGGCATAAATTGATTATTATGAGTCATGCCGATTATCATCCGCTGGGGCGGTTAGCCGCTTCTGCCTGTGCAGAGAATTTATCTGCGGTGGCGGCGCAGTATATTTTATTGTTAATGACCCGTTTGAAAAAAATCGCAACCCGTCCTCAGCACGTTAATGTATTGCAACATATTCAAGGGTATTTGAAAAAACAACTCACGATGGATGAAACCGCTGAATTGTGTGAAGTCATTGAAGCGTATCGGCGAGCTGAATTGCCGTTGGTTGTGCCAATCACCTTGCTAAAACACCATTTCCGTAAAACGCCTGACCCGTATATTGAGCAATCTTATTATATGTCGCCGTATCCACAGGAATTAAACTTGCTCAGTTTGTTGTAAAAAAAACCAAGCCCAATAAAGTTAAGTAGTAAAACAAAAGTTTTGGAATGCAAAACCTAGGTTTTGCACTCCCTCTAGCAAATAAAACGTACAAAAAACTTTGGCTCACTTACTTAGCTCAAATTGCTGTGTTTCTAAATTGAGTTTGACAACAATTCAAAGCGTATTTGTCTTAAATTAGTTTTTATTCTGTTAAAAAACAATAGCCTTTTGTTTTATAACAGGATTTTATTGTAAAAAAACACATTGTTTGTTATTCTTTTTTGTGCAGTCACGTTTGATAACAATAATAATGAGGATAAAAATGAGCGACTCAACAACTGAAACAACCCACGCAACTTTATACGAACGAATTGGCGGCGAAGCAGCGGTAAATGCCGCAGTCGATTTGTTTTATCGCAAAGTGTTAAACGATTATCGAATCAATCGTTTTTTTGATGGCGCAGACATGGAGAAACAAATTGACAAACAAAGAGCTTTTTTTACAATGGCATTTGGCGGGCCTAACAACTACACAGGGCAAGATATGCGCAATGCTCATGCCCACTTGGTAAAAAAAGGCTTGGATGATTCGCATTTTGATGCGGTAATGGAACATTTAGGCGCAACATTAGTTGAATTAAATGTGCCAGCAGAATTAATCACCGAAGCGGCGGCAATTGCCGAAAGTACCCGCAATGATATTTTAGGCAAATAGTTTTTTCATTTCTTGGATTTTTTCGTATGACACTACTTACGGTTGCTGATAAAACCTACCTTTGTGAAAAAGAAGAGACCGTTCTGGAAGCACTATTACGCGGTGGTGTTGCTGTTCCCTATGTTTGCAAATTAGGTTCTTGTCAGACTTGTTTAGTCCGTAGTTTGCAAGGTACGCCGCCTGAATTGGCGCAAATGGGTCTGAAAGATACGCTAAAAAAACAACGCTATTTTCTTGCTTGTCGTTGTTATCCAACCGAAGACATGACGATTAGATTATCGGATCAATCCGCGTTTTATCGCGATGGAATTGTCACTAAAAATCAAATGCTCAATCACAATACCATGCTATTGGAAATTAAGTTTGCTGACGCATTTGAGTTTTATCCTGGACAATTTGTTAATTTACAACGGCGTGATGGTTTAACCCGCAGTTATTCAATTGCGAATATTCCACAACAATCTAATACGCTCGCATTTCATATTCGCCGTTTACCCGAAGGACGATTTAGTGAATGGCTGCATGATGAGCTTGAAACTGGCGATACAATTGCCGTTTCTGAACCACGCGGGCATTGTTTTTATTTACCCCAAAGAAGTGAGCAAGGCTTATTATTAGTCGGAACAGGCACAGGGCTAGCCCCTTTAGAAGGGATTTTATTAGATGCTTTGCAGCATCAGCACACTGGGGTAATTCATTTGTTTCACGGTGTTTGTGAGGTAAACGATTTATACCGCAGCGATTTTTTACAAGATTTAGCCGCCCAGCATGACAATTTTACTTACACACCCTGTTTATCAGGAAAATTCGTTCCCGTAGGTTTTGCCAAAGGCTATGCACATGATGTTGCACTAGCCACTTTGTCTGATTTGAAAAACTGGCGGGTGTTTTTATGTGGACATCCTGATATGGTCAATCAAATGAAACGGCAAGCTTTTCTTAAAGGGGCGGCAATGCGTGATATTTACGCCGATGCGTTTTTTTCAGCTTAGCAAGATAGCGGTTATGTTTTGCCTGATAATTAAGTGAAATAGGCACTTGAGTACATCTGAAAATTTTTGTATAACGACTTAAAAATCATTTTTTAACTTATGAAAACAATCGCTTTAATCAGTTTAGGACTCGCCATAACCTCTAGTTTTCCTCTTTATGCAGGCATTCAAGAATATGACGAACTCGAACAAGAATTGAGTCGCCAGCGAGAAGAGAGAAAAATTTGGATTGAAGCAGTTTCTAAACAACAAGAAGACAACAATACCGCCGCAGGTATCGTGAGTGTTGTGACTCACGAAGAAATTGAGCGTTATGGCGGCAAAAATTTATTTGATGTGTTAAATCGGGTCACCAGCGTGTACATGACAGGCTCGCATCTTTGGACAGAGAGCGTTGCTTCAGTGCGGGGTGATTTATCTTCAATTATTAATAACCATACTTTAGTTCTGCTAAATGGACGCCCCCTTCGCGACAGTTTGCAAGGCGGTTTAAATCAAATTGTATTTCGGGATTTTCCGATTCATCAAATCGAACAAATTGAAGTGATACGCGGCTCAGGTTCGGTGCTATACGGTACAAATGCTTTTAGTGCGGTGATTAACATTGTAACTAAAAAGAACAACGCTAATTCTGTTACGCTTCGGGGTCGCTATGGCAGTGGTAATACAGGGCAAACCGAAGGTGAGTTTTCCTAGAAAAACGCCGATGCCAATATAACAGGAGCGGCGCGTTACCGTGAAAGTAAAGGCGGACAGTTTTCAAGTGTCGATGAGCTAAATAACAATATCGCTTTTCATGGGAATGATAAAGACATCAGTGCCACCTTTTCTGCCGATTGGCACGATTTCACCTTAAATGCCTTTATAGCCGATATGCAAAGTACCCATTGGGGCGTGTTACCAATTAGTTCAGGACAACCGATGGAATATGAACGACTTTTTGTAGATTTGGGTTATAAAAAACAACTTCACCCCCGCTGGCTGTCGCAATGGAACTTAACCTACAATCATGCCACGCATAATCTAAATGCCCCAACCAGCACCGTTCCGACGTTACAACATTTATCTGAAGATAATTTATTGTTTGAGCAAACTCATTTTTTTAACTTTTTTGATAATGATTTAACCTTTTCACTCGGTGGTCTTGTGGAATGGCAAACAGGCAAAATGACGCAACAAACCCTTTTTGATCCTGTTAGCCCGTATTCTTATCTGAAAAGCAGCGTATATGGTGAAATGAATTATGCGATTTTAAAAAATTTAAAATTGTCTGTCGGTGGACAGTGGAATCGCTTTGAAGGAATTGGTAAAAACAATGGCTTAACGGCTGATAAAGCCACAACAGGTCAGGTCGGACGCTTAGGTTTGGTATATGAGATTAATTCAAATTTAGGAATGAAGCTTCTTTATAATCAAGCTTTTCGCACACCCAGTGCTTTGGAATTAAATATCAATGTGCCAGCTGCCATTATTGGTAATGCTAATTTACAAGCCGAACGCATTGAAACGATTGATGCACAGGTTTTTTATCATAGCCACGATTACAAAATTTCTTTAACCGCTTTTCGCAGCCGCCAATCCAATTTAGTGACCCGGGTTTTATTACCCGCTCCGCAAACAGGGGCAACCTTTGTCAATGGCGGCAGTGGCATCTTTCAAGGGCTTGAATTAGAAACCAGTGCCAAATTATTTGACAAATTAAACTGGACAGGGGCTTATACGTTTCAAACCAATCGCGATGGCGATGGCAAAAACAATCTCTCGCTCACACCCAATCATATCGCAAAAATGGGTTTAAGTTATGAGGTACTGCCCGAGTTACAACTGAGTATTTTTGATACTTTTTTTAGTCATGCAAAAAAATATCCTGCTGCAACACAAGTCAATCCTGCGGCAGGAAATTATCATTATTTAACCATGAATGGCAATTATCGCTTGGATAGTTTATTGGGTTCGCATTTTGCCAAACACGTTACGTTTTCAATGTATTTGGATAATGTACTCAATGCACAAGTGTATTACCCTGAATTTAACCGTAAAAAAATTAACACGATTTCCACGGCCGCAGGACGATCTTTATACGGAGAAATTGCCATTGAGTTTTAATCCAACGCCGCTAAATCTTGCCCTAACTGTTGAACATTGAGCAAATAAAAAAACGGCGGTTGATTGGCATAATCGGGTTTGGTTTTTTGTCCCTCATGCACCAAAAAAACCGCAACAGGTAAAGAATGCGTGAGCAGTTGTTGAATAAAGCGTTGTCGTTTTTCATCCCAGCGTAACAGCACACATAGAAAACTGCTGCATTGCCCCAGCCTAGCAAACACCGCTTGCTGTAATTTCACAAAAGATTCATCAGAACTTGCCTGCACTTGTGCTAACACTTCCTGTAACTGCGGCAATTGTCCTACCCCGCGTCCTGCGGTAAAACAATAAGTTTTTTCCCCTGCGAACATCAAATCCAATAAGGCTTCATTTTGTTGTTCATTCATCGCAAGCGAGGCGGCAACTGACACCGCCGCTTCAAATAAATTTTCTTCGCCTGATTCTGTGAACGTATCCAATAGCAACGCACGACGGACAAAATATTCATCTTGATATTCTTTGACAATTAACTTGCCCTGTTTGGCAAAACTTTTCCAATGTATTTTATTCAGTGGGTCGCCGTGTTGATAATGACGCAATGCCATAAATTCTTGAGAATTGCCTACTGAACTGGCAAGCGAAATTCCGCCCGCTTGATATTTGCGTTTACCACTGAAAGCTAATGGCTTGACAGGATAACGTTTGGGCAAAATCAAACAACTCTCAGAAGGGGCAACTGTAATCAGCCGGCGATACAGTCCCAACAAATCAGGTTGGGCTAACAATGCCGTGTCAAAAATCAATTTACCGCGCCGTACGGGAGTAAAGCTTACGTTAATACTCAAGGGTTTAGTGCTAAGACACGGTAATAACACAGGCGCAAGACTGCCGCCGCGCTGATAGTTTAAATACCTGCGCCATTGATTAAAGCTGGGTATCGCGAGGCGTTTTCCTGTTTTTTTTGCAGGATAAAAACCTTGTAATTGCGCAAGGCTTGGTGATGGCTGGATGAATTGCTCAATTAACAGCAAATTATCATAGTCTTTTTTATGCGATGAAACTAAATTAATGCGGTAGATGAAAGGTTCATCCACCGTACCATAGCGCGGCAATTGGCGTTTGAGCTGTACGGTTAGGCGTTGAAATCGACTACTTAGCCCAGACAACAACAGCAACAGCAATAAAAACATAAAGAGCTGATAAGTATTGCTATGTTTTGTATCCACGCCAAATACCGCTGCGGCTACCATTACCACCAGCAGCAGATGTCCGTTAAAGGTAAAATGATGACGCATCCAAGTATCGGCGCGATAAATTTTTGCATATTGCCAAAGTAGACATTTTGCCAACATAAGCTCACCTTTAAACACCCTCCTTGCATAAAGGAGGGTTGGAGGGTTTTAAAATGAATCCCTGATAACTTCTGTGTTAACTCTGAGTTAGCTTTAACAATGCTTCTTGGTATTTTTCCGCACAATACAGCCGCACTTGTTCAGGTAATTTAGGGCCTGGAGCGGTTTTATTCCAATTCAGAGTTTCTAAATAATCCCGAATATATTGCTTGTCAAAACTGGGTGGACTGATGCCAATTTGATACTGGTCAGCTGGCCAAAAGCGTGAGGAATCAGGGGTTAGTACTTCATCAATAAGATATAACGTTCCCTTTTCATCCACACCAAATTCAAATTTCGTATCGGCAATAATAATGCCACGCTGTTTGGCATAGGTGGCGGCTTCTGTGTACAATTTCAGGCTCATGGTACGCACTTTTTCGGCTCTTTCTTGCCCTAATAAATCAACCGTTTGCGCAAATGAAATATTCTCATCATGTTCTGCTACACCTGCTTTGGTTGACGGGGTAAAAATGGGCTGTGGCAATTGTTGGGCTTGTTGCAATCCATCGGGCAAGGCAATTCCACACACCGCACCTGTTTGCTGATAATCTTTCCAGCCTGAGCCAATCAAATAACCGCGCACAATGGCTTCAATCGGCAATGGGGTTAATTTTTTTACCACAATCGCCCGTCCTTCCACTTGCGCTCGTTCGCTCGCGTCAGGAATAATTTGTTCTAAGGGGGTTGATAATAAATGATTGGGCAATACATGGGCTAATTTGGCAAACCAAAAATTAGACACTTGCGTTAAAACTCGTCCTTTGCCAGGGATAGGGTCGGGTAAAATAACATCAAAAGCCGAAAGTCGGTCGGTGCTGACTATTAACATTCTGTCAGCATCAATGTCATAAATATCGCGTACTTTACCGCGTGCGCGTAAAGGCAAACAGGTCAGTGATGATTCATACAAAGCGTGTGGCGTGTTCATAAAGGCTCAGATAAAGTTCAAAAAAAGGGTCATTAAGTATGATTTTAGCACTTTATTGCATAACTAAAGAGGACAGATAACAATGCAGTGGAAAGGTAAGATTTTTGGCAGTGTCGTAGGATTTATGATGGGTGGCCCTGTGGGGGCTGTACTGGGGTCTGTGATTGGACATCAACTTGACAGTCATCAGCCTGAAACCGTCAATTTGGACGATACATTGGATTTTGAGCAAAAGCAGCAATTACAAAGTGCTTTTTTTACCGCTACTTTTTCCGTGATGGGGCATCTTGCTAAAGCCGATGGCGTGGTCTCTGAGGCAGAAATTCAGCTGGCAACTCGTGTTATGAATGAAATGCAGTTAGCAGAACCGATGCGGCAGCAGGCGATTAAACTGTTTCAAGACGGAAAAAGTCCTCATTTTTTGCTGGAAACCACACTTGCCCAATTTCGCAAAGACTGTAGTCGCCACAAGCAATTTCTGTATATGTTTTTAGAAATTCAACTGCAAATTGCTTTTGCCGATGGTGAAATTAATCAGCAAGAAGAAACCGTTTTGCTTTTTATTTGTGAGCAGCTAGGGATTTTTAAATTTGAGTATCAAGCTCTGAAACTGCAATTTCAAGCCCGGCAACGTTTTTATCAACAGCAGCAACAAGGCTCTTATCGCCATCAATCGCGCAGTCAACTGAGTGATGCCTATGCTATTTTGGGGGTTAAATCTTCTGCCAGTGACAGCGAAATAAAATTAGCGTACAAAAAAATGATGAATCAGCATCATCCTGATAAATTGGTCGCGCGGGGCTTGCCTGAGGAAATGTTGGTGTTGGCAAAAGAGAAAACCCAACAAATTAGCAAAGCCTATGAGATGATTAAATATGCCAGAAAATCCTAACGCCCTTTTTTCAAAATTGTGATGTAAATTCATTTAAAAACATGATTTACTGTAGAGGCTAAAAATAGAGGTTATTATTTTTGCAGGTCAAATAATTTAATAATTGGAGAAAAACAATGCTATTAAAAGTAGGTTCAAAAGGGGATGATGTTAAAAAAGTACAAGAAAAATTAGGGCTTACCGCAGATGGTGTGTTCGGTGCAGGGACATCTAAAGCGGTTAAGGATTGGCAAAAAGCCAATGGTTTAGCCGCAGATGGCATCGTCGGCGATGGCACTTGGAGCAAAATGTTTGCGGTGATTGCGGCGCGTGATGAAACTGGAAACTTGGTCGATGATGATGGCAATACCATTGAAATTAATTCCGCCGATGATGATTTGGCGGTAGAAACTGCCAGCCCTGTGGTGCCTGCGCCTGTTGCAACGGTTCAAGGCTTAAAACTGGAGAAACTAAAAGGCAAAGTGCCTGATGTAGTGATTGCACAAATTCCAGAGTGTGCGACAAAATTTCAAATCAACACCCCGTTACGATTGGCACATTTTCTGGCGCAATGCGGACATGAAAGTGCAGGTTTTAAAGCCACTCAAGAAAACTTGAATTATTCAGCGGATGGTTTGAATAAAATTTTTACCAAATATTTTAAAACCGTTAATGCGGCTTCTTATGCGCGGCAACCTGAAAAAATCGCTTCGCGCGTTTATGCAAGTCGAATGGGCAATGGCGATGAAGCCAGTAAAGAGGGGTATAAATACAGGGGGCGTGGTTATATTCAATTGACTGGCAAAAGTAATTACGCTGCTTTTGATGCCGCAGTTAATGAAGATATCCTGAGTAATCCTGATTTAGTATCCAGTAAATATCCTTTGCTTTCAGCGGCATGGTATTGGAATTCCCGTTCTTTGAATAATACGGCTGACCAAGGGGCAAACGATGCGGCTGTGACCGCTGTGACCAAAAAAGTCAATGGCGGAACTATTGGACTGGCAGATCGAATTAAACATTTTAAAGAATATTATGCGTTATTAGCCTAAATTTCCCCTTGATTCCCCTCTTTTTATTTTGAGAGGGGAGTTTAATAGGAAGCTCACATTACACCTGGCACTTCTTTTTAAAAAATAATCCGTTGCTGTTTTAAAGCCGTTTTATCAAATGCGTCCCACAAGACTTGATAGGATGTGTGTATTATCGGGTGAATTAGGTTGGGAGCAATTTCGGCTAACGGCTCTAACACAAACGCATAACGAGTAATTTCAGCCCGAGGAATTTGCAATTCTGCTTCACAACGTATTAAATCACCGTATAAAAGCAAATCCAAATCCAAGGTTCTGGCAGAAAATTTTTGTGCCTGTTCAGGTCGTCCACAGGCTAGCTCAATTTGGCGCAATGCCTGACTGATTTGTTTTACCGCCAGCGTTGAAGTAAAGCCTACCACTAAATTATAAAAAGGCTCACCCAAAAAACCCACAGAATCAGACTCATACACACTAGAGATTTCTAATTTTCCAAACTGCGCAGTCAACGCGCTCAAACCTTTCCGAATATTTTTATCACGGTCAATATTGCTGCCCATACTGACATAAGCGGTGGGCATTATTTTGTACCTCGCTCAATCATAATTCCCACTGCTCGCGCTTGTGGAATCGCCCCGCGTTTATTGAGAATAATTTTAACCCATGAAATTGCAAACTCGGTGCGTAACAGGGTTGCGATTTCTTCGATTAATTTTTCCACCAAAAAAAACTCACTTTGTTCAACAAATGCCACAATCCGCTCTGTAACCGTCTTGTAATCCAAGGCATAAGCAATATCATCGGTTTGGGCGGCTTTTTTTATATCAAACGCCATTTCAATATCCAAAAGAATGGTTTGCTTTTTCTGTCTTTCCCAATCATAAATCCCAATCAGGGTTTCAATTTCCAATCCACCTAAAAATATAATATCCATTGTGTTTTCCAGTTAAAATAGCTTTCTTTAAACAAAAACCGTTAAGCATACGTTTTTGTACGACAAGTTTCAATGAACGAGGAAAAAAATGATTGAGTGGTTACA
>JFJP01002271.1_pt1 | contig 15522 bp, 14 predicted proteins | sample 431651 | NCBI WGS metagenome assembly JFJP01 (sample SAMN02602958, study PRJNA72255) | Microbial mat metagenome, whole genome shotgun sequencing project. | biome: fresh water; feature: sink hole; material: water; isolation source: purple microbial (photo- and chemosynthetic) mats found in... | reverse complement strand
GAAGGACTTGTGGAACTTCCGGCAGTTATTTGTCGACGGTCGTCGGGCGGTTAGGGCCCGCTATCCCAACGTCACGGAGAGTAATCCATTTCTTTATGCGACGGGTGCCGTGGGCAACCCCAAGGGTGCGTTCGACCATCTTGTTGTCGAGCGCTCCTCGATCAAGGCAAGCTGGGGAACCGCTGCCGATGCCCAGATCAACGTGGTTCCGCAGTCGAGGTTCTTCAACCAATGGAACACCGTCACCGGCGTCAATTCAGAAACCGGCCGGATTGACATCGCCGGGCGAGGCCGCTGCCAAGGTCGCGCCGGTCCTCAACCGCATCACGCGCAACACCGTCGAGCATTGCGGGCGGATCCGCTACTACGGCGGCGGGGTGCATCTGGACTCGCGTCCGTTCAGCATGACGATGGCGCCTGGCAACTACATCGCCCACAATCTCTTCAACGATCTTTCGCGCAACGGCGTCTTCGCCTTCCGCAACCAGGGTGGTAATGTGATAGAATACAACCACATCCACAATGCCATGCAGACCACCATTGATGGCGGTTGCATCCACTTCGCCACGATGAACACCCTCAACGCGCCCAACCATATTCTCAACAACTGGCTTTACGACGCCTGGGGTTACATCTGGAAACCCGGCGGCGAGCCGGAGCGGAAACTCGCCAACGGAATTTTCCTGGATTGGGACACCAGCAATACCACGGTGAAGGACAACTGGATCTATAACAGCGTGGGCGGTCCGGTGAAGGTGATCTTCGGGGGGAACCAGAATGTCATCCAGGCCGGCAACCGGTCATCCTAAGCCGTGATCACGCCGCCATTTGTCAAAGAAGTCGGCCCGGAAGGCACGGCGACCCATGGGATCGATCTGGAGACCAACAAACTCACTGGCAGCATCATCTCCTACACGGACAAGGAACATTTCTCCCGAAACGGGAGCTGGAAGGAGGAGTCCGCCACCGGTATCGTCAGTCTGTTTGAGTTCGAGTTTCTCACAGGCAGTGCGGCGTCGCCCTCGCAGGCCAAGTTCAGACTGCCGATCACCGAAGACGGAAGTTATCAGATCTCGTTGCTTTACAAGCCGGGCAAGGACCGTGCCTCTAACGTTCCCGTGGTGATCGACCATGCCGACGGCATCGCCAAAGTTGGATGGAATATGAAACAGGGATCAAAATTCGGATTCGCCGTTCCGGTGGGGACTTATCGGTTTCTGGCGTCGAGGATCCACACGGTGACGCTGGATACCACCGGAACGGACGGCAAGGTCATCGTTGATTCCGTCGCCTTCGTGAAGGTCCCCGACCACGCCGCTGGTGATGAAACGCGGAAGAAGCCTTGATCATGCCGGACAACCGGAACCCGACGGGGAGCATCGCAAGGCTTTGATAAGTGCGGATTCTTCCCATCGTCCTCCCATCATCCCCACGCTGCGCGGGCCGGATGAATCCAGCGCTCCGTAAAGAGGGCGGAAAGCCGCAGCGCGGTATCGACCGATTTTCAGTTCACCTGATCCAACCGTAAGGGCTCAACAACTATGGAAACCGCTCAGACCTCGACTTTCATTTCCTCCCGCGCGAGCTGGGAGCGGCGGCGGGGGATGGCGACGGGGATTTCGGTGCCGAGGGTGGCTCCGTGCGCTCCGGGGAGCAGCGGGATGACGCGGGATGACGCGGTCGGCGACGAGGATGGCTTCGTCCGGATCATTGGTGATCCAGATGACGGTGGTGCGGTTTTCTGCCAGATATCGACGATTTCATCCTGGAGGGTGGCGCGGGTGAGGGCGTCGAGCGCGGAGAGCGGTTCGTCCAGCAGGAGGATGCGCGGGTTCGCGGCGAGGGTGCGGGCGACGGAGACGCGCTGGCGCATGCCGCCGGAGAGTTCCCTGGGATACTTGCCGGACGCGGGGGTGAGCTTCACCATGTCCACGTATTTGGCGGCGTGTTCGGCGCGCTCGGATTCCGAGAGGTTAGGGAACAACTGGTCCACGGCGAGGCGCACGTTTCCGGTGACCGTGAGCCACGGGAGCAGCGAGTAGTTCTGGAAAACGATGCCGCGCTCGGGGCCGGGGCCGTCGATGGGCTTGCCATCCATCAGGGCGGTGCCGGTGCTGGGCTTGAGCAGGCCGGCGACGAGGTTGATAAGAGAGCTTTTTCCCGAGCCGGAGTAGCCGATGATGGAGACGAAGTCGCCTTCCTGCACGGTGAGGTTCACGTCGCGGAGCACGGTGTGGAGTTCGTGGGCGCGGCCGTAGGTTTTGGAGACGGCGGAGAGTTCGAGGATGGGTCTCATAGGTCGTATAAGTCTTATCGGTCCTATTTTTTGAAGAGCCCTTATTCGTGTGCATGAGATGAGCTCATGCCCCCTTGGAATACAGGGTCGCGGAGTGGAAAAGGTCCTCGCGGTAGATCCGGGAGAGCGATCCGCAAGTGACATCCGGCAGGCTGCCGATGGCGCGGAGCCCCGCAAGAACCCACGAGGCTTTCTCGACGGTCGGGCAATTGACCGATTCGCCATGGAATACATGGAAGGAAGCCGCGCTGGTGGATCCTGCTCCGGTGTTGAACAAGCCTCCGAGGCTGTTCTTCAGGACCTCCTCCGAGGCGCCGGTGTATTCCTTCATGGCGAGGATCGATACCATGTCGTTCCTGAAGGCGGGATCCTGACAAAGCCTGCACGAATCCAGCAGGGCAGCGACCAGTGCGCCCGACTCCTCCTTGCGCTCGCGCAGGAATTTTCCGGTCAGCAGAAGCACCTTTTCCGGGTGGCCGTGGGAGAGATCCGAGGAGGTGGCCGGGCACCAGCCATTTCCCGCAAGAATGGACTCGGAGTTCCATGGCTCGCCGACACAGTAGCCGTCGATGTGTCCCGCCTTGAGATGGCGCGGCATGAGCGGCGGCGGCAGGAAAATGATTTCCACATCCGCCGGGCAGGACAGGCCGTGGCGGCGCAGCCATTGATAGAGAAGGATGTGATGGGAGGAAAACCGGTGGGTCGCGGCCAGGGTGAACGGGCGCTCCTTTTTCCAGGAATTGGTGAGGTAGCCCTGCAAACCTTCACCCTTGCCGATTTCGGCGGGACTCAACTCGCTTGAAAGCGTGATCGCGTTCCCGTGCAGATTGAGGATCAGCGGAACGGCGACTTCGCAGCGCAACTCACTGAATCCCATGCCGAGTGCGAAGGCGATGCCGGCGATGGATTGGGCCGCATCCAGCTCTCCATAGAACATCCGGTCCCTGACACTTGCCCAGCCGAGCTCGCGGGAAAGCACGACATTCAGTCCGTAACGTTCGAAAATCCCCGTCTCCCTGGCCACCGCGATTGGTGCGCAGTCACTGAGCGGAACGAAACCGAGTCGGATGGGATGGTTGCCTTTCTGCTGTCGGTCCAAAAAATTCATCGGGACCTGATAAGCGCGTGGAATGCCAAAGGTGATGAATTGGCACAACCCATGCTCATTTGGCAACAGATTTCAATGAAAGTGATTCATCAATGGACTGGGTCCCGGATTTAAGACAGTTGCGTGCATTTGTGGCGGTGGTTGAGGAAGGGAGCTTCACACTCGCTGCCCGGCGGATCTTCGTGACCCAGTCGGCTGTTAGTCACTCCCTCCGGACTCTTGAGGAACAACTCAACTGTCGTCTGCTGGATCGGACCGGCAAGCGGGTGGCCGTGACAGCGGAGGGGGAGTTGCTTTTGCGGCGCTGCAAGCGGGTGATTTTCGAGCTGGAACAGGCGAGCCGGGATCTCGACGGCCTGCGTCGCTGGGGGCAGACCCGGATCCGGATCGGTGCGCCGCACAGCCTTTGCCACTTTTTGATTCCGGCGGTTTTACGGGAGTTCCGCGATTGTTTTCCGCGTTGTGAGCCGGTGATCGAAGCGGGCGATACGACGGCGCTCCTGGACCGGCTTGCCAGCGCGGATCTCGACTTGGTGGTCGGGCTCAAGCCTCGCGGCAAGGGCGACGAAGGTTATCGACCGATGTTCCATGACCGGCTTGCATTCGTGGTTTCCCCGTTCCATCCGTGGGCGGTTGACAGCTCGTCGGTGCTGACAACCATCAATGACCATCAGTTCATCATCTATGCCAAGGCGACCGAGACCCACCGTCTGATCGAAGAATGGCTTGAGCAAAAAGGCGGCCGCGGCAAGAAACCGCTGGTGCTCGGTGACATGCAGGCGATCAAGGAAATGGCCAAGCTCGGAATCGGGGTCGGCGTCGTGGCTCCATGGGTGGCGGCCCGCGAGGTCGGTGACGGGAGTCTCAAAGTGGTGGATATCAACGAGCCGGGAATCGAGCGCGAGTGGGGGGTCTTCCATTCGCCCAAGCGCGAACCCAGTCTGGTCGAGGAGGCGTTCATCGGCCTGTGTGAAATGGCGTTCGCGGCGATGCCTGGCACGGTGACCGACGCATGAAGGGCCGTTCCGTTTGACCGGAACGACCCCTCAGGATCATCTGGAGACTGCCTATTGGTGGTTAGAAAACATAGTTGAGTTCGACCGAGAAGCGGGTGGCGTCGGGCACGGCGGTGCCGTTGACGATGTAGGTGTCACCCTCGGATTCGAAGAAGGCGAACTTGGCGATCGCGGTGAAATGGTCGTCGAACTTTTTGACCAGCATCGAGTCATATTCCCAGCCGTAGCCGGTGGAGATCTCGTTCTCGCCGAAGATGTGGAAGACGTTGGTCCACTTGAGTCCGTAGAAGAGAGGAATCGTATGGGAGGCATACACGTCGGTGATTCCGTTGTGGTTGCCTTCGATCCGACCGGCGTCAAACACGTCCGCCCAGCCGTTGAACACGTGCACCGTCGCAAGCGGGGTTTTGAATCCCTTGTTGAGTTGCTCGACACCCAGGCTGACCGATTGGTTGCCGAATTTCTTGGTGGCGATGCCGTGGAAATAGAAGGCGTCGTCATCCGCGCCGAAGCCGGCCTTGTCCTGCCAGGCGATTTCTCCGTAGAGGGTGAGTCCCAGGACGTCGGCCTGCGCGCTCATGCCGAAGGTGTTGTTATCCCAGTTTTCCTTGTCGTCGAACTCCATCAGATAGACGTAACCGCCCAGGGTGATATCCTTGATGCCGGTGTAGGATGCGTTGAGCAAGCCGACGTTGGCGTCGATGTCCTGGACGTTGTCGAAGATTCTGGCAGCCTTGGTGGCGGTCGGAGCGATGGCGACGAGCGGAGAATCCGCTTCTGCGCCGAAGATCCGGTTGACCTGGCTGATATATGCGGCCTTGAAGGTCAGTCCGTCGATGGATTTGTTAGCCAGGGTGACGCCGTCGAAGGTCTGCTCGTTCTGACGCCAGCCGACGTTGCCGATGAAGGCGGCGTTGTCATAGACGATTTTCTCGCGGCCGACCTGGGCGGTCGTATCGAAGCCTTCGTATTGGATGTAGGCCTGGTTGAGTTCCGCGTTGCGCGGATCCGCGATGACGGTGTTTTTCGGATCGAATGGATAGGCTTCGGGACCCGCGGCGGCACTGTAGTCCGAGGCGGCGACTTGGGTGAATTCACCTTCAGCAAGCAGGCTCAGGCCATTCCATTTCATCGTTTTGAAACCGATACGCTCGCGAATGGTGAGCGCGTTCGATTCGTCGAGTGGAGAGACATCGCCGAATTCATAGCGAGCGCGGATGTCGATGAGCGGCTTGATCCAGGGCTCGGGTTTCGGGGCGAGGGTGGTATCCAGATCGGGGCTTCCCGCATGGAGAAGACCGGCGGTGGACAGCAATAGTGCGAACTTTGATTTCATGGATGACTTTGGTTGTGTGCGGCTCTACAGCTCGTGGATACTGGAGCGGGAAGCCTGCCACGATTACCTGGAACGGAATTTCCCGAGTGAAAGGAGTTTCCGGCAGGCATGAGGGCGAGTCATCCGCGCTGTCCTGACGAAGAGTGGCAAGAATGTCCGGGAACGTCCATCAATTTAAGGAACTTAAATTCCTTAATGGGATCCCTGCCGGAGGCTGTGCTGCCGGCAAGCTATCTTTTGCCACCAGCAGTTCTGAACGGCAACGCGAGAAGAAGGAAAAAAACCACGGCGATACCCTGCATCGATACCAGATACCACGGCCACGGCCCCAGGTGGTCGATCAGGCTGGGATTGTCCGGCGGGCGCGATGCAAACGCGAAATTGCTTCCTAGCAGGTTATTGGCGGTCATCGCAAATACCAGATAGACCACCGACCAGCCGTAGATTTCCAGCGGGCCCCTCCAGAACGGTTGTTTCGGCCGCCATCCCTCCACCAATGGCAGATAGAGCGCCGCCGCCACCACCGCGAAATGGTGGAGGAAAAACATCAGGAACGGTCCTGACGGAAATCCGACGGTGAGTGCGGGAGTGAGCAGGCCTTGTAGCGTGGCGGCCAAGCCCCAGAAATAGGTCATGGCGCACGGCAGCGGGCGCTTGGTGATCAAGGCAATGCCCGCGGTGATCGCGGCGATGTCGCACAGATGGAACGGCAGGAAATTGTCGATCGATTTTGTCCCGTCCAGCGACCACCATGCCAGCAGGCTGAGCGGATAAACGCTCAGGTTGAGGAGGGCCAGCAGGGCGGTGGCCAGTTTCCGGCCGTTTCCGCCGCGGCGGCCGACGAGGATGAACGCGACGACCACCAACGCTCCCGTCGCGAGTGCCGCCCCATGTTGCGGCGTGAATGGCTGGAAGGGATTCGGCATGGGAAATATCAGATCAGTGGACGCCGATTTCCGCGATCGCGGGCTTCTGGTTGAGGAAAATCCCGCGGGCGATGGCCTGCACGTCCGCGTCGGTCACGGCCATCACGGTCGCCCGCCAGTCGGTCGGGGAGGGGATGTGGCCGAAGTCCAGCAGCCCCTCGCCCGCCCAGGCGGCGTGCGAGCCTGTGGACTCGAAAGCGAGCTTGCTCTGGGCGATGGTCAGCCGTTTCGCGCGGTCCAGTTCCCCGGGGCGCGGTCCGTTAGTCACGAGGTCGTGGATTTCCCGGTGGATGCAGGCGAGTGCTTCTGCACGGGATTCCGGGTCGAGGCCGGCGCTGACTTCGAAAGCTCCGGTTTCATGGAAAAACGTCACGTCGCTGCTGATCTGATAGCACAGCCCGCGCTCCTCGCGCAGTTCGAGAAACAGGCGCGAACTCGCCGTTTCCCCCAGCATCATGCTCAACAGCCGCAGCGCATGGCGAGATTCCGAGTGCCGCCCCGGCGTGTGCCAGGCGAGCGCGAGCTGGAGTTGGTCGGTTTCGCGCTCGTCGGTCACCGTCCGCAGAACCGCCCGGGTCCGGTCGAAAGGAACCGCCTGGGCCGCGGCGTGAAATCCAGTCGCCGGGATTCTTGGCAAGATCATCATTTCGACGTCGTCCATCGTGAACGGACCTGCCGCCGCGATCACCACGTCCTGGCGGAAGTGGTGGTTATTCCTGAATTCCAACAGATGCTCGCGGGTGATCTTCTCAATGGATTCCACCGAACCGGAAATCGCGTTGCCCAGCGGATGCTCGTCCCACAATGCCTTGGAAATCAAATCGCCGATGTGGTCCGCCGGGGACTCCTTGTACATGGTGATTTCCTCGCCGATCACCTCACGCTCCAGCTCGATTTCGCTCCCGGGGAAGGTCGCGCACCAGACCATGTCGCAGAGCACCTCCGCTAGAACCGGGAACATGTCCGCCTCGCTGCGGGCTTCGTAAACCGTCTGGTCTTCCGAGGTGCAGGCGTTGAGCTGACCGCCCGCGTTTTCGATTTCAAAGCTCAACTCGCGGGCAGTCCGGTTAGCCGTGCCCTTGAAAACCATGTGCTCGACGAAATGCGCCAGACCCGCGGGTAAATCCGCTTCATCGCGGCTGCCTGCCGGGATGTAAATCGAGAGCGTCGCGCACTCGGAATCCTCCAGCGTGGCCACCGCCAGGCGGGGGCCGTTAGGAATTTGCAGCCATTCGTAGTTTGCCTTGCTCATCGTAAAAGTGCTTCTGCCAGCGCGAGATCCGCCGGTGTGGTGATCTTCAGGTTAGGGTGACCGGATTCCACGAATTTCACCCGTGCTCCGACCGCTTCGAGCGCTGAGACTTCATCCGTCACCGCCAGTTCTTGCGCCGCGACCGCCGCGTAGGCCTCCCGCAACAGCGTGATTTCAAAAACCTGCGGGGTCTCCATGAACCAGAGCTTCTCCCGCGAGACGGCGCCCGCGCTGAAGCCGTCCGTGTCGGAGCGCTTCAGGGTTTCGGTCACGCGTCTCGCCAGCGCCGCGGCCCGGTGCTCCATGGCGGCGGCCACGCACCGGTCGATGTCGTCCGGTGAAACGAGCGGGCGCGCGCCGTCATGCACCGCGACGAGGTCCGCGTTTTCCGATAGAGCCGCCAGCCCGGCCGCCACGGAATCCTGCCGGTTCGCCCCGCCCGGCACCCGTCTCACGGGTTTGGAAAATCCGCCGCCGAGCAAGTCCCAGCGATCCTCGGGACAAACGACCACCACCTCCGCGATGGAATCCGCGGCGAGAAACGCGTCGAGCGTCCGCCGCAGGACCGGCACTCCGGCCAGGGGCGAAGCCAGCTTGTCGAAGCCCATCCGCTGGCTCGAACCCGCCGCCACGAGGATCGCGGAACAAGTGCGGGTGTGGAAAGTGGCTGACATGCGCGGAGTTTTAACAGCCTGTCCCGCGTCGCGGAAAGAGCCAACTCGCAAGAAATGGTTTTTGAGCGGCGGAACCCGCGGATGAAGCGGATCATCCCTGAAATTTTCCCCGGTACCCGACGGTAGTGCTGCGGATGAAATCCTGTTTCCTGAGTTCCCTCGGTTTTTCCATACTGACCTTTGGCGCGGTCGCCTTCGCTGACGAGTCGGCCACGACCCGCGGCGTGATCCAACCCGGCAAGCCGGAGCGGCCGGCGGATGCGGTGCAGCTCGTGGGACCGGACGGGTATTCCCTGGTTCCCGAGGGCAAGGGTCCGTGCAAGTGGGTCTTCCAGGATGGAGTGCTCACGGCCTCGCCCGAGTGGGACAGCGTGGTCACCAAGGACGCCTACCGGGACTTCCGCATGCACGTGGAATTCAATGTCAACGAGGTCAATGATGCCAAGGATCGCGAGGCGGACGGAAACTCCGGCATCTACATCCAACAGCGTTACGAGCTCCAAATCCTCAACTCGTTCGGCGTTTCCGCAGCGGATTACAAGGACAGCTATTGTGGCAGCATTTACCGCCTCAGGAAGCCCGAGCAGATCGCCTGCAAGCCTGCGGGGCAGTGGCAGACCTACGACATCGTCTTCCGGGCCGCCCGCTTCGAGGGCGACAAAAAGACCGCAAACGCCCGCATCACGGTCTATCACAACGACGTCTTGATCCACGACGATTTCGACATCCCGCGCAAGACCGGTGCCGGACAAAAGGAAGGGCCGGAACCCGGGTTGATCAAACTGCAGGGACACCACAACCCGGTGCGCTTCCGCAATGTGTGGATCCAGAAGCTGTCGCTGGCCCCGTGAACGATGCCTGACATCACTCCGGCAAGGCGATCACCGGCGGCTTGCCTCCCCAGATCGGGTGTGCCGGATCCAGCAGGTTTTGTCCATCCAACATCACTTCGCCGGTAGTCCGGTTGATGGGCATTGATTTGACACTGTTGTCCGTCCACAGAATCACCGCCTTGCCGTCGAAAGGCTTGTAGTCGAAACGATGGGTCCCCGGGACCATGGGCGTCATGGCGATCGGGCGGGCAACTTCGTCGGTCGTGACCAGATTGCCGATGTAGGCGAATCCGCATTCGCCCGGAGCCAGGGCGTTGTCGCCGTCTATCAGGTTGTCCGGTTTGTGGACGCCGGGGGCTTTGGCGTAGAATAATCTCTCCGATTGGGAGATCCCGGCGCGGATCAGTTGGCGGAAGCGGTCGTTGGCGCTGTTTCCCGAAATTTTCGGAGTGTTAGTCGCATCGGCGACGGTCGCAGCGGTGGTGTCATCCGGATAGTTTCCGTATTCGGTTTTGAATTCGAAGAGCGCGATGCCGAACGAGCGGGCGTTGCTGATGGTTTCCGTTTGATCCGCCTTCTTGCGCTGCCGGATCACGAGCGGCGCGGTGAGTCCGGCGAGTATTGCGATGCCGAGAATTGAAATTCCGAGATAGCCGGTGATCAGACCGGCGATGGCCAGTCCGCCGCCGGTTTGCGTTCCTGCCGATCCTTTGATGTTTCCCAAGGCGAGGTGGCCGCAAATCACCGCCGGGATCGCGGCGAGTCCTGCGGTGGGCAGCGCGAGGATTCCGAGCGCCAAGCTCCAGATCGCGAGCGTCGAAGTCCGCGTGCCGGATGGATAGGCGGCGGCGCTTCCGGATAGAGGCGGCGGCGTGTTGCCATCCATTCCGAGGAGCGTGGAGACCGGCAGCCATCCCGGGGCTCCCTCTCGCCATGCCAGATCGGTCGCCTGATAGGTTCCATTGGCAAGTCCGGCGCGGACATGCTGCTCGGTGAAGGGGCCGGTTTGTTGGCCGTGGTGTTGGATGAAAATTTGCATGATGGTGGGTTACTTTCGATTCCAACGCTTTGTCCCAATGTCCATTGAGGGGTGGGTTGCGTGGACTGGATGTTGAATCCTTCAAATTTGACGGTGGCGGTCACTCGCCCTGCATCAGGGTGAGCATGGCAGCCTCATCGAGAATCGCTACGCCGAGTTTCTCCGCTTTGTCTCGCTTGGAGCCGCCGCCTTCGCCGGCGAGCACGTAGCTGGTTTTGGCGGAGACGGAGCCGCTGACTTTGCCGCCCTTGGCCTCGATGAGTTCCTTCATCGCGTCCCGGTCCATGCTGAGGGTGCCGGTGATGACGAAGGTTTTTCCGGCGAGCGGCAGGGCGGATAGATCCGCCTCGGCGGCGATGGGTAGATAGTTGTCCGAGACTGGATCGATGCCGAGCTCAGCGAAACGGGCGAGGGTGTGTCGGCCGGCTTCCGAGTTGAAAAAGGTGACGATGGTCTCCGCAACGGCGGGGCCGACATCGCCGGTGATCGAGTATTTCGCGAGGAATTCGTTTTGCTTCTTGGCCGTGGGGCGGGTGTCACGGAGGATTTCCGCTAGAACCGGTGAGTCGGGTATTTCGCTTAGCGTGCGGTGGATGCGGGAAAGTTCCTTGGCGGCGGATTCGCCGAGTTGGCGGATGCCCATCGCGTAGAGCCAGCGGTGGAGCGGTTTGGATTTCGCGGCTTCGAGCGCGGCGATGACTTTGGCGGCATTCTTCTCGCCGAAGCGGCGAGGGGACTCTTCCGTGCCGAGATTCAGATTAGCGAGGGTTTCTTCAGTTAGGCTGAAAAGATCCAGCGGCGTGGTGCAATGGCCATGGCGGACGAGTGCTTCGGCGACGATTTCACCCAGCCCATCCAGATCGAGCGCTTTGCGGGCGGCGAAGTGCTTGATGCTGGTGACGGCTTGGGCGGGACAGGCGAAATTGGTGCAGCGCCAGGCGACGAAGCCTTCCTCCTGACTGATCGGCCCGCCGCAGGACGGGCACTTTCCGTGGACGCTGTCGTAGAGTGAATAGGGAGCCGCGCCATCGGCATGGCGGATGACCTTGACGATGGCGGGAATGATTTCCCCGGCTTTTTCAATCAGCACGGACGCTCCGAGGCGGATGTCCTTGCGGTCGATTTCGTCCTGGTTGTGCAGTGTGGCGCGCGAAACGGTGGAGCCGGAAATGAGCACGGGGGTGAGCTCTGCGACGGGTGTTAGGACGCCGGTGCGGCCGACTTGGATGAGGATGTTGTTGAGCGTGGTTTCCTTTTGCTCTGGCAGAAATTTATAAGCGGCGGCCCAGCGCGGGGCGCGGGAGGTGAAGCCGAGTTGCTCGCGCTCGGCGCGGTCGAGGATCTTGATGACGGCTCCGTCGGTGCCGTAGTCGAGGGCGTGGCGCTCGCGGTTGATGCGGGCGACGGCTGCAAGCACTTCGTCAAGATTGTTGGCGTTGAGAATCGGCTGGTTTTGCGGGATGCCGAGTCGGGCTAACAAATCGTGGAACTCGTGCTCGGTTTCCAGCGGCGGGCGGGATGCTGAGGCTTTCTAATAAATCGTGAAATTCGTGCTCGGTTTCCAACGGTGGTCCATCGTAAGCGCCGAGGCCGTGGGCGAGGAAGGCGAGCGGGCGCTTGGCGACGATTTTCGGGTCGAGCTGTTTGAGCGTGCCGGCGGCGGCGTTGCGGGGATTGGCGAAGGTGGGCAGGCCGGCCTCGTCGCGCTCGGCGTTGAGCGCGGCGAAGGCTTCGTTCGGCATGAAGATCTCGCCGCGGACTTCGAGCAGGGAGGGGTGGTGGACTCGAAGCTCCAGCGGGATGCTGCGGATGGTCCGCACGTTGTGCGTCACGTCGTCGCCGGTCTGGCCGTCGCCGCGGGTGGCGGCGTAGGCGAGTTTTCCGTCCCGATAGAGCAGGGAAACGGCGACGCCGTCGATCTTGGGCTCGATGGTGACGGGGACGTCGTCGCGTTTGAGGTTTTTCTGGAGGCGGCGGTAGAAATCGATGAGTTCCTGCTCTGGGCAGGTGGCCCCGGCTTTCTCGACGCCCTCGGCGCTGAGCTCGAAGACGTCGTCGATGCTGAGCATGGGGACGGCGTGGCGGATTTGTTGGAAGCCCTCGATGGGTGCGCCGCCGACGCGCTGGGTGATCGAGTTCGGGTCGCGGAACTCGGGGTGTTTTGCTTCGAGGGTTTCGAGTTCGCGGTAAAGTCGGTCGAACTCAGCGTCGGAAATTTCGGGATTTCCCTGGTTGTAGAGCTGGTCGTGGCGCTGCAGCGAGGTTTGCAACTCGCGCATCCGGTCCTGCGGGCTGGGGGCGGGGGAGAAGGAGAAAAGATCGGGCTCAACCATGGGGGGAGTCTCAGGTTCCGGTCGAAGTTTTCAAGAAGTGGATTTGACCGAATGGCTCAAAGGGCTAAAAAGAGGCAATCAATTTTAAAGCCCGGTCAAAATCGTGAGTCCGCGGGAGCTTTGCCGCGGTCTCAAGGAGTAGGGGGCGTTTTCGGCCGCCGGGCGTTACGGGATTTCCACCACCTCGACTTTTTTATCGGTGAAGCGCACGACGATTTGGTATTTGTCGCCATCGCGGGCGGAGCCGAGCAGGGCGGAGCCGCCGCCATCGAGCAACCAGAGGTGGGAGGGGGCGAATGAGCCGTCGGTTAGGGTGTCCATCGTGGGCAGGGGGGCTTTTTGCACGGGCTTGCCGTAAAGCGTGCTGAGCAGGTCGATCAGCGCCTTCCAGCTTGGTTCTAATTCGGTCTTGTAAGCGGTGCCCGGGCGGGGATCGGTTTGCAGGGTGAGTTCCTTCAAGACTCCGGCTTCCGTCCAGTCGAAGTAGAGAACTCCATCGAGGCCGCCGATTTTTTGGCGGGTTTTGAAAATGCCGTTCAGTCCGGAGCGGCCGACGAAGGTTTCGTCGGTGGTCATTTCCACGACTTTGCTCGCTTTGAGCTTGGTCAGTGTGGTTGCCCGGGTGTCGCGGAACGTGAGATTGTCGAAAAACGCGGCCCGGTCGTGTGCCTGGGTCGGGACTTGGCCGGGGGGGGGCTGGGGCGGAGCATTCGGAGTGATCGAGAAGTTGTGATCCAGCCACTTGGATTCATCCGGGTGGAGTTTCGAGAGTTCGACGGTGACCACCTTTCCGGCGTCCGTGCGAATGGTGACGGTGGTGGCGTTTCGTCTGACAAGCTCCCCTTGGATGGTCCGGACTCCATCGGCGCTTTTCCAGGGACGGGACGCGGCGACAAGGGCGGGTGCCGATGCGAGGGCGAGAATCACGATGATGGCGAGATGGGGTGTCATAGGCAGGTGAAAAGGGGACTGATACATAAAATCCGGCCGTTGTATAACGTTGCGAGGTGATTTTTTACTCACCGGGATCTCCAAGTTGGATCACGCCATGTGACGATTGGCAAAATGGCGTGTCTTGCGTCTTGGGTCTCAAGCGTAGCACCCTGGTTGACAGCCTGGAAATCCCAATACCAACCGGCACAGCGGGTGGTCGATTTTCCCGACAGCTCCACTATTGCGACTTTCGGGACCGGGGTCCAGTGTCGCCGGTCATGATTTCAATGCCCCTGTGGTTTTTGCCTCGGCTCCCATTCTTTGCGCGAACGCGAGCGGACGGATAGAACGACGGGAATCCCCGGCGCGGGGTGCGCGGCGCGGTATTTGTTCGCGATGTAGGACTCGTAGCTGTTCGCCATGAGGCGCTTGTCGTTGACGAAGAGCACGATGGTCGGCACCGGGATGACGCTGTATTTCTCCTCCACGGCGGCGGTGGCGTAGTAGAGCTTGAGGCGCTTGCGGAGCTTGTTGTCGATGGGCGGCGGGGTCGCTTCGAAGGCACCTTGCAGGATGCGGTTGAGCTGGCCGGTGCCGGGGATGTTCTGCGCGCCTTTTTTGATCTTGAGCGCTTCCCGCAGGACGTGATCGACGGAGCCGCCGGTTTTCGCCGAGCAGGCGACGAAGGGCGCGTAGTGGAGGAAAAACAGTTCCTTGCGGACGTGGTCGGTGGCTTCTTCTAACCGCGCGGTGCGGTTGGCACCGGGGTGGAAGAGGTCGAACTTGTTGAGCACGATCAGGCAGGGTTTTTTCTCCTCCATGATGAGCTGGGCGATCTTGCGGTCCATCGAACTGATGCCGGCGGCGAGGTCGATGACGAGCACGCAGAGGTCGGAGCGGCGCACGGCTTTCTCGGTGCGCATGGCGGAGAAGACTTCCACCGAGTTGTCGCGCTTGGCCCGCGGGCGGAGGCCGGCGGTGTCGATGAGGGTGAAATTTTCGCCCTCGAAAGTGTAGGGCAGATCGACGGCGTCGCGGGTGGTGCCGGCGATGTCGGAGACGATGGTGCGCTCGTCCTTGAGGATGGCGTTGACGAGCGAGGACTTGCCGGCGTTCGGCCGGCCGACGATGGCGAGCTTGATGCCGACCTTTTCGGCGACTTCCGCTTCCGCTTCGGTTTCGGAAACGAGCGGGGAGATGACGGCGTCGATTTCATCGCAGAGCACGCCGAAGTTGCGGCCGTGCTCGGCGGAGACGAAGACGCTGTTGCCGAGGCCGAGGCGGGTGAAATCCGAGTGGGAGCGCTCGTGTTTGTCGTCGTCCACCTTGTTGATGACGAGCAGGACGGGTGGCTTGGCCTTGCGGAGTTTTTGCGCGAGCGCCTGGTCGGTGGCGGTGAGTCCGGAGTGGGCATCGACCACGAAGAGGATCAAATCCGCCGTTTGCATGGCGATGTCCGCCTCGATGGAGACTTGTTCGTCGAAGCCGTCCTCGATCCCGCCGCCGATGCCGCCGGTGTCGATGAGGGTGCAGGGGACCTGCGTGGCCTTGGAAGGAGCCGCGATGCGGTCGCGGGTGACGCCGGGTTGGTCGTGGACGATGGCGATCTTCCTCCCGGCAAGGCGGTTGAAGAGAGCGGACTTCCCGACATTCGGGCGTCCGACGATGGCAACAGTAGGCATGGCGGAGGGATGTAGGGCGGGAACGAAGCAATGGCAAGGTCGGAGGTTTTTTTCCGAAATGGCGTTTTGGATGTCTCCGGCGCGACCGGTGATC
>JFJP01046880.1_pt1 | contig 15524 bp, 15 predicted proteins | sample 431651 | NCBI WGS metagenome assembly JFJP01 (sample SAMN02602958, study PRJNA72255) | Microbial mat metagenome, whole genome shotgun sequencing project. | biome: fresh water; feature: sink hole; material: water; isolation source: purple microbial (photo- and chemosynthetic) mats found in... | reverse complement strand
TGGTACTACTGCAGTAGCAATTAATCGTGCTAGTGCGGCATTGACATTGGCTGGAGTAAGTGTTGGTGGTAGTTCTGCTTCTTGTACTGGGTATTCTGTGACAGCTGGTACTGCTTCATTATTAAATATTAATACCGATGATTCAAATAATAGTTATCGGATGTTGTGGTGTAATGGTAACAATGTATATAATACTGCTGGAATCTATTGTAATCCATATTATGATATTTTATATGCATCTGATATGCGAGCTAATGTATTCTATGATTCAAATAATACCGCATATTATTTAGATCCTGCTTCTGTTTCTCAATTAGGTCGTTGTCATTTTACAGGTGGTTTCGGATCAGGTGCTAGATTAGCACAAGTTAATTTAGTTTCTCAAGAAACAGCACAGGGACAACGTGCCGGTATTTCTTTCTATCCAACATTTACAAATACTGGTGATATGATAGCTAGAAGAGCCGCTGATATTTGGTCGGGATATATTAATGCTTGGGGTGGAGAATATTTAGTTATTGGTGTTGGTGGGGCATCCGATGCTGCAAATGTAACTACTGAACGTGTAAGAGTGCATACTTCAGGTGTGTCAGTAACAGGTAATTTAACAGCAACTGGAACGGTTACTCAAAATTACTCAGATTCAAGATTAAAAATATTAAAAGGTAAAATTACTAATGCTCTTGATAAAGTAAAATCATTATCCGGTTACTATTATACTGAAAATGAAACTGCTAAATCATTAGGTTGCAGTAATGATCGTTTGCAAGTAGGTGTACTTTCTCAAGAAGTAGAACAAGTGCTTCCTGAAATTGTAACTGATTCTCCGATAGTAAATGACCAAAATTATAAAACTGTCTGGTATGAAAAATTAACACCTTTATTAATTGAAGCGATTAAAGAATTAAAAGAAGAATTCGATCAGTACAAATTAGCACACCCATAATAAAATATTAATTATATATTATTCCTTTAAAACAATTATTTTGGAGTTATAAGAAATGAATCGTCCTCCTTATGGTGATGTATTTAGAAGAAATTCTCAGTTTTATAAAATGTTTGAGGTAACAGCTCAAACTCTTCCTAATAAAACCGTTAGAGTTTCTGCTGGTAGTTATACTAAAAATGGTACTGAAGTAGTTGAATATGTTGGTGCGAATACACCTGATATTTCAGCTCCTACTACTGGTGCTAAATGGGTATTGATTACTCTGAATCAAAATAATGGTTTAACTGTAGTAGACGGAACTCCTTCTACTAATTCTCCCCCTGTTCCAATTCTTACTGAAACTAGTTTACCTTTAGCTTTGATTTATTATAAGAGTAATGATACTGTCGTTACCCAAGATATGATTTATGATGTACGTCCTTTTTTTGGAATTTATTTCGAAACTGTTCCAAAATTATCGGTGGCCGATTTTAATACAACTTTGAACAATACTGTATTAACGTTGAATAATGTTTTAGATACTAAAGCTGATATGGACGGTACTAATTCTTCTGAATTTACAATCAATCGTGAAGAAACTGGTGCTTTATCTTCTGATGCATTTATTTCTATTAACCGTGGTCAAGAAACCAAAGTTTCAATTCGTTGGAATGAAGAATTAAATAAATGGCAATACACCAACGACGGCATTATTTATGTTGATTTTGGTAGTAGCTGGGAAACAGCATTGGCATCTGCGTCTACTATCGGTAATGTCAAATTAAGTGTTGCTCCAGCAAATGTTTTAGAACCAATTGTTGTCGGAAATAATGATTTAAGATTATTTGTAAATGAAGCTGAAAAGACTTCGGTATTGACTGCTGTTAATACAACCGTTCCTAGTATTATTTCTTCTATTTCATTATTACAAGCAGAAGATAGTTCTATTAGATCTGCACTTTCTACTTTAAATACTACTGTTTCAGATCATATTACAAATACAGCAGCATTTACTGTCACTCAAGTTTCGTTTGATACTTTAAATACAATCGTATCTACCCTGAGCTCTGATTTTCTAACTCATGTATCTAATACTAGTTCTTTTACAGTAACTCAAGCTTCGTTTGATGCACTGGATACTTCTGTTAATAATTTGATTGCAAATGTTGCTACTATTTCTGCAGATTATGTTACGACAACAGATTCTAGACTATTTGCTTCTGCGACTGAAAAACAATCAGTTTTAGATTATATTGCAAATTCGTCTTCTACGTTGATTAATTATTCAGATTTGTCGCCGGCACTGGCTTCCAAATTAGCAACTGTGGATGAATCTGAAACAATTACATCTATTTGGACGTTTTCACCGACGGTTTCACACGCCCCGTTTATTATTGGACTAAATTCTATTGGAAAATTAGTGACTGGTTTAAATGCTGAGTTTGTGGGCGGAAAAACCCCATCTGATTTTGTTTCATCTATAGATGCTACTGATCATATTATATTTACAGATCTAGAAGTTCCTACTAATAAATACAAGTTAGGGGTTCGTTCTGGAATGTTAGTTATTGATCTTATAATTTAAGAAAAAAAAATATTATATATAGATTACTATCGGTATGATTTTGAATCCTTCAATTTCATACCGAAACCTTTATTAATTATTCTACTTGGGATTCTAAACAGATGACAACTAATTTTAAACTTATTGAATTACTGAATTCTCGAGATGTATTGTCTAAAATCTCTCAAGAAAAGATTAATGCAGTTGTAGCATTCAGACTGTCTAAGATTGTCAAAGCTGTAAATGAAGAACTCGCAAAGTTTGATGAAGTTCGTGCCGAATTGTTTAAGAAGTACGGTGTAAATAATCCAGAAACAAACGAATCTCATATTTTAGATGAAAATAAAGAAGTATTTACTACAGAATTGAATCAACTGTTGTTTGAAGATATCGAACTGTCAACTCCAACTATTAGTTTAGATTCTATGAGTAATGTTGAATTGACAACTGTTGAAATGTTGGCAATTGAAAAATTTATTACAGAATAAATATTATTTGGGGGGGTTGATGATTACATCGATCCCCAACATTTTTAATGAAATTATAGAGTGTAAAAATAATGGCAACTAAAAGTAATTTTAAAGTCAAACAAGGTTTAGATGTTCAAGAACAAATAACTAGTTATTATACTTCTGGTGCGCCGTTCATACTATCTTCATCTACTGTAGTTATAAATTTAAATGCTGATTTACTAGATGGTAATCATGGAAGTTATTATGCTCCAATATCAAATCCTACTTTTACTGGTGCAGTAAATGTAAATGTTGCAGCAACTCCATCTTCTACAGTTATAAATGAAATATCTGATTTTACAGCTATTGGTTTACAAATAATCGGAGATTATGCAAATAATGGAGATAAAAAACCAATAGTTTGGGGAAGTGGAAGTGGTAATGCCAATATTGGTTGTGCACTACTTGGTGGACGTGGCGCATCTGGTTGGAATACTGAAATTGATATTTATTGTAACGGAGTTACAGCTGGTTCGGAAGGTACAGACGCAATTCAGAAAGTAGCAACATTTTCTAATTCAGGATTAGAAGTAGCTCAAACAGTCACTGCAACTGCATTTACTGAAACTTCTAGTATTGCATTTAAAGAAAATATCAATCCAATTGAAAATGCTTTAGATTCAATTTTGAAATTAACTGGCGTTACTTATGATCGTATCGATGGAAGTATTTTAAATGAATCTGGATTTATTGCAGAAGAAGTTGAAAAAGTATTACCAAGTGTTGTGACTAAAATAAATAATCAACCATATGGAATAATGTATACTAAAATCAAAGAGTAAGTAATATTATGTCCTCTTTTAAAAATACAGTTATAGATAGTACAGATGCAATAAAATTACCTGTAGGAACTACTGCACAAAGACCAGCAAGTCCATCTGCAGGACAAATAAGATATAATTCAAGTACAAATTGTGTTGAACATTACGACGGTCTATATTGGAGATATAATCCGGATATTATTCGAGATTCATTAAAATTACATTTAGATGCAGCAGAACCAAGTAGTTACTCTGGTACTGGTAATATTTGGTATGATATAAGTGGAAGTAATAATCATGGAACATTAAATAATTCACCGACGTATTTAACTAGTAATGGTGGATGTTTTAGTTTTGATGGAGTAAATGATTATGTAAATAATAATTCTACTTTTGGATTACCACTAGGATTATCAGATAGAACAGTTTGCATGTGGGTTAATTTTACAACTTATTATAATGTGTTTGTTCAAATGGGAAACACCGTGGCTGGTCAGAGTTATATAGTAAATTTATATAATCATAATTCAGCCGGAATTTTTTATGTATTTACTGACGGTAGAAATAGTCCTAATAATTTTGCAATTACTCCATCAGAATCACCACCGTTAAATACTTGGAATTATATTATTTTTCAAAATATAGGTCAGAAATTTATTCTTTCTATAAATGGAAGAATATATAGAATTGGAACATGGAGTGTCGCTATAAATACTACTAGTCAAAGATATAATATTGGATATCGAGATGATTCTCCTGTTAATTATTTTCAGGGAAAAATAGCATCAGTTTCTATATACGAACGTGCATTGTCCAAATTTGAAATTAATCAAAACTTTAATGCTCTTAGAGGGAGGTTTAACGTGTAATGGCTACTCTCAAGAGTTTAGATATTAGTTCTACTGGGCATATACAATTACCGAATGGGAGTAATAGTCAGAGAATTGCTTCTGAAACCGGGATGATGCGATTTAATAATTCCTCAAATATTATAGAAACTCGAAATAATAATAGTTGGATTAATTCAAATACTGGAATAATTACAAATGGACTAGTATTAGAATTAGATGCGAAATCGTCGTTAATAGACGATGCATTTGGTTTACGTTGGGAAGATACTAGTGGATACGGAAATAATGGCGATATGTATAATGGTCCGGTTAAGACCATGAACAATGTATCGTTTGATGGAGTAGATGATTATATTGACTTTCGTGTTTCAAATTTAACAACTACCGCTACTATTGAAATGTGGGTGAATATTAGTTCCGCTAGCTCGTATGGTTTTTTAATGGGTTGGAGAGCATATGGAGTTTATTGGTGGCCTCCTGCTGGTTTTGGATTTAACACTGGCGCATCCGATGTATATGGTATTAGTACAACCGCATTTACTCAATTGAATATACTAGATAATTGGCATCATTTTATATTTGAAACAAGAAGTGATGTTCATTATAGTAATAATAAGATTTATATTGATGGGAAGATACAGATTTTATCACAATTAAATTCTGCCGAATTTCCGTCAAATAGAGATTTCGACTCCGGAAGAGGAAGAATTGCAAGTTGGAGAGCAACCGAAGGTTATTATCTTAATATAAAATGTTCAGCTTTTAGAGTTTATAATCGATCGTTAACTCAAGCAGAGATTAATAATAATTATAATGTATTTCTCGGGAGGTACCATGGCTAATTTAAAAGATACTGTGATTAATGATACAGGATATATTAAATTACCATCTGGTACTATATTACAAAGACCGAGTTCTCCTGTTGCTGGAATGTTGAGATTTAACACTGATATTAATTCCAATGAGTATTATAACGGTACAGTTTGGGTTAATACTAGAAGTCCGTACGGTAACGTTATAGATTCTTTGAAATTATATGCGGACTTTGGTAATGGATATTCTTACCCTGGTGAGTCTCAGTATGTTCCTGCAACTACTGTTTATAATTTAAGTGGTTCTAGTAATGGGACACTGTTTAATTCTCCTATTTGTAATTACAATGGATATATGACGTTTGATGGAATAAATGATTACGCTATATTTTCTGATTCAAATAATGCGTTTACATGGAAACCACCTTCGTCATCTTTAACGTATGGTAATACCAGTATCACTATAGAGATGTGGGTTAGATTGACAAGTAATTCGTATGGTTTTATGGTTAGTAAACCTTGGAACGGAAGTGGTCAATATAATTATATGATTAAACGTGATTACGTGTATACGACTCATATTGGTACTGGCCAATCCACATATTCACCATTTGACCCAATTCCGTTTAACATCTGGACACATTTTGTAGTTATTGCAAATCCTTCTAGATTTATAGTTTATACAAATGGAATTATTCAAGCAGCACCTCATAGTCACAATATAACTAATTATGTTATTTCAGCTGACTACGGGTATGGAATAACTCTGATGACACTGTACCCGTATGGATCAACACCCGAACCATTTGGAGCTGGACACGCACAATCCGGTGACGTGAGTTTATTTAGATTTTATAGTCGAGAACTGACTCAATCAGAAATCGTACAAAATTACAACGAATTTCGAGATAGACACAGAGTATAATGGGAGAATTTGAATGTATAGTGACAGAAATTTTTTAATATTTCCATACTCACAACTGAATTTGATTAATTTTGAAGAAGTATTAGAAACAAGTTCTGAAACAGTAAGAACGAATGTAAACAAAACTAAAGTATTTGTAAAATGGGAAGGAAATGACATTCCTCCTAGTTTGAGTTTATTATCAAATACAGAAGGTCCATATAATTATACTGAAATGTTAGCTATATTGCAAACTTCAGATTGGGTTGCTGATTTTAATATTTGATTTCAATTTTTGGAGAAATAAAATGGCAATTAATTATACCTGGAAAGTTACGAGTATTAAAACTCGTGCTGTTGATTCGTTATCAGATGTTGTTATTCAAACGCACTGGGAAAAATCAGGTGTTGATGAAAATGGTAATGAAGGAAAATTTTCTGGTGCAACTCCATTTAAAGAAGTAGATCCTATTTCTTTTATCCCGTATGCTGAACTAACCGAAGCTAAAGTATTGGAGTGGATCCAAGCTGTAGTTATCGGAACATATGAAGAACATGTCAATGAACAAATTCAGAAGCAGATTGATGCTAAAACTATTGTAGTTAAGACTGATTTACCGTGGGCGGTTCCTGAAACTTCGGCTACTACTCCGGATCCGGTTCAGGCTCCTTAATATAAGATAAATTAAATTATTAATTCCGCCGCCGATCTGGATTATTTATAATGCAAATATTAAAAGGCGTTAATTTATCCCAAGATAAAACTATTAAAGATCACAACTCTTTAATATTAAAAGCATTAACTGAATTAACAGATTATGTAGAGCAATCAGAAGATTTCAATAATTTTGATTTTAAAAATAATTTAGTTATTTTACAAAGATGCTACGAAATGTTAGAACGCAAACTATTAATATAGAGTATTGTTAATTATGCTATCCTTGCTAAAAAGTTTTTTAAATTATAACGATCCGTCATTAGTAAATATAACTTCTGTATTTGAAGATATACAGAACCCATATTTAGGTCAGTTGATTATAGTAAATAATATTTTATATATTTATACTAATTTAAAGAATTATAAAACTTGGTATCCATTAACAAATCAATCAAAATATGTATATGTTCAAGAACAAAATATAATTTCAAGTAAATGGGAGATTGTTCATAATTTAAATTCAAAAATATTTATTTATACAGTTTATGATAATGAGTTTAAAATTATTAATAATACAAATATTTCAAATATTACTAATATGTCATTTGATTTAGAATTAGAAGTTCCAAATGAAGGAAAAATCATAGTATTTGTACAACAAGATACAAATGTTACCGAAACAGAAATATTGTCTTTATTTAATTATATTTTGGGAATGGATGGACATAATTCAAGATTGGATTCTGATTTGTTGGATGGTAATCATGGATATTATTATTTGAATTGGCTTAATTTTAGTAATAAACCCTCGACAATTGCCGGGTATAATATTCAAGATGCTTATACAAAAGTTCAAACAGAAGACATCATTAACACATCGATTTCTAAATTAGTTAGTTCATCTCCATCATTTTTAGATACACTATCAGAAATTGCAACAGCATTAAATAACGATCCTAATTTTTATGTTAACATTACAAATTTAATAAATACTAAATTAAATATTATTGATTATAATGCAACTGATATTCGATTAAAATTATTAACAGTAGACGGACCAGATTCTGGAATAAATTCAGATTTATTAGATAATTTTCAAGGAGAATATTATTTAAACTGGCATAATTTTACAAATACGCCAAATACATTATTTGGTTATCATATTAATGATGCACAGCCTTTAAATAATAATCTTACTCAAATTTCGAGTTTAGACAATTATGGTGTCTTAAAAAAAGATCAATCTGGTTCTTGGGTATTAGATAATATTACTTATTACCAAGAGATTGTATTATCTGGAGATGTAGTTGGTACCGGAACTACGGATATAAATGTTCAATTAACAGTAGTTCCACATCTAATTCCAGGTACGTATAATAATTCTATTACTAATATAACTCCTTTCGAAATCGATAATAAAGGAAGAGTTGTTAGAATATTCGATCCAGTGACTATCGCTCCAAATTGGACTTCTATAACCAATAAACCAACGACTTTGATTGGTTATAATATTACGGATGGGCAAAAATTAAATCAACATTTAACAAATATTTCCAATATTCCGACCAATATTGGTGGATTATTAAGAAAAACTGTAGATAATAATTGGATTATAGACACAGACGCATATATTACTAATAATCAAGAAATAGTATTTACTGGTGATGTTGAAGGTAGTGGTAGTAATTTTGTAAATCTATCATTAATAAATATTACAAATCTGACCCCTGGTATTTATAACAATTCTTCGGTAGAACACACACCGTTTACTATTGATACGAATGGACGAATTATAAAAATAGATTCTCCAGTAAGAATTACTCCAGAGTGGGGTAATATTACTCTTCGGCCAGATACAATTGCCGGATATAATATTACCGATGCACAGCCTTTAAATAATAATCTTACTCAAATCTCAAATATTAATAATTCTGTTGGATTTTTAAAATTTGATAATAATGTTTTATCAATTGATTATCAGAATATTAATTTTACTGGCGATGTTACTGGTACCGGAACTACTGATATTATATTAAATTTAGTAAATACTGGTGTTATTCCTGGGACTTATAATAATAGCGATATTTCAATTAAATCGTTTAGTGTTGATGCAAAAGGGAGAATAATCAATATTGGTCCTGACATTGTAATTGCTCCTGATTGGACTTCGATTAAAAATATTCCCAATACTATTTCTGGCTATAATATTACAGATGCTTTCTCAAAAAATGGGGGAGATATTAGTGGAGATGTGAATATAACTGGGAATTTAATAGTAACAGGAGAAACTACAACTGTTAATACAAATACTGTCGTTGTAGAAGATCCTGTTATTACTGTTGGTAGCGGTAGTGGTGTTGATTCTATGGATCGTGGAGTTGAATTTAAATATAATAATTTAACTGGTTTTTTTGGATATAGTGCCAATAGTGGGAATTTTATTTTTCTAAAACATGCAGTTAATAATAGTGAAAAATTCACGGGAGCAGCTGGAAGTTTTGAAGGCGATTTAATCGGAAATGCAAGTTCTGCATCTAAATTAAATTCAAAAATTAATATTGATGTCACTGGTGATGTTGCTTTTAGTATTATCGATTTTGATGGTTTTGATAATATTGCTGTACCATCGGTACTTTCTGATTCTGGCGTTTTGTCGTACTGGTACTAATATTTTAATTACTCCAGATTGGACGTCAATCACTAATACACCTACAACAATTGCTGGTTATAATATTACCGATGCTCAGTTACTCAATGATAAACTCACTCAAATTTCAAATATTGGTTCTAATATCGGATTCTTGAAATTTGATAACAATGTTTTATCAATTGACTATCAGGGTATTAATTTTACTGGCGATGTTACTGGTACTGGAACTACAGATATAGTATTGACTTTAATAGATTCCGGTGTTACTGCTTCTACTTATAATTCTTCTAATGTACTGGTACTAATATTTTAATTACTCCAGATTGGACGTCAATCACTAATACACCTACAACAATTGCTGGTTATAATATTACCGATGCTCAACCGTTAAATACCAATTTAACTCAAATTGTATTATTGTCTGGTTATGCAAATGCCCCTGGATTTTTGAAAAAATCAGCAATTAATACTTGGGAACTTGTTGATTACGAAAATGAGTTAATCACTTTCTACGGCGATATTTCTGGAAATGGAAAGACAAATATTAACGTAACTTTATCAAATTCTGGTGTTGTTTCTGGTATTTATAATACGAGTGCTACTGCTGTTACTCCATTTACTGTTGATAGTAAAGGTCGAGTTACTGCAGTTGGTAATAATGTAACTATTACTCCTAGTTGGAGTAGTATATTAAACAAACCAGATACACTCGGTGGATTTGGTATTATTGATGCCGCATCAAAAGTACATATCCATGAAATAGCAGATATTAGTAATTTACAGAACCTTGTTGTTTATGATGCTAATAAGTGTTTCACGTTTGAAGGAACCACTGATTCACATCAGGGTATTTATTTTAAAACGGAAAGTAATTTAAATAAATGGTATATTCATCGTACTACAGCTACTAATGATTTACAGTTTGTTTCTTATGATGAAGATGGCGTTGGATTTAAAGTACCATTGCGTTTATGCAGAACTGGTAGCGTATTTCTTAATGAAACTGTAGTTGTTGCTAGTACTGTTGATGATGGTTCTGGTAGTAAATTGCAATTAAATGGAAGTTTAAATGTAAGAAATGACGTAATCAGAATTGACAACGTTCAAGTTCTAAAATCTAGAATTAGTGGTTGGGACTTATCTACTATTGATCCTGATGTTATGACTCATACTGAATTGGCGACATTGTTTAAACAATTAATTACTGATTTAACTTTTCATGGATTAATTGGCCTTTAAAAATACCAGTAAGTTTGATTTAACATCGAACTTACTGGTATAACTTGGATATCAAAATGGTAAATATTAAATTAAAACAGGTTGCTCTTTGGTTAAGACGTTGTAAAACTAATATTGAAAATTTTAATAATATTTATCGATCATTATCAAAAGATGAAAAATTAAAATATATACGTTATCAATATCATTTAATTAAATTAATAGATAGCGTATTAGATGGAAAAACAAATTTATCAGGATTTAATTTTCAACAAGATCAAGATAAATTAACAGTTAAAGAAAAAATAAAAAGTGAAACTAAACAGATGTAAATTTAGATTATAGAGTGTATAAACTATGGCTAACTAGTTATTACACTTCGGGTGCGCCATTTGTACTATCTTCATCTACCGTAGTTGTAAATTTAAATGCGGATTTACTTGATGGAAATCACGCATCTGCTTTTGCATTAAGTTCTCATACTCATAGTTATGCTCCATTAACTGGTACTGGTACTTCTGGAAGTTGGCCAATTAGTATTACTGGTAGTTCTACTTCATGCACTGGTAATGCTGCTACGGCTACTACTGTTACAACAAACATAGAGAATGTAACTGTAAAATCTCTTACTTCATATGGTGTGGGTGCAAACAGTGGTATTGCTGGTGCACATTATACATGGGGATATCAGGAAACAGGACCGTGGACTTCCCCATATCCAGATTTAGTGATTGGTTACCATGTTGGAATGAAGTTTGGAGCAAATGTTGGTTATGGTGGAATGAGATTTTACAATGATCATCCATTTATATCTTCTACTGAGTTATTTAGTATAGGGAATGGAGATTCTAATGTAAGAGTAGCAAATAGTATATATTCTCAGGTATATTATGATTCAAATAATACCGGTTATTACTGTGATCCTGCATCTACTTCTAATTTTAATTTATTAAATATCGCAGGTTATGCGGCAGTATACAATACTGGTACTTGGGGAATTAGTATCAGTGGTAACGCAGAAACACTTGATGGTTATCATGGATCAAATTATATTGGATACAATGGCGGAAGTTATTACCAAGTAAATACATGGCTACAGTGTAATGGTTCATACGGACTGTATTGGCCAAGCACAAACGGTGCTCATCTTGAAGCGAATACTTTATCTTCTTATGGATCTATTGCAATTAGAGGGTCTAGAAATGGATGGAGAGGAATACATTTTTATGATGGAGGCTATACTCCTCATTTAATGATTGATGGCGCTGGAAATGGTGGTCTTTATTATGAATCAGGAGGAAGATGGGCTAATTATTACAGTTATGCAAATGATTGTACTGGATTTGGTACATCTTCTACAAGCTCTGCTTATAATATATATGCTTCGAAAGGAATATATTCTGGCGGTAGAGTAGACGGAACTATATTCTATGACTCAAACAATACTGGATATTACTGTGATCCTGCTTCCACTTCTAATTTATTTGATGTGTATTTCAATGCTATGTGGGGTAATAAAGTTTATATACATCAAGATCCAAGTATACCCGAACCTTCATCATATCAAACAGGTGGAAATTATTACGGAGAAGCTCTTCGTGTTGCAGCTCAATTTGATGGAGCAAATAATTCTTCCGCGTTACTTACTAGAGGTATCGACGGGGGTCAAAACCTCGATGTGCAAATTAGTACAAAATATAATAGTGGTTATTATTACTTGGTTGGTGCTAAAAATGGAGCTACAAAGTTTTATGTTAATCTAGATGGTGCATGTTATGCCGCTAGTTATAATAATTTATCCGATATGAGAGCTAAAACAAACATTGATTATTCTAATTCCGCATTAGATTTGATAGAAAACATCATTGTTAGAAAATTCGACTGGATAGAATCAAATAAACATCAAAGCTACGGTGTCATTGCACAAGAATTACAGACAATATTCCCTGAGTGTGTTTTTGCGGGAATGGGTCCTGATGAAATGATGTCTGTTAATTATACGAATATGATTCCTATGTTAATTAAAGCTTGTCAAGAGCAACAGATTCAAATTGAAGATCTTGAATTAGAAATTTCTAATTTAAAGAATCAAATACCGAGTGTATAAACTATGGCTTAACTAGTTATTACACTTCGGGTGCGCCATTTGTACTATCTTCATCTACCGTAGTTGTAAATTTAAATGCGGATTTACTTGATGGAAATCATGCATCTGCTTTTGCATTGAGTTCTCACAATCATTCTGGAGTATATGCTCCAGTTGGAGGCACAGGTACTTCTGGTACTTGGCCAATTAGTATTACCGGTAATGCTGCGACAGCAAGTGCAGTTGCATGGAGTGGTATTACTAGTAAACCTACTACGTTAGCTGGTTATGGTATTACTGATGCTGCTGCTGATTCACAGACAATGTATATTGGTACTACTGCAGTGGCAATTAATCGTGCTAGTGCTGCATTGACATTAGCTGGAGTAAGTGTTGGTGGTAGTTCTGCTTCTTGTACTGGGAATTCTGCTACTGCTACAAATTCAACGCAATTATCAGGACAAACATTATCAGCAGTTGCTGGAAATAATACAGTAGTTCAAAGAACTTCTGCTGGATATATTGTTGCAAATTATTTTAATACAACAGCAAATGTAGTTTCTGCTAGTATCAGTCATATCGCCGTTCAAACAAGTTCAGATTCTTATATTAGATGGGCGACTCCAACTACAATTTTATCTACTATCGGCGCTGCTGCTAGTTCTCATACTCATAGTTATGCACCATTAACTGGTACTGGTACATCTGGCACTTGGCCAATAAGTGTGACGGGTTCTTCGGCTTCTTGTACTGGTAATTCTGCGTCGGTCACTATTAATTATTGGAATGATTCAAATAGCATTTACTATATGTTATGGGGTAGTGGTAATGGAGTTTATGCTACTGGTGGAATTTGCTGTAATCCGGCAACAAATACACTTCTTATTAATCGTGATGTTTCCGATGGGACAGGTGCAATCTTACAAGTCGGTGGTGACGCCACTATGGCAAATCTTCGCCTATCTAATGACCTTAGAGTTGGGACTACTGGTACAGTCGACGGTTTAGGTGGGACTGCTGGAGCCGTGGGTGCGGGTATGAGTTCCGCAGGTTATTTCTCTGTGGCTAGAAACAATGTATCTGGGTATTTTAATAGATTAACTTCAGATGGACAGTGTGTTAATTTTAGACGTCAGGGGGTTACTGTAGGTTCTATTAGCGTATCTGCAACTGCTACCGCATATACTACATCTTCTGATATTAGATTAAAACAGAATATACAAGATGCGACTTCTGCAATTGAGTCGATAAGTAATATAAAAATTAGAAGTTTTGATTGGAAGGCAAATAATGAACATCAAGAATATGGTGTTATCGCACAAGAAGTTTATGAAGTAGTGCCTGAATCAGTAGATATTGGTGAGATGTGGTCTGTAGATAATAGTAAATTTGTTCCAAGATTGATCAAAGCGGTCCAAGAACAACAGATACGAATAAATGAATTAGAAACAAAACTTTTAAATTATATTAACTAATAGGTTATATAAAAATGGCAAATTTAACATTATTGAGTGATTTACATGTAAGTAAAAATAGTAAATTTTTATTTATTGAAAATATAGTTTTCCCAGAAAATCCGACAATTGGACAACTTGCTTTTGTCGAAGGTGTTTTATATATTTATTCTTCTATCAAGTCTGTGGATACTTGGTATCCATTAACTAATCAGAAGAAATCGTATATTCACGTTCAGGGTGTTAGTTCGTCGTTGTGGACAATCAATCACAATCTAGAATCTGAAACGTTTATATTTATGATTTATGATAATTCTGGGAATTTAATTTTTTCAAATCCCAGTGAAATAACAATTAATTCGTTTAAATTATATTTCACTTCTGCATTTACTGGTAAAGTTATTGTATTTGCAGATTATGATCAAGATTATAATCCAAATGAGACACAGGGAATATTTGATGCATTATTAAATATCGACGGTGCTGGAACTGGTTTGGATTCGGATTTACTTGACGCACAGCACGGTAGTTATTATTTGGATTGGTATAATTTTAGTAATAAACCAACTACTTTGACAGGTTATGGTATTACTGATGCTGTTGCCGATTCGCAGACGATGTATATTGGTACTACTTCAGTAGCAATTAATCGTGCTTCAGCAGCATTAGTATTAACTGGAATTACTTCTATCGACGGAAATGCAGCTACTGCGAGTGCGATTGCATGGAGTGGTATTACAAGTAAACCAACTACAATTTTGGGATATGGGATTTCGGACGCATATAATAAGACCGAAGCCGATAATAAATATGCATTAAAGAATGGATCTAATTTAGTTGATTTTTCAATTAAAAATTTAACTTCTTTTGGAAATATAATTCCTGATACTGACAATGTTTATGATATTGGTTCTGACACATTAAGATTTAGAACTATTTATGCAACTGACTTGAAACTTAGTGTTAACTCATTGTATCTGGGCGACACTAAGATTTTAGGCACAGAAGCCACAACAGTACTTATTAAAACAGATATTGGTCAGAATCTTAGTTTACAGACTAATACTGGTATATTGGAAGCTAAAACGGTTGGTGCTAATTCTAATATTAATTTTACTGCAAGTGG
>JFJP01002063.1_pt1 | contig 15524 bp, 12 predicted proteins | sample 431651 | NCBI WGS metagenome assembly JFJP01 (sample SAMN02602958, study PRJNA72255) | Microbial mat metagenome, whole genome shotgun sequencing project. | biome: fresh water; feature: sink hole; material: water; isolation source: purple microbial (photo- and chemosynthetic) mats found in... | reverse complement strand
GCCGATATCGGCGTAACGATGTCCGATCTCGCGATACGCTGGGCCGTCGACAACCCGGCAGTCAGTTGTGCGCTGGTCGGCGCGCGGAACCGCACGCAATTGCAGGCCAACGTCGGCGCGCTGGGCGTCTCCATCGATGCGCCGCTCATCGAGCGACTGAACGCTTTGACCGATCCGCTGAAGCAGCATATGGGCAATCATCTAGACCTTTACGAAAGCGCCGAGAATGATCGAACCTTGTGAAGCACAGTGCTATGTCAAGGACCCGCAGGTAATCGATGATTAGACTATATGACGTCGCCAAGCGTGCCGGCGTGTCCGTCAGCACCGTATCCAACGTCATCAACGGACGCACCGAGCGCATGCTGGCCGAAAACCTGCGGCATGTTAAGGAAGCGATTGCCGAACTCGGCTATCAACCGAATCGCGCCGCACGCTTCCTGAAGACGGGCCATACACCGCTCATTGGCTTGCTCGCCCCGTCGATCTCGAATCCGATCTACGGGGCACTGGCGCGCGAAGTCGAGGTAGTCGCACAGGAGAAATACGGCTATCGCGTTCTGGTCGGCAACACTTACCGCGATCCCGAAAAGGAAATGAGCTTCCTCGCCGACATGCTTTCGCACGGCATACGCGGCGTCATCATCGTTTCGCCCTTGCTCGAACAAGGGCACTTCGAAGAATCGATCCGGCGCGGTCTGGTCGCCGTCAGCTACGACCGGCGATCAATCGCCGGCACCAACCTCGCAGTCGATTATGTTTCCATGGACAACAGCAAGGCCGCGCGCATCGCCGTCAGCCATCTGATCAGGCACGGCCATCGGCATCTCGCCTACATCACCGCATCGGGATCGACCGTGAGCCGCATGGACAAGATCGCCGGCTTTCTGGCGGCAACGAAGAGAGCCGGTCTATCGGCGACCTCGGAAGTCCTCGAGGGCAGAGTATCGTCGGGCTATGGTGACGCCGAGATGGCCCAGCTCGGGCGCAACTTTGCCGAGCAGATTGCCGCGCGTAAGCAGCGACCAACCGGCATCGTCGCTGTGAACGATCTGATGGCGATCGGTTTCATCCTCGGGCTGCAAAGCTTTGGCCTGCGGGTACCGCAGGACATTTCGGTTGTCGGTATCGACGACATGTTTCTTTCGGCCTACATCGAACCCGGCATCACGACCGTGCATCTGCCGCTCAAGGAAATGGCGCACACCATGGTCAGCAGGATTCTGTACCGTCTCGGCAACCCGCAGGCGGGTACAGAAGAGTTCACTTTTGCGCCGCGGCTAGTCGAGCGAGGCTCCGTCGCTGATTGCAAGGGGCGCAGGAAATGATCGAGTTCATTCGTGCTGGTGTTCCGCAGGCCCCTGCTGTGGAGCGAAACGCTCGAGAACATGGCTTGCCATGCCCCTGGCCAATTCCTCTTCACCCAGGAAGACCGTGCCGATGGCCTCTTTGCGCAGCAATAGCGACTCGTCCTCGTTATGCGTGCGCAGCACAATTTCGATATCCGGGTTGAGTGTGCGTGCAGTGTTAGCCATTTGCCGGACGTAGAGCGTATCCGGGGTCGAAATGACCAGCATGGCAGCGTCTGCAATGTGCGCCTGGATCAGTACCGCCGGATCAGCGGCATTCCCTGAGACAGCGGCCATTCCTTTCTTGCGCAGGTCTTCGACCAGTTCGCGATTCTGCTCGGCAACGACATAGGGAATGCCGCGCTCTTCCAGCGCCTTGGCGATGCGGTGTCCAACCCGGCCAAAACCGACCAGTACGACCTGCCCTTCGAGGTATTTTTGTTCGGTGCTCATCGGCAACTCGGCATAGGGATCTTGCCTGTGTTCCAGACGACGTGCCAGTTCCGAGCGTTTGAGCACCAAGCGCCGGAAGGGCTCGATGGCGGCAAAGAGAAACGAGTTCAGCGCAATCGAGATCAGCACACCGGCAAGCACCAGATTCATGCCCTCGGCGGGAAGCAGTCCAAGCGACAGGCCCAGACCGGCCAGAATGATCGAGAACTCGCCAATCTGGCCCAGGCTCGCAGCAATCGTCAGCGCCGTATTGAGCGGGTAGCGAAGCGCAATGATCAGCACGAGTGCGGCAAGAGAATTTCCGAAGATGACAATGGCGACAACACAGAGCACCAGAGCGGGCTGCTCGACCAGAATCGCGGGATCAAACAGCATGCCCACCGAAACGAAAAACAATACCGAGAAGGCATCACGTAGCGGCAGGGACTCCTGTGCCGCGCGATGGCTGAATTCGGATTCGCGCATTACCGTGCCGGCGAAGAAAGCACCGAGCGCAAACGACACGTTGAACAGGGCCGACGCGCCGTAGGCGATGCCGATCGCCGTCGCCACCACGGACAGGGTGAATAACTCGCGCGAACCCGTGCGCGCGACCTGCCACAACAGCCAGGGCAGAGCCCTTCGCCCGACAACCAGCATCAGGGTGATGAAGGCTACAACCTGCAACAGTGTCAGCCCGATAGTCATCCACAGTGGTTTCACGTCGGCCAGGTGAACTGTCGCTCCGCCGAGCACCCCGGCGAGCGCGGGCAAAAGAACAAGGGCAAGCACTGTGGCCAGATCCTGAACCACCAGCCAGCCAACGGCGATGCGGCCATTCATCGTATCGAGTTGGCTGCGCGATTCAAGCGACTTGAGCAGCACCACGGTACTCGCGCAGGACAGCGACAGGCCAAAAACAAGCGCAGTTCCCGAACCCCAGTTCAACCACAGGGCCATGCCCATGCCCAGCGCCGTTGCCACCCCCATCTGCACCAGCGCACCGGGAATGACGATGCGCTTGACCGCGAGCAGGTCATCGGGGGAGAAGTGCAGTCCGACGCCGAACATCAGCAACATGATGCCGATCTCGGACAACTGCGAGGCAATATGCACGTCGGCGACGTAACCCGGTGTCGCCGGACCGATGAGGATGCCGGCAACCAGATAGCCGACCAGCGCGGGTACCCTGATGCGTTCGGCAAGGAAGCCAAGAATCAACGCCGCCCCGAAGGCGGAGGCAATGGTGGTGATCAGAGAAATGTTGTGATCCATTCAATCCCCTTCGTTCTGCACGGAACCATGCGTACCGCAACAGCGGTTGCAGCGCACAAGCGCAGAAACCGGATACTCAATAACTCGTGCGCTAGCCCTTCAGTTCTCCTATGAGATGCGCTCAATTATTCACTACTGTCGTTCCCGCGCAGGCGGGAACCCAGTTACATTAACATTCTGGATCCCCGCCTACGCGGGGATGACGCCCCGAAGGCGACGGGGCCTTGGGCTCAAGTTCCCCTGGAGGACAAATACTTCAGTGTTTCCCTAGCCCTGCAAAGCCTTATCCACCACTTCAAACACGTCCCGCGACAGACCGGGCTGCTGCCTGAGCGATTCCAGCGCCGCCCGTGCATGGCTCTGGCGTATGGTAGCGAAGCGTTTCCAGCGGTCGAAACTGCGCGCCAGGCGCGAGGCGACTTGCGGATTGATCGGGTCGAGCGCGGCAATCTGCGCGGCCAGAAAACGGTATCCGGCACCGTCCGCCGCATGAAAATGGCGATGATTGGCGCCAAAGGCCCGCAGCAGGGCGTAGACCTTGTTGGGATTGCGCAGGTCGAAGGCCGGATGGTGCGTCAGGCTGTCCACCCGCGCCAGCGTGCCGGGAATGCGGCTGCCGGCCTGAACCGCCAGCCACTTGTCGACCACCAGCGCTTCGTGCTGCCAGCGTTCGTAGAAGTTAGCCAGTGCTTGTTCGCCCTGCACACCCGAGCCATTGGCCAGCACCGACAATGCGGCGAACTGGTCGGTCATGTTGTCGGCGCCAGCGAACTGCTGCATGGCCACGACGCGCTGTTCGACCGAATCGAGCTCATTCAGATAGCCCAGACACAGATTGCGCAGACGACGACGGGCAGCCTGTTGCGTCTCCGGCTGATACGTGACTGTTGGTGCCAACGCGGCATAGATTCGGGCAAATTCACTCTCCAGACCCGTTGCCAGATAGCGGGCCAGGCCGCATCTGGCCTGGTGCAACACCTCTGGATCGACCACGTCCATCTGCTCGGCCAGCGTGGCTTCACCGGGCAAGGTCAGCGCTTCGGCGATGAAGGCTGGATCGCTGGCACTGAGCAGTACCTTGCGCGCCGCATCGAGCACGCTGCTCGGCCAGGCCAGCGGTTCACCACGGCCAAGGCTGGCAGCGGCCTTGAGAATCAACTGACCGAAGAGTCGCTGCCCGGCTTCCCAGCGGTTGAACGGGTCGCTGTCATGCGCCAGCAGATGGGCGAGTTCGGCTTCCGTATAGGCGTACTCCAGCACGACGGGGGCCGAGAAATTGCGCAGCAGGGACGGTACCGGCGCGATCGGGATGTTTTCGAAGACGAAGGTCTGCTCCGCTTCGGTGAGGTGCAGAACGCGTGTAGTTGCTCCGTTGCCCAGATCGAGATCGCCACCTTGCGGACCAACCAGACCGACGGCGACGGGAATCAGGTAAGGCGCTTTTTCGGCCTGACCCGCTGACGGCGCGCAGCCTTGCGCCAGCGTCAGCGTGTAGCGTCGGGCAGCGGCATTGTACTCGCTGTGAGCGGTCACTTTCGGCGTACCGGCCTGCCGGTACCAGGTCATGAACGGGGTGAAGTCGAAGCCCGCGGCATCAGCCATGGCCGCGACGAAATCGTCGCAGGTCACCGCCTGACCGTCATGGCGCTCGAAATACAGATCCATGCCGCGCCGGAAGGCGTCTCTGCCGATCAGCGTGTGGATCATGCGCACGACTTCGGCGCCCTTTTCATAGACGGTAGCCGTATAGAAGTTGTTGATTTCCAGATAGCTCGCTGGGCGCACCGGATGCGCCATCGGGCCGGCATCCTCGGGAAACTGGGCGGCACGCAGCCCGCGCACCTCGCGAATGCGCGCCGTCTCGCGGCTGTGCGTGTCGGCGCCGAACTCCTGGTCGCGGAACACGGTCAGGCCTTCCTTCAGGGAGAGCTGGAACCAGTCGCGGCAGGTCACGCGGTTGCCGGTCCAGTTATGGAAGTATTCGTGCGCGACGACGCGGTCGATGTTCTCGAAATCGACATCGGTCGCCACGTCGGCTCGCGCCAGAACGTACTTGGTGTTGAAGATGTTGAGCCCCTTGTTCTCCATGGCGCCCATGTTGAAATCGCCGACGGCGACGATCATGTAGTGGTCAAGATCACATTCGAGGCCGAAGCGCTGCTCGTCCCAGCGCATCGCCTTCCTGAGCGCGGCCATGGCGTGTGCGCACTGGTCGAGCTTGCCCGGCTCGACGTAGATGGCGAGTTGAACGTCGCGACCGGACGCGGTGCGGAAGGTGTCGCGCAGCACATCGAGCTTGCCGGCGACCAGGGCAAAGAGATAGCAAGGTTTCCGGAACGGGTCTTCCCAGGTAGCGTAATGGCGGCCTTGTGCTTCGTCGCCGCTGCCCACGGGGTTGCCGTTGGCGAGCAGGAAGGGGAATTCTGCCTTGTCGGCATGGATGGTGACGGTATAGCGCGCCATCACGTCCGGCCGGTCGATGAACCAGGTGATGCGGCGGAAGCCCTGCGGCTCGCACTGGGTAAAGTAGCCGTCGCGGCTGCGATAGAGGCCGGAAAGTTGCGTATTCTTGTCCGGCTGGATGCGCACCAGCGTTTCCAGCACAAAGCGTTCGGGCAGGGCCTTCACTTCCAGTTGCTGTTCGCCCAGGCTGTAGGCCTGCGCCGGCAACAGGTGGCCATCGAGGCTGACCGACAGGGTTTCCAGATCTTCGCCGTCGAGCAGCAGCGGGAGATCACCGCTAACGGCCGGATTCCTCTGGCAATCGAGGGTGGCGGTCACCAGCGCACCCTGCGGGCGAATATCAACGTCCAGATGAATGCTGTTCACCAGGTACGATGGTGGAGTGTAGTCCTTGAGAAGGACGGGAAGCGGGACAGGTGTATCATTTTGCATAAGGGTTTTGTTCCGGGTGACGGTCAGCCGCGATGATAACGGAGAAGATTGCGTAGCGGCACAGTGCACAGCCCTACGACAGCGTGCGCCGAACTTTTACTGCAAGCTGCTGACAAAGAGGAGCAGACAGACCATTGCAATCCCGACAGGCGACAAGCCTCAGGGATCATTCAACCCCGATATTACAAGGAATCAACATGGCAAACACAGTCACACTCGGCGGCAACCCGGTTCAGGTCGCAGGCACTTTCCCCGGCAAGGGTCAGACGGCACAGGCTTTTTCGCTGGTCGGCAACGACCTCTCCGACGTCACGCTGGAAAAATTTGCCGGCAAGCGCAAGGTGCTGAACATCTTCCCGAGCATCGATACACCGACCTGCGCAACCTCGGTACGCAAGTTCAACAAGAGCGCGAACGATCTCTCCAATACGGTTGTCCTGTGCATTTCTGCCGATCTGCCCTTTGCGCAAAAGCGTTTCTGCGGAGCGGAAGGTCTGGACAACGTGGTGACGCTGTCGACCATGCGTGGTAGCGAATTCCTCCAGGCTTACGGTGTGGCGCTGACGAGCGGCCCGCTGGCCGGCGTGGCGGCGCGCGCAGTCCTTGTCCTTGACGAGAAAAACAAGGTGCTGCACAGCGAACTGGTTGCCGAAATCAAGACCGAGCCGGATTACGATGCAGCACTGAAGGTACTGGCCTGAATCTGAGCTGACGTTTGCTGATAGTCAGTCATGTGAAGAATGGCGCGGAACGTCAAGTCACCGGAATTTGGCCGCGCCCTTCCGGGGTACACGCCCAGGCTCTGTAAATCCTCAGGGCCACATGCGCATCATTGGCGGCATAAAGCTGCTGGCGTTCCGTCAGACGCGGGCTGGCCCAGTTGCTGGTCCCTGTTTTCTTGGACTTCTGGAACCTCTCGCCAAAGAAGTGCGCCACGGCGACTTTCGCCCCCACCGTTCCACGATGCCCTTTCCCGCGCAGAACTTCACCGAGATCAAGGACATTGTGCAGATCTATGCCTAGTCTCGATTTCAGGGCGCTGCGGTCATTGCCCAGGCCAAAGCCGACCTTCAGCAGGCGCGGCGATTCCAGAATGACTTTCAAGGCGTCACTGGCGTGCGACCGGGATACCGGGAACAGGTATGCCTGCTCTTCGGTAGCCAACTGAATCAGGTGCGGGCCGGTCGAAATCTCGTCTTTCAGGAAGGTCGGTTTCGATTCCGTATCGAAGCCGATGGCATCGCTCGCCATCAGCACATCAAACGCTTCGGCAACCAGTGCGTCCGAGGTCATCAGGGAGATGTCGGCCAGCGAAATTCCGGCATAGTCGGGTAACTCGGCCGCACTCAGCGACGCCCTGTTGAATACGACATCGCTCAACTCGATTCTCCACGGCACACCGCCATGATCTTGCGCAGCCAGTCGCCGATGGCGGCAATCTCTTGCGGGCAGACCGAGTGCGGCATCGGGTAGTCGTGCCACTCAAGCGCGTAGCCGTGTTGCATCAGCAGATTCCTGGCCGCGATGCCAAGCTGAAGCGACACCACGTCGTCAACGCTGCCGTGGGCAGCGAAAATCGGAGTGTCCTTGTTGGCCTCCGTCGCTTCGGCGACCAGCACGCCGGGATTAGGGATGTAGGTTGAAAGCGCGATGACACCGGCCAGCTTCTCAGGGTGCGTCAGCGCAGCGGCGTAGGCAATGGCGCCGCCCTGCGAAAAACCGGCGATGAAGATTCGATGGCACGGTGTACCACGCCGGTTTTCGCGGGCAATCAGACGGCGGATCGCCTGCCGTGATTCAAGTATCCCTGCGTCGTCGATCTGCCGGCTGTCGATGTCCAGCGAAATGATGTCGTACCACGCGCGCATCACGTAGCCGCCGTTGCAGCTCACCGGGATCATCGGCGCATGCGGAAATACGAAACGCACGGCGTATTCCTCCAGCCCCAGTTCCGGCACGACGGGCTCAAAATCAGAGCCATCGGCACCCAGACCGTGCAGCCAGATTACCGAAAACTGGGGGTTGTCGGCCGTTTCAAGCTCGATGGCAGACAAGAGTTCGTCCATTGAAACCTCCTATGTGTAGGGCAAACGGATCAGTCCGGGCATTATGGCAGAGCCTGGACCCGCCGACGTTCGCCGGGACTCGAATGGAGAGAATTTCGCTCGGCCTTGCAAGTTGGCTGTACGCATCAGCCCGGCGCAGATGGCCGAAGTAACGGAGGGCCAGTGGGTGGATGTCTGTCAGCGATGAGTTTCTTCATCACCCGACCATCTTGGGCGATACGATCAGAAGCGACATGGCGGCAGATAACCCAAGTTTTTCGGCAGAGCGCACCACAGACGGGGATAATTGCGCATGATCAAAACGCCGCCCCCTTCCTCCTCGCCTGCAGAACCCACTGCCGGGCGCTCATTCAACGAACTGCCGCTGTCGCCGCGCCTGAAAGCGACGCTAGAGCAACTCGACTACCTGACGATGACGCCCATCCAGTCAGCCAGCCTGCCGCTTGCACTCGCCGGCCACGACCTGATCGCGCAGGCCAAGACCGGCAGCGGCAAGACGGCGGCCTTCGCGCTGCCGCTGCTGACCAGTCTCAATCCGCGGCGCTTTGCGGTGCAGGCCATGGTGTTGTGCCCGACGCGCGAACTGGCTGATCAGGTGACGCAGGAAATCCGCCGTCTGGCGCGCGCTGAAGACAACATCAAGATACTGACGCTGTGCGGCGGCACCACCCTGCGCCCGCAGCGGGACAGCCTGGAGCACGGCGCGCATATCGTCGTCGGCACGCCGGGTCGGATCATGGATCATCTGGAGCGCGGCAGCCTGAATCTGGAGGCGTTGAGTACCTTGGTGCTCGACGAGGCTGATCGCATGCTCGACATGGGCTTTTACGACGACATCGCCTTCGTCGCCAGGCAATGCCCGTCCGGGCGTCAGACCCTGCTCTTTTCGGCGACGTTTCCGGAAGGCATCGAACGCCTGGCGAAGCAGTTCCTGCGCCACCCGCAAAACGTCAAACTGCCCGAGCAACATGGCAGCAGCAAGATCCGCCAGCGCTTCTACGAGGTCAAGCACGACGAGCGTCTGCAGGCCGTCGGCATCCTGCTTCGGCACTACCGTCCGGTCAGCACGCTGGCCTTCTGCAACACCCGGCAGCAATGCCGCGACCTGCTGGAGGTGCTGCAGGCGCAGGGGTTTCATGCGCTGACCTTGCACGGCGATCTGGAACAGCGCGAACGCGATCAGGTGCTGATCCAGTTCGCCAACCGCAGTTGCTCGGTACTGGTGGCCACCGACGTGGCGGCTCGCGGGCTCGATATCACACAACTCGAAGCGGTGATTAATGTCGACGTCACACCCGACCCGGAAATCTACATTCACCGCATTGGCCGCACCGGCCGTGCCGACGAGGACGGTTGGGCGTTCAGTCTGTGCAGCCCGACCGACCGGCGACGCGTAGCCGCCATCACCGAAATGACCGGCAGCGAGCCCGAGTGGCACGGCCTGGGTTCGCTGCAATCGGTCAACGATTCGCCACTGGTACCGCCGATGGTCACGCTGCAGATTCTCGGCGGGCGCAAGGAAAAGATCCGCCCCGGCGACGTGCTCGGCGCCCTCACGGCCGAAGCGGGTGGCCGCCAATTCACCCGCGAGCAGGTCGGCAAGATCACCGTGACCGATCAAACGACCTATGTTGCTGTCATGCGTGACATGGCCCACGAAGCTGTGCGCAAATTGACGGTGGGCAAGGTGAAGGGCAAAGCGGTGAAAGTGCGCGCTCTGGAAAACTAAGCTTGTCTTGATGAGCAGATGTCGGCCTGGCAGATGCCTGAGCGACAGGAATGCCAACGGTAAATAACTGATTGCCCTTCGGGCCTCACACGAGGGATAATTCGCGCTTTTACCCTCAAGACAAGGAGAATGAGATGCTGCGCAGAACATTTCTGGCTGTAACTGCAGCCTGCATGCTGGTCGCCGGCGGGTCGGCCATGGCCCAATCCTACCGTACGGAATACCGGCTCTCGACCGTTCTCGGCACCGCCTTCCCCTGGGGGCAGGCGGGCGAACGCTGGGCCGCACTGGTCAAGGAAAAGACGCAGGGGCGCATCAATATCAAGCTCTATCCCGGAACCTCGCTGGTCGGCGGCGACCAGACGCGTGAATTCACCGCCATCCGCCAGGGCGTGATCGATCTGGCCATCGGCTCGACCATCAACTGGTCGCCACAGGTCAAGCAATTGAACCTGTTTGCGCTGCCTTTCCTGATGCCGGATTACAAGGCCATAGACGCCCTGACCCAAGGCGAGGTCGGCAAGCAACTGTTCGGCATACTGGAAAAGCAAGACGTCATCCCGCTGGCCTGGGGGGAAAACGGTTTCCGCGAAATGTCGAACTCCAAGCGTCCGGTCACCTCACCGTCGGAAATGAAGGGGCTCAAGTTCCGCGTCGTCGGCTCGCCGCTGTTCAACGAAACCTTCAGTGCCGCAGGGGCCAACCCGACCCAGATGAGCTGGGCCGACGCCCAGCCCGCGCTGGCTTCGGGCGCGGTCGATGGACAGGAAAACCCGTTGTCGGTGTTCGTCGCCGCCAAGCTCTCCGGTGTCGGGCAGAAATACCTGACGCTCTGGCATTACGTGGCCGACCCGCTGATTTTCGTGGTCAACAAGGAGGTCTGGGCCAGCTGGAGCCCGGCTGATCGTGAAGCAGTACGTCAGGCGGCATTGCAGGCCGGCAGCGAGAACATCGCGCTGGCGCGCAAGGGCATTGCCGGCAGCGACAACGCCGTGCTCAAGCAGATCGAAGCGGCTGGTGTGACGGTGACCACGCTCACGACGGAACAACGCGACGCCTTCGTAAAGGCCACCCGCCCGGTGTACGAGAAATGGTCAAAGACTATTGGTGCCGATCTGGTCAAGAAGGCTGAAACCGCCATCGCCAAACGTTAATTGCATGGAGTCTGATAACCAGAGCGATCGCACCCGCACAGTGTTTTCCGTCGAACGGCTGCTGATGGCCGTCTCGATGGGGGCGCTGTGCACGCTGACCATGGTCAACGTGCTCGTCCGCTATTTCACCGACCTGTCCTTTGCCTTCACCGAGGAAATTTCTGTGGTGCTGATGGTGATCATGACCCTGGTCGGCGCCTCCCACGCTTTCGGCAGCAATCACCACATTTCCATTCTCTATTTCGTCGAGCGCAATCCCGCCTGGCGGCATGCCGCCAGGCGTCTGGCTTCCGGCTGTTCCCTGCTGATGTTCGGCCTGCTCGCCTGGTATGGCATGCGCATGACCTGGGATGACTACCGGTATGAAGTCACCACGCCTTCCCTGGGCTTTCCGCAATGGTGGTATTCGATCTGGCTGCCGCTGATTTCCCTGCTGATCGTTGCGCGCCTGCTCGGTGTGCTGCGCCAGGGGGAGAAGTGATGGATTGGCTGCTGTTCGGAATTTTCGCCGTGCTCATGCTCACCGGTGTTCCTCTTGCCGTGGCCATGGGTCTTGCCGGCACGGCCGTAGTCGCGGCCAGCGGACTCGGCATGATGTCCCTGCCAACCAACGTCTACACGGGAATCGCCAAATACCCGCTGATGGCCATTCCGGTGTTCGTCATCGCCGGGCTGATCTTCGAACGCGCCGGCGTGGCGGCGACCATCGTCCGTTTTGCCTCGGCCGTGGTCGGCCAGCGCCGGGGCAGCCTGGCCATCGTGGCCATCATGGTGGCGATGATCCTTGGCGGCATCTCGGGTTCCGGTCCCGCCGATTCGGCCGCAGTCGGTGCCGTGATGCTCCCTTCGATGCTCAAGGCCGGCTATCCGCGACAGTTTACTGCGGCAGTCATCGCCGCGGCGGGCTCGACCGACATCCTGATCCCGCCTTCGATCGCCTTCGTCATCTACAGCCTGCTGGTACCACAGGCGTCGGTGCCGGCACTGTTCGCCGCCGGTATGATCCCTGGCATCCTTTCCGGGCTGACGCTGATTCTTGTTGCCTGGTGGCTTTCAGTGCGTCACGGTTTCGAAAGTCAGCCGGCCGAGCCGCGCCCTCCCTTCTGGCAAAGCCTGAAAGACGCCGGTTGGGGCCTGGCGGCGCCGGTAATCATTCTGGGCGGCATGCGCAGCGGCTTTTTCACGCCGACCGAAGCCGCCGTCGTGGCGGTTTTCTACGGCTTCCTCGTCGGCAAGGTGATTTACCGCAGCCTGAGCTGGAGCGACATCTATGACGTTCTGGTCGAATCGGCGGAAATTGCTTCGGTGATCCTGACCGTGGTGGCACTGGCCAGCGTTTTCGCCTGGGCCAGCAGCACGCTGGGAACCTTCGACCATCTGGCCAATGCCATGCTCGGCACCGGACTGCCCGAGATCGTCATGCTCATCAGCATCCAGATCCTGCTGCTGATCGCCGGCATGTTCCTCGATGCCATTTCGATCTATTTCATTTTTCTGCCGCTGCTGATCCCGATCGCCATCCATTTCAACTGGGATCTGGTCTGGTTTGGCGTGGTGATGACGATGAACATGGCTCTGGGCCAGTTCCACCCGCCTCTCGGCGTCAACCTGATGGTCACCTGCCGCATGGCCGGAGTCTCCATGGAGTCGACCATTCCCTGGGTATTGTGGATGGTTGTGGCCATGGCCGGCACCATGTTCCTGGTGACTTTCGTTCCCGAAATCGCGCTCTGGCTGCCGCGCAGTCTGGGTTATCTGTAGGCGGCCAGTCGGACCGGATCATCGGTCAGCATCTTTACGCCTGAAGCTGTTTGACTCGATCAATGCTGGTCGCTAATCCCTGACTGACTGTCGTTTTGAAGGTTGTTGCAGGTAGGCGCCTGAGTCGTTGAGGAGATTTTCGGCCCGTGCAACCTGCCGGGCACCCGCCGTGCCAGAATCAATCACCAGAAGTTCAAGAAGAGCTTCAGTCACCGCCACCGCCGCAGTGATCGATGGAAAAAAAGACGGGCTTTTGACTGAGAAAAGCACTGAAACGTCTGCCGCAAGTGCGAGTGGCGAGGCCTTGCTGTCGGTCAGCGCAATAATGCCTGCCTTCGCCGCACGAGCGGCTTCCACGACAAGCATTGACTCCCTTGAGTAAGGGGAGAAACTGATTACAAGCACGGCGTCTTTTCTCTCGATCAGGCGCAGTTGCATTTCGAGGCCACCGCTCTGCCCATCGATCAGATGTACTGTATTTCTGAAGAGCCTGTAACCATAGACAAGGGAGCAGGCAATTGGAAAACTGGCGCGAAATCCGGCCACATGCACACACCTCGCGCGCTTTAGAAGCTTCACGACGTCAGGCAAGGACGTCCCGCAAAGAGCCTCAGACAAATCGAGGTTCTGGCGCTGGGCCAGGAACATCTCTCCCAACAGCGCCGGGTCGCGCTTGCGAGCTGCAAGGCTCTTTGCCCGCTGCCCATAGCCTTCGCTGTGCAGGCCAAGATCTTCAGCAAAGGCCGCCTTGAGTACGGGCCACCCCGAATAACCAAGCTGCTGAGCTAAACGAACCAAGGTGGAAGGTTGAGCACCGGCCCGTTCTGCGATAGTCCGCATCGACGCGATAACGACTTCATTGGGGTGATCAACGATATAGCGTGCGGCCACCTGCATCTTCGGAGAGAGCGTTGAGAATTGTTCCAGGATGAGTTCTTTTGATTGCATCTCAGACTCGCGGAAATGTCACATAAATATCATGGGCCAAATGCGACTGCAATCGGGCATCGCAACAAGTCATATCCAAAGGCCTTAATGAAACGCTAAAGTATTCCAAATCCGTCATTCCGGCGAAAGCCGGAATCCAGAAGAATCAACGAACTGGACCCCGGCTTTCGCCGGGGTGACAAATAAATCAGCCTTTCCTTAAGTAACGCCCCAGATCCGTTTTACATCTTCCGGTGTAGCCAGTTCACGGCCAAGCGCTTTGGCAATAACAGCAATCCTGTCCACCAATGCGGCATTTGTCGCCAGAACTCCTTTGGCAAAATAGATGTTGTCTTCGATACCAACGCGTACATGCCCGCCCAGAGCCATGGCAATCGTCGACAGGTTGACATGTTGCGCCCCGATAACGGAAACACTCCACGCGGCATCAGGGGGTAAGCTTTCGACCAGGAAGAACAGATTTCTGGCGGTAGCGGCTAAAGACCCTTTTACCCCCAGCACAAGATTAAAAAGCAGCGGAGCCTTGAGAAGTCCTTTCTTTTGCAATTCGAGCGCATTCGGAATCATGGCGCTATCAAACACTTCGATTTCCGGCTTGATGTTATTTTTCAGCATGAAATCAGCCATATATTCGACCAGTTTAGGATCATTCGCATTGACACTGGACGGAAAATTGGACGATCCGGTAGCCAGACTGGCTGACTCAGGATTTAATTTCAATGCCTCGCAGCGCGCCTCGTCTGATTTCCCGCCGCGAGCCCCGGTAGAAATCTGTTTAATGATCGGGCAACCCGCCTCATTGAGCAAGCGCACCGTTTCAGCAAAATATTTCATCTCCGTCGTTGGAAGATTCTGCTCATCACGGGCGTGAATATGGGCGACCGATGCCCCTCTCGCATAGCAGGAAATGATGTCATTGGAAATTTCAGCGGGTGTCAGCGGAACGTACTGCGTCATCGCCTTTGTTGGGACATTCCCTGTAGGTGCCAAAGTAATAATCAGTTTTTCCACAATCTCATCCCCTCAAAAGACAATTGCAACGTTTGTTGCTATAAATTATAGTATACAACGTACGTTTCACACAATATTGCTTACCCGATGGGAGAACAATTCATGACGGCTATTATTCATCGGTCCCTGCTGGCCACGCCATTGGTCGCGGAGTCGGCAATGGGCATGTACATCGTCGACAAGCAGGGGAAAAACTATATCGATGCCAGCGGAGGTGCGGCGGTTTCCTGTCTCGGTCATGCCCATCCGGATGTGCTGGCGGCTATGCACGCCCAGATCGACAAGCTGGCTTACGCCCATACGAGTTTCTTCACCAGTGACGTCGCCGAGGAACTTGCCGACTTTCTCGCCAAGGTTGCACCAGCCGGACTGGACAAGGTCTATTTTGTGTCGGGCGGGTCGGAGGCGATTGAAGGGGCATTGAAGATTGCCCGGCAATACTTTGTCGAGATCGGGCAAGAAAATCGCACTGTATTCGTGGCCCGGCGTCAGAGCTATCATGGCAACACCCTCGGTGCCCTGGCCGTAGGCGGCAATGAATGGCGCCGGAAACAGTTTGCGCCAATACTGATGGATGTGGGTCGCGTATCGCCCTGTTACGAGTACCGTGACCGGCGCGATGACGAGAGCCAGGACGCGTACACACAGCGACTGATCGTGGAACTGGATAACAAATTCCAGGAAATCGGGCCGGATCGCGTTATTGCCTTCGTTGCCGAAACAGTTGGCGGAGCCACGTCCGGCGCACTTCCCCCGACGCCGGGTTACTTCAAGGGCGTGCGCGAACTCTGCGACCGCTACGGCATCCTCTTTATCGCTGACGAGGTCATGTGCGGCATGGGCCGCACCGGAGACTTGTTTGCCGTAGATCAGGAGAAGGTCATTCCCGATCTCGTGACCATTG
>JFJP01006382.1_pt1 | contig 15525 bp, 13 predicted proteins | sample 431651 | NCBI WGS metagenome assembly JFJP01 (sample SAMN02602958, study PRJNA72255) | Microbial mat metagenome, whole genome shotgun sequencing project. | biome: fresh water; feature: sink hole; material: water; isolation source: purple microbial (photo- and chemosynthetic) mats found in... | reverse complement strand
GCCCTGCGCCTGGGCGCCGAAAAAATTGCCACCGGTCATTACGCCCGGGTTAGGTGTAACCCGAAGTCAGGGCAACACGAATTGCTCAAGGGGCTCGATCCTGCCAAAGACCAGAGTTATTTTCTGCATCGCCTGAATCAGGCGCAGTTGTCCAAAACCCTGTTCCCGGTGGGCGAGTTGCTGAAAACCGAGGTTCGGCGCATTGCCGACGAGGTGAGGTTGCCCAACGCCAAGAAGAAAGATTCCACTGGCATCTGCTTTATTGGTGAACGCCCGTTCCGGGAGTTTTTGAACCGCTACATCAGCCGTGAACCCGGTCCGGTGAAGAACGACAAGGGGCAAGTGATTGGTCAGCACCTGGGTTTGAGTTTTTATACCCTGGGCCAGCGCCAGGGGCTGGGCATTGGCGGCCTCAAGGCCAAAGGTGCACAACGCGGTGGGGGTGATCACGCGCCGTGGTTTGTGGCACGCAAAGACCTGCCGCACAACACCTTGTGGATAGTGCAGGGTCATGAGCACCCGTGGCTGTTGTCACCGGAACTGGTGGCGCAAGACGCCAGTTGGGTGGCGGGCCAGGCACCATCGCCCGGTGTGCTTGCGGCCAAGACGCGCTATCGGCAGGCGGACGCGGCCTGCGCCCTGAGTGCCCCGGCGGCCGACAGGTTTCGACTGGCGTTTGTCCAGCCGCAGTGGGCCGTGACCCCAGGCCAGTCCGCTGTGTTGTACGCCGGCGATGTCTGCCTGGGGGGTGGTGTCATTTCAGCGTGAGTACGGATACCAAACGCTACATTAAACATAGCTGTTAGCGCATATAGAATAAGGGCTACAGCCTGTTTTTATCAAAAAAACCTAGCCCATGCGCGCCAGCAAGCCCTCAATATCCTTGAGCATGACCGCCATGCCGGCTTTTTGGGACTCATCGGGGCTCAGACAATTGGACAGTTCCTGCTCCATGAAACACATGGTCATACGCAAATAAGTGCTGTCAAGCGCCTTGCGCACGGCAGAAAACTGCTGCCCGATCTTCAGGCAGCTTTCGCCCTCTTCGATCATGCGCTGTACGCCCCGAATCTGTCCTTCAGCACGGCGCAGGCGGTTCAGCACATCGGTGCGGTCCACCTCGTTGGTCAATGCGGCCATGTTGTAGCCTGGCTTTGCTGGATTGGTCCTGGCATGTCTGCTCAGTTGGCACAGCCAACCTTTGACTCCGGCACACCTAGTTTTTTCAGAATCAGACTCATCGGGCAAAAGTTGGTAAAGCCAGACTGAAACAGATTGGCACCGACAAAAGCGGTGAAAGCCAGCGCCCATTTGCTGACGAACAGCGGGCTGCCTTCAACCCCCAGCGCCAATGAAAGCATGACGAAAAAACCCGCAATGACAAAAATGTAACGCTGCACGGTCATGGTGTTTACTCCTGTTGATATGAATCTTATTTCTGCACGCGGTTGATGCCCAACAGCCCAAACACATACTTTTCGTAGATCGGCTCAGAGGTGCCTTTCTTGATCTTGCGGATGAAGTACTTCTCAAACGCAATTTTGGCCAGATGCACCCACTTGCCTTTCTTGAACCAGTTCACGTTGCGCGGTGGAATCTGTGGCAAGGCCACAAACGCAGCGCCGGTGTCTCCCATGTCGGCCAGGCAAACAGCGTTCCAGGTGCCTTTGGCGGTGACGGGTTTGCCCGCCAGTTCATCGGCAATGTTGTGGCAGATGGCACCCACCATGCTTTCGATCATGTAGCCGGTCTTGGGTGTGCCGGTGGGCACCGGGGTTACCTCTACCGGGGGAATGGCCACACACACGCCCGCCGAGAAGATGTTTTTGTAAGCCTTGCTGCGCTGGAAATCATCAATCAGCACCATGCCGCGCGGGTTGCACAGGTTGGGCACCGCCGCCACCGCATCCACCCCCTTGAAGGCCGGCAACATCATCGCCAGCTTGAAGGCGACTTCATGCTCCTTGACCAAGTTGCCCTGATCATCAATCTGGGTCACAAAGATCTTGCCAGCCTCAACCTTGGTGGTCTTGGCGTTGGTGATCCACTTCATGTCGCGGTTGCGCATTTCGGATTCCAGCATCGACTTGCTGTCGCCCACGCCACCCAGACCGAGGTGGCCAATGTAAGGCTCGCTGGTCACAAAAGTGATCGGCACCTTGTTGCGCAGCTTGCGTTTGCGCAGGTCGGTGTCAAGAATCATCGCAAATTCATACGCCGGCCCAAAGCAACTGGCGCCAGGCATGGCACCCACCACCACGGGTCCAGGATTTTTGAGAAATTCTTCGTAATCGGCAAAAAACTCCAGCGCGTGATCCACGTGGCACACCGAATGGGTATGACCACCGCCACCAGAAGCCACCGGTCCCGCGCCCGCAATTTCATCAAAAGCCAGTTTGGGGCCGGTGGTGATGACGAGATAGTCGTAGTCCAGCGTTTCACCACCAGTCAAAACGAGCTTGTTTGCAGTTGCATCGATCTGGGTCACTGCTTTGGGAATGAAGCCGATGCCTTTGCGCTGCAAATACGGCGCAATCGGCAGCGTGATGGCCTCTCGGGTGCGCCAACCCACGGCCACCCAGGGGTTGCTGGGCACAAACTGGAAATAGTCGGTGCTGTTGACCACGGTGACGCGATGCTCTTTGGGTAGGGCCTCGCGCATTTCGTAAGCGGCGGGCATGCCGCCGATGCCTGCACCCATGATGACGATGTGAGCCATGTCTTGTCTCCTGTTGTAAAGGTAATTAATGAGTAGTGCCTGGAGAAGCTGCCACCTCTTCGTGTGGCTTGATACGCCGCCAGTACAGCGCGTAATACAGCACCGGGATGACCACCAGCGTCAACACGGTTGAAACCAGAATACCAAAAATCAGTGAAATGGCCAGACCATTGAAGATCGGGTCGTCCAGAATGAAGAAGGCACCAATCATGGCCGCCAAACCGGTCAGTGCAATGGGCTGCGCACGCACCGCAGCGGACTGCACCACGGCATCTTTGAATGCAACACCCTGCGAAATCTGCAATTCAATAAAGTCCACCAGCAGGATCGAGTTGCGAACAATGATGCCCGCCAGCGCAATCATGCCAATCATGGAGGTGGCGGTAAACTGGGATCCTAGCAAGGCATGCCCCGGCATCACACCAATGATGGTCAGCGGAATGGGTGCCATGATGACCAAGGGGGTCAGATAACTCTTGAACTGTGCCACCACCAGCAGGTAAATCAGGATCAGCCCAACACCATAGGCAGCCCCCATGTCACGAAAAGTTTCGTAGGTGATCTGCCATTCGCCGTCCCACTTGATGGCGTATTGCCGATAAGGGTCGGTGGGCTGGTTGATCCAATACTCGCCTAAAACACCGGTCCCAGGCAGGCCTGCGGTCTGCAATTTGTCGCGAATGGCAAACAGGCCATACAAGGGTGAATCGAGTTTGCCAGCCATGTCACCAAACACATAACTGACTGACTGCAGATCTTTGGTGAACAGGGGTTTGTCGATCACCCCGTGCTCGACCTGAACCAGCTCAGACAAGGGCACCATCTGCCCATTGGCGGCCCGCAGGGGCATGGCCAGAATGGCATCCAGCCCCACCTGGTCCACCAGTGGTAACTGCAAGCGCACCGGCACCGGGTATTTGGTGTGGCCATCATGCAGGTAGGCCGCATCTGCGCCAGCCAATGCCATGGCGGCGGTCTGTGCTACCGCAGCCACCGAAATACCCAATGACTCTGCGCGTTGGCGGCGAACACGGAGGTAGGCCCGCGGCGCGTCTTCTTCCAGCGAGGTGTCCACACCAACAATGTCCGGCGTCGCCTCGAAAGCCAGGGCGATGCGATTCGCCAATTGCTGGGGTGACATCACCGGTGGTCCGGGCGGCACTTCAACCACCTTGATACGTGCATGATGGCGTTTGCCGATCTTTTCCAGCTCTGGGCGCAAGCGCTGGGCAATGGCATGGCTCTGGTCATCACGGTGATGTTTGTCCACCAGATTCACTTGTAAGTCGCCTTGCTCGGCATCGGCGCGCAGGTAATACTGGCGGACCAGACCATTGAAAGTGATCGGCGAAGCGGTGCCCGCATAGGCTTGCAGGTTCAAAACTTCAGGTTGTTGCGACAAATAGGCGCCCAACTCGTGCAAGGTGGCGGCGGTGTTTTCCAGAGGGGTACCGGCAGGCATTTCCACCACCACCTGAAACTCGCTTTTGTTGTCAAACGGCAGCATCTTCAGCACCACCCACTGCACCAGCGTCAGACCCACCGACAACAGCAGCGCGACCAAAATGCCCAGTAACAGCAGCCAGCGTTTGCGTGCACTCTCCAGAAACGGTGTCAGAACGCGGGTGAACAGGGCTTGCAGTTTGGAGGGTTTCCCCTCGGGTGGAGGGTGGCCAGGCGCGTGATCCTGTGAACGCATCAGCTTCAGCGCCAGCCACGGCGTGACGGTAAAGGCAATCCCCAGTGAAATAGCCATGCCCAGACTGGCGTTGATCGGGATCGGGCTCATGTAGGGCCCCATCAGGCCGCTGACAAAGGCCATCGGCAACAGCGCGGCAATCACCGTCAGCGTCGCCAGAATGGTGGGACCACCCACTTCATCGACGGCCAGGGGAATGATTTCGCGCAGCGAGACTCCGGGTCTGAGTTGCTGGTGGCGGTGAATGTTTTCCACCACCACGATGGCATCGTCAACCAAAATGCCAATCGAAAAAATCAACGCAAACAGCGACACCCGGTTCAAGGTAAAACCCCAGGCCCAGGACGCAAACAGGGTGGCAGTCAGGGTCAGGATCACCGCAGCACCGACGATGACTGCCTCACGTTTACCCAAGGCAAAACCGACCAGCAAAATCACCGATCCGGTGGCAAAAGCCAGCTTCTGAATCAGCTTGTTGGCTTTTTCAGCGGCGGTTTCGCCGTAGTCACGGGTCACACTGGTTTCGATGTTGGCTGGGATGATGGTGTTTTGCAGTTCCTGGATGCGCACGCGCACTGCGCGGGCCACATCTACCGCGTTGGTGCCAGGCTTCTTGGTGACGGTCATGGTCAGTGCCGGATAGACGCCACCTGCGGCCAATGCGGTCGCCGGGGTCGAGCCAGACTGTGTCGCATCCACCTTGGCTGCACCAGGGGTAAACCAGACATAGCGCTGTGGTAGCTGCGCGCCGGTGTCAATCCGTGCCACTTCACGCAGGAAGACCGGAGCGCCTTTGCTCACCCCCACCACCAGATCACCCACGTCTTGCGCAGTGCGCAGAAACTCGCCGGTCTCAACCTTCAGCATTTGCCCATCGGCCACCGAACTATTGAGCACTGAACCCGAGGGCATGCTGACGTTGGCAGCGGCCAGCAGGCCCTTGATCGACAGCACATCCACGCCCCGCTCACGCAGGCGCACCGGGTCCAGCCAGACATGCACCGCACGCGCCGGACCACCAATGGTCTGCACCTCGCGGGTGCCCGGCACACGCTTGAGCTCGGCTTCCATGGCATGCGCGACACGCTCCAGATCTACCGCTGCAATAGTTTCGCGGCTCCACAATGTCACCGCCAGCACAGGTACGTCGTCAATGCCTTTGGGTTTGACGATGGGGGTCAGCGTCCCCAGCTCTCTGGGCAGCCAATCCTGGTTGGCATTGAGCACGTCGTACAGCAACACCAGCGCGTCGGTTCGGGGTACCCCCACCTTGAACTGCACCGTCATGACCGCCATGCCGGGGCGCGCCACCGAATACGTGTGCTCAATGCCGGCAATCTGGCTGAGCACCTGCTCGGCCGGCCGCGCCACCATGTTCTGCACGTCCTCACTGCTGGCGCCAGGAAATGGAATCAGCACATTGGCCATGGTCACGTTGATCTGTGGCTCCTCTTCGCGAGGTGTCACCAATACCGCAAAAAAGCCTAGCAGCAAGGCCACCAGGGCCAGCAGGGGCGTGATGGCGTTGAGCTTGAAGGCTTTCGCCAAGCGGCCCGAAACCCCGAGTTTGATGGGCTCTTGCATGCTCATCTCACTGTGCCGGGGCCGTTGCGGCGGGTTGGGCGCCATTCAGTCCAGCCTTGACCGGGTCCAGCGCCACACGGTCTGATGCCTGCAGGCCAGCCAGCACCTCAAAGCCCTGGCTGCCGTGGTCGGCCCCCAGGCGCACCGCCTTCAGAACAAAACCCTTGTTGCTTGCCACATAGACAGCGGTCAGTTCGCCGCGTCGCAGCACTGCCGCTGCGGGTATCACCAGGCGTTGTTTTTCACCGGCAGCAAAACGCACCCGAAGTTGCTGACCCGGCAGCAGTCCCTTGGCCGCCTGCGTTGGCAACTCCAGGCGCCATTCGATGGTTTGTGACACCGGGTCGGCACTTGGTACATGGCTGGCAAGTGTCGGGCGAATCCACGGTTCCGAACCATCGGCCGCTGGCACCTGAACTTCAATCAGGCCACTGGCGTGCACCTGATTGGAACGCGAAACCGGCACCTGCACCACGGCCCGCAGTGGCAGCGGCGCATAAAGCGTCAGCAAGGGCTTGCCCGGCACAGCCAGCTCACCCGCCTCTACCAAGGTTTGCAACACCCAGCCTTCAAAAGGTGCGGCCACGCGGGTAAAACCTTGTGACAAGCTGGCCTGTCTGGCCGCCGCACTACCTTGATCGCGGGCCGCCATGGCTGATTTGAGTTGTGCATCAGCCGTGTCCATGGCGGCGCTACTGACAAAACCCTGACGCAGCAAATCGCGCGTGCGGTCAAAATTGGCTTGCGCGTTGCGCAGTTCCGCCTGCGCCTGTGCCACCTGGGCCTGGCCGCGCTGCACGCCAGTCTGGGTCTCGCTGTCGTCAATGGTGGCCAGCAACTGCCCGGCATGGACCTTGTCGCCGGCTTTGACCGCCAGCGACACCAGACGACCCGTGGCTTGCGCCGACACGGTGCTTTGCTTGACTGGCTGCACCACCCCATCAAGCTCGAAACCGTTGCCAATGGCCTTCATTTGTACCGCAAGCACGGGCACCTGCACGGTGTTTTGTGCAATGGCCACCGGGCCAAAACAAAGCGCCGCGAGGCACAGCGCCAGTTGTCCGGATGGAACCCGCTCCAACCAATGGGAGAAAAATAAGTCAGACATGCAACTTCCTTGGAAATACCGGAGGGAGTATATTGGAAACTGATCGTGGGTGCCAGGAGGGTGCCGCACAAGGAACAAAAAACCCTCACAAACTTGAAGGTCACCCCGATGGCCACCCAAACTGCTCCACCCTGGTTGCTACAACTTGAGGAGCCAACCTCACCACACCAGTGGCTGGCAAGCCACTGGTAGGAAGTTATGCGCCGAGTGGTTGTCCAGCACCACGCGAATGATGGCCTCCTCGGGGTAGTGTGCGTCGAGTGCGTCGTGAACAGCGCCTTCGGTGTAACGCCAAACGTCTCGGTAAACCATCAGGACTTCCTGCATCTTGCGGTCAAATACTGGGTCGCGCTTTTCCAGGTAGTAGACAATCTTGTGCGGCTTGATGTCGTTTTCGTTGAGGATGCGCCAGACAGTGCTCTTGCCCGCATTAGCCAAACGGGCAAAGCCTGCAGACTGCGCGTGCTCACCCACTAACCGCGCCAGCGCCGAGATCGTCCACAACTCGGCTGCCAGCACATGGTCCTTAGGTTTAGTACAGGCGATGTTGACCACCCATGCCTTAGCCTCCTGGGCAATCTCAGGTTCATATGGTCGGTGGTGTTTGTCTTTCAGCCCCATCTGAACACCTGCGGCCAGCGCCTTGTCCACGCAGCGGTAGATCGTTGCTCGACTGAAACCCAGCGAGCGCTGCAGTTCGGTGATGGACGCACCATCGGCATAGCCCAGCATCACCTTTGCACGCTCAACCTCTCGTGTCGATGCCGACCTCGACGTGCTCAACGCTTTGAGCGTAGTTCTCTGCTCAGTTGTCAGTACCAGAGCAGCCCGTTTAGATTTCTTTGCCACGGTCACCACCTTCGAAAGTGGAAGTAGAAGCATGACAATTATCACTGTATTTGTATCTGTTTTAATGAAACGATCTACTAGAGACAGATATTTTGGCAAGGGAATAAGCCATGAAGTACGGAGAGTGCTTGTCAGGCAGAACCGGTGAATGGGTAATTTCTGTGTTTAGACAGCGGCGAATGCAAAGTAAAATCGTCAAGCGATCACAGTAGATAACGTAAAACTGCTACCGAATTCGTTATGCGAATGGTCTACAAGCATTTTTTATTAGAAAAACCTATATAAATCAATGCTCAATTTGTTTTGCATGGCAATACAAGCTATGTCATGGCAAGCTGGCCTGACAGCCGGTTATCACACGTCGGGCCCGGTGCCCGATTTTTTTCCATGACGGTGTTTTCCTGATTTGAGTTGAATCCAGAAAGTGAACCATGTCTGTCAATCTCGCTGCCCCCAAGCCTGCTGAACTTTTCCCCATTGCCGGTGTGCGCATCGGTGTGACTGAAGCCGGTATTCGTAAAGCCAATCGCAAAGACCTGACGGTGGTGCTGATTGATGAGCAGGCATCGGTGGCGGGCGTTTTTACCCAGAATCGGTTTTGCGCCGCGCCGGTGCAGGTATGCCGCGAGCATCTGGGGGGCGCTCAGGGTATTCGCGCCATGCTGATCAACACGGGTAACGCCAACGCCGGTACCGGTGCCGACGGTCTGGCTCGTGCCATCAGCACCTGTCGGGCATTGGCGGGGCATCTGAAGATTGATGCACAACAGGTATTGCCGTTTTCCACCGGCGTGATCATGGAAACCCTGCCGATCGAGCGCATTGAGGCCGGGCTGGATGCAGCCCTGGCTGATGCCCGCGCCGATAACTGGTTGCGCGCGGCCGAGGCCATCATGACCACCGACACAGCGCCCAAAGCCTTTGGCGCGCAGGTGATGATTGACGGTGCACGGGTCAGCATCACCGGTATCAGCAAAGGGGCCGGCATGATTCGCCCCAACATGGCGACCATGCTGGGCTTGATGGCCACCGACGCCTGCGTCAACCCGGCAGTGATGAAACAACTGGCCACTGAACTGGCTGAGGGGTCATTCAACCGCGTTACCGTCGATGGCGACACTTCCACCAACGACTCGTTTGTGGTCATCGCCACCAACCAGGCGGTGCATCCCACCATTGACTGCCTGTCCAGTTCGGCTGGCCAGGCATTGCGTGCAGCCATGCTGGGGGTGGCGCAGCAACTGGCACAAGCCATTGTGCGTGATGGCGAAGGCGCCACCAAGTTCATCACCATCAAGGTGGAAGGGGGTCAGACAACTGCTGAGTGTCGTCAGGTGGCTTACGCGATTGCGCATTCGCCGCTGGTCAAAACCGCCTTTTTTGCCAGCGACCCCAACCTGGGCCGGATTCTGGCGGCCGTCGGTTATGCGGGTATTGCTGATCTGGACCAGACGCGTATTGACCTGTATCTCGACAACGTGCTGGTGGCCGTGCAGGGCGGTCGCAACCCGGCGTACCGTGAAGAAGAGGGACAGCGCGTCATGCAGCAAAGCGAGATCACGGTGCGCGTGGTGCTGGGGCGCGGTACAGCCGCAGATACCGTGTGGACTTGTGATCTGAGCCACGACTATGTGTCGATCAACGCCGACTACCGCTCATGAATCCGGGTTTTGAGCCTCTGCTGCAGCGCGCAGAGCAGTTGATGGCGCGTCTTGAAGCGGTGTTGCCACAAGCGCTGACGCAGCCAGACTGGCAAGCGTCGTGCGCCTACCGCTATCGCAAGCGCAGTGCTGGTCGCAGCAGCCTGGAGCCGGTGCGCCATATTGGCGCCATGCGTCTGGACGACTTGAAGGCAATCGATGCGCAAAAAGAAAAAATACAGCGCAACACGCTGCAGTTTGTCCGGGGTCAACTGGCCAACAACGTCTTGCTCACCGGCGCGCGTGGCACCGGCAAGTCGTCCCTGATCCGAGCCTGCCTCAACGAATACGCCGGACAGGGCCTGCGCTTGATTGAAGTGGACAAAGCCGATCTGACTGACCTGCCCGATATGGTGGACCTGGTGTCGGATCGACCGGAGAAATTCATCGTGTTTTGTGATGACCTGAGCTTTGAAGATGGCGAGCCTGGCTACAAGGCACTCAAGTCGATTCTGGACGGATCGGTGGCGGCCACTACCGCCAATGTGCTGATTTACGCCACCAGCAACCGGCGCCACCTGTTGCCCGAGTACATGAAGGAAAACCTCAGCTACACCCATACCGAGGACGGCGAGGTGCACCCGGGTGAAGGTGTGGAAGAAAAAATCTCATTGTCCGAGCGTTTTGGCCTGTGGGTCAGCTTTTACCCGTTTGCCCAGGACGAATACTTGGCGATTGTGGCGCAGTGGCTCGATTCCTTTGGCATCAGCCAGGGTGCGATCGATGCGGCACGACCTCTGGCTCTGGTCTGGGCGCTAGAGCGTGGCTCCCGCAGTGGCCGGGTGGCGTACCAATTTGCCCGCGACTACGCCGGCCAGCACGCACTCGGCGCATGACGGGCCAATCAGTCACCCAAGTGCCTCTGGTGGCGGACGGCAACCTGGCACGCGCCGGCGGGCCGGACCGGTCTGTGGTTGACGTGGCGGTGGGTGTGCTGATGCTTGCCAACGGCAATTTTTTGTTGACCTCACGGCCTGCTGGCAAGGTTTACGCGGGTTACTGGGAATTTCCCGGCGGCAAGCTCGAAGCGGCTGAGAGTGTTGAGCAGGCGCTTCGCCGCGAATTGCGCGAAGAACTTGGTATCGAGACAGGTGGCATTGAACGCTGGCGCGAGGAACTGGTGGACTACCCGCATGCCTTGGTGCGACTGCATTTTTGCAAGGTGCACGATTGGGTCGGTGAACTGCAGATGCGCGAGGCGCAGTCCTTTTCCTGGCAACAGTTGCCGGTGACGGTGGTGCCTGTGTTACCCGGCACGGTGCCGGTGTTGCACTGGCTGGCTGAGGAAAGTCACTTCAAAGGCGCTACATATTCAGTAGCTTGAGGCGCAGATGGATGCTGGGCTGGAGGCACTTTTTGTGCTATTTTCAAGATGGTCAATGCCCGGATAGACCGGACGCTGGCTCGGGTGGTGCAGGCACGGCAAATTGCTCGCTGGCCCAGGCTCCGAGGTCGATCTGTTTGCAGCGTTGACAGCAAAACGGTCGAAACGTATTGCTCGGCGCATAAAGGCTTTGGCCACCGCAGGTGGGGCAGTCCACCCAGCGAACGGGTGTTTGCGGATCGGCTGCGGCCGATGTCATGAACACAAAGCCAACTCAAAGGCCACATCGTCAGTGACGGGGTGCGGTCGGTGGTCTTCGCCCTGGCGCATCAAGCGCACCGACACCATCAACCGGTTGCCGCTGATCTCTGGAATCAACTCCAGCGACACCTCAAGTGCCAGCCGCAACAGCAAAAAAGTGCGCCCTTGCGGCAGACTTTGCTGGAATTGCCCGCCATTGGCGATGACCTTTTGCGGCGATCCGGAGTCGCGCAGCAGCTTGAGCAGCAGATGCACAGCGTCACCCAGCGCATCGAGTGTGCTGGTCCACTGGGCCAGATCGGCTTGGCGACTGACCCCGGTTTTGTGCTGCCAGGCGTAATAGGAGGGCAGGTCAAATTCGCAGGTGCCACCGGGGATGCTGATGCGGCTGCGAATGCTCATCAGCCAGTCGTTTTCGGTCAACGACTGTCCGGCCTTGCCGGGCTGGCTGTTCAATGCGTTGAAGCATTGGTCCAACTCGCCAATCACCTTGTCCAGCACCGCCTCGGCAATGGCGGGGTTGCCCCGATAGCCGTCGAGCAGGTGTTTTTGCTTGTCCAGGTCTTTGAGCAAGTCAGATTTCAGGTCAGCCCGCGCAGCCACGTCGATGATCTCGAACAGGGTGGCCAGCGCAAAATGGTGGTCCAGGTCGTCGATGCGCGCCGCGAGCTGGTGCAGTCGCAAGAAAAGATGTTCGAGCCGCAAATATGTGCGAATGCGCTCGTGCAAGGGGTATTCGTAGAGGATCACGCTAGTCTGCAAGAGTCTTGATGTGGGTCGATGATAGCCCGAAGCCAGGTGCGAGCTTTTGCACCTGTTGCGCCAGTTCGGTCAGGGAAATATCTTCGTTCAAAATCACCAGATCAGCTACTGCAAGGCGCTGCGCGCGGCTGGCCTGCGCGGCCATGATGGCTTCCACCGCCGAGCGATCCAGCGCGCTGCGGGCCATCACACGGGCGATCTGGGTCTCGGGGCTGCAGTCCACCACCAACACCTTGTCAAGCTGCTGGCGCCAGTGGGTGGACTCCACCAGCAGTGGCACATCAAACACCAGGCAGCACTTGCCGGCCGCCTCGGCGGCGTGGGCCTGGCACCAGATTTCCTGGTTCACCAGTGGATGAATGATGGCCTCCAGACGTCTGCGCGCGCCGGGGTCGGCGTAGGCCAGGTGGCGCATGCGGTCGCGGTCCATGGCACCTTCGGGGGTGATGAAATCGGCACCAAAAGCTTGACCAATGGGTGTTATCGCCAGTCCGCCGGACCGCCGCGCCCAATTCGGCCAGTAGGGAGGCCACCGTGCTTTTACCGCAACCAATGCCGCCAGTCAGCCCCAACTTGAAGGCAGCCGTCATCGACTAAAGCCCCACCATACTCAAAATGGCCTGAGGTCCGACCAGCAAAACCGTCAAACCGGCACCCGCCAGAAAGGGCCCGAACGGAATGTAGCCACCTTCACGCAGTCCGCTGGAGAACTTCATGGCCACCCCAACCACCGCGCCAATCACCGAGGACATCAAAATGATCGGAATCAGCGCCTGCCAGCCAAACCAGGTGCCCAATGCGGCAAACAGTTTGAAGTCGCCAAAACCCATGCCCTCTTTGCCGGTAACCAGTTTGAACCCCCAATAAACCAGCCACAAGGACATATAGCCGCCCACCGCCCCCCAGAACGCATCAGCCAGGGGGATGCGGGTCAGACCCAGCGCGGCGGCGATCAGGCCCGCCCATAGCAAGGGCAGGGTGATGCTGTCAGGCAGCAGGGTGGTGTCCCAGTCAATCATTGCCAGTGTCAACAGTGCGGCTGAGAACCCGCACCAGACCAGCGCCAATGGTGTGGCACCAAAGCGCCAGGCACAAAAGAAAAACAGCGCACCGGTAACCAGCTCGATGGCAGGGTAACGCAGGCTGATGGGTGTCAGGCACTCGCTGCACTTGCCGCGCAGCATCACATAGCTGATGAGCGGGATGTTCTCCAGCCACTTGATTTGATGACCGCAATGGCGGCAGCGCGAGCGCGGCACCACCAGGTTGAAAGGTTCGCCGTCCGGCAACGCCTGCCCGGCCAGATCAGCGCATTCAACCTTCCATTGCGACTCCATGATCACGGGCAAGCGGTAGATCACCACATTCAGAAAGCTGCCAATCAGCAGCCCGAGCAAGCCTAGCAGGCTGGCATCGAGGCCCTGCGACAAATAAACCATCAAACCACCTGACCGAGCTTGAAGATCGGCAGGTACATGGCCACCACAATGCCGCCAATCACGGTACCCAGAATCACGATGATGATGGGCTCCATCAGGCTTGAAATACCGGCCACCATGTCGTCCACCTCGGCTTCGTAAAAGTCGGCGGACTTGCCCAGCATGTGGTCAATCGAGCCCGATTCCTCACCAATGGCGCACATCTGCAGCACCATCGACGGGAACAGGTTGGCGTTGGTCATCGCCGTAGTCAGCGCTGTGCCGGTGGAGACTTCCTGCTGGATCTTGAGGGTGGCCGACTCGAACACCCAGTTGCCGGCGGCACCACCCACCGAGTCCAACGCCTCCACCAAGGGCACACCCGCAGCAAACATGGTCGAGAGGGTGCGGGTCCAGCGCGCAATGCTGGATTTTTCGACCAGCACGCCAAAAATCGGCAGTTTCAGCATCAGCTTGTCCATGAAGATCTGCACCTTTTTGCTGCGCTGCCAGGCCTGCATGAAGAAGTAGAAACCACCGCCCAGGCCGCCAAAGATCAGCCACCAGTACTTGATGAAAAACTCGCTCATGGCGATCACGAACAGGGTTGGCGCGGGCAGATCGGCGCCAAAACTTGAGAACACTTCCTTGAACGAGGGCACGACAAAAATCATGATCACGGCGGTGACCACAAAAGCCACGATCAGCACCGAGATCGGGTACATCAGCGCTGACTTGATCTTGGACTTCATGGCCTCGGTTTTTTCCATGTACACCGCCAGGCGGTCGAGCAACTGGTCCAGAATACCGGCGGCTTCACCGGCTTCGACCAGGTTGCAGTACAGGTTGTCAAAGTACAACGGGTACTTGCGAAATGCTACCGACAGCGAGGTGCCGGTTTCGACATCGGTGCGGATGTCGTTGAGCAGCCTGGTGACGCTCGGGTTGGGGTTGCCCCGGCCCACAATGTCAAAAGCCTGCAGCAGCGGTACGCCAGCTTTCATCATGGTGGCGAGCTGGCGTGTGAAGATGGCCATGTCCTTGGGTTTGATGCGTTTGCCAGCGCTCATGCGGCGCTTCTTGATCTTGGACGGCATCACGCCCTGGCGGCGCAGTGCTGCTTGCACCTGGTTTTCGCCAGCAGCGCGGGTTTCACCGCGCACCTGCTTGCCGTTGCGATCTTTGCCTTCCCATTCAAAGACGAATTCTTTGGGGCCTTTTGATTTTTCAGTAGCCATGGTGTGGTGCCGGGTGGTTGGTTGGATACTTGGCGACGGTTGGTCTATTCGTTGGACACGGCCAGAACTTCTTCCAGTGATGTCAGCCCCATTTTCACCTTGTGCAGACCGGCTTCGCGCAGCGTGTTGACACCCTCGCGCCGGGCCTGTTCGCCGATTTCAAGGGCACTGCCGTCGCGCAGGATGATGCGCTGGATCTCTTCGCTGATCGGCATCACCTGGTAGAGCCCGACCCGGCCCTTGTAACCATGGTTGCAGGCATTGCAGCCCACCGGATGGTAGGGTTTCCATGATCCGTCAAGGTCTTCTGGCTTGAAGCCAGCGTCAAGCAGGGTTTTTTGCGGAATGTCGATCACCGACTTGCAACTCGGACACAGCCGCCGCGCCAACCGTTGAGCCGTGATCAGGATCACGCTTGAGGCAATGTTGAAGGGGGCGATGCCCATGTTGCGCATGCGGGTGAGCGTGGCTGGCGCGTCATTGGTGTGCAGTGTGGATAACACCAGGTGGCCGGTTTGCGAGGCCTTGATGGCGATGTCGGCGGTTTCCAGGTCGCGAATTTCGCCCACCATGATGATGTCGGGGTCTTGTCGCAAAAATGAACGCAGCGCAGCGGCAAAGGTCAGCCCGGCTTTCTCATTGACATTGACCTGGTTGACGCCGGGCAAGTTGATTTCAGAGGGGTCTTCAGCCGTGGCAATGTTCACGTCAGGTTTGTTGAGCAGATTCAGGCAGGTGTAGAGCGACACCGTCTTGCCGGAACCGGTCGGGCCGGTCACCAGAATCATGCCGTAGGGGCGGCTGATGGCCTGCAACAGCCGCTCTTTTTCTGCCGGTTCGTACCCTAGTGCGTCTATGCCCAG
>JFJP01029842.1_pt1 | contig 15527 bp, 13 predicted proteins | sample 431651 | NCBI WGS metagenome assembly JFJP01 (sample SAMN02602958, study PRJNA72255) | Microbial mat metagenome, whole genome shotgun sequencing project. | biome: fresh water; feature: sink hole; material: water; isolation source: purple microbial (photo- and chemosynthetic) mats found in... | reverse complement strand
CGGACCTTCGCGTCTGCGGTGCTGATGTCCCGTTCCTCACCACGAAGCGCATTCAGGGCCTTATCAACGGAAACACCCATGAAATCCAGTCCCTTTGTGGCTTCATAACGGACATAGGGGTTGTTTTCACCGACTCCTGCTGTAAAAACAATCGCATCCAGCCCGTCCATGGCTGCAGCATAGGACCCGATGAATTTCCGGACTTGATAGCAGAAAATGGAAAGCGCCAGCTTCGCGCGTTCATTCCCTGCGTCCAGTGCATCGTGCAGATCGCGGAAATCACTGGAAACACCCGACACACCGAGCATGCCGGATTGTTTGTTCATGATGGCGTCCATTTTTTCGGCGTCAATGCCTTCCTTCTTCATGAGGTACGTGACCACGGCCGGATCGATGGTGCCGCAGCGGGTTCCCATGGCAAGTCCGTCCAACGGGGTGAAGCCCATGGAAGTATCCACGACCTTGCCGCCGTTGATGGCTGCCAGCGAAGAGCCGTTGCCGAGATGACAGGTGATGATTTTCAATTCTTCCAGCGGTTTGCCCAGAAAAGCGGCGGCACGTTCGGCCACGAACTTGTGGGAAGTTCCATGAAAGCCATATTTGCGCAGTTTGTATTTCAGGTAGAACTCATAAGGCAGGGCGTACATGTAGGCATAATTCGGCATGGTCTGGTGGAAGGCGGTATCGAAGACGGCGACCTGGGGCTTCCCGGGCATGATTTCCGCACAGGCGCGGATGCCGGTGATATTCGGAGGATTGTGGAGAGGAGCGAGTTCGTTGCATTCCTCGAGGGTTTTCAGGACTTCCTCGTCAATAATGACGGATTTGAAGAACTTTTCTCCCCCATGCACAACACGGTGACCGATCGCCGAAATCTCATCCATGCTGGCGATGACGCCGCAGGTTTCGCCGGTCAGTTCCTTCACGAGTTCGGCAATGGCGTCGGAATGGCGCTTCATCGGGACCGTGCGTACGGTTTCACGGCCATCGTGCGCCTTCTGCTTCACAAGGGAACCCTCGATGCCGATTCTATCGCAGAGGCCTTTTGCCAGAACCACTTTGTCGTGCATGTCGATAAGCTGGTACTTGAGGGAGGAACTCCCCGCATTGATGACCAGAATGTCCATACTGTTTCCTCTCCAAACCGGCTGATGCCGCCGCTGCTTTCGTTACGCCTTTACACCCTGGGCTTGAACGGCCGTGATGGCAACCACCCCGACGATGTCTTCCGCCGAACAGCCACGGGACAGGTCGTTGACCGGGCGGGCGATTCCCTGTGTGACAGGGCCATAGGCTTCCGCTTTTGCAAGACGCTGTGTGAGCTTGTAGGAAATGTTGCCGGAATTGAGGTCTGGAAACACCAGGACGTTCGCCATGCCTTTCAGCGGGCTGGCAGATGCCTTGGATGCCGCAATGGCGGGAACGATGGCGGCATCCACCTGAAGCTCGCCGTCGAGCAGAATGCCGGGTGCCTTTTCTCTGGCGATTCGGGTGGCTTCCACAACTTTGTCGACCAGCGGGTTTTTTGCGCTGCCATAACTGGAATAGGAAAGCATGGCGACACGGGCCTGAGTCTCCAGCAGGTTTTCACAGGTAGCCGCGGAAGAGATGGCAATCTCGGCCAGCTCTTCTGCGTTCGGATTTTCCACGAGACCGCTGTCCGCATAGATGAAGGCCCCGTTCTTGCCATATTCGCAATCCGGCACGACCATGACGAAGAAGGAGGAAACAAGTTTGATGCCCGGAGCGGTCTTCAGAATCTGCAGGGCGGGACGGAGCGTGTCCGCGGTGGAATGGATGGCGCCGGACACCATGCCGTCGGCCTCTCCCATCTTGACCATCATGACACCCCAGTAAAGCGGGTCCTTCATGATTTCACGGGCTTTCTCGGGTGTCATGCCTTTTGCCTTGCGCATTTCGTAAAACGCGTCCGCATAAGCTTCGAACTTTTCAGATGTTTCCGGGTTCACAAAAATGGATTTCGAGAAATCCAGTCCGGACCCCAGGGTCTCCATGGCTGTCCGGTCGCCGACGAGGACAATCCGGGCGAATCCCTGTTCCTGGACCATGGCCGCCGCCTTCAGCGTCCGGATGTCGGTGGATTCCGGAAGAACGACGGTCTTCAGGTTCGCATTTGCACGTTCGATGATCCGATTGAGAAAGTCGCTCATGAGAAATGCCCCTTTCACTGCATGCAGGCCTATTTCCTTCCAAGCCCTATGTGTTCTTTACCTTGATTTGGCATCCGGAAACGGTCCGTGGGAAAACAATCCCTTCATCGTCCAGGTGCTGGAACAGCTTCCGACAGCCGGTCCGTTCGAAACAGGAAGGCAGTTCACGTTCAATCCGGCATCCGGACCGATTTATTATATCATACTGTTTTTTGTATACAAGACTGCTTGCGAGAAAAAACAACAGGATGCTGGCTGGCTGAGGAAGGCATGGTTGCCTTTTTTTGGCTGTGTTCATTCCTGCACAGGCATGATTTCATGAGAACCGGAGCGTTTCATTCCTTCACGTGGGGAATTTCATGAGAACCGGAGCGTTCCATTCCTTCACGTGGGGAATTTCATGGCAACAGGAACGTTCCATTTGCATTTCATGTCCGGATTGAGTATATTGAAACAAGATTGAAAGGCAGGTGGCGTCCGCATTACAGGACAGCATCGCAGTATGGGTCGCTGGCGGACAGAAAGCATGAGCAGAATCCTTTTTCTTTTACAAAAAAAAGCGTCGCAGATTTCCCCGCCGATTGTGGTGTTTTTCAGCTTCTTCCTCGTGATTCTCTTTGGAGCGCTCCTCCTCACCTTGCCGGCATGCAGCGAGACCCGTGAATCGACTTCCTTTCTGGACGCCTTGTATACGAGCGCATCCGCGACTTGTGTCACCGGTCTCGTCGTCTTCGATACGGCAGATCATTTCTCGACACTGGGTGAAGTGATCATTCTGATGCTCATCCAGATCGGCGGACTCGGAATCATCACCCTGATGACCTTCTTCATGGCCATCATGGGGCGGAAATCGGGTCTCAAGACCATGGTGCTGGCGCAGGAATCATTGAATACCTTCGATTGGCAGGATTCCATCCGTTTGATCCGGGGGGTCGTCGGCGTGGTGTTCGGCGTTGAGTTGACAGGCGCGGTTCTGCTCTCTCTCGCTTTTGTTCCCCAATATGGATGGAAAGGTCTGTACTTCGGCGTCTTTCATTCCATTTCCTCGTTCTGCAATGCCGGATTCGATTTATTGGGAAGCCTGAAGAGCCTTTCGGACTACAACGGGAATCCGCTTGTCATTTATACCGTCGCCGGGCTCATCATGATAGGCGGACTCGGGTTCATCGTATGGTGGGATGTGTGGAATTACCCCCGTGTCAGAAAACTGCAGGTCCATACGAAGGTCGTGTTCATGATTTCCATCGTGCTCTGGGTAGGCGGCGCGCTGTTCATTTATTTCATCGAACGGCAAAATGTGAATACGCTTGGTGCCATGCCCTCGAAGGAGCAGGTGAATGCGGCCATCTTTCTCTCCGTCAGCGCCAGAACCGCGGGTTATGCCACATTCAACCTCGCTGCGATGAATGATGTCACAAAGGTCTTCCTATCCCTGCTCATGTTCATCGGAGCCGCTTCGGGTTCCACCGGCGGAGGCATCAAGGTGAATACGCTTGGCGTGATGATCATTGCCATCCTGAGTGTCATCCGCTCACAGGAACAGATCATTTTCCAGAAACGCAGAATCTCCTCCTCAACCGCCTTCAAGGCCTTTACAATTTTCAGCCTGTCCGCCACGTGGCTCTTCACGGCCACCCTGCTGATATCCCTGATCAATCCCGAATTCCGCCTGATCAACTCGCTCTTTGAATCGACATCCGCCTTCGGCACTGTGGGACTGTCCATCGGCATGAGCACCTCAACGGACTACGGACCGATGTCAAAAATCATTCACATTCTCACCATGTTCATCGGGCGTGTCGGTCCCATGACTTTCGCCATCACCCTCACACTCGGCAAGCGAAAGAACAACGATATCATTTATCCGGAAGGAAAGATCGTCGTCGGATGAAGGAAGCGCAGCGGTTTGCCTGCAGCATAGGCTGCTGCGACTGGAGACAAGGCATCATAAGAAGAGGCTTGAGACAGAACAAAGAACGACCGGCCACCGAAAGGCAGCCGGTCGTTCTTTGTTTCTTGTGTCCTGCATCGTTGTGACTTGCATGTGATATGGCATATTGTGGCCATGTCATGTTGCTGATCAGGCACGATGCTGTAACGAACTGTTACTGTTTGGGATTGAAAAGGTATTTTGCCAAATCCGATTCGGGACTGATGAAGATGGTCGTATCGGAATCGATGATCTTCTCGTATGCCTGCAGCGTGCGCCAGAAAGCATAAAACTCCGCATCCGTATTGTAGGCTTCCGCATAAATGCGCAAGGCCTCACCGTCTCCCTCACCCTTCGTCTTTTCCGCCATTTCATAAGCCTGCGCCTCAATGATGGTGGCATTCTTGTTGGACTCGGCCAGTATGGTGCGGGCCTGCTTCTGACCATCCGCGCGATACTTGGTGGCAACTGCCTGACGCTCGGAACGCATCTGTTCATAGATGCTTGGTTTGGTTTCATCCGGGTATTCGGTCCGCTTGATGTTGATGTCCATCACGGAGATGCCATATGCATTCATCGAGTTGTTGACATACGCACGGACTCGGACCAGCATGTCATTGACGTAAACTTTGTCCGAAACCAGCTGCTTGGCTTCGATTTTCCCGATTTCTTCGCGCATGCGGGAATAAATCAACTCATCGATGCGCTGGTGCGCCATGCTCTGTGTCTGGATGATGGTCATGAACAGGGCGGGATTCTCAATTTTCCACTGCGCATTATTATCGAGAAGCAGCTTTTTCTTGTCCTTCGTGAACACTTCCTCGGCGGAGGTGTCATAGGTCAGCAGCATGTTCGTATAATGCTGTGCATTCTGGATGAACGGTGTTTTGAAGAAGAGTCCCTTTCCCGTCTGGATCTTTACGCCGGCAAACCGGGGATCATTCTTCAGAGACTGCATGGTGGGCGAATTTTCATCGTCGACAATGATGCGTACGATGCGTTCGAGCTCGGTCACCACGACCTGTTCCCGTTCCCCCACCGTGAAGGTGAAGCTGGACAAGGCGAGAAGCAGGACAACCAGAAGTACCGCCAGGAAACCAAGTGCCTTCAGCAGGTTCTTAACGCCTTTGGGCATCGGAGCGGCGGCTTTCTTTTGCTGCTGGTATTGCTGTTTGAATTCAAATGGATTGAAATTGTCTGTCATGCAAAAAACTCCTTTCCGCTCAATTCGCTGCGCCTTCGGTTACGATGGGTGCCGGCTGCGTCGTGGACTCCTGGGTGGTTTCCTTCGTTGTGCCGGAACCGTCGACCGGGAGGTATTTCAGGGTATCGCCGTTGTCTTTCATGATGTAAACCCTGGCGTCCGGGAGGACATCCTCCATGACTTCCAGATACATGCGGGTGCGGGTGACTTCCTTGCCGAGCACATAACGCTGCAGAACCTGCTTGAAGTTCTCGACATCACCTTTTGCCTCCGCAATGCGGCGTTCCTTGTAGGATTGGGCCTGATTCAGGATTTCCTGCGCCTTGCCCTCGGCCGCGGGGACAATTTCATTCGACGTCTTCTTCGCCTCGTTGATGAAGCGGCTCATGTCCTCACGGGCTTTGATGACATCGTCAAAAGCTTCCGAAACTTCTTCCGGCGCATAAACGGACTGGAGGGCTACGGTCGGAATGTCGATGCCGAGTCCGTATGAATCGCAGATTTCCTGCAGATCCGTGCGGATTTCACTCTGCACCATTTCCTTCTGGTCCGTCAGGACGTCATCGAGCTTGTGGGAAGCCACGACCCGGCGGATGGCGGATTCAGCCACAATGCGCAGAGTACCGATGGGATCCTCCACGTTGAAGAGAAAATCATGCACGTTCTTGATGCGGTACTGCACGACTGTCTCCGTGTTGACAAGGTTTTCGTCCCCGGTGATCATCAGGGATTCGGCCGGAACCGAAGTGAACTGGGAACTTCCGGTCGACCCACCGACCGCCTCGGTGCGATAGCCGATTTCCAGGGTCCGGATGACCCCGGCCTGAACAATTTCGACGGCTTCAATCGGATAGGGAATGTGCCACTTCAGACCGGCTTGTTCATCCGTGCGGACATAGGCGCCGAAACGTGTGATGACGGCTTGTTCGCCACCGTCTGTCTTCAGCGTGTATATGCCGGTGCCCAGCCAGATTCCGGCGATGGCCAACAGCACAATCACGATGGTGACAATGGAAAGCTGCAGTTTTTTCATGAATACTCCTTTCTGTGTATGAAACAGGGGTGAGCCTGATTGGGGAACTGAACAAAAACGGTGTTCGAATATCAGGATGGACTTGCATAGTACCGTTGGAACGGTGATATGTCTGATTCGTCTGTTCTGTCGGCCTTTTCTGTTGTGTTCGATTCGTCTGTTCTGTCGGCTTCATCCAGTTTCTTAGCCTGCATTTGTGAAAGAACATTCATCCTTTCCGCAAACGGCGCCAAATCGATAAGGCTGCGTTCGGAAATCAGGCCATTCTTGATGCGCTTGTCCTTGAATCTTCCATCCAGACTGTCCATAATGCCGAAATTCGCATTCATTGGCTGGAATTTCACATGAGTTGGATTCGAAACATATCGGGCCAGTGCACCAAGGGCAGTTGTTCCCGGAAACACCAAGGGTGCTTCCCCGAGTCTCCGGAGCGCGGCATTCACACCCGCCACCCAGCCTGATCCCGCTGATTCGATGTAACCCTCCACCCCTGTCATCTGACCGGCAAAAAACAGGTTCTCGTCCAGCCTCAGGCAATAGGTGTCCGTCAGCAGTTTCGGTGCGTGTAGATAGGTATTCCGGTGCATGACGCCAAATCGTTCGAATTCAGCGTGTTCAAGCCCCGGAATCATCCGGAAAACCCGCTGCTGCTCTCCCCATTTCAAATGTGTCTGGAAACCGACGAGATTGTACAGGGAAGCAGCCGCGTCATCCTGTCTGAGCTGGATGGTCGCATATGCCTCTTTTCCCGTAGCCGGATCAATCAGCCCGACCGGCTTCAACGGTCCGAAGCGCATGGTGTCCACCCCGCGGCGCGCCATGCTTTCGATGGGCATGCAGCCCTCAAAGATGCGATTTTCCTCGAAATCCTTCAGAACAACTGTTTCCGCACGCATCAGTTCCTGCTGGAATGACAGATAGGTTTCACGATCCATTGGACAGTTGATGTAATCATCTGACCCTTTCCCATAGCGGGAGGCCCGGAAAGCCTTTGACAAGTCGATGCTTTCAAAGCGGACGATTGGTGCGGCTGCGTCGAAGAAGTACAGGCCATTGCCACCTACCTTTTCGGCAATCGCGGCCGACAGCGTATCTGTCGTGAGGGGGCCCGTCGCGATGATGGTTGTGCCTTTCGCGGGGATCTCCCGTACTTGACGCTCTTCCACGGCAATCAAGGGATGACGCTTCAGCGCTTCCGTGACCGCCCCCGAAAAGGCATGCCGGTCAACGGCCAGCGCGCCGCCCGCGGGAACTGCCGCTTTATCCGCGGCTGTCATCACAAGAGAACCGAGACGACGGAGTTCTTCCTTCAGGAGCCCGGAAGCGTTTTCAAGCTGGTTCGATCGCAGCGAGTTGCTGCAGACAAGCTCGCAGAAAGCATCCATCTGATGGGCGGGTGTTTTGTCCGTGGGTTTCATTTCCATCAGGCGGACCGGTATGCCGAGGCGGGCTATCTGCCAGGCAGCCTCACTGCCAGCAAGACCCGCACCTATGACCGTGATGGGGGTTTCGCGCATGGGTATTCCTTTCCAGACAGGTCCTATTCGGCGGAAGCATCGCTGGAGACCGATTTTTTTCGGGTCGCGCGTTTTGGCTTCTCTTCGCCTTCCTTGTGTTCTCCCGCTTCCACGTAATCACAGGCAGCGTTGCTGCATTTCAGGTCGGTGACGCCGCCCTTGGTCTTGGCAGTGAGGAAATTTCCGCATTTCGGGCAGTCTTTGCCGGCCGGCTGATCCCAGGTGAGAAACGTGCAGGCCGGGTATTTTTCACACCCGAGGTATTTCCTGTTCCGTTTTGTTTTGCGGTGCAGCACACGGGCGCCGCACATCGGGCACTTCACGCCGGAATCCTCCACGAAGGGCTTTGTATTCTTGCACGCCGGAAAGCCTGGACACGCAAGGAATTTCCCGAATCTGCCGGTCTTGATGACCATGTTCTTGCCGCAAAGCTCACAGATTTCGTTGGATTCCTCCACAGGAAGAGCCACTTTCACGATGGTCTTTTCCGCAGATCGGACAGCTTCCTTGAAAGGCGTGTAGAATTCCTGCAGAAGGTCGCGCCAGGCAATGCTGCCCTCTTCAACCGTATCAAGCCTGTGTTCCATGTCTGCTGTGAAATTCACATTCACGATATCCGCAAAATTCTCGCACATGAGGTGGTTGACGATTTTCCCGAGCTCCGTCGGGCTCAGCGTCCGACGTTCCCTGTCCACATATCCGCGGTTCACAATGGTTCCGATGGTGGGCGAATAGGTGGAAGGACGGCCTATCCCAAGTTCTTCCATGGCCTTGACCAGTGTCGCTTCCGTATAGCGGGCGGGTGGTTGGGTGAAGTGCTGTTCAGGAAGCAGTTTCGTGCATTTCAATGCTTCTCCGGCCGTCAGTGCCGGCATGGCCTGGTCCTTGTCCTTGTCCTCTTCCCCCTCTTCCAATCCCTCGACATACAGGGCCATGAAGCCCCTGAATACCAGTTTCGAACCGGAGGCACGGAAGTTCAGGATGTCTGCGTCGCCGGAATCCGGAATAACGGCGGAAGCGGCGTCAATCTCAATCGAAAGCGTATCGTAGATGGCCTGCTCCATTTGGGAAGCAAGGAAACGTTCCCAGATCAGGCCGTAAAGCTTTCGCTGATCCGGTTCCAGACTGCCTGCCAGACTGTCCGGTGTCCTGTCGACATAAGATGGACGAATTGCTTCATGCGCGTCCTGTGCCGCGGACTTGGTCTTGAATTTGCGGGGTTCCTTCGGCATGTACGTCGAACCATAGGTTTCTTCGATATATCTCCGCGCTTCCGCCAGTGCATCGTCCGAAATGCGGACCGAGTCTGTGCGCATGTAGGTGATGAGGCCGACAGCCCCTTCGCCTTCGATTTCCACGCCTTCATAGAGCTGCTGGGCGACCATCATGGTTTTTTGCGTGCTGAAACCGAATTTTCGGGAAGCATCCTGCTGCAGGGTGCTTGTGATGAAGGGTGCCGCAGGGGTCCTTTTCTTGGTTCCCTTCTTAACTTTTGTCACGGAAAAAGCCGCGCCCTGAAGACTCTCCAGAATGCGCGACACTTCCGCCTCTTCCTTCAAATCGGTCTTTTTTCCGTTCCTTCCATGAAAATGTGCGGTGAATCGTTCCTTGGAAGCCTTTTCAAGCAGTACATCCAGACTCCAGTATTCCTCCGGCTTGAATCTGTCGATTTCTTCCTCCCGGTCGCAGATGATTCTGGTGGCAACCGACTGCACACGTCCGGCGCTCAGNNGACTTTTCGCCAGAGGATCGGGCTGAGTTCATAGCCCACGATGCGATCCAGAATCCGGCGCGCCTGCTGCGCATCGACAAGATTCATGTCGATGGCCCGTGGCTGCTGGACCGCCTGCGTGACGGCATTCTTTGTGATTTCATTGAACGTGACGCGGGAAGCGGTTTCCGGCGCGATATTCAGTAGCTTCGCCAGGTGCCAGGAGATGGCTTCGCCTTCGCGGTCAGGGTCGGTTGCGAGATAGACCTGATCGACTTCTTTCGCATCTGCCTTCAGGCTCTTGATCAGATCGTTCTTTCCCTGGATATTGATGTACATCGGTTCGAAATTGCGGCTGACATCGACACCGAGATGACTTTGGGGCAGATCCCGGATGTGACCCATCGATGCGGAAATCTTCCAATCGTTCCCAAGATATTTTTTGATGGTCTTCGCCTTGGCGGGCGACTCCACAATGAGCAGGTAACGGGGCATATGGTTCCTCCTGGATGTGTATGATCACAAGAAATTGACATGGGATCCGTGATCGGTTCTCGAATTTCCATACATTGGATGGAGAGAACATCGATGTAATCGTACCATTCACGTCTGAATTTGTAAACATGCAGGCTTCAAGCCTTTCGACCCTCCCCGGCAGGTTTTCGAGAAAGGAATGACATCATAAATATGTTCGATCAATCTGCCGACAGGTTGTCATGTCATGATCCTGACTGCATCCTTTCACGACACAGCGTTCCATCTCTTGGCGGAACAAGAAAAGGAAGAAGGGTTTCGATTCTTGCAGCACCAAGCCACATGTTGCGTTCCTTTTCTTCCAAAAGCAGAGGCATGCGATCGTGAACCGGTGATACATCGGAATTAGCCGCTGTGGTGAGTATGGTGAATGCGATGACGGATTCGGATACAGACAGACGAAAGTTCCAATATATGCCTGCCATGAGAAGCATCCGGCCGTCCGTGCGATAAAACCGGTGACGAATGCGGGGCTGTTTTCGCTTATGGGAATCAGTCTGTCGGCCGGCCGGACTCTTCGCCGAAGGGGGAGAAACGGAAAAGAGCCCTTCCATTGACATTTGAAGTGGTTCGTCCTCTGCGGCAGGGAGCGGCGACTCATCCGATTCATTCGCATCGGACCACTCGTAAAACCCGCGTGCGGGTACCAGGCAGCGATGTGAAGCGAAGGGAAGCCGAAAAAGAGGTTTTTCCGTCACACTTTCCGCTCGTGTATTGATGATGCGTCCTTTACCCTGCGGACTCGGAAATCCCCAGGAGAATACACGGATTCCTACGGGAACCGAGAGGACCGGTAAACCGGCGATGCCATCCAAATGCTTCGTTTCCGGCATTGAAACCAAAACCGGTGCGAAGTCTCCCGGGACGATGTCGGTGTCGGATGCCCGATTGGGCCGGGGTTTCAGCAGGTCCTTATCGATCCCGTCGATGAGGGCTGCAAAATCATCCAATTCGGCTTCCGAAACATAGAACCGTCCGCACATGTGTCTGATTCTCCCAATCCCATCCTGCACGTCGCAATTCGTTCGACACGCACGCTGCCATCCATTCGTACCTGTTCTGGACAAGTCTGTGGCGGTTCTGCTGACTGTATCTGTTCTGGCCATGTCCGTGGCGGTTCTGCTGTCTGTATCTGTTCTGGCCATGTCTGTGGCGGTTCTGCTGACTGTATCTGTTCTGGCCATGTCCGAGGCGATTCTGTTCATCTGCTTTGTTTCTTTCCGGCGACTTATGTCGGAAGCAGGCTGAGCAGAAGAAACGCACCCAGAATGACAAACAGAATGAAAAGTACCAGAAAAACGATCTTCCACGGAGAAATGGGATATTCTCCCTGAACGGTTCCGGTCTGGCCGTTCACAACAAACTGATAGGGTTTGTTCCGGAAGCGGAAGGAGGAAATCCAGACCGGTGCAAGCAGATGCTTGAACCGGACATTTCCATAACGGACATCAAGCCGGATGTTACGCACCTCGTCCGCGATGACGGCACTCCGCACATCCTGCGTCAGGGCATTCCGCATGGTCTCGCAGGCCATATCGAAGCCTTCCCTGACATGGACGCCGTATCGTTCCGCCATGAATCCCAGCAGGTATTCGGGCCGGTATGGAATGAGACCGTCAAAGGCGAAGTCACGGATTTTTTCCATCTGGCGCCGGTTTTCATTTTTTGAGGCATTCACAGGGATGTCATCAAAAAATCTGTTTCCACTGCCGAATACGGGATGCCATCTGGTCTTCCGGACCTGAACGGCCTCTCTTGTCTGTTTTCCGCTTGAATCGGTCCTCGTCCGGTATTCCGTCACATAATAGTAGGTTCCCGCCTCTGCACTGTATGTGTAGTCCGTCTGCGCATCATAAGTCCAGTATGGCACATATACGCCATTGACTCTGTCTGCCCGGCTTGTTTTTCGGGCAGTATTGGGTGCAAACCACTTTTTCCCGATCCAGGTTTTGAACCGCGCTTTCGCATCTTCTTTTGCGATTTTGAACGGTAGAAGCGATTCCGGCCGGATGGTCGACGATTTTTCATCCCGAATCAGCTGCCTGCTTCCGCAAAAAGGACACTCCGTTGTTCCACTGTCCGCAGGAACAACTGTCTGTGTGCCGCACCCACCGCAGGTGACAGTAGCAGTATCGGCGGACCAGTCGGTTGAGGCATTCCGTTCGGCCTCTTCGAGCGGATATTCCATAATGACCGCATCCTGGTCGGCGGGTATGGGTGTGGCGTTGCCGCAGGCAGGACAATGGAGCTGCTGCAGGGCGGGATCAAACTCCAGCATGCTTCCGCAGCCCGGACAGGGAAAGGTTCTTTGTTCGGACATGACGCATCCTTTCAGGTCGGGTTTTCTTTCGGAAATCCCTGAACCGTTCAGCAGTATTTCCACAGCATTCAAGCTGCATGCAACCGGCTCACGCAGGTTGCACAACCGGATAAGTCACGCATTCATCAGCTGATTCGGTCAAGCGGCGTTTTCTCAGTTTCTTGCAGCTCCGCACTCGGGACAGAATTTCGCTCCCTGTGCCATCTGGGCACCGCATTTCGCACAGGCGGGTGATACGGACGGTTTTCCGCATTCCGGACAGAATTTCGCACCTGCGGGTATCGATGCACCACAGGAGGCGCAGGCAGTACCGGGTACTGCCGACGGTTTCCCGCACTCGGGACAAAATTTTGCGCCACCGGGTATCATGGCCTTGCAAAAGCCACATGGGGTTCCCGCAGCCTGATGGCCAGAGGCGGAATTTGACATGCCTTGAGCTCCCATGCCCGGCTGCTGGCCGGACTGCGCCATGCCCTGCTGCATGTTCTGTCCGATTTGTCCGAACATCTGCCCCATCATGGCGGCCATGGCCACGCCACCACCCATTGCTCCGGCCGGGTTGCCCTCGTTTGCAGCAGCGGCCTTCATCGCATCAATGGCACCGAGGGTTGCGATTGTGTTGAGGCCGCCCATCAGGTTCACTTCGGCTCCTCTTCCAATGGCATTGCGCAGATTTTCGGGCAGTTCCATCTCGGCAATGACAAAGCTGGTGAGTTCCAGCCCGACGGCCGTGAACTTGCCGGCCAACTTTTCCATGATGGTGTCGGAGAACTCGATAAGCTGCGTGTTAAGCGCCGTATAGCCCAAGCCGGATTCCATGATGCCATCGCGAAGATACTGGACGATGAAGCCGCGCAGATAGTTGAGCAGCATGGAAGTGGTGCAGACTTCCCGGGTTCCGGCATACTCTTCGAGAAAACGGGTCGGGTCGGCCACACGGTACGCAAATTGGCCACGGCTCTGGATGAGGATGCGTCCGCCGAATTCCGGGTCCTGGATGGCCAGCGGGGAAGGCGTGCCCCAAAGCTGGTCCGTCAGCTGACGGGTCGTCACGTAGAACACATCCGCCTTGAAGGGACTTTCAAATCCGTATTTCCAGGATTGAAGCAGGGTCATAACCGGCATGTTCTGCGTTGTGAGCGTGTAGGTTCCCGGCTGGAACACGTCGGCAATTCTTCCCTCATTCACGAAGACGGCCATTTGGCCGGGTCTCACAACGAGCTGCGCATTCATCATGATAGCCTTGCCGTTCATGGGAAAGCGCCAGAAGACGTTTTCGTCCGAATCCTCGAAACAGTCGATGACATCAATGAACTGACCCTTGATGAATCCCAGGATACCCATTTTCATTCCTCCCCTGTTGAATCATGCTGTGTTCCACATCATCATATCGGCTGAGCATGCATACGTCAAACGAATGCGCATGTCGGATGTTTCCACCTGAAAAATCTTCTGCAGCCGGTTCATCCTGATGGATTACCTAGCAAAAACGGACCCGTGGATCGGCTGGAGGCCTATCAACGGGTCCGTTAGGGTTTGGGCGCAGCAAAGGCCTGCTTCCAGGAATTCAATCCGCAGAAATCAACGGTGGCTCAACCAGACTATGACCTGTTCGTCCTCACAGGATATCCGGAGGATGCGGGAAGTATCCGTCACCTTGTGCGCCTCCCTTGGAGGTGCTGTAACGCGCAGGTCCACGTTCATGCTGCCGCAGGCTGCACGCAGAGACTCTCCGGTTTCACACCAGAGAGTCCCCAGGTACGAATGGAGAGCTGATGCTTCCATTAAACCTCCATGATTTCTTCGATCTTTTCTTCCATGATCTGTTCCACGAGCGCCACATAACTGTCGGTGATGACCTGGACGTTCTTTTCGGCGTCCTTCAGATCGTCCTCCGTGAGTTCCTTCGCTTTTTCGGCGCGTTTCAGGTGCTCGATGGCATCCCGGCGAATTTGCCGAAGCGCGACTTTGTCACGTTCTCCGAGTTTGCGGACATCCTTCGTGAGGTCATGGCGGCGTTCCTCGGTAAGCGGCGGGAAGATGAGCCGGATGACTTTCCCGTCATTGTTCGGATTCAAGCCGAGATCCGACATCTGGATGGCCTTGACGACGTCGTTCAGCGTCTTGGGCTCCCAGGGCTGGATGACGATCTGACGGGCTTCCGGCACACTGATGTTCGCGACCTGCTGAATGGGTGTCGGGGCTCCATAATACATGACAGTCAGTTTGTCGAGCAGATGCGGATTCGCACGGCCGGCACGGATGCCGGCGAGTTCATCCCGGAGCACGTGGATGGTCTTGTCCATTTTTCCGCGCAGTTCGGATTGATAATCTGCCATAAGTTCATACCTCCCTGGCAATGAATGTTCCCACATTTTCACCGGTCAACGCACGGAGAATGTTTTCCGGGTCCTTGATGCTGAATACGAGAATCGGAATGTTGTTGTCCATGCACAAGGATGTGGCCGTGGAGTCCATGACACCGAGCTGTCGGGACAGGACTTCCTGGTAGCTGATGCGTTCGAAACGGGCGGCATTGGGATTCAGCTTCGGGTCGCTGTCATAGACCGCATCAACATTCTTGGCAAGCAGAATGACATCCGCTTCAATTTCCGCAGCACGCAGCACGGCTGCCGTGTCTGTGGAAAAAAAAGGATTTCCGGTTCCGCAGGCAAAGATGACGACCAGATTTTTTTCCAGATGGTGTACGGCGCGGCGGCGGATATACGGTTCCGCGATACGCGGCATGTCAAGCGCTGTCTGCACGCGGGTCGGGACACCCTTTGCTTCCAGTGCGTCCTGAAGGGCCAGAGAATTGATGACTGTCGCAAGCATGCCCATATGGTCCGCCGTGGTGCGGTCCATGCCCTTGCTGCTGCGGCCGCGCCAGAAATTGCCGCCGCCGACCACGATGCCGATCTGTGCGCCGAGTTCCCAGGCCGTTTTGATCCGGTCACAGATTTCTCCGAGCATATCCTGGTCGATCCCGGTTCCCTTGCCGGATGCAAGTGCCTCACCACTGATTTTCAGCATGATTCTGCGATAGTTCAGCTTCATGGTACCTCCTGTGTGGACGGATTCGGAAAGAACGGTCTGCGGCTTGTATC
>JFJP01043222.1_pt1 | contig 15530 bp, 12 predicted proteins | sample 431651 | NCBI WGS metagenome assembly JFJP01 (sample SAMN02602958, study PRJNA72255) | Microbial mat metagenome, whole genome shotgun sequencing project. | biome: fresh water; feature: sink hole; material: water; isolation source: purple microbial (photo- and chemosynthetic) mats found in... | reverse complement strand
AACAAAGATGGCGCATTGGGATTGAAAGCAGTAAAAGATTCTGGCGGAATTACCATTGTACAAGACCCCGAAGAATGTCAAGTTAAAACCATGACCTCAGCTTGTTTGAAAACCACAACAGTTGACCATGTACTAAACAGTGATCAAATTATTGATTATATACTCAAACTGTAATTTGATTTATATGAAGCTACACACTAAATCTGCTACCTCAATCGTACTATTTGTTATCATTCTGATAAGTTCAGTATTCTTTATAGTACAAGCACTTTCGCTACAAAAAGTTATAAATAAACCAACATTACTTTTGTTTATAGCTTACAGTATTGCGATTGTTGTTATTTCGTTCGTTTTTCATTTGTTATTGCGCAAAAAAAATGCAACGATAAACTCTCTTCATGAGCAAAATGATAGGATATTTCAGCAAATGGAAAAAAACACTTACGAAGACATCAACCAACAAACAAAAGAAGAATTGCAGCGGCAGCTTGAAATGAACCGCGAAACACGTATCAATAAAATATTACACAATATACCGGTTGAGCAAAAATTGCAAACCTACGCTGAACGGTTTTTAGCTAATCTATCGAAAGAATTTGAAATTGTACAAGGACTTTTTTTTGTTAAAAATTTTTCCACCCAAACATTTACTTTAGCAGGAAGTTACGCATTTTTCACACAAAATAAAATAGAAGATTTCAAACTTGGAGAAGGGCTAACCGGTCAAGTTGCTTACTCGAAACGGTCGCTACATGTATCAAACGTACCCGAAGGCTACATTACTATACTTTCAGGCTTAGGCAGTAGTTCACCTCGCAACCTTCTGATATTTCCGATAATTGATAATGATGAAACTATAGTAGTAGTTGAATTAGCTTCATTCAGAGATTTTGACGACGACTCTGAGCAATTCTTTGCCAAGCTTGCCGAACGGATTGCACCCGAAATCCTAAAATTAATAGCAAAGAATTAAATCCTTTGGTATCAACAATTTATATTATAAATTGTATCCAAAAATTTATTACTCGTATAACAAATAACTATATTAAACCGTTCAAGTAGTAAAAATACTGCTATGGCAAAATTATTTCAATTCGTAATTCTTTTTTTGTTGGTTATTCCCCATATATCAGCGCAACAAACGGATACGTTAAAACCACGCCTCGATACAATAATAATACCCAATAATGCATTCCAGATAGGCGAAAAGCTTGTTTACTCGGCAAAATACGGTATTATTGAAGGCGGTCGTGCTTATCTGTCTGTCAATGTGATACCACATGGATATACTTATGTTTACCATGCTAAGGCTTATGCCGAAACAGTAGGAATTACAGATAAATTCGCCACAATTCGCGACATTTACGAAAGCTATTTCGATATCGAAAGCGGTTTACCAATCATGGCTGTTCGGAATATACAAGAGAATAATTATTTGCAGTATGATGAGGTGAGATTTGACAGACAAAATAATATTGCGTTGAGTTTACGAAATGGTCTGCACCAAGTGCCAGCCGATGTGATGGATGTTTTATCTGCTTTTTACTTTGCCCGCACTTATTTATTCAAAAATTTGACTAAGAATCAAGTTATAGTAATCCAAACATATTTTGAAGATGGACTATTTCCGGTAGAAATGAAATTCAAAGGGTATGAGAATGTAAAAACACGATTCGGAAAAATTAAGTGCCTCACTTTTGGTCCGATAATTCGCGAGAAAAGTCCTTTTGCAAAAGAGGAAGACTTACGAATATGGTTCAGCGATGATGGTAACTATCTGCCTGTGAAAGTACATGTTAAAATACCTGTTGGCTCAGTGAAGCTTGAACTTATACAATACGAAGGTCTTAAATACGATTTGAAAATAGAAAAATAGCTCTACTGATTATTGAGGCTTTGAAACAACTTATCTACTTTTAGTTGTAACTCTTCCAGTTGCTTTTTCAACTGCTCATTCTCTATGTTTTTAGTTTTTAATTGATCGTTTTCGCTTTTCAACTCATCAATCTGCTTTTGCTGTGTCTTAATAGCTTCAACGAGTAGCGCAGTTGTTTTTGAGTAATCTAAGGATTTATATCCCATATTATCAGTAACCACAATTTCAGGAACAATAGATTCAATATCCTGGGCAACAAATCCCAATTGTCGTCCGGCGGGTAAAATTTTTCCGGGTATATTATTTTCCCACTCATAGTAAATTCCATTCATAGCGAGCACTTTGTCGAGAGCATTGTTGATTGGTACAATGTTGCGTTTATACCTTGCATCCGAAGTTTGGGTTAATGTGCCACATTCCACAGCACCGGGAATAACAATCTTTCCGTTTTTATAGACAACCAAGGCATCAGCTTTTTCTTGCGGATCGCCCAAAAGTCCATTACCTATACCTATAATAAATACGCGATCTAGCCGTTTCCACTCGATATTACCATCAGTTACAGGCTCGTAATTCGAGTTATATTGCCCAATAACAAACTCTGCATAAGAATTTGCTTTTGTTTTATAGCCAAACGAGCTTGAATATTTCCCATGTGTTTGGGTTGATCCACCTGCCGCAATTGAAGCCTCTGCTTGGTTAAAGGTTGTAGTGTTTGCTCCAATAGCTAATGAATTCATGCCAAAGGACAAAGTCTTATACCCCACAGTCATAGAATTGGTAGCTCGGCTTTGAGTTTCCAATCCCATTGAAACACAGTTCTCGCCAATTGCTTGCGTGCTCGTACCAATAGCAAACGTATTTCCGCCTTGAGCTACATTCTTTTTGCCAAAGGTTGTTGAGCTTGTTCCAGAAGACATATTTTCAGTTCCTGCTGAAAAAGCCTGAGAGTTAACAGCTTGATTATTTAAACCAAATACGGCTGAATAATTACCTGTCGCTAAATTATCGCGTCCCATGGCTACGGAGTAGTTACCCACATTCTGGTGATCCCAGTAATTTGCTGCCGAGCCACCATCTTGTAGCCCACCGGCTCTAAATGCACCTTTGCTCGGATAGAAAGCCATTCTGGTTCCGGGACCTGATGCTCTAATGCTGGTGGCACCGCCATCAAAATCGCCCGTAACCACAAAACCGTAACCTGCAACATAGGCATGGAAGCGGTCTAATGGTGTAGCTGTACCAATACCAATACGACGATCTACCGATTCGGATGCAGCGTATAGATAGTTACCATTCAATTTCCAATACGTATCGGACGATTTCAGATCAATATATTGCTTAATAGCTTTTTGGGTTGACAATACATTATCGCTACTTAGAGAACCACCAAGACCAATATCATTAGATATTCCACTTACCATTGTTGTACCGGTAAGCATTAATGAATTACTAATTAGGCTTTTGGCTTTCATCGTGCCGTTTTGTAATGTAATTCCGTAGGTGTTAATATTCCAATTATTAGTTAAATCGGTAGTACCATCGCGCCGAATAAAATCTTCGGGTATTGGAACATCAACTTTTACTTTGGCAACAATCCATTTAGTTCCATCCCATTGTACTACATCATCTGCTTTTAAAGATGACTCTGTAACTTTTAACAATTGCGAGAAAGTAGGAAGCTTCGGCATATTTAAGGCACTATCGGCAATATCTGCACGAAACGAATGTCGCGACATAAACGCATAAGGTACAGATTGTAGCTTGGCAATTCCCATATCGAGCATAGCATTCCCATATTCCGAAGCGCCAAAATCTACACTCACTTTCATGTAATAATCGGTAGCTCCCCAGTCAATTATTTCAAAATTTGTTTTTTTACCATTGTAAGTAGGTACGCCTTCGCCAATAACTAAGGAGAAGAAACCAGATTCCTCAGTAGTAACTCTGTGAACTTCTTCCCATTCCAAAGGACCGTTTTCGGTACCGGAAATGATAGCGATTTTCACTACAATTTCTTTTTCTGCAATGGGATAGCCATTTTCATCGCGAGCCAATGCCTGATAATTTAGCCCGGGTGGAATTTTATCCTGTGCATACAGATTGGGATGGATAGTAATACTTGCAATCATGCTCCAGAAAACAAACATTGCGAACTGATAATATGACTGAATTTGTTTCATAAATATTTCAACTTTTGAAAAGTGCTCCAATTGTGTAACAACATAGTATTTGCGCAATATTAATTTTGCTTTATCACATTAAGCGTGGCAATTACATCCTTTTTTTTATCGTCAATAATTCTAATAAAATATTGCCCGGGTAAAACTGACCGAAAATCTATTTCGATATCTTTAGCATCCGGAACAAAAAAACGATTTTGTAAAAGTTGGTTGCTGTAATTGCGCCCTAAAATATCAAATACTTGTATGCTAACTGTATTTAAATTAATAGATTGTCCATCAAACCGAATTTGTATTATATCAATAACCGGATTTGGATATACATCAACTTTAACTTTAGTAGTAGTATTTCGCTTAATATTGCTTGCGATAATGGAATATTGTTGATAAACATGATTTGAAATGCCTTTTTGGTTTGAGGGTGCTGTAAAAACTGCAAATTGTCCGATAGTATAAGATACGCTTCGTCCATTAGCAGTATGTGCATTACTACCCGATGAGAGTAGCGAAGGTGCTAAATACTGCGATTTACCACTTTGAAAAGCAATGAATACCATTGCAATAGTAATAATATGCCGAGATAGTATCGTAAACATTTTTAGTGCTTAACCTATTGTTTTATAAACTCTAATTCAACTCTTTGGTTTTTGGCTTTGCCTTCTTCGGTTGCATTGTCGGCAATTGGGTTCTGGTCGCCTCGTCCTTCAATGCTTATTCTATCAGCAGCTACACCTTCCGACAATAAATACTGTTTTACTGCCTCAGCCCTGCGTTTAGATAATTCTGTTCTATATTTCTCGGAACCAGAGTTATCTGTATAACCAATAACTTTAACCATTAGTGCTGTTTCTTTTTTCATTTTCAATACCATTTTGTCGAGCACCGGTAATGACGAAGATATTAACCTATCGCTATTATTTGCAAATCTGATGGTTTCACCGGTTTCGAAGGTACTTTGTTGTGCAAGAGTAATTGTGGCACTCATAGCAAAAACTAAAGTTAAGAAAACTATTTTCATGGTATCTGTGTATTTCGTAAATATTATTCAGTTTCAGCAACTTCAATCCTCCGGTTCTCATCTCTACCCTCACGTGTTGCGTTACTTGCGCGAGGATTGGCATCGCCCTTACCCTCAGTAGTAATGCGTTTCTCATCAACACCTTTCGATACTAAGTGGGCTTTTACTGCTTCTGCTCGTTTCTCAGATAGCCTAAGGTTATATTTTGGCGAGCCGGTATTGTCTGTATAGCCCGAAATCAGTATCTCAATTTTTGGATTGTCTTTCAATTTTTTCGCTAATTTGTCTAATTCGGGATAGGACGATGAGAACAACTTGTCGCTATTGTTAGCAAACATGATATTATTCAATACATAAGGAGCTTTGTACTTTTTTAAACCGGCTTCACTGGAAGTCTGCTCCAATTTGTCGAGACGTTGTTCTATTTTTGTTATTTCCTGTTCTGTTTCCTTTTGATATTTCTTAAAATCTTTTTCCAATTTCTTTGCTAATTTTTCCTCAATATTAGTAATTGGTGGTGGTGGTTCTGGTCTAAAAATAGTTGGGCAATATTTTTTCTTCCCATAATTTATCAAATAACCCATTGATATTTCATGTGTTCCCGACGACATGCCAAGTATGCCACTAAGGCCAAATTCATAGGTGTAATTAACCACTATTTTATAATCAAGTGCTCCACCCAAACTAATTCCAAAGCTATTACTTTTGTGGTAAGCAATTCCAGCCCAGAGTAATTGTTTGTAAATAAGGAGTGTATTGATTTCGTAATTGATCGGGCTATTAAATGTAGTTCGTAAAACCATGCAAGGTTCAATATCTAATTTTTTATTGAGTGGATAGCGGTACGAAGCATGGATAAGATAATGACGACTAAGTGTATAACGATTATCCGTTACCTTATCATAATTTACTTTCATACCTATTAAATTAGGAACCACTATTCCTGCATGTAAATTCGAAAACCTGACCATTACACTTGCCACAGCATCAAAAGTAGAACCGTATAACGAATGGTAATTGACGATTTGTGGATCGTCGCCTTGCGCTTTAATATTTGATAAATCAAGTTGATTGCGATAGTACTCGCCAGAAAGACTAAAACTTATGGACGCATTTTTGGAAAGCTCAACATGATGAGCATACCCGAAAAAGGCTGAAAAATACTCGAAATTACCAGATTCCTGACTATTTAATTCAATGCCTAAACCGCCGGCTTTTTTAAATGGGAAATTCACATTTATTATTTGCTTATTTGGCGCACCCGGAATACCAACCCAATTTTGCCTATGTGTAATAAATGTTTCAGTATTGCCATTAAATCCGGCGTAAGCCGGTGAAAGTGCAAATTTATTGATTAGGTATTGATTATTTGCCGGTATCTGCTGCGCATGTAATTTAGCTACTGATGTAATAAACACCAGAAAACAGTATGTTAATATGATTGTTATATACTTCATTTGTCAAAAATGAGAGCGCAATTAATATTCCGGTTATTTTACTATATCAATGTAACCCACTTCGCCTTTGCGTTTGGCACTGTTTATTACATAATAATAGGTGCCCGCATCAAGCTGCTTTCCGTTGTAGGTACCATCCCAAGCTTCGTCGTTTCTGTAATCCAAACTATGAAACACTACATCGCCCCAAATGTTGTAGATATAGACTTCGACCGGAGCAATATAAATATCTAAATATGCTATCAGCAAATAATCGTTATAGCCATCGCCATTAGGAGTTAGGATATTGTTTATCACTTCTATCTTCGTAGTATCAGCGCCTACGGGAATAATTCGCTTGTTGACAATAACATTGAACGATTTGGTATTCACGCAACTATGATTATCTGTAACCTCACAAATATAATTTCCTTGTTCTTCAACAGTTAATGCATTACCAGTATTAATGAATTTTTTATCTTTGTACCACACCACTTTCTCATAACTGCCTTGTACCTCAATTTGCCTACTTTCACCATCGAAAAATGATAAATCGGTATTAGGTATTAGCGTAAGGGATGGTAATGGTTGAATGATAATTAATTCCTGAAATGTATTAGAAACGCCATTTTCAGCAATTGCTTTAAGCTTAATGGTGTATGCTCCAGCCTGATGGTAAAGATGTATTGGTTGTGTTAAATCCCAAGTAATTGTACCATCACCAAAATCCCACATTAGCGTTTTATAACCAGTGGATTCGTTCACAAACCGGATAGTATCGCTGATACAAAGATGACCTGTGAACTTAAATTTTGCTACTGGTCCACCGCCAAAGCCATTGGCTGTGCCGGCATTTGAACCTGCTATTAGTATGCCCCACAGGCAATTAAACAGTACTGCTAATATTATCGGTTTTACAAATTTCATGAGAAGTAGGTAATGAGTTGATGTATCTAATTTTATAATCAATCAGGTTTCATCTTCAAACACAAACAAATAATTCAACTATTATGCCAAATTAAAGCTAAAGTGATGTATGTCATCATGGTATTGGCTAAGTATATGGGTTACAAGAAAAGCTTAATAAATTTCGCAATTTGCCAATCCCATAGGTAATACAGTTATTTGATTACCTCCGATACCCAGATTTTGCAACTTGATTAATTGATCAAATTCTTGTGGTAAAACGCGTAGCTTATTATTATAGAGATTAAGCTCTTTTAGGTTACGCATATTAGCCATTTCTTCTGGCAATTTTGTGAGATAATTTCCATTAACATAGAAATATTCGAGCCGTCCCAAGAAACCTATATCTTCTGAGTAACTTTCCTACTTCCTCCGGTAGTGTTTCAAGTTGATTGTCGGCTAAGCTAAGCACTTCAAGATTTTCGAGTTGCCCTATTTCTGGCGGACAAGCATTAATAGCATTATCATCAAGATATAGATTTAGAAGCTTACTTAGATTTTTGATACTTGCTGGAATAGTTTTCAACTTATTGTGCGCAAGAAATAATTCAACCAAATTCGTTAGACTGCCAATTTCTTCCGGTATAACCGAAATTTCGTTGAACGCAAGATCGAGACTTTCCAAATTTTTAAGGTTTCCAATTTCCTTTGGAATCGTAGTTATTCTATTCTCGGTTAGATACAGCACTTTGAGGTTAGTCAACTGCCCGATTTCCTTTGGTAGTGTTGTTAATTTGTTATTGTGTAAACCCAGAGTTTCAAGTTTTTTCAACTTTCCTATTTCGGGAGGCAAACTGGTAAGTTGGTTATCATCTAAATGTAGTATCCGTAGATTAGCCAAATCACCAATAAAAGGAGGTAGTTTAGTTAGTTGGTTTTCATACAAATACAAAACCTCTAAATTAGTAAACTGGGTTATTTCTTTTGGTAGTTCGGTCAAATCACTCATCAATAAATCTAACTGATAAACTTCAGTAGGAGATACAGCAAGTGCTTCATCCAACGACTCAAAAATTTTATCAGGCTGTGCAACAGTGATTTTTGGTTGAATAATCATCAAAGCACAAAGTATTGTAATTGTCGCACTTACTGTATAGAAGCGAAATTGTACGTTTTTCATCATCGTGGCTTTTTTGGTTAATATTTGTAAGCAAATTTAATTGCGTTTTGCCTGTATTGCAAATTTATTTTTGTGTTCACCATGTTTTCGGTGGTATTTGTTAATTATTTATGATAGTTAATTTGGTAGAACAACATATTCAATGTATTTAAAACTAATATATACATACATTATGCCAATAAAACCAGCAAATAAAATTAGGTATAAAAAATCACCATATTTACGTTACTGTTTGCATCACTCAATTCTATTAAACGGATTTATGAATGAAACGGTATCAATAACAACGGTAATATTGCATACCTTTTTCATTTATTTTGCAAAAACATCAGCTTAAGTTAAGGCATGAATATTGTAACACACGACTATAACAAAAATAAAATAAAAACATTACATTTAAAATTGATAAACTGCTTTCAATTTTTGAGCATTGGATTTTTTTTTTTACTTTTGACTTGTTAACTGAACAAAAATGAAGTGGTTTTAATAAGACCAATGCACTATATATAATGACCAAATAATCAGCCAGTAATAGTTTATGATAAAGCGACTAAAAATATCAACCAAACTAATCATTAATTTCTTAATTAGTGCATTAGTGGCTATTTCTATTGTAGGCGCTTTTTCATTTTATCATTTTAATTCTCTACTCAATAAATCGGTTGAAGAAAGACTTGAATTGATGAAAATCGAAAAAAAAATAATTATTGAGAATTACTTTATCGAAAAACTGACACAAGCCAAATCTATTGCGCAATCGCGTCAGGTGTATCAAATATTAAACCTACTCAACCAATATCAAGATTCAATAGGTATATCCAGTAATAGTAGCTTTATTTTCAACACACAACGTTGGGATGAAATAATAAACCAAAATCAAATTCAGTTTGTTAATATTTTGGATATCTATCAATGTACCGATCTACTTATCATAAATAAAGAAGGGCAAATAATATTTACGTATCTTAAACAAAGCGAACTGGGTGAAAATTTGACTACCGGTAAGCTTCGCAAAACAACTATAGCCCGAATTTGGGATAAAATTGCTAAAACCGGTAAACCCACAATTACCGATTTTTCATATAGAAAATCACTTGACAACCAACAATATGCTTTTGCTGGAGCTGCAATAAAAAACGATTTGAACGAAATAAATGGATTCGTTTTGCTCCAGTTTTCGCCGCAAGCAATTAGCGAAATGATGACCACCGGTAAATTTTTTGGCGAATCGGATGAAGTAGTGGTATTTGGCGACGATTACCTTTTTAAAAGTAATTCGCGTTTAATGCCTAAAGATGCAATAGCCGAAACAATTTTTGAAAATGAAGCAGCAAAACAAGCATTAGACGGTAAAGAAGGAATAATTACAACGAGTGACTACCGAAATAAAGGAGTAATTATTTCTTATAGCCCATTGTTAATTAATGGCTTAAATTGGGGAATTGCATCAAAAATTGATGTGTCGGAAGCAAAAAAACAGATCATACAGTCGCGTATAACGTTCGGTATAATTGCCCTGATAATACTAATTATTGTTAGCATACAAGCACTGATGTTCACACAAAGATTTCTGAAACCAGTGTATCAAGTAGCTCAAATCATTAATCAACTCGGTAAGGGTGAGCACCCACGAACATCGTTAACCATCACAACACAAGATGAGATGGGCGTTATTTTAAATGGTGTCAATAGTTTAGTTGACGGATTAAAAAACACAGCAGAATTTGCCGGAAAAATTGGCTCTGGTAAGTTAGATGCCGAGTTTACGCCACTAAGCGAGCAAGATGTATTGGGCAATTCATTGTTGGAGATGCAACGAAGCTTAAACGAAGCCCGACAAGAAGAAGAAAAACGTAAAGCCGACGATCTGATACGACAATGGACAACTGATGGCTTCACAAAATTCAACGAATTATTGCGCGAAAACTCGAACAACCTTACCCAGCTCGGAGATACCATAGTAGCGAACATGGTAAGCTACCTTAAAGCAAATCAAGCCGGTTTGTTTGTTTTGAACGATGACGATACCTCTGATATTCATCTGGAGTTGATTGCCGCGTATGCTTTCAACCGAAAAAAATATCTCACAAAAAAAATCGAATTAAACGAAGGATTGGTTGGTACTTGTGCCATTGAAAAAGGTACAATCTATTTGACCCAACTACCCGACGATTACGTTGAAATAACGTCGGGGTTAGGCAAATCGAACCCAAACAGCCTACTCATCACCCCGCTGCTCAAAGATACGCAAATTCTTGGTGTACTTGAAATTGCATCGTTCAACGAAATGAAAAAATATGAAATTGAGTTTATCGAACGATTAGGTGAAATAATTGCATCAACCATTGCCAGTGTTAAAATAAATTCGCGCACAACCCGGCTACTTGAAGATTCGCAGCGACAAGCCGAAGGATTAGCGGCACAAGAAGAAGAAATGAGGCAAAACCTCGAAGAGATGCAAGCAACACGCGAAGAGGCTTCACGCAAAGAGTTTGAAATAAGCGCTATACTTTCTGCAATTGATCACACCTTAATCAGAGCAGAGTTTGATCCATCAGGCAAATTAATCACTGCCAATTCCCACTTTTTGAATGAAAGTGAGTTCAGCCTATCCGAAGTACAAGGAAAAACAATTGAAACATTTTTTGACGGACAAAACACTACCGATTTTATTGCTATATGGCAGTCGGTAAAACAAGGTCTTAACGTAGAAGATGTAGTAAAGAGGAAAACAAAATTCGGTAAAGAAAAATGGTGGCGAGTAAACCTCACCCCTATTTGCGACGAAGAAGGAAATATTATAAAAACGCTATATTTAGCCAACGATATAACCAAACAAAAAGACTATGAGACAGAAATTACAGAACAATCGGAGTTGCTTAAATCGCAAGAAGACATCATAAAACAAGATTTTGATAATCTACAAAACCTACATGAAACAATAGCGAAAAACGAAGCTGCAAAAAACAACATCATTAACGCAATAGATCAGGTTTTTGTACGCTTAATGCTCAATACTGTAGGTGCGATTACCGAAACCAACAACACATTTGTTCGCCTCACAGGCTATTCAAACGATGAACTTATAGGTCGCAAACTCGAATCTTTAATACCGGAATATCTGATACCCGAACAATTGAAACTCTGGCAAAATGTTTGTAATAATAATACTTGCAATTACGAACAAAATATCCGAAAGATTGATGGCGAAGAAATCTGGTTATTAATGAATTATATACCTGTTGTTAATGAATTGGATGAAGTAATATCCGTAAGCATATTAGCTGCTGATAATACTGTAAATGCACAAAAGACAATACAACTAAAACAAAAATTAGATCAATTACAAAAACAAGTCGAAATAGAGCAAACACAACTTTTGGAAGCAGCAAATAAATTAAAACACGCAGAGGAACAATTAAATGAACATGCAAAAAATCACAGTGAATCAATAGCTGTATATCAAAACGAAATTACGGCTATGCACAATAAATGGTCGAACCAATTAACATTAGCAGAACAAAAAGCCAGTCAAAACAATGATAGCCTAACAGCACTAAATCAAAAAGTAGGAACACTCGAAACAAAACTGCAACAAAAAGAAAATGAACAACAGAAAACAGCAGTGTTATTTGATAGTGAAACGGAAGTGCTTTATCAACAATGGCTTAATCATATTGAGAATATTACGCAACAAAATAATTAAGAAACAAAAATTATTGTTTGAGATGAACCATTATTAAATTTTGTAAAGTGAAATTTTTTTACGATTTTCGAATAAATTTTGAACGGAATTTATTCGATGGTGAGTTAGATTATTAAGTACACAGATTTACAGATGTTTTTACAATTATTATGGGTAGATTTCGATGAGATACGACACGTTTTTTTTACTACACAAATTGAAAATGTGTAAAATTATAGTAAAAGCATACCTACTATCATTGGATGAATTAGAAATAAACACTATTATTGTAGAAAATCTCAGTGGGATTAAGTCGTGGCTAAATAGTATGAAAATGAAACCAGAAAAGGAGCAATACATGGCACAAATGATAAAACAAATAGAAAACATACCAAAAGAATTAGAACAAATAAAACAATTAATTAACATAGGACGAACCAACGAAGCACAACAAACGTACAACTCATTTGAACAAACGATAGATAATATGGTCGGAAAGATAAATTCCGTAGTAAATTAAATAGCGTTCTGCTCAACCCAATAGTCAACATTAATTTAACAACAAATCAGCCCCAATAGAAAATCAAGGGTATGAACGAACAAAAGAATAATACGATAAGCAAATTCGGACTCGAATCCGAAACCAGTTTTACACGTAAATACATAATTACCGGAGTAATATTTGGAGTTATCGTAATGATAATATCATGGCTGATTGGTATTATAATTCTTAAAATCGGATTCACCTTTACAGGAATAATAAAGCTTCATACCTCGATGCCCGTAGTTTTCTTTTTTGATGCACTACCTATATTTGCTGGTATAATATTTTACTTTGTTTCGCTCAACTTCCTAAAAATAAAAGCTACACTCGAAGATTCAATCACCCAAAAAAACGAAATTATACAACAAAATGTAAAACTCGCTAAAATGATTGGCGAGAAAGATTTTGAAATTGACGATAATAAGCTTGGACAATTTGATGAACTTGGCAACTCGCTGATGCTGATGCGTAACAACCTGGTAGAAGCCAGCAAAAAAGAATCTGTTCTCAATTGGATTGCACAAGGAAAAGACAAAATATCGAACATACTTAGGCTACATAATAATATTGACTCGTTAGCTTACGAAACATTGGTTGCTATAATCAATTACACCAACATGATACAAGGTGCTTTTTACATATATGACGAAGACACCAATATCATCCAAAACATTGCAAACTATGCGTATAACCGAAAAAAATATATACACCAAGAATTCAAAATAGGACAAGGACTAATAGGGCAAGCAGCTTTCGAGAAAGACTATATTTACCGTAAAGAAATTCCAACAGATTATGTAACCATTACATCAGGCATACTTGGACATAAAAAACCGGCTACCCTACTGATTATGCCATTAATAAGTGATGAAAAGTTACAAGGCGTAGTCGAACTCGCCTCGCTCGACGACGAGATGCAAGATGCGACCATCAAATTTATCAAAGAACTAAGCGAAATAATTGCACAAACATTATTCAACCTAAAAGTAAACGCCCGAACCGAACGCCTGTTAAAAGAAGCCCGCATTATGACGGAAGAACTTCGTGAAAATGAAGAAGAACTTCGTCAAAACGCAGAAGAGATGCGAGCAACCCAAGAAGAATTGCAGAAGACGAACCAGTATCTCGAAGCTCAAATCAGAGAAGTTGAAAACGCACAAAAACGGTTACACTCCTTACTTGAGAATGCTTCTGAAGTAATTTCAATATACGACGAAAATGGAATTGTAAAATACGAAAGTCCATCAGTAAAACACATCTTAGGCTATAGTCCTGATGAAATAGTTGGTACAAACGCATTTGATAGTATTCGACTTGGTGATAATAATCAATTTAAACTTATATTCTTTGAGCTGCTTGATGCACCCGGCATACCTCGTTCGTTCGAATACCAATACGCCAAAAACGATGGCGAGATATTATGGCTCGAAGCCACAGGTCGCAATTTCTTAGACAATCCTGCTATCAATGGTATTATATTCAATACCCGCGATATAACGGTAAGAAAGATAGCTGAACAAGCACAGCGGATGAGCGGACAGATGCAAGCCTTGTCCGAAAACAGCTTAGACATGATTATCCGCTTCAACCTCGAAGGTAGATTCTTCTATATAAATCCAGTAGTCGAAAAACTAACCGGCATAGATAGGCGCGATATAACCAAGAAAAAAATTGATGAAGCTGACTTACCACGCCCGATAGTAGAATTGTTCAGAGAACGCCTCGACCAAACAATAGAAACATTAGCAATATCGGAAACAGAACTAAAATTCCCAACTGTCAACGGTGAGCGCATAATGACAGTAAACGCAATTCCCGAATTTAATGAAGAAAAAATACTCGAAACAATATTAATAGTTGCCCACGACGTTACAGAACAAAAAATAATAGAGCTTGAGATAAAAGATAAAAACAAACAAATTACAGATAGTATAAATTATGCACAACGGATACAAAAAGCCATATTACCTGATAATAAACTTATAAGAGAGTTTTTACCAGAATCATTCATACTCTATAAACCACGCGATGTGGTAAGTGGAGATTTTCCATGGTTCTTCCAAAAAGGCGACAATACATTTATTGCAGCTGTTGACTGCACCGGACACGGTGTACCGGGCGCACTACTATCATTCATTGGATATTTCATACTCAACAATATAGCAGATCACGATGATGCACTCACAGCAGGCGAGGCACTCGACAGATTGCACGACGAGGTAAGAAAAACATTAAAACAAGATAAAGCTGATGCAAATGCAAGAGATGGTATGGATATTGCATTTTGTAAAATAAACTTTAAACGAAACGAATTACAATTTGCAGGAGCACATCGTCCATTGTACTTGCTGAGAGAAGCGAAGTTGACGCAATTTAAAGGGAATCCGAAAGCAATAGGCGGCATACCTCCACGACGAAAAGAAGAACGCGATTTTATCAATTATGTAATAGAATTGAAGCGAGGCGATAAAATATTCTTCTTCTCCGACGGATTACCCGACCAAGTTGGCGGTCCTTTTGAACGAAAATACCAAGCAAAACGAATAAGAGAAGAGATAATGAAGCACCCAGATTACTCAATGGCAAATTTCTCAAAACATTTTGCGAGAGATTTCAACAAGTGGAAGGGTGAAAATAAGCAGATTGATGATGTTTTACTAATTGGTATCGAGTTTTAAGTAAATTTCATTTTGTAGATAAAA
>JFJP01023570.1_pt1 | contig 15533 bp, 15 predicted proteins | sample 431651 | NCBI WGS metagenome assembly JFJP01 (sample SAMN02602958, study PRJNA72255) | Microbial mat metagenome, whole genome shotgun sequencing project. | biome: fresh water; feature: sink hole; material: water; isolation source: purple microbial (photo- and chemosynthetic) mats found in... | reverse complement strand
CCGTGGTCTCCAGCCGTTCACGCGCGTAGCGAACATCGGGCGTGGGGCGGAACAAAGGCGGAAAGAGGGTCTGCACATGCCCCGAGGAAAAAGGAAACGCGGTCGCAAGCCGCACCACCGGTTATTCCTCTACGCTGACGCGGGTGATGATAACCGGCTCCTTGGGTACGTCCTGATGAAAACCAAAACTGCCCGTGGCCACACCCGCGATCTCGTCCATGACATCAAGTCCTTCAACTACGTGTGCGAACACGGCATAACCAAAGTCCCGCAATCCGTGATCAAGGAACGCATTGTCGCGCAGGTTGATGAAAAACTGGGACGTCGCGCTGTCCACGGCCTGGGTGCGGGCCATGGCCAGAGTCCCGCGCTGGTTCTTGAGACCATTGTCCGCTTCGTTCTTGACCGGTTTGCCCGTTTTCTTCTCGCTCATGGTTTCGGTCATCCCGCCACCCTGGATCATGAAATTGGGGATGACGCGATGGAAAATAGTCCCGTCGTAAAAGCCTTCACGCACATAGTTGAGGAAGTTCTCACAGGTCAGAGGGGCCTTGTCCGTGAACAGTTCAATCTTCATCGTGCCCCTGGTGGTTTCCATGACTATCATTGCTGGTTTCTCCTGTATTTTTCTTGAGCGCCAGGCAGATTCCGTCCTGCTCCGGCGCATGGTTTGGCAAAAAAGCGTATATATTGTGAGCGTCCCAGCGGTTTGTATCCCGAATCAGGGCATTGAAGGCCCGGGCGTCGGCAAAGGACGTGTTGTCCGCGACCAGCAGCCCTCCGGACCGAAGCAGGCGGTGGCAGACAGGTTCGAGTTCGGCATAATAGCGCTGATCCACGTCCAGAAAAACGAGATCAAAGCCGCCATGACCAAGGGGCAGGTTCCGGGCATCGGCGCACAGCATGGCGCAACGATCTTCAAGTCCGGAGGCCGCAAGATTGGCGCGCGCCTCCCGGCAATGGGCCTCGTGCATGTCCACGCTCAGGACGATGCCGCCCGTGTCCCGCATGGCCTGGGCCAGAAAAATCGTGGAATAGCCAACGGCCGCCCCCAGCTCAAGCACGCGCACGGCTCCCATGGCCCGGCACAGCAGGGCGAGCAACCGGCCCAGGACCGGTCCGATGACTGGAATTCCGCGAGCGGCGGCCTCGGCGGCCAGGCGCAGTTCCTCTTGCCCCCTGTCCGCAACCAGAGTGCGGAAGTATGCATGCGGGTCCTTTACGAGCCGGGGCATGGCGTCCACTCCAGCACCAGCGCGTCCTCGCCACTGCCTGCGTAATACGCCTTGCGCACCCCCACCTGCACAAATCCGCAGCGTCCGTAAAGGGTTCGCGCCGCCATGTTGCCGTCGCGGACCTCAAGCACCGCGCGCCGGACGCCGCGCAGACGGCCCTGTTCCAGAAAAAAAGACAGAAGCGACCGGCCGATGCCCCGGCCACGCAGGGCGGGAAGAACGGCCACGTTGACTATTTCAAGCTCACCCGACACACTGAAAGCGGTCACATATGCACTTAGTCCAAAGGATTTGAACGCCCCTGCGGCTAGAAAACGATCCTGCCCGAGCACTTGCCCAAAATGATTGGCATCCCACGCGTCGGCGAAGACCAAGGCTTCAAGTGCGGCCAGCGCCACTGCGTCAGAAGGCTTCAGAAGGCGCAGCTCAAGATCCGTCTCAACCATCTTCACCCCGTAAGAGAGTGGAAATTCATGTCCGTGGAACCAGGCCAGCAAAAGATCTACGTCGTGGACGAAAACAACATGCCCCTGGCCGTCATGGCTTCGGAACAGGTCCATCTGCAGGGACTCAAGCACAGGGGTTTTCTACTCTTGCTAACGGACGGACAGGGGCGGCTGGTGCTACGCAGGCTCGACAAGAGCCACCCCCTGTTTCCCGGACGCTGGGACCTCGTGGGCTGCGGGCACATCATGGCAGGAGAGGCCGCCGAGGACGCCGCCGAACGGCATTTGCCCCCTGCGACGGCCGATCTTTCGGGCAATCTGCACCACACGCTGACCCTGGCCAAAGGGGCGGGCACGGGCAACGAACTCGTGGAAGTCTTCTCCGCCAGGCTTTCAAACCAGGCCCTGGACGTCCTTCTGCAGGACTTCTCTTTCATGGCCGTCGACCCGGATGAACTGGCGGCCCTGGCCACCTCATATCCGGACCAACTTTCCCCGGCGTTGCTGGCCGTATGGGAGTCCCGCCTGCACCAGTCCGACGCTAGTTGATATAGACCTTCGAAAAAGTCGCCTCGTCTTCAAGAGACCGCCCCGTTCCACGCACCACCGTAGTCAGAGGGTCGTCGTCGATATGCACCATGAGTGAACTCTGCTGTGTGATGAGCTTGTCCAGACCTTTCAACAGTGCCCCGCCCCCGGCCAGAAGCAACCCGTTGGTGGCGATATCCGCGACCAGCTCAGGGGGAGTCTTCTCAAGAGCCCTGCGAACTGCCGCCACAATGGCGGCCACGGGCTCCTTGATGGCTTCACGCACGTGCGAGTCGCTCAGAATCACGGACTTGGGGTTGCCATCCACCAGATTCTTTCCCGCCACGCGATACTGCAGCGACTCCGGAAGGGGAACGGCCGACGCGATATGGATCTTGGCCGCCTCGGCCATGTTCTCGCCGATGAGAAGCTGAAACTCGTCCTGCACGTAACGCTGTATGGCGTCGTTGATCTCGTCCCCGGCGATACGCACGGATTCGGAATAGGCCACGGCCGAAAGCGAAATGACCGCTACCTCCGTGGTCCCGCCGCCGATATCGACCACCATGTTGCCCCTGGGCTCATGGATGGGCAGACCCGCTCCGATGGCCGCTGCCATGGGCTCCTCGATGAGTTTGACTTCCCTCGCGCCAGCCTGCAGGGCCGACTCGATGACCGCCCGCTTCTCCACCTGGGTGATCCCGGCGGGCACACAGATGACCATGCGCGGCTTGACGATGCGCATGCCGGTTATGACCTTCCTGATGAAGTAGGCGATCATGGCCTTGGTGACCTCGAAATCGGCGATGACCCCGTCTTTCAACGGGCGCACGGCGCGGATTCGCTCCGGGGTGCGGCCGAGATATTCCTTTGCCTCCCGGCCTACGGCCAGGATGGAGTCGTTGCGGATGTCAAGGGCCACCACGGACGGCTCGTTGAGCACGATCCCGTCCTTGGGCGAATACAGGAGCGTGTTGGCCGTACCGAGATCCATGGCCAGATTTTTGCCGAGAAAACCGAAAAGCTTGCTGAAAAACATATCCGCCCTGCCTGACTTATGGGTGTTTATTCGGGATTGTCGAAATCGGGGGTGTCCCCCGGGTCGGACGCGCTTGGAGGAGCGAAACGCCTGACCTTGTTCCTGAGATACAGATTTTCCAGAAAAAGAGCCAAATAATCCGCAGCCATGTGAGCGAAGGCCCGGAGCTCGCTGCCGATGATCCGGCTTTCGCGATCCCCAAAAACCAGCACGCCGCGGCAGCGGGTATGCACCTTCAGGGGGAAGGCCATAAGGGTGTTCAAGCCCGGCCCTGGTATGTCACGTCCGAATAGAGGCGTGCGGCCCAGTTCGCTTTTGCCGTCGCCGAAGAAAACCGGTTGGTTCTTCTTGAAAACCCAGCCCAGGAGCCCGCTGCCTGTGCTGAAGGACTGCCGAACCTTGAAGTTTTCCGGCATGAGAGGCTTGTTGCTGCCTTCGAGGAGGTAGTTGTTCCCCCATTCGTCGCTGACCACGAGGAATGCGTATTCGTAACCGCTGGCCCCGGACAGGAGCGCCAGGTAGCGGTCCAGGAAGTCTGTCCATTTGGGATGCGCTTCGCGCAATGCGTAGACCTGTTGCAACACGCGGTACAAGGCCTGCTCGTGACTGGAGACCCCGCCCTCGCCCACATCGGCGATGACTGCGGCCACAACCTGAGCAAACAGGGCCAGCACGCGCTGGTCCTTGGAGGTGAAGGCATAGGTTTTCTTGCTGTCCATGCACAACGCCCCGGCACCGCCGGGCAGGGGACAGCCGACGAAAACCTTGATCTGCTCGTCCTGCTCGGAGCCGTAGTAGCCCAAAAAGGTGTTCTTCTCGTCGAATTTTTCGACCGCAAGCGCGGAGTTGTTCTTGAGAATCCAGCCCACCAGCCCCTGTCCCTGCTCGATGGACATCCCCTTGCGGATGGAATCCCCAAGGCTGAAGGATGCAGTCAGGTCGAAAACCCCGTCGGCATTGCGGCAAAAGAGAACCACCGAGTAGGCGTCGAAAACGCTGCCGATGCTCTCCAGCAATCTGTCCAGGGAAGGATATTTCATGGTCATGAGATGAACACTCGTTAGGCGTGGCTGAGATCCGGAACACGCATCATCGCAAAGCTATGTACATACAGGGAACGGGAAAGCTCTTCAACCTCCAAAGCGACCTGCTGCACATGCCGAAAATCATGTTTACTGGCGGCGCAAAACATGAAAAATAGTCTACACACTACCGTAACAAACACAATGAGATAGTTGGCGTCCGCATGAAATGGCAAACCGCGTTTTCAAAAATCCCGTCTTTCAAGGCCTTGAGAAACGGGACTCTGCTGCCGAAATCCCCCTTGCGCGACCTGGGCGAATTGCGGCGCTTCCTGGATTTTGTCCACATCAAATTCTGCCTGCTCAAACCCTACGCCGAACTCAAGGGCTATCCCCTCATTGAAGCGAGGGATCTCTTGCCTTCATTTGAGCCATCCCTGACCGAGTTTTCTGAGCTTCCGGGCTTCTCTATGGTCGCCCTGGGAAGACCCCTGGACTACTTCAACGAAATCTTCCAATTCGATCTGCTGCACACCTGCCGCGACCCCGACCGCCGGATACTGGGGGACAGCTGCGTGCTGGAGTCCTCCCTGCAGAGCAAGAACCAGAATTGTTTCCTGGCCCATATGCCCAAGGAGATGCGCGAGGAATTCAAGGAAGTCACCAATGACCACCATGTCTCCGACATCGCTTCCTATTCCCTGCTCATCGACTTTTTGGACCGCATGGACCGTGCCCATGTCCTTTCCCTGGACCGCGACGGGCAATTCTACCTGTCCGGGATCTACGCCTCGCTGCCCTCGGATCTGGATACGGAGCTGAAGCGTTTCGGACTCAAAGCACGCAAGTTCCGGCTGGGCGACAACCTCACGTACGAGAACAACCGCGAGTTCATGTATCAGTTTCTCATGGAATTGTACGGATACCCCATCTCTTCGGAGCGCAAGACCTCGGCCGCCATTTTCGCCAGACGCCTGCACAAGATGGGGGAAAAGTTTCTGATCAAGGCCCTGGGGCAGTCGGACAGGACGCTGACTTCGATTTTCAGCTCGCAGACGGGTCACGCCTATCCGCGCGTGGAAAAGGTCGCCCTGGTGCCTGTGGAAATGCGGGGCATGGACGTCCTCGAACCGCTGGAGCAGGGCGGATATTTCCTTGACCGCAAGCGGCGCATCGTCATCCTGCGGGTGATATACCGCCAGCATAAATTCGACATCAACAACGTGCGCCAGGACCGCGCCCTGTCGGTCTGGCGGCAGGAAATCATCCACCCCCTCACGGGACAGATCTGCACGTCCGTCAACCTGCTCAAAGACACCTACTCCATGAGCCTCAAGCTCAACGACATCGTGCGCGGCGAATTTATCGGCAGGGTTGTCTACAAGAAAAATGACATCGTCGAGAACACGGAAAGTCACGAAAAAAGGCTCAAATTCCTGCATTCATGGCTGAACAAACATCAGCGTCGCATGATCGGCTATTCGGACGAGTTCTACGCCGAAATCGTGCGCGTGTTGGATGGCTATCTGGCCGACCCGGAAATGACCGACGAATTCAGCGAGTATCACGAGCTCTATTACGAGGTCTGGACCACCTACAGTTACATAAAGCAGGCCAGAAAAATCAAAGAACTCCAAGACCTGAAAGACCGTGTCCACAAGGGCAAAAAAATCTCCTATCTGGAAATGCTAAGCCTCAGCACCGCCGTCCTGGCTGATCTGCGGTTCGAATTCGCTCATTATTTCGACCCGCTGGTCTCCAAGGCCATCTTCTTTTCCGAATCCATGCTCAACGACCGCTACCTGATCAGATCCTACATGACCCCCAGAGAGGATCAACTGACCGAAAACGGCCAGAAAATCAGAAAGCTGTACCGCAAGCTGGTCTCCCTGGTTGACGAACTCAAAGCCATACGCAAGACAAAGGCCGAAGCATAACCCCATCCACCCTTATAACAGCGGGAAACACCTATGTCCGAATTGCTGACCACCCCCCTTCACGCCTGGCACAAGAACAACGGGGCCAGAATGGTCCCTTTCGCGGGCTGGGACATGCCTGTGCAATATATCGGCATCCTTGAAGAACACAAACACACCCGAACCAGGGCCTCCATTTTCGACATCTCCCACATGGGAGAGTTCCTGCTCGAAGGCGACGGCGCCACAGCAGCGCTGGCCACCATCGTAACCCACAACCTGGCCACCCTGACGCCCGGAAAATGCCGCTACGGCTTCCTCCTGAACGAAAAGGGCGGCGTGCTCGACGACCTCATCGTCTACCGTCTGGCGGAAGAAAAATACATGCTCGTGGTCAACGGAGCGTGCATCGATTCAGATTTCGCCTGGATTGATAGCCATGTCCCGGCGGGCCTGACTCTGGTCAACCAGAGCTTCGATATCGCCAAGATCGACCTGCAGGGACCGGAGTCATTCGCCGTGCTGGCTCGAATCATCCCCGCAGACTGGACCAGCCTTGGCTATTTCGGCTTCCGCGAGGTGGAATTCGAAGGATTCCGGCTCATTGTCAGCCGCACGGGCTACACGGGCGAACTGGGCTGCGAATTCTACCTGCCCTGGGGCAAGGCCGAAACGCTGTGGGAGAGGCTCATGGCCGACGAGAGCGTCCGGCCGGCCGGCCTTGGCGCGCGCGATACGCTGCGCCTGGAGGTGGGTCTGCCCCTTTACGGTCAGGATCTGGACACGGACCACACCCCGGTGGAGGCTGGCTACGGCGGCATGCTCAAGAGCGAGGCGGAATTCATCGGCAAGTCCGGGCTCGCATGCGTGCGCGAAAAGCTCATCGGACTGCGCATCGACGGTCGCCGTAGCGCCCGCCATTTCGACGAGGTCTATGCGGACGGGGTCAAAGTCGGTGCGATCACCAGCGGCTCCATCGCCCCCAGCCTTGGCTACTGCGTGGCCATGGCCTACGTGCGGGCGGACGCGGCCGATGCCGCGGCCTTCACGGTCAAGGGGCCGAAAACCACCCTCGAAGCGCTCCGCGTGGACATGCCCTTCTACACCGCCGGGACGGCCCGCAAGAAACTGGCCTAAATGTCGCGCCTCAATTCCTTTTATCTGGCTCCCTCCCTGTGGGGGGAGCCTTTCTTCCTTGACGGGGAAGAATCCCATCATCTGACCCGGGTGCTGCGTGCCAAGGCCGGGGACACGGTCCGACTTTTTGACGGGCAGGGAAGATGGGGGCTTTTCCGCATCGTGGAACTGGCCAAGAAGAACACTCGGCTGGAGCGGCTCTCCGAGCACGCCGCCCCATCCCCGACCCGGCCGCTGACCCTGGCCGTGGGCTGGTCAAAGGGGTTGCGGCGTGGATTTCTGCTTGAAAAAGCGGTGGAACTGGGCGCGGCCCAGATCTGGTTCTGGCAGGGTACGCGTTCCCAGGGAGAAGTCCCGGAGACTGGCAAGGAAGGCTGGGAGCGACAACTCGCCGCTGCGGGCAAACAGTGCGGCGCGGCCTGGCTGCCTCGAATCCGAACTTTTTCCGGGCCCGGGGACGTCATCCGCGCTGCTGCGGATTTCGGCTCTAAAGTGCTCTGTTGGGAACAGGGAGAGGACGCCTTCGTCGAGCCCTCATCCCTGGCGCACCACCGGGGCAGCATCGCTGTGCTGGGGCCTGAAGGCGGGCTTGAAGCACACGAAGCCGTCCTCTTCCGTGAGCATGGGTTCACTCCCGTAAGCCTGGGCCGGAACATCCTGCGTTTCGAGACTGCCGCAGTCCTCATACTGTCCCTGCACCTCTGGGCAGCGCAAGAGGTACGCATCCAGGGCCTGCCCGACCGGCCCTAAAGCCTGGACATCCGTTCCAATTCCTCTTCCAGAAAACGGCGCAGGTCCATTTCAAGAGCCATGGTCCTGGAGTCATCACCTGCCATCGAAGCCTTGAAGAACTCCGCGCAAAGCCCACGCACCTCCCGGCTCCACGTGCTGGTGAACCCCTGCTTGCCCCCCTCGTCCACCACCGCAGGCAAAAAATCCCCTCCCCGCCAGGCATGGGACCAGTGGATCACGTACCAGTAGTGCAGCAGGACCCGGTCCAGAAGAACAAAAATCCACTGCACGGTGTCCAGCGGACCGACCTGCACGCTGCGCCGGCCGATGCCCAGGCCCAGGACCTTGCCTCGCACCAGCCGCTCACCCTGGAAGAGGGCCGCGAGTCCGGCGGCTGCTCCACCCACCGCGGCGAAAAGCCCCAGGCTGCTGCCCAGCGTAGCCAGATCAAGCGCAACCCCGGCCACTCCCCCCGCGGCTACGGCCGCAGCCACAAGCTTGCCCCTGCTCAGTCCCAAAACGGTCCAGGTGGTGCGCGAAAAAAGATCCTGCCGCAGAATTGATTGCTCCGGCAGTTCAAAAGAACGGCGGTCGTGACGAAACAGCCCGCAGACACGTTCGTGCAGCCGCGTCTCCTCAACACGGATACCTTCCTCCAGGCGTCCGGCAAGCACGGCCTCCACCTCGGCCCTGTGCGCCGGATCGGGCAGTTCCGCCGTCTCCACCATGCCCAGCACCGCCCTGAGAAACTCGCAGGTCATGGCCGCGCATTCCGCGTTCCTGCGCCGCCAATCGCGCGCGAAGACGTCCACCACCAGACCCAGCGCGTCTTCCCATTCCTGTTCAAGGGCGCGCAGGCTTTCAAGCAGACGCATGCGTTCGGCAAAGGTCGCGCGCAGGGCGTTGAAGGTGCGTACCATGTTGAAATGCCTGCGTAGCTCCGCCTTCCATTCCTCCAGAAACTGTTCCTCGCCTGTTTTGCAGTTGAGAATGGCCATGCGGGGACTTCCGGTCAGACGCAGAATCTCCATTTCGGCCTTGTCGACCTGTCGCAGGGGGCGTGAAGCGTCGAGCACGTAGATTATTCCGGCGCCGTCCCGCACCGGGGTCAGCAGCTCGCATTCGTGGGCCATGCCTGGATCGTCCCTGAATTCCGCCAGGAATGCTTCGATCGCGTCACTCTCCGGGCCGTTGAATTTGCGCATCCAGCCCAGGGTCTGCACGGGATTCTGAAAGCCGGGAGTGTCCACAAAAGCGATGACGTCCTGCCCGTCGATACTCACCGGGTAGGACGTGGACTTCACTGTCTCCCCCGGGCGGGGGCTGACGCGGATCCGGTCATTCTCGACCAGGGTGGCCACCACCGATGACTTTCCTTCGTTGGGATGACCGATGACGGCAAAAACAGGCATGCCCCTCATGTGTTCGCTCCAAAAATATCCACGCGCAACGGCGCAAGACGTGCCACGGCATCGGCCCAGGCTTCAAGTTCAGCTCCATCAGGGCCGGTCAACCAGTTTGCCCCGGCCGGGCGCCCGCACAGGACCAGGATCAGGCTCCGCCCGTGCACCTGTCCGAGAAGCTTCAGGGCCTGAAGGTTCTCCCGGATGGGGGGCTGCCACGCCTCGATGAGCACCACAAAACGCTCGTGTCCTCCGACCCACTCGATTCCGGCGCAGTCGTCCAGCACCTGCCGGACATCGTCCTGGTCCAGGGTGGATGGGAGTATTCGCGGGCAGGGATAGCCGCAGACGCGACGCGTCAACTCCGAGAGAGATTCCTCTCCGATCCGGCTCTGAAGTTCCGGCGGCAGAAGCAGCACGCACCCTACGCCGGACAGAGGTTGCGCAGTGTCACGTTCCGCCTGTACGGGCGAAACGAGGTCAAGCGGCAACGGCGCGGACAAAGACTCCTCCGCCCGGACCGGGCCAAGCAGCGGAGCCCGCATGCGGTCGACGATGCGTCCGAGATCGGGATGCATAAAACCCCGCTCCACGCGACGCAGCATCCAGTGGGCCGAGAGCAGCAGCAGGAGTCTGGGCAGCAGGGCGTAAACCAGCAGACACATGCACAGAAACGGCCACCAGGCGGTGAGATCCGCGCTGGTCAGGGCATGAATGCCATCTTTGAGGATGATGCGGCTGCCCTCGACCTGGGACAGGGTCGGCGTCAGACCCCACTGTGCGGGAAATCCCGACCATGGCAGGGCCAGGACCGAGACCAGGGAATGCATGCGCTGGGCCCCGATCTGCAGGGTCGATTGCCAGCCGAAGGCCAGATCCGTGACCGCGACGCTGACAGCTGTGCCCCCCAGAGAGCCCAGCGCCAGGCAGAATCCTCCCAGATGCATCAGGCGCAGACTCTCCAGGCCCAGCATCCGCGCAGGCCAGCCACGGTGTAGAAAAAGGGCGCGGGCGAACCCCGCCTGGGGCGAGAGGCTTCCGGGACGGCGCCAAAAAAAATCGAACACTGGGCGCAGCGGGATACTGAAATCATACTTTTGCAGCCCCTTCAGCGCCAGCAGCAAGACCGCGAGCAGACAGAGCCCGGCCTGGGGCAGCACGGCCAGAAGCAGAAAAACGGAGACATTGACCGGCTCGACCCCTGAGTACAGCAGCAGGGCGCGCACCAAGGTGACTCCGGCCAAAAGGCCGCCTAATCCCAAAACCATGCGCAACACGATCAGCACGGTACGCAGCCAACGCGAAGGCCCCTCCCCGTCATCGGCTGCGCGACGGCGCGCCAGCCAAAATGAGGCGTGCTGTTCGGCAGGCACCGAAAGAGCCTGTGCCGCCAGCCCGATTTTGCGGTCCCGGTCCATGATTTCCATGGATTCCGTAGTCCTGTCCTTTTCCAAAAACCATTCCAGATCGAGATAGTCGCCAAGGCGCATGCCGTGTTTCATGACCGAGAGCCTTACCAGTACGCACGCGTGTTGGCAAAAGAGAGAAAAGGACAAAATTTGCGCTCTTGTCAAAAAAAACATGAAACGCTAGCGTGCGCAGTCTGAATAACGGCGTGCCCCGGGCAGGCCCTACGTTTTCACATGTTGGAGCAGCACTCCAAGGGCCACGCATGTTTGCAACCCGTCGCAGCTTGAGCTTGCGTCTGATTCTCTCCACAGGACTCTTGAGCCTGGTCGCAAGCGCCATCCTGGCAGCTGTGCAGCTCCATTTCAAATACGAAAGCAACATCGCCGCCGTGCACGAGTCCCTCGATCACGTGGCCTCCGGCGATCTCAAGAGCATCTCCGCGAGCCTGTGGCAGCTCGACACCAATCTGCTGGGCATCCAACTGCAAGGACTCATCGCGCGACCGAATTTCGTCCACGCCTCCATCGTCCAGTCCGGCAAGACCATTGCCGAGGCGGGACGAAGCGAAGCGAAGCGATCCATCACCCGCCAATTCGACCTGACATTTACCTTCAATGATCAGCCCTACGACCTGGGCAAGCTGGTGCTGGTCGCCTCCCTTGACCGGATCAGGGCGCAGGTCGGCCGAGAGTTTCTTGAGATTCTCGCCGGCCAGGCCATTATCGCCCTGATCCTGGCCTCGGCCCTGCTGCTTCTCTTCCACCGCCAGGTGGGCAAACATCTGCGCCTCCTGGCGGCCCAGGTCCGGGACATCTCCCCCTCCAGCCTGGAACAGCCCATCGCCCTCAACAAAGAATACCGCGACGACGAACTCGATCAGGTCACCGCATCCCTGGAAAAAATGCGGCGCGGCCTGCTGGAAGCCTTCACCAAGCTGAACCTCGAAATCGAGGAAAGGCGCATGGCCGAAGCGCGGCTGTCCCTGGCCAAGGAGCAGGCGGAGAGCGCGACCCAGACCAAAACACAATTTCTGGCCAACATGAGCCACGAAATCCGCACGCCCATGAACGGAGTCATGGGCATGCTCCAGCTGGCCATGGATAATGCGGACCCCTCCGTCACCCGGAAGTACCTCCAGACCGCCATGCGTTCCTCCAGCAGCCTGCTGCGTCTGCTGAACGACATTCTGGATCTCTCCCGGCTGGAAGCCTCGCGCATGCCCGTGGTAAAGGAGCCTTTCAACATCCGGGAACTGATCTACGAGTTGACGGACAGCTTTCAGGCGGTGATCCTTGACCGAGGCCTGACTCTGCGCAGCACGGTGGACACGGAGGTGCCCTCGTGCCTGCTCGGAGACACCGTGCGCATCCGGCAGATCCTGACCAACCTCATCGGCAACGCGGTCAAATTCACCCTCCGCGGCCGGGTTGAGATCCATGTTTCCAGCCTCACTCCCGTCAGACCCGGTGAACACCGCATCTATATCGAGATTGAGGACACGGGCGTGGGCATCCCTGAGCAGGCCCAGGCAGACCTGTTCGTCCCCTTCGCCCAGGCCGACTCGACCCAGACCAGAAAATTCGAGGGCTCGGGACTGGGGCTCAGCATCACGCAGCATCTTGTCGTGCTGTTGGGTGGATCTCTCGCCTTCGAATCCGGCCCCGGCGGATCGCTCTTTGCAGTCTGCCTTCCGTTGCGTTCCGCGCAGCAGTCGTCGCCAAAGCACGCCCCGCCCATTGAACCCGCCGAGCAGTATGTCATGCCCTCCCTCAAGGTGCTCGTGGCCGAAGACAATCCCGTCAACAGCCTCATCGCCATGAAATTCCTGGAAGGCATGGGACACTCCCCCACCCTGGTCACGACCGGACAGCAAGTCCTTGAGCGCATGCGACGGGAGCATTTCGATCTGGTGCTCATGGACATCCAGATGCCGGAAATGGACGGACTGGAAGCGACCCGCATCATCCGCTCCTGGCCCAGGACAGAGGGAGGAGAGACCCTCATCGTGGCCATGACCGCCCACGCCTTTTCCTCCGACACCGAGCGATTCATGGCTGCGGGCATGAACGGCCACCTGTCCAAACCCATCTCGCGCCAGGATTTGGACCGGTTTCTGCGCACAATGCCCGGACTGCGGCAGACATGACCGGCGGGCACCCCATGTTCCGCCCCCCGGCGGAGGCCGGCAGCGTGCTCCTCCGGGTGGCCGACGGCTGCCCTCACAATTCCTGCGCGTTCTGCGCCATGTACAGGGGCGTCGCCTACCGCGTGCACGACCAGGAGACCGTGAGCGCCCGCATCGACCGGGCCGCCATGCAGAACCCGGACGCTCGGCGGGTATTCTTGGCCGACGGCGACGTCCTGGCCCTTCCCGCGGAAAAGCTGAACATGATCCTCGACAAGACGCGCGCGGCCCTCCCCCTCCTCTCAAGGGTCAACTGCTATGCCTCGGGCCAGGCCCTGGCGGGAAAAAGCGATGCGGAACTGGCAGGCCTGCGCAATAACGGCCTGCACACCCTCTATCTGGGTTTGGAAAGCGGCTCCGAGGAAATTCTGCGCCGCATGGCCAAAGGCGGTACGGTCCGCGAAATGATTGATGGCTGCGTCCGCGCCAGGAATGCGGGGCTGTCCATGTCGGTCATGGTGCTGATCGGCATCGGCGGGCAGGAGCTGTCCGCGCTGCATGTCCGCCAGACTGCGGCGGCGTTGAACGCCATGCAGCCTGCTCTGCTGTCCTGCCTGCGACTGGTTCCGATCTCTGGCACCAAGCTTGCTGACCACATCTCAAGCGGTCGTTTCGTCCCGCTCACGCAGGAGCAGTCCGTGCGCGAATTGCGGGACATGCTGTCCGAACTCGACCTCGCGCGCACGGTCTTTCGAGCCGATCACAGCTCAAACATCCTGCCCCTTTCCGGTCGCCTGCCAAAGGATACGCAGAGGCTGGTGGAAGAGCTTGACGAGCTGCTCGAATGCGGAGTGCTGGAGAAGTTCACCCCCGGGCCCATGCCCGCCATGCTCTGAGCCTCGTACACTCATGAGCGTCTCTTTTACGAAATTCGCCAGATCTTTTCATGCCGGACACGAGTTGCTTCAATTCTTGCTTTTTTTCGCATATCCGGACATGCAAAAAGATCTGCGCAACCGCCACAACGCGTTCGTGCAGCGACACGCCAAGGCCAGACCACCCTCTTTGCCCCACGGGGCATTCACGGAAAAATCAGGCTTGCGCTGTGACTGCCATATCCCCGACCGGAACAACCTTGAGCGAGACAGAAGATGATCGACCTGTTTTCCATTCAGACCTCGGACAGCCCGCTGCGGCAAATATCCCTGGCCTTCTTCGATTCCGGCGGACACCCGCCCGAAGAAAGCCGCATCGTGACCACCGCGGTTCTGGTCGGAGCGGTCATCTTGGCCTACATCATCTGGAGGCGTCTAGGCGGCGGCACGCCCTGGAACCGTCAATCAGGGTCCACGGTCGTGCCCCGGGACATCTCGTCCATCCTGGACCAGGCCATGCTCCTGCGCAGCCGCATCGACATGAGCTTTTATCCCATCACCACCTCCCGTCAGACCATCTCCTGCACATTCTTCGAACTGGCGCAAGCGGCCCTCACCCTGGAGATGCCCCTGGGAGTGAGTCCGTCCGACAGCTGGATCGGCAAGCTCATGGTCTGCTACTTCCGCATCCCCCGGGAAAACAAGCCGCCCTATTACTACACGTTCACCGCTTCCGTGACCGGCGTCTGGAAAAGGGGGGACATCTCCTACGTTGTCCTTGGCATCCCTTCCAAGGTCGAACTCGGGCAAAAGCGCAAGCACCTGCGCCTGGAGCTTCCTTCAAGGGACATCAAGGATTTTCGCATCTGGCCGGCAACCGAGGATGGCAGTTTTCATTTCGAATCCGACCCCCAGAACTGGCCCGCACCCCTGGCCGTCTATACCCGCGAGGACTCTGATGGATTGAAGGTTCTCGACCTTTCGGGCGGGGGCATCAAATTATCTTTCGACCCCAAACTCTATGACGGCCTCGATGATTTCGTGGCCAAACATCCGACCCTTTTCATGCGCCTTGAACTTGAGCATGTGGGCGGCATGGAATTTCCCCCGTATTTCTTGGCGGCGCGACTGCGCACCAAGGCCCAGGACTTTGACCACGGGATCACAATGCTCGGCTACGAATTCGTGGAATGCTGCTCAATTGACGAATCTCAAACCATCGACTGGGTCAAGATTGATCCCGAAAAAGGCATCGACGAACTTGTGACCTGGGTTTTCAAGCGTCACCTGGAGCTTTACCGGGAACGGGAAATCGTTTAGACGTGCATGCGTTTTTTAACGTGTAACCTTCCATTGGAGGACAACGTATTTATGGATGAGGGCCCTGACAGTCGACTCTGGACCACGCTGAAACGGTTTTTTTCCCGCAGGGGCGAATGCCACCTGGAAGAAGCCATACAAGAGGCCAAAGACGGCGGTGAACTGCAGAATGACGAAATGTCGATGCTTCTTAACGTCCTGCAGTTAGATGACAAACAAGCATACGAAATCATGGTTCCGCGTACGGACATCGTCTGTGCGGAGATCGACGAAACAACCACCGAAGTTGCCAGAAAGCTCTTTGAAAGCGGACACTCGCGCCTGCCCATTTACAAGGAGACCAAG
>JFJP01033776.1_pt1 | contig 15535 bp, 7 predicted proteins | sample 431651 | NCBI WGS metagenome assembly JFJP01 (sample SAMN02602958, study PRJNA72255) | Microbial mat metagenome, whole genome shotgun sequencing project. | biome: fresh water; feature: sink hole; material: water; isolation source: purple microbial (photo- and chemosynthetic) mats found in... | reverse complement strand
ACATGGGTAAACAGTATTTCCAATTACCAGTAACGGCAACATTTGTGTGGCGAAATTTGGAACGCAGCGTCAAACTAAACCACATTGATGGCCTAACCTTCTACTTGGCAGTGGCGACTGATCCAGCGCGATTGGGGCCGTGTTTGCTAAAGTACGGATTGGGTCAACGTGACATATCAACCCATTACAAACTTACCAGCTTTTTGTTGCGGACTTTGTACAACGCTCTTGTTCTCAAACACCCCCGCATCAAAGCCTTGCGCGTGTTATTGGCAGCACTGGTAATCGGCCACGTGAAAATTCCACCAACACATTTGTGGCCAGGTAGCTCGGCTTCCAGATTGTCACCAGAGATTTTTCCCACCATGCGTTATTGGGTTTTGCACGGTAAGTTTCCAGCCAATCGTCCACTCACAGTGGACGCCAAATTGGCGATGCGCGACACGTTTGGGACGTTGTGGGAACAACTCAAACGACACCTGGACGCGCAATCCAAAGAGTTGCTGCTCTCTTTGTTGCAGCATACTTTTGCCAATTTTTTTGGTGCTGATGCCGACTACAAGACTGTTGTTGCTCCTGTATTCAGGCTGAGCAAAACCCAACTGGCCAAGTTGCCATGACCAATATCACGTTGTTTCACGGCACCAACACCAGCGTGCCGGTGGTGTTGGATTTAGCCCACGCAAACCCTGGGTGTGAGCACGGGCGTGCGCTGTATTTTTCCGTGGCGCGAGAAGAAGCCACCAAATACGGCAGCAACATGGTTATTGCCCAGTTCGTTGGCAAAATTTTCGTGGAGTCGTTGCCAACAGCTGGCAACCACGCGTTGTTTGCCAAAATTTCCCGTGCGATTGCGCGGTTTCCTGGTGTTGACCGCCCACTGTTGGCACAACGCGACCGATTGCTGAACAACTATTGGTCACGTTACCCTACCGTTGGTTCGGCACTGGAGGAGCTAATTGCGGCGTTACCCGACCGGCAAAACAGCTTCAACGAAATTTTGAAAAAATTTGGCTATGCTGCCAGACAGTACCACGAGACATCTGGTAAACTATCGGTTGTGGTGATTGATCCAACAGCTTTGGCGTATGTGGTGTGAAAATTCAAATCAGTATCGCAACCGCCGACCCGTGGGAAGCGCGGTTTAATCCAGAAAATCCATTCAGTAAAGAAACAGTGCGAGAGTTTGTCGAACGTCACCGCTTGCCAGTGGTAAACGGCTACATAAAACTCTTTCACGGAACACCAACTCGCGGTAAGTGGCGCACAAACCTCACTGAATTGCGGGAGGGGAGTTTTTTAGCAACCAATCCCACTGACGCCGCCTTTTACGCGGCACGAGATCGTGGTATCAAGACTACTAGCACGCGAGTCCACACAGTGTGGCTGTTGCCCAATGAGTTGGGTTACTGTGGGCATTACATGACACGATGTGTGGTTCCGCTCAATCGCCACATTAGCGAGTAGCCAAACCGTGTTAATCAGAATAGCCCTGGGCAAACAATTGCCAATCAAAATGAACCAACCTATGTCGCTCAGGCAATCAAAAATGCTACTTTTTATTTGGCAAGAGTTGCACCAGAGCATTATGCCAGTGTTGTCCCACTGGCTAGACAACAAGCACCACTTGAGAATTTACTGGAAATGTGTGATGACTGCAAACTAGATGCTGAACTAAATAACGGTACCTTGCGAGTGGTACCAAACTATTCCTTGCATGATTTTATAACAGCTGAATATCCAACTTCTACTTTTCGCATTACTGATCCAGTAGTAAAGCAATCCAATCTATACCTTAGCCATTTATGGGTTGACCCGCATTATACCCATTTGGGTATTGCTGATACTTTGCTCAAGCAAGCAACAACTACGGCCACAATTGTTTGGCTTATTGCTGCGCGTGACCCGCAAAAATTCGGTGGTGAGCATTTTTGGCGACAAAGTAGCTGTAACCATAAAAGTTCCAGATTATCCAACCATGCCGATCATGTATAAAAACTTGGTTAGCTAGTGTAACCACAGAGAAATTCAATGAAAATTTACGTTGAAGTAGTAGCCGATCAGTTAAAAGCGACTGTTCCCGCAACGATGGTTAGCAACGATCCTGTAGCTATTACCTTGGACATTGGAGCTACTGGTAAATTTGAAGGTACAGTGGCTAGGCGTGAAAAATTTGTGGAAATAACTGGCAAACTAATTGCCTGTTGGGAGCGTACTGAAAGCTATGATTGGCCAGCAATCTTTGCGAATCTGGTAAACTATGGTGTGCAGTTGTTACCTGCACACCAAAAAATAGCGTTTAATGCAAATTCGCTAGCCGATCAGGTTTGGCGAGAATTACCACAACTAATGGATTTGCGTGGTAGCCACGCGTGTCCAGCTGATTCAACTTGGGGTGAGTTGGTTAGTACCATTTTTGCTTACACCGATCCAGACTATTCCGGCAGTGATTCTTTCTGGATTGCAAAAGTTTTAATAGCAGGTAGTTCATTTTGGGAAGACTTACCGGTACTCACTGGTAGACTTACCACTTTTCATCAGCGCAATACTGAGTTGCCGCTCAGCCACCAAGACTTGCATCGGTTTGGGTCTTTTGCTCAATTGGTTCTTGCCCTGGAAAACGCTTTTTCACCAGCCATTACCAATGCCAACGGTTATACTGCCGAAGATTTGGCCAAGTATAGTGCAGCCCCCTACGCTACTACCATATTTAATGATGAAGGCTTATTGGTGGTAAAACTGCTCTCTATTGAGGGTAGCCGGTGGTGGTCGTGGCTGTGGCGTAAACGCCCCACAAGCGATGACCAAAATTTGTTGCCCAGTTGGTGTACTGGGTGGGATGACCCGTACAATTGGGAATACTACACCAACCAGGGGCCACTCTACGTGGTGTTGGATAAAACTGGCGTGCTGTTCGGTAAGCCCGACAAGTGGGAAATTCACCTGGAAAGTGACCAGTTCAAGGATCGCAACGATATTGAAGTTGATCGCCGCAAATTCATACAGCAGCCATTCATGGAGGCAATGGAGCAATCGGGCCTGCTCCGTGATGACTCAGATTTTTTCCCAGATGCTGACGATTACATGGCTGTGCAAAAAGTGGCGAAGTTGCGCAACAGTTCACTAGCCGAGTTGGTTGCCTATATGCGGCATTTTAACGAAGCCAAAATACTCAGGCCAACCGGGCACAGAGCTACATTTTGGCAAAATACCTACGTGACCAAGTTTTGGGTACTGGCAATCAAACGCTCCTTGCCTACGGATTTGGTGATTTGGTTGTGGCTGTTGGCAACTGGCAACCGCTACGCACCAGTCCTAGCACCGCCATTGGAAATCGGTAGCGTGTTGCAGAGTCTGCGGGCCAACGTGGTGTTGCACAATGAAGCAAGCATCATGGCGGATTTTGCCGCTGCTGCCACACACGTTGGGCTGGGTTCTTTGCTCACCAATAATTTACCACAAGCATACATGCTGCGCCACGCTCGCAGGCCAACCGGTGGCTACAGGAGCTTCGACGATTGGGAAACTGATCGTAAACATTTTGCTTTGCTAATTGCTAGTTTGACCAATAAATTTACTGCCGATTATGTGAACAAGTTGTGGACCCACGCCGATTTGTGGAACATTGTTTGGGCTATGACTAGACAAGAATTTGACAGTTTTTACAACTTACTCAATCAAATCAAACCCGCACAATTGGTGTTCAAACCAACCCGTGTGTTACCTACCATGTACTCCACGCGGGAAGATTTACCGCCTGGCAATAATGAGCATAAAGCTCACTATGTGCTATTTTGTCTGGAACACCAGCGCACGCCCAACGCAGCCACATTTGTCAGCAAAGTTCGCAGTTTGAACGATGCTGACTACGATTGGTTGCTGGCAGCACATTTGCGCAACTATGCCTATAGTCTGCGTAAGGGTTTGGACATGTTGGGACTAATGTTGGCACAACGTACCACGCCGCACGTTCGCACCATCCTGACGGTGTTGTTGAACAGCCCAAACTCGAACGCTTCACCAATTGTGCCGCTGATCAAACTATTTGACTTGTATTTTTACAACTTTGCGGCGCTTGTGCCCCTGCTCAACAACGCAGTCACAGTAGCTGGCTCCACTGGTACCAGTGCTGATTTGTACGAAGGTGGTGAACCATACAATTTCTGTCAAGAACTCGCTTTGGCAATGGATTGTGCCAAACAGCGACTGGCAGTTGATTCTGACGCGGGACAGCACGCCGTGCGCATGGCCGCTATGTTTGAGCAAATTTTATCAACCTTGCAAAAAATTGTGCAGCACGAACCCATGACGTTGGAACTCACGCAACTCTATGCCGAAGCAAAATTAAATGCCAGCGCAACCCAATACAAGCCACAGACTGGTTTTGTTATAGCCAAACAAGACCAAGCCGTGGAGCAATTACCACTCAATGCCAAGCAGATTACCATTTGTAATCTGCTGGCGAGTTATTTTGCCGACGTGGGGTGGCCCAAGACCAAGCACGGGGTTGTGGTAGACCCGTACAGTTTGGCAAAATACGCTTGTGGCAAACCAATTGAAGTTGACAACATTAGCCCTTCCGAAAAATTGATGTTGTTGCAAAAAACGGTACGGTGCTATGGCAAAAATTCAGTGGTTTGGCCCGTGGAGTTGTGGGGAGAAACTGTGGAATTTAGCGCCAGCGTGGTACGGTCGTTTGCGCAGTTGCACTTGTGTTGCTTGCTCAATAAATCAGTGCGAGAATATTTCCGGGTGTGTGGTGAGACAACCAGTGAAACACAATTCAATGGGGTGTGGCCAGCAGTTTTGTCGTATTTGCACCAGCACGTGGCCGCTGAACGGATATTTGCACACGCTGCATATCCAGTGATGCTGATGGCATTTAACAGTTCCAACAAAGACATCCGTGACTTGCGGAATTTTGTCACAACCGGAGTTGTTGTGCCAGGGCACAATTTGCCCATTGACACCACAGTTGTCTTGAAAGTTTGTGGATTGGCACTTGCGTACTACCGAACTTGGCCCAGCCTGAGTTTTGACGCAGTACTGGAAATTTTTGCCTTTCTTTATCACAAGACTCTACCTGCAAACCGTGCTAAGTTTGCGACCACAGTTTTTAGCAATCTGCAAAATGATTTGAGTCGGCGTATGCCGACAAACGACCGTGGAGTTTTTGCCCAAATTCTGCACTCGAAATCTTTGGAGCTTAGTGGCAACATGCCGCAACTTGAGAAACACGCATGAGCACTCTCGGTTGGATGGTGTTGGTTGACTACGACAAGCTGACGGCGATTGTACCGTTGCTTCCAGCAACCGAAGTTAAACATACTCCAATCGAGTTGGCGGTGGAGACTGGTAAGTTGGTTGGCCACGCACACGTTGACGGCACTGACACCGGCGACTTTTATATGATTGTGGAGGGCACGCTAACCAATTGTTGGGAAACTACAGATTTCTATGATTGGCCCAACATCTTCCGTCCACTCGCCAAGCGGTTTGGTGTGGAGTATAGCACTGACGAATACAAACCAAAACCTAGCAACAGTTTTTCAGACTTGGCGTGGAAGACCACACCAGAGTTGCTAAGACTGCGCGGCAGCCACGGGTGCCCAGCTGACCTCACTTGGGGCCAGATGCTAAAAGAAATTTTCCGCCACGCGCACATTTTGCCACGCAAGGGCGCGACCAACAACGACTACGCGTGGATTGTGCGCTGTTTGCTGCGTGGCACTAGTTTTTGGGAAGATTTACCCACACTGGAGGGTTTGTTGCAGAGTTTTCACGCACGCAACGGTGAGTTGCCGCGCCAGTGGCGCGATTTGCGCGATGTTGACTCGTTTTCTCGCTTGCGGGTGGTGCTGCGTGAAGCCTTTAATCCACCCGCCAGCAACGCTGGTGGTTATACTGCCGAGGATTTGGCCACCTATAGCAATCATCCCTACGCCGTCACAATGTGGGACGATGCCAATTTGCGCGTGGTGAAGTTGCTGGAGTTTGAGGGCAGTCAGTGGTGGAGCTGGTTGTGGCAACCGCGTCCAAAACCAGGCGATACCAACTCAACAATTTTACCCAGTTGGTGTACCGGGTGGGATGACCCACACAACTGGAATCTCTATACTGGTCAAGGCCCACTCTACGTGGTGTTGGACAAAACTGGCGTGTTGTTTGGTAAGCCAGCCAAGTGGGAAATTCACCTGGAAAGTGACCAGTTCAAGGACAGCGATGACCTGGAAGTTGACCGCAACACTTTTGTGCAGCCGCCATTCATGCACGCGATGGACCAATCCGGGTTGCTGGAAAATTCTGGTAATTTTTTCCACGATGTTGGTGATTACAAGATTGCGGTTAAGTTGGCCACGCTGGTAAGTGGTTCTTCAGCTCAGCTAGTGGCATTCATGCAAGAGCAAATTTCAAAAAAGTATGGGTCTAAAAGACCCCACGCGCTAAATGGGCAGTGGTATGGCCAGCACTGGCTGCCGCACAACTATGTTACCAAGTTTTGGGTACTGGCCGTCAAACGCCAATTGCCCAATCCGCTGGTGACTTGGTTGTGGCTGTTGGCAACCGGCAACCGCTACGCGCCAATTGCAATGACCAACGTGAGTGTTGGTGACGTGCACGGCTATTTGCGAGCCAACGTGGTGATGCGCCACGAAACTGCAATTCTGCGGGATTTCGCAGTCGCCGCCGCTCACACTGGAACCAGTGACATTTTGGCTGGAACTGTCACCGCGCCAATGCTCACGCGGGAAGCTGCCACCCTGAAACCAATTGAGCGCAAGCGTGGTAAACTGGTTGGTGAGCAGCGAGCCAGTTACAAGTTGTTAATTACCAGTCTGTTGGGTAAACAAACCGCTGAATACTTGAATAGTTTGTGGACAAGTGGTTCGTTGTTGTCAGTGGTTTTGGCGATGACCAAAGCTGAGTTTGATAAGTTTTATCACAGCCTCAATCAAGTGGCTCCAGCAAAACTGGTATTCAAACCAACACAAGTCTTACCAACTGCCCACCAGCGCAGCGGGATGGTGTTGCCTCCAGGCGAGTGGGGTCACAAAGAGCACTATTTGATGTTTTGTTTGACCAACAACCGTACCGCCAACGTTGCCACGTTTGTGAGCAAAGTTCGTAGTTTGTCCCCCGATGGCTACGATTGGTTGTTATTGGCTTTGGCCAATTGGAACGTTGCCACTGATTTGGAAACCCTGGGTTTGGCATTGGCGCAACGCGCCACCCCGAATGTTGGTAATTTGATGAATCGGCTAGTAGATGGTCCTTCGCTCACCAGTCTAGTGCGAGTTTATAACAATGACTGGACTGCGCTAGTGCCGCTGTTGGCCACCGCAGCAGTGGTGGCTGGACCAACTGGTACTAGCAGTCAGTTGTGGGGAGGAGATGAGTGTAATTTTTGGCAAGAGTTGGCTCTGGCGATTGGTTACGCCAACACCACGGTTGAATTTGGTGTGGGGCAGCACGCTACCAAGGTTGCTGCCATGTTTGACAAAATTCTCACTGAGTTGAGTCCAGTAGTAAAAGCAACACCACTGAGTGATGAAATTGCCCTCAAGTATGCGCGTGCCAGTTTGGACGGTCAGACCGAGTATGCCTACGATAAGATTGGTTTCGTGCGAGAACTTGTGCAAACAGCGGTGGCTCAAGTTCCACCAGACCGTGACAAACTGTTGGCAGCCGTGTTGTTGCCAAACTATTTCAAACAAGTTTGGCAACCATCCACTCCAACTGGCCGTGGGATTGTGGCTCTTGATTTGTGGCAAAGAAGCCAGCAGGCAACCACTCTGTTGGAGCGCAAAGCCACTGCTGGTGACACCACTTCGGCATGGCAAGTGCTGGATTCACTGGTAAATTGCTACGCGGTTGACAAGCTAGAAATTTCTTTGGATTTGTGGGGTACTCAGGTAGTTTGGAGCGCAGCTGACCCACGCTGGTCAGCACGGTTGGGGTTGTGCTGTCTGCGCAACTCACCGGCTAGTGAATACTTGCAAGTCGCCAGCGATTTCACTACAGGTAGAACGCAAGTTGACCACGTGTTAAATGTCGTAATTCCGTATTTGCTGGCTACCGTCAAACGCGAGCGAGTTTTGGGTTACTTAATGTGGATTTGGCTGGCTGATTTTGGGCGCGACTATTTTCGCAATACTGCGCCATTGCTTCAATTTGTACGAAGTGGGGTGGTCTCCAAACGGCTCCAGTCTCGTGTGGGAGCTGTGTCTTTTGGATCAGGGATAATCCACGCTCTGGTCAATGCGCTGGGGAGCTTGGTTTCTACTGACCGCAGCCACGTTGGTGTGTGGGCCACTAGCTGGTTGGAATTGGTGGCATTTCTTTACCGTTTTTGTGCCACCAGCCACAAACAGCGGTTTGTGGCTGACGCATTTCACGTGGGCGGGCGTATGCGGAGTTTACCAGAATTTGTTGCAAATTGCGCCGACGCCACAGAATTTGATTTGTGGTTGAACGCCTATCAAACCAATTTTAATCGGAGTTGACTCGTGGCCGCACCAGTTTTGAAAATCAAGCTAGACAACTATAGCATTGTGGCTCATATTCCAGTTGCGGTTGCGCCAGGTGCCTCCACGCGCTTGTTTTGGGTGTCGTGGGACACAACCACACCCAGTGGTGACTTGGAAATTGCCGGTGAGCTGACGTTTGATGGCACAAACGTTGTGGTTTTCAACGGCAATGCGATTGGTCCTGGATACGAGATCGCGTCAAGCCGCGTGGATTGGTTGCCGATGTTTGCCCGTCACGTGTTTGCGGAGTTGACACAAAAAATCGGAGATGGCCCACAACTGCGAATTGTGATGCCACAGGGTGTGGTATTGGAATTGAGTGGTGCCAGCACCCACGACCGCCTGCTGAAACGTTGGGGTAGTTTGACCAAACTTCCAGGTGTGGCAAAAACTACCAAATTGGCAAACATGGTCTATGAGGTGCGAGCCTACTGCACTGATACTGCCGATGAAGATTGGGTAATTGCCACACTAACCAGTGGGCGCAGTCGCTGGGAAGATTTGCCACTGTTGAAGTTCGCCGATGGTGATTTGGTGCTGGAGACTTACCACAATCAAGAGTCTCCGCAGCGTTTGCGCGATTACCAATCATTTGCTCAGCTACAAACTGCTATGGCGGCTTTGACAAGTTCTGCGGCGCAGCCGCCAGCGTCAGTCACTCCCGCAGATTTTGCCACCTACAGCGCCGCACCGTATGCTACCACACTGTGGGACGACGCCAATTTGCGCGTGGTGCAACTGCTCAACATCACGGGCAGTCGGTGGTGGTCGTGGTTGTGGCGTCCACGTGGGCCACGACTAATCCCCAGTTGGTGTACTGGCTGGGATGATACGCACAACTGGGACTATCACACTAGCCAAGGCCCACTGTTTGTGGTGTGGGATAAAACCGGCGTGCTCACGGGTAAGCCAGCCAAGTGGCAAATTCACGTGGAGAGTGACCAGTTCAAGGACGACGGAGATGTTGAGGTTGATCGCACCAAATTTCTCGTCAAGCCATTTTTGGACGCGGTGGAAGGTGCTGGCTTGTTGAAAAATTTTGCCGACAACAATTTTTTGCCCAACGTGGGCGACTACTATCAGGCTCGCGAAGTGTTGCGCAATCTTGACAAGCCACCGGTTGAACTGACCGGCTTGTTGGACAACATCACTCGTGAAACCAAGCCCACGGAAAATCGCACACTGTTGAGCTTGTTTGCCAAAATGCTCAGCTCACCGCAGCCGACCAACCCTCACGTGATGGTGTTTGCAGCTTTACTGGGTAGTGGTAATCTCTACGCCACTTTGGTAACGCCATCCCTGAAACTAAACAGACTGCAAACCTGGATTACCAAGCATGCACCCACTTCGGTTGGGGCGTGGGCAGAAGCGGCGATTGCTACCAACACCACGGCAACTTTGGCGCAATGGTTGGAACCACAACAATTTGATTCTCACGCACGACGACTGCCTCGCATTACTCAGGCCCATTTCCGCCAACCAGACTGGGCTAGTGTGGTACGCCCGTGGGCAGCCATGCGTGCGGTGGTTCTCAACAAAATCAGCGTGCCGCAGCTAAACCGGCTCTACCGTGGGGGTCAGTTGTTTTCAATTGTTGCCAGCATGAACCGTGAAGAATTTGATTTGCTGCACAACCGGTTCATGACTGCAAATTCCCGCGATTTGGCCTATGACCCACAATCACTGCTGTTTGAGACGCATCGCAGTATTTGGCCCACCGCCATGGTCGCACCCCACGTGGGTCATGATTTGCACTATGCGTTGTTTGGCTTGCTGGGTAAACGAGTGTCAAATTTACCAACTTTTTTGAGCAAAGTTGGTAAACTGAGTCCAGCCGACTACTTTTGGCTGGTAAGCACTTGGGTTCGCTTGACGCACGCTGAGTTTTTGCCAACCCTCACGCAGTTGTTGTTGCGTCGGTCAGTCCCCAACGTGGTTGAGTTGGTTGGGGTGTTGATGATTTCGGCAAATGCCAATCGGCATTGGGAAGAACCCATGCAGCGCTTGGTTGCCATGCTGGATTGCTACGTGTGGCCGGTGTTGGACCAGTTGTTGCGCGTGATTCCTCCCCGTTCCATGCTGAGTTCAGTTTTACCCGGATATGCCAAACAAATTCCATTCTACCAAGCAGTGATCCACGCCCTGGCAACCTATCGGGAAATTGGCCATGTTGGTGGCGCGATGGGGACCAAAGTTGCCGAAGCTAAGAATCGTGTTGTGGAACAACTTGGCTCAACACCGCTAGTATTGTCGCCACACGCCAAAACTTTGTTTGCACCGACTGCTTTTAGCCAGATGAGCGACGCCACCATCTATGGGTTGGGGCCAATTTTCCGTGAATTGGCTAACCGAGCGGCCCACGCTAGTGGGTTGGATGCAACTCGCGTGTTTGCGGTTTCTTTGCTTAGCCACGCGGCTCCATTAGTGTCTTGTTACGAGACCCACGTGATTTTTAGCAGCAATGTGGCCAAAATTTTTGCCAAAAAACTTACCGTCCAACAGCGCGAGTTGCTAGACACCGCAGAAAATCGCAGCCTTACGGAAAACTTTCGCAACTACGCAGTTTTGGAGTTGGATAAAGCATGGGGCTTGTACGACGCGTGGTTTTCTCACAAAATTCCCAAAAAATGCAGTTATACTAGCACACTTGGTGTGAGTGAACTTGAAGTATCTAGCGTGAGCACAGAGTATTTGGTACGCGAATTTCTCATGCGCAACGATGTGCTACCACGGTTTTTTGAAATCGCCAAAGGATTTGAGCCGTATCGGCATGGTACTTTGGTACCATCCATGCTGACTTACTTGAGCAAGCGCGTTGGCAAGGCACGCCTGCCATTCTTGCTGCTATATTTACTGGTTGCAAATAAATTCACGTTCAACTATGGCACGAACTTACCAATCGTATACTTGGCAACCCATTCGCACGTGGGAACCCACACGCTTGCTGGTGTAGTCGTGCACAAATACGCTGGCTCAATGCGCGAATGGCTTTCGGTGCTTGACGAATTTGTTGGTTTTCTGCAACCACAGCTGTGTTTACCTGCAATTTGGCAATTTCTCACGCTGTTGTCGGTTTTGACCTATCGGCAAGGCGGGAATTTGGTTGAGGAAACTCGTGAGCGTTTGAGTGTTGGTAAAGCACCGCATACTTTGGAGGTGTGTTGGGCAGTGTTGCCATCGCCGATTAAAGTTTTAATTGGCAATGCCAACAAGCAGCAGTTTTGCCAAGATTTATGGAATTTGACTGAACCGCTGTTGGAGAAACCTCATGCCGCTAGTTAGCGTGGCAACCCAAATTCGCAGCGCCGTCCACTTGTCGGAAATTCCTGCTGAGTACCGGCACTTGCCAGTGGTAGGACGTGGTACCACCAGTTGTGTGTTACAAGAAGACGCCGACCACGTGCTCGTCTTTACCAAAGACGCCGCCAAAGTAGTGTGGCTAACCCACCCACTGGGGTTGCGGGTTGGCAAGGTGGTGAGTGAATTTCGGGCAAACACGCACCGCAAGGTTGCCGTGCGTGACCTACCCATTACCGTGGTTAGAGTGCCAATTTTCCACAAGTTGCCAGCAGCCAAGCAACGCCAGGTGCGGGAGTTTTTGGATCAGCTATACGATGACTTCTACACGCAACCAGCACAGTGGGAAAAACCGGGACATCCCAGTTTACCAAGTTCGGTCACGCAACGCATTGCGGCGTGGCAAATGGCGCAGACGGTGCGTACCAAGTACCACAACTGGCCGTGGTGGAAGCAATTTTACAAACTATTTTTGTTTTTGAGCCAAAACACTGAGTGGGAACTCGACCTCCACACTGCAAACATCATGCAAACTAGCACCGGAGATTTGGTGGTAATTGATCCAGTTTTGAGTACCACCATGCACACCTTCATCTATGGAGCACCATCACCGTGAAAAATTGGCACCTGACTTTTGAAGAATCACGCTTGGTGTTTGATATTCCACTCACTCAACCAGCCAAGTCAACTCAACAAGCTGGAGTGACTGTGGTTGTGGCCTGTGACGACCAGCGTGCCACGTTGGAAGGCAACGTGGTTGTGGAAGCCACCGTGCTGCGATTCACGGCGCATGTGGCTAGTGGCAAACTTGTCCAGCTGGTTGAATACGACTGGTTGGCAGCTATGGATCGACTGCAAGCTGATTTTGATGTGGAGTTTTTGCCGTACAAGCAAGTTGAAATTATTGCACAGGAAAACTCACCACAAGCCACTCTGGTGGTTTCCAGTGATAGTGAGATTGACGAGCTGTATAGTGACTATTGGCGTTTGTTGCTGCTGCGTGGTGCGCACGGTTTGGGTGGGAGAGCTTTTTTCTGGGAAATTGTCGAGCGTTTGCAAAGTGTTTGCCACGTGCCATCTGATTTTGGTTGGGTTGCAACATTGCTACTCAATGGTGGTAGCGTGTGGGGTGATTTGTTGGTGCTGGAAGCAAACGCTGACGGCGAATTACCACTCACCAAATGGTGGCGACTGCGCCACGAGTTTCCACCGCCTGACCAAAATTTGGGAAATTTTGAGTCATTTTTGGCAATGGTCACCATGGTGGAAAATTGGGGAGTGACCACTGTTAGTGAAACGGCCACACCCGAAGATTTTGCCCGCTACAGTAATGCGCCGTATGGTACCACCTTGTTTGACGACCCCAACTTGCGCGTGGTCCAACTGCTCAACATCACAGGCAGTCGGTGGTGGTCGTGGTTGTGGCGACCACGACCAAAACCAGGCAGCACTGCTCGCTTGCTACCCAGTTGGTGTACTGGCTGGGATGATACGCGCAACTGGGATCACTATACCAACCAGGGGCCACTCTACGTGGTGTGGGATAAGACTGGTGTGGTGGGTGGTAAGGAAGATAAGTGGCAAATTCACCTCCAGAGTGGCCAGTTCAAGGATCGCGAGAATTTGGAAGTTGACCGTAGCACGTTTGTGCACGAGTCATTCATGCACGCGATTGCCACCACCATGGTGGCACCAGACCGCAGTTTGCTCCAAGCTGGTACCGACTTGGGGTTTTTCCACGACGGCGAAGATTACTTGGATGTGGTACAACTGGCGGGGATGCGCAACTCATCCAGTGAAGAATTGCGAGCACACTTTGAGCAGTTTCATACTCTAAAAGAAAAAATCATGGATGATCGTGACACCAAAGCCAGCTACAAACGAAACACAGGTGCAGCTGAGAGACGAGTAACATTTTTACCGCGCTCTAGCTACGTTACTAAATTTTGTGTGTTGTCAATCGCTAAAAAACTCCCAAACGATTTGGTGATTTGGTTGTGGCTGTTGGCAACCGGCAACCGCTACAGCAACATTTTGGTTCCGCAGTTGAACGTGGGTAGCTTATTGCAACATCTCAAAGCTAACGTGGTGATGCGCCACGAAGCCACCATTATGAATGATTTTGCAACCGCGTCGGCGCTCACAAAAACTGAAACAACTCTAGTTAAAACCATTCCACTAGACTACGTGTTGCGTTTGGCACAACGCTTGTATCCCGTAACTGATTCCGCCTACTTGACAACACAATTACCCAATCATCAGACCTATGCGTTGCTCACAGTCTTGGTTGCGGGAAATCCAACGCCACTAGTTTTGAATAGTCTGTGGAAACACAAATACTTGGGTAATGTGGTGTTGCACATGAACAAAAAACAGTTTGATGACTTTTGGAAGGTCATCAACAACGTTGCTGGTAAAAAATTGCTGTTTGAGCCAAATCTTTTGTTGAATGAGATTCACTCGCAATTGTGGCCAGCACTAGTTGATAGGTACCGCGACCACAACACGCACTACTTGTTGTGGTGTTTATTTCCAGGACGCACACCGAACTTATCAGCGTTTGTGAGCAAAGTCGGCAGTTTGTCAGCGGTTGATTACGAGTGGTTGCTGACCACGTGGGTGGAAACAATGGGGTGCAACGTGATCAGCATGACCACACTGGCTCGCATGGTGCTCGCACGACCAATTCCCAATGTGGTAGAATTTTGCAACAAGCTGGCGAGCAAATCGTCAGATCGCTTGTCACCAATTGCTTCCATGCTGGAATGCTACAAAGATTGTATGGAGCAAGCAGTTCCGGTGCTGGCAAACTTGTTGGCGGTGGTTGACAATGACCGTACCACACACAGTGTGTTGCGTGGTGGAAATTCTTGTAATTTCTATAATGAATTTGCCCTTGAGTTTGGTATGGCAGCTGGCGATGGTTGGCGTGTGGGTGAAACCTCGCACGATGTGAAAATTTCGCAATTGTGGCAACAAGTCCAAGCCAAACTTGAAACTGCGCCACAGTTAGAACCAGATTTGGCCAATCGCTACGCGCTAGCTCGTTTGACACACCAAAGAAATTTTGTGCCAGCAGTTCGTAGACGTCAAGATGCCGTAATTGCCAGTCAACCGATTGACACTCAGCAGATGTTTGCAGTGTTGTCTGGTGGTTCATTTTGGGACAAAACTGATCCAGTGTTTTTCAACAATGACCGGCGCACTCCCATAAATTTTGGTCAGTTGGGAAACTTTTTTCGACCACGTTTCACGCCATTACAACAGGCGTATTTGAGTCGGGTTGGCGGCAGTTCCCTCCTGTGGGGACTGCGTTGGTTTGACCACGTTACCGACTGCTACCGCAATTTTTTTCGTGGGCAAACTTCGTTCACGTTGCCACTAACATTGTTTGGTACCACGTACAAAGTGGTGTTCAGCGAGCAAAATACCACGGCGCTGCTGCTACTGTGTTGCAGCTACAATGACACCTTGAGGCATTTTTTGAAAATTGCCAAAATGGCGCAAGAGCCAGCTGGTTGGGGCAGCAACATCTACACAATTACCGCGTATTTGCACCGCAACGTGATGCCCAAAGTGTTGGTGTGCGGATTCTATTTGTTTTTTGCCAATCAGTTTGTGAAAATTTTTGGCAACAGTGTGTTGTTGGACCAGTTTGTGGTGCGTTCAACAATCAATCATCGCGCACTGGTTGCAGCCAAACCCCACGC
>JFJP01024065.1_pt1 | contig 15535 bp, 14 predicted proteins | sample 431651 | NCBI WGS metagenome assembly JFJP01 (sample SAMN02602958, study PRJNA72255) | Microbial mat metagenome, whole genome shotgun sequencing project. | biome: fresh water; feature: sink hole; material: water; isolation source: purple microbial (photo- and chemosynthetic) mats found in... | reverse complement strand
ATCTTGGCAATGGATGCTGCGTTGGAGCCTCTTTTAGGACTCAGAGAACTTACATCGCATGCCTATGAAGCTCCGGTTGAGCAGACCATCACCAAACCAAAAGACTTTAACCTCTTTTCAAATACCAATACCTTTAGCCAACACCTAAGCTCCATCATCAAAGACAATCAACCCCTCTCTTCATTTAAAGAGGCCAAAGGAACATTGTTAATGACGCAAAACACCATTGCAGAGACAGACTGGCGATTGGTTTTAGTCATCGATGAAGAATCCTTACTCGCACCCACCAAAGCACTAAAATCGCAAACCGATAAGATTGGTTACTTAGCCCTCGTGTTTATGGCCATTTTTTACCTCATCTTTTTAGCCATCATCATCAAACGCTCAAAAGATTTTTCAAATCGCATTTTAACGCCTATTCAAAACCTAATCGCAGCCACAGAAACCCTTAAAGGTAAGCTTTCTATGAGTACGCTTGAGTATTCGGGTATAAAAGAGATTGACACGCTCTTAGAAAACTTTACCACCATGGGCCAAACACTCCAAGAACTCTACAGTTCCATGGAGCAAAAAATCTCTGAGGGTATCGCTAAAAACACGGAAGCACAAAAGATTATGATTCACCAATCACGCTTGGCGCAAATGGGTGAAATGATTAGCATGATCGCGCACCAATGGCGACAGCCTCTAGGCTCCATTTCGACTGTTTTGATGAGCATCAAGCTCAAATCCACGCTCAATAAATTTGACCTTAACAGCGAAGAAGGCAAGGCTCAGCATAAAGTTTTTATCGAAACGTCGATTGATAAGATGGATAGCTACGTCAAATACCTCACCACCACCATCGATGATTTTCGTAACTTCTTTAAGCCAGACCAAAACAAAGAACACGTCACCTTGGAAGAGATGATTCAAAACACAATGAATATCATCGGCAAAAGCCTTGAGATTAACGCCATCACAGTTCACATCACCAACACATCACACACCGCTTTGTTTACCTATGGGAAAAAAGTCACCCAAGTCCTGATGAACATCGTCAAAAATGCCCATGATGCTATCATTGAACATAAGATAGAAAATGGTACAATCTGGCTGAATGCATTTGAAGATGACCATACCTTTGTCATTGAAATCGAAGACAATGCAGGGGGCATTAAGCCTGAGATTATGGTCAAAATTTTTGATCCTTATTTCTCAACCAAACATGAGAAAAATGGAACAGGATTGGGATTGTACATGTCCAAAATGATTATTGAACAGCATTGCCATGGTTCACTCCATGTCGAAAACACCGATATGGGTGTTAAATTTAGCATACGATTTCAAGGAGAAACACCTGCAATATCTTGATGAACTGGTGGCACTAAGCTCCCATATGCGTATCTTGTACGCTGAAGATGATTTGGAATTACGAGAAACAACGGCTTGTGTTTTTAAAGAATTGCAATTTAGTGTCGATACAGCCGACAATGGCAAAGAAGCCCTTGAAAAGTACCTTGCCAATCCTTTGGGGTATGATTTGCTTATCACCGATCTTAATATGCCCTTCATGAGCGGGATGGAACTTATCAAACAAGTCCAATTGCACCACATCGATCAAGCCATTATTGTCATCTCAGCGCACAACGAAACTGACTTTTTTCTAGAAAGCATTCGAAACAATGTCTTAGGCTACATCCTCAAACCTATTGACTTTGAGCAACTTATCGAAACCTTGTATAAAACATGCAAAACCATTCAGCTTCGTCATGACCATGATAGCTACAAGATTAAGCTCCAAGAGATGGTGGAAGAAAAAACGGTTGAACTAAAACACAGTTATGAAAAAATGCATGAATTTCTCACCATTGACAAAACAACGAAACTGCAAAACGCCACGATGCTCTACCACTTTTTAGACGCTTTACCCAAAGAAAAAGAGATGGTGGCGATGCTTTACAGCATCGATGATCTCAATGGCTTAACCCAAGTGTACGGGGTAGAATCAACCGAATTTATCTTAAGCAGAACAGGGGAATTTCTAAGCTACAACATCCCAAAAGAGGTGTATATTTTTAAGTACAATCCAGATGAATTTGTACTTTTATTTGAAAAAAATACTATTGAGCCTATTTTTTTAACCACACAAATGCAAGCATTTTTTAAAGAAACACCTATTTTTGAACATCATTTCATCCCTGTTTACATTACACTCTCTTGTGGCATTGCTTCATCCCATAACCCTTCATTCCTCTTGCCTTATGCGAGAACAGCCCTTAAAGAAGCTCACAGCAAAGGCCTACCAAGCCAGTATGCGTGTTATGACGAAAACAGACACTCTATTTATGATGACAAAATGCAAAACACATGGATGCAAAAATTTCGTTTGGCCCTTGAAGAAAACCGTGTGATTCCCGTCGTGCACCCTATCGTGGACAATCAAACACAAGCCATCGTTTCATACGAATGTTTAGCACGGATTGAAGAAGAAAGTGCGTTGATTAGTCCTGTCTATTTCCTGGAAGCAGCGCGCAGAAGTGGTCTGATGTCCAATCTAACACGCACCATGATCAACCAATGCTTTAAACTCTTCTCCAACAGCACCCTTTCATTTTCCATCAATATCACCAATGAAGATCTCATCCATCCAAACTTTATCGACTTTATCACACACAAACAAGAACATTTTAACATTGACCCAAAACGCGTTGCACTGGAGATACTCGAAGATATCATTTTAGAAGAAGCCAATACGCTGCCACTTCAAAACCTCCATGCGCTTAAAGCACTGGGGTACAAAATCTCGCTGGATGATTTTGGAAGCGACAGGTCCAATCTCAACCGTTTTGAACATTTCCCTATTGATATTCTCAAAATTGATGGTCAGTTTATCAAAGGAATCGAATCAAACGAGCGCAACCAAGCCATCGTTCAAAGCATTGTGACAATGGCACACGCAATGAACATTAAGGTTATTGCTGAATTTGTCTCCACTCCAGAAGAATTTACGAGTGTTAAAGCCTTAGGGGTTGATTATTCACAAGGGTATCTTTTTTACCGTCCAGAAAAATCCACTAGCCGTGGATAGCAACGTTAAGCTTGTAGCCTCTGCCTTTCATATTGGAAATACTTTCTGTATAGCACAATTTGTCTCGTAAGCGTTTTACCAATGCACGCAATGTGGAGCTACTGATCTCTTCATCTGCCCATATGGCTTTGCATAAAAGCTCATTGGAAATGAAATAATTCATATTTTTAATCAAAATACGCAGCAAGTGCTCCTCTTTTTGGGTCAACACTTGCATCTCGTTCTCAACAAACAGTAACTTTGCTTGCATATCAAAAACAACACCTTGGCTTAAGCTAACTAAGGCGGAGGTGTTATCGTGGGCTTTTTTAGATTTTATCTCGTCTGTTAGTTTGAGCATCATCGCAATGAGCTTTTGTGAATCAAAAGGCTTAGTCAAAAAGCCATAGACTTTTAATTCAATGCTTTTTAGAAAATAATCCACTTCTTTATACGCCGACATCACAATAACGATTTGGTCTTTTGCCTGCTTTTGAATTTTTTCGACTAATTTTAAACCGCTTTGCCCTGGCAATTGAATATCGGTAATGATGGCATCGTAAGAGTGCTCCAAAAAAAGCTCATACCCTGCTTCTGCTGTTATGGCGGTGTCAATGGTGTCAAAGAAGTCGCCTAAAAAAAGTTTGAGCTCCTCCAACAAACAAACATCATCTTCTACCAGCAGAAGTGAAAAAGCATTCGTCATGAGCCCTCATTCATTTTTTTACAATTATATAACACAAATGCAACGTTTGAGGTATATAATGAACACAATAAAATAAATCGGAGATGCAATGGAAAATACAATCGATCAACTCATTACGTGGAGTAAAGATTTAAAGGTATTGTACGTGGAAGATGATATCTCTTTACGCGAAGAAGTGAGTATCTTTCTCAGTGACATTTTTGATGTGGTTGATTTGGCCGAAAATGGCCAAGAAGGACTTGAAAAACTCTCAGCCAATACGTATCATATCGTCATTACCGATATCCGTATGCCGGTCATGGACGGTATCGAGATGATCGAAGCCATTAAAGATCTTTACCCCGAGCAACCCATTTTAGTGACATCAGCACACAATGAAATCGAATACTTGGTCAAACTCATCAACCTAGGTGTGGACAATTTTATCACCAAACCTTTACGCAGTGAGCAAATTTTTAAAGTCCTGCATAAAATTGTTGAACACGTACACCACAAAAAGGAGTTACAAAGGTATCGCGAAGACCTTGAATCTGCCAATGCAAAGCTTAAAAGACTTACCAAAGTACAATCCCAAAGCTTAGACCTCAAAGAGTTAACACTCAGATCCTATCAAGAAGCGCTTGATAAAGCATGCATTGTCTCGCGTACTGACATACATGGCATCATTAAAGAGGTCAATGAAAATTTTTGCACGGCCACTGGCTACACCAAAGAAGATGTCATCGGAAAGAAACACACCATCATTGGCTCACCGCTAACCGATAAAGCCATTTTTAAAGATTTGTGGGAAACCATCATGGCTAAAAAGATGTGGCAAGGCTACATTATCAACCAAACAAAATCATTTTCACCCCTGTACCATTACACAACCGTTGTACCGATTTTAAACAATGAAGGCACTATTGTTGAGTTTATTGGTATCATTCAAGACTTAACGCAACTGCGCGAACATCAAGAAGAACAAAGCAACCAAAATCTAGACCACGCTTTAATGCTTAAACATAATGAATTTTTAAAATTAATGCCTTTTGCCAGTGCCTTGATGCGGGCAGATTTTTCTTTTGATGCGTACAATAAGCCCTTTGAAGCTCTTTTACTCAACCACAGCGATGAAAGCCTCCTCGGCAAAATCACCAGCGGGTGTTTGCATCTCAAGGAAGTGGCTTTTTTTGAAGAAATGGACTATTTTGATACCGTCGATGCCATCATGACACAATGGCCCTACACGGGTGACATTACGTTCAAAGGAAGTGTCAAATCCCTGAGTTCCCCACAAGAAGTTTTGGTAAAAATAAGCCTTTTTTCAGCGGATTTCTACCTCGTTTCTATCGTTAAACAAGAGGATTATGAGCTATGCTGCCAAGTTCTCGAGAGATAACCTTTCACGCACCTATCTCGCGTATAGCGCTTGGAGATGACTCTTCTTTGCATGTCATTGATAACAATTGCACCTTACATAAAATCAATCTCGACACCTTGCACATCAGTAAAAGCACGACCTTAAGCTCTTCATATGTGCCAAGTTTGTTTGACTATTATCAGCGTCCTTTTGCCTTAGGAAAAACACGTGCCTACATCTCTTTTTCCAAAGAAGGCAACGAATACATCATCGACACCAAAGCCAAATTAACCAAGCTCTGTAGTTTCAACCATAATTTTGGTGCCAAAGTCACCAAAGCACGTATCAGCAGTAACGAAAAACTTCTGATAACTGGTAACGAAAAAGGCCGTACGTTTATTATTAATACGCTGGATGGTCATCTGATTGCAGAATTGCCTCGTTCGAGCGACAGCATTACCGCGGTGACCATCAAAGACAGCGTCAAATTGGCTGCTCGCGCATCTTTTTCGCGTGGCCTTATTGTATACCAATATAACACTTTATCCATCAAACTAGAATTACGGCTTGATTGTGTGATTGAGATGCTAAGTTTCGTGGATGAAAACACCCTGCTTGCCATCTCACGTACGGGAAAAATCCTTAAAATCGATATCCAAAAAGGTCAAGTGGTTCAAGAAGTACTCTTGGATGAAAACCTTTGGCCATCCTTTATGGGGCTCTCCGATAGTAAAAAATTTGTCTACGTCGGCACCCGTGAATCGATGCTTTTCGCCTTACATGTAAAGAGTTTAGATATTTTGTTTCAAGCCAAACTGCCCTATCTTGGCATTACCTCTTTTGTACGCACAGGGCGTTTCTTTATCTTTGGCTTTAAATCGGGTGAAATTCTTTTTTTAAATCACCGTGAATTTGAAGAGCCTTTTACCCTCAACATCAAACTCAAAAAAATCAAAGAAGCTTCTTTATATTTTCATAAAAATATTTTCTTAATGACACACCGCGATACCCGCCTCATTTACGATGAATGGTTGGTACAAAAAGAGACCATTATCAACTTGCTCTCTTTAGGGCACATCGATGAAGCCAAAACATTGGCAGAGCCATTTTTATTTCATCCCAAATGCAAACTGGAGTTTTCTCAAATTGAAGAGCTACAACCAGACTTGATGGCACTGCATCGTTACTTTCGAAGTTTTAGTTTCCCAGCAGCGTATGAGCTTGCTCACAGTAAGCCTTTGCTCAGAAAAAGTACCATTTATGCTCAAATGGAAGCCTTGTGGAACAAAAATCTTCAAAAAGCACAAATCCTACTCTCTAGGGACCCTATCATCAACAAAGAAATGGCCAAACAAAGCCTAAAACTCTTTGCAGACGTTGAAGAAAAGAAAGTCATGATCGAGCAGATGATTAAAAATTCAACCATTTTTATGCTCAGTGAATCGGCCATCAAAGAAAAGAACTTTGCCCTTTATTTTAAAATGGTTTCACAAAATAGCTTTTTAGAACTTACCCCTTTGTATAAAAAAGTGCTTTTATTGGGCGAAAAACTCCAAGCACAAATCGTTGCACTCTTGGAGGAAAAAAATTACAGTGCGGCATTAAACGTGAGTGCGTTATTGTATGATTTTGTGCCGTATCGAAACCAAGCCATTCGTCTCAAAGAAGTGTGTAACGCACTGAGTTTATTGGAATATCAAACCGAACACCAGCAACTTTTTCTTGCCATTCAAACGCAAAACCGTTTTAAATTGGGCCTTAATTATGCACCCATCAAACTACTCGAAGAGATGAAAATACACTTTCAAGAAGAACAACTTCGAGCCATTGAGCGCAAAGAGTATGCTAAAGTGTATGGCGCCTTGGTTCCGTACATGTCAATCGACTTGTGCAGAGAAAACGTCTCTTTTGTCATGCGAAAACTTTACATGGCTCAGTTTATTGATGCGTATGAGTCATGTGCTACGGGGATTGATTGGAATAAGTCTTGTGATCTTTACATGCACCTTTTTGGTCCAGATGCCCTCTTAAAATCTTTTATACACGGTAATGAACTAGGGGTCACCCTTCTTGATGAAGACGTATCGGAACAAGAAGCACCCTCTCAAGACCTTCAAAAATACCCACACGATATTCTTGTTTTAAAAACACAGTGATCGTTTCGTAAGCAATCTATGCTAAAATAATATTCGTCTCATTTCCAAAAAAATGAAGGATTGTGTTTGAATAATGTTTTAGTGGATATTCTGAACGTAACCAAAAGCTACGCGGATCAACAGGTCTTGCACAACATCACTTTGCGCATTTTTGATGGCGAGTTCATAACACTTTTAGGACCTAGTGGCTGTGGCAAGACAACATTGTTGCGTATTTTAGGTGGATTTGAAGCCATTGAGCATGGGGATGTTTTGCTAAAAAACGCCTCCCTTTCCAACGTCCCTCCTCATAAACGCGCTATCAACACGATTTTTCAAAGCTATGCTCTTTTTCCCCACATGAATGTCTTTGACAATGTCGCCTTTGGATTGCGGATGAAAGGCCTAGCCAAAGACATCATCAAAGATGAAGTGGCACGCATTTTAGGGATCGTTAAACTCGCAGCATTTGCCTCAAAAATGCCCAAAGAACTCAGTGGCGGACAGCAACAACGCGTTGCCATTGCAAGAGCCATCGTCAATAAACCTGCCCTCTTGCTCCTTGATGAGCCCTTAAGTGCTTTGGACTATAAATTGCGTAAAGCCATGCAAATTGAACTCAAAGAGCTACAACGCTCCCTTGGCATCACCTTTATCTTTGTCACCCACGACCAAGAAGAAGCCCTTTCGATGTCAGATCGCATTGTGGTGATGAACCATGGTGTCATCGAGCAAATCGGCACACCTAAAGAGATTTATGAAAATCCTAAAAACCTTTTTGTGGCTGACTTTATCGGTCAAACCAACCAATTAAAAGCAAAACTACTCACCCAAGATGAAACAACACTCCGCCTTGAACTTTTGCAAAAAGAGTTAACCTTAAAAAAGCCCCTTGCCAAAACCTATGGCAATGACCTTGTGTTGATTGTGCGTCCTGAAGATTTTAGGGTAGAAAGACGCCTTGAAGATGTCCCTACCACAACGTATATCGAAGGCAATTTGCATCAAATCATCTACAAAGGGGTCACGATAGACTTGGTCATAGAAACCACCCAAGGCGAATGGCTCAATGTCAGTGAATTCTACAACGAAGACTCCGATGCTCTATCCTATCAAGAAGGCGAATTGTTGTATTTGTATTGGAATGAAGGCTGGGAAGTGATTCTTGAAGCGTAATTCGATTGGTGCTTTTGGCAAAATCTCCCTTTCTCTCTTTAGCGTTTGGCTCGTTGTATTTGCTTTTATCCCTTTTGTTTTGGTCTTTACGACAAGCTTTTTACGCAAAGGTGAAGATACGTTTGTAGAACTTGTCTTTTCAGTAGAGAGTTACACCAAAATCATAGACCCACTTTACGGTTCTATTTTTATGAGTTCCTTTACCCTCTCACTTTTAACCAGTTTTGTTACCCTTTTGTTGGCTTTGCCTTTTGCTTATTACCTCTCAACCCTCAAAGGTGGGCTCAAATCCTTGGGGCTTTTGCTGATGATTATTCCTTTTTGGACCAGCTCATTGGTGCGAACGTATGCCCTTGTCGCTCTTTTGAAAACCGAGGGCGTGCTTAACACTTTTTTGCTCGCCATTGGGCTTATCAACGAGCCTTTAAGCATTCTCTACACCCAACATGCGGTCCTTATCGGTATGGTGTATACCCTGCTTCCTTTTATGATTTTGCCCATTTACGCCTCGTTTGAAAAGTTGGACCATCGCTACATCGAGGCTGCGCGTGATTTGGGGGCGAACACCTTTTGGCTGAGTGTAAAAATCATTCTTCCTCTCATCAGCCCTGGTATCGTTGCGGGGGTCATTTTGGTATTTCTGCCTTCCATGGGGATGTTTTTCATTCCCGATTTACTCGGAGGTGCTAAAGATTTGATTGTTGGAAGCTTTATCCGCAATCAATTTTTAACCTTTCGTGATTGGCCTTTTGGCAGCGTGGCGAGTGTTTTACTCACCCTTTTGATGCTGGTGATGATCTACATGTACACCAAAGTAAGCCGTTTTGGCAACCAAAAGGACCACGATGCACTTTTTTAAGCGCCTTTATTTAGGGGCTATTTACCTCTTTTTGTACCTGCCAATTTTTATTTTGATTCTCTACTCCTTTAACCAATCCAAATACTCGGCCTCATGGACCGGTTTTACATGGAAATGGTATGAAAAAGTTCTCGAAAACAGTGCCTTACTTGAGGCCACCCTTAATTCAATCACCATAGCAGCACTGAGTGCTTCTGTTTCCACGCTCATAGGAACCATGGGCGCTGTCGCACTTTTTCGCTATGCCTTTCCTGGAAAACGCTTTTTAAAATCCTTAGTCTACATTTTAATTCTCTCGCCTGAAATCGTGATGGGCATTGCATTGTTGATTTTATTTGTGCTTGTGGGGCTAAGCTTAGGATTTTTCTCTTTGCTCATTGCACACGTCACTTTTTGTCTGCCTTTTGTTGTGGTCACGGTTTTAAGCCGGCTTTCGGGGTTTGATAAAAGCATCATTGAAGCGGCCAAAGATTTGGGTGCGAGTGGTTGGCAGACCTTTTGGAAGGTCATCTTACCACCCATTATGCCTTCTGTCATCGCAGGGTTTTTGCTAAGCTTTACACTTTCCCTTGATGATGTCATCATCAGTTTTTTTGTGAGCGGCGTAGAGTTTGAAATACTCCCCATCAAAATCTTTTCCATGGTGCGCCTTGGGGTCAAACCTGAGATCAATGCCCTGTGTGCTGTGATGTTTCTCTTTACAATTATTATGGTAGGATTATCCCAATTTTTACTTAAGGAGCGTTCATGAAGATAGTGTTTGGTTTGCTGTGTGCGTGCCTTTTTGCCTTTGGTGCAGAAAAGGTTTTGTATGTGTATAACTGGAGTGAGTACATGCCTCAAAGCGTACTCAAGGCGTTTCAAAAAGAGACTGGCATTAAGGTCAAATACTCAACGTACGATAGCAATGAAGCCATGTACGCCAAAATCAAAACCGATACAAGCAGCAGTTACGATATCATTGTACCTTCCACGTACTTTGTCAGCAAAATGGCCAAAGAAGGTCTTTTGGCTAAAATCGATAAGAAAAAACTAACCTACTATGATTCACTCAATCCCACACTGCTCAATCAAGCGTTTGATCCGAACAATGACTACTCCATTCCCTACGTTTGGGGCAGTACGGGCATCAGCTACAATGCAAAAATCTTAGGAGAAGGTGCGCTTAAATCGTGGAGTGATTTATGGAATCCGGCGTATAAAAACAAACTCTTACTCACCGATGATTTGCGCGAAGTCTTTGGTATGGCGCTAAAAAGCTTAGGATACAGTGCAAACACAACCGATGCGAAGCAAATCGAAGCGTCGCGGGGATGAATTTTAACGGCGAAAACTTTATGGCTAACGAAGAATCACCCGACATCAAATACGTTTATCCCAAAGAAGGCATTTTACTCTGGGTTGACTCCTTGGTCATTCCCAAAAATGCCAAAAATGTTGAAAATGCGCATCTCTTTATCAACTACCTTCTTCGCGCTGAAGTCTCTAAAGTTGTCTCGCAAGAGCTAGGCTACGCTTCCCCCAATCTCAAAACGCCCAATCTTCTGCCTAAAGAGGTGAGAAATAACCGCATTGTCTACCCACTGCCTGAAGATTTGCTCAATTCAGAATTTCAAGTTGATTTTGGCGATGAAGCGCTTAAAGTCTATGAGAAGTACTGGGAAAAACTAAAAGCTGGGAAATAATTGAACACACAAAAGGGCGTTTACGCCCTTGCCTTATGCTATAATGCGCCATATTTTAAAAAAAGGTAAGCTATGAAACTAAAAACGTATGACTACACCAAAGAACAACTCGACGCTTTTGGCTATGCCATTATCACCATGGAAAAAGGCGGGCAAATCGTTATTAAACTGAAGCCCGAAGAAACACCTATTGCCGTAGCAAACTTTGCAACCTTAGCCAATGATGGCTTTTACAATGGCCTCATTTTCCACCGTGTCATTCAAAATTTTATGGCACAAGGCGGATGCCCCAGTGGTAGAGGAACCGGCGGTCCGGGATGGAATATCGCGTGTGAGTGCAAAGGACAAAAAAGTAAGCATAAAAAAGGCGTACTCTCTATGGCGCATGCTGGTCCCAACACCGGTGGCAGTCAATTTTTCATCTGTTTTGTGGATTGCCCTCATTTAGATGGTGTTCATACCGTTTTTGGAGCCATCGATAAAGACGATAAAGAGAGTTTCAAAGTGCTTGATGGCATCGCGCAAGGCGATAAAATGGCCACGGTTGAGATTAAAGAAAGTCTGTAGTTTTTCTTTACATGTAAAGAGTTTTCCTCTTTACATGTAAGCCTTATACATTAACCGAAAGCTTCCCCACTACTTTTCCAACCACTTCTACATCCATCGCATTCATTACTTCAGGAGCGTACGATTCATTATCTGAAACCAAGGCTACCAATCCGTTGGCTTGCATGTGAAGTCGTTTGATAAAAAGACCTGCGGGTGTGGATACGATGTAAATGCCTGCTTTATGTGCATTGCGATGCTCTTTATTGACAAAGACCACATCCCCACTGAAGAGTGTTGGCTCCATCGAATCGCCCAAAACATTAATCGCTTGGATGTGTTTTATCACCCCAAGTCCTCCGAGTTTGGTGACCAGTTCTTCATCAAGGAACATCATCTCCGCCTCTTCTTCCTCATTTAAAGCCCCGCCCCCCGCAGACGCATAGATGTCTCTAAAATAGGCAACTTTAGCAAATTTATCGGTTTCGGCTTGAAGACTTTCGACCACTTGATCAAACAAAAGCCAATTAATGGAAATTTTACGCTTGGCACAAAATTCTAAGACCTCTTTGTAAGGTATCTTTGCTCTGTTTTTCATGGTTGCGAGTGTGAGCTGATTGATGCCAAGGGCTTCGGCAACATCTTTATCAAACACCTTACGCTCGCCTACTTCTTGTGAGAGAATATCTTTCACTTTATGCAAAACGGTTAAAATATCTGGCATTTTTTCCTCCAATATTTCATTTTGAAATAAAATTATACCATATTTAAAAATTTTATTACACTTATGAAAATTTTTAAGGAGTTTACGATGAAAAATATCATCTGTACCATTAGCCACTCACACAAAGCTTACATGGAATTTATGAATCGCTTCGAGCAAAAGATGTTGGTGTTGAGCAATAAGATATTTTAGAAGAAGTCTTTTAAAACTTCTTCTGGGTTGCTTTTTGGAAATACAACCAAATCAGTGCAAGAATGGAGAGTAAAATAAGCGGTGCGAGCAAGGTGTTTTCAGAAAAAAATGCAGCCACGCGCATTAAAAGCTCACCAGCCATGTAGCTTCCCACACCTAAGATAATCGCCCACGCAAAAGCACTGATGGCATTTAAAATGAGAAATTTCATTTGGGGGTATTTGGTGACACCTATGGTCATGGGCACGAGCGTTTTAAGCCCGTAAATAAATTTTTGAATGAAAATAATTTTGTCACCGTATTTTTTCATCAACACATGACTTAACGCCAGTTTGCGACGGTGTGCTTTGATGTAGGGCATCAAGGCTTGTTTGTTGTAACGTCCCATGTAAAAAAGAAAACTGCTGCCCAAGGCATTGGCGAGTGTTGCTACGACAATCGATGTTGTGATATCCATCTTGCCAGCATACGATAACACACCTGACGCCACGATCGCCACCATACCGCCGCCAAACGAATAGGCAAACAAGATAAGATACCCATAGGTTGAAAGTGAGTTAATAATGTCTTCCACGCAAATCCTTAACGATTGATGTGCGCAATGGCACTGTGAAACTCTTCTATGCCATACGATGAAACGAGGCTATCGGATTCAATGATTTCTTCAGGCAGAATATTGTTTCCGTAGAGTTCTACATTTTGGTCATAGTCATGATTCAGCACCGAGCCATCCAACGAAAAGCCTACAAAAAGCCCTTCGGTCTTCGTATAGGTAAAGACCTCGGCTTTAAAATCCACTTCACTTCCTTTACCAACACTCTCACCTGCGGGACCAACAGCCACAGATGCATCCACCCCTAAGGTCATTTTATTGTCCATCATTTTTTTCACACTGTCTTTGGTTTGAAACACCATCAAGATATCTTTTTTTTCAACGCCTAACTGCAAGCCAAAGCCTGCTCCTCCTAAATGCACAAAAAAAGGATAACTCCATGAGCCATCACTTTTTCGAACCACCATGACACCATTACCCGTTTTGCCTCCCAGAAGCATGCTGATTTCAATGGTTCCAGGAAATATCGCGATGGCCTGTGCTTTGGTAAAAACACTGCGTGGAAGGGCTTTTGAATCCCTCAGCATGCTCTTAAATGCATTGGAGGCATCTAAAAGCTTCTCTTCAGCAGAACCATAGGCACACAGGCTTAGCAACACGATGCCAGCTAGTATCTGCAATACATTTCGTATCATTCTTTACTCCTACTGTTTTGAATAACATAATTAAAAAATTGCCCCTCTTGCGCCATTAAGGCCTCATGGGTCCCTTCTTCTATCACCACACCTTTGTCGAGCACATAGATATAATCCGCCTTCTTAATCGTACTTAAACGGTGCGCAATGATAATGGTTGTCTTCCCAAGCAAATACTCTTCCAACGCGTTAAAAAGCTTTGTTTCTGTGTGCACATCCAGTGCCGATGTTGACTCGTCAAAGAGAACAATATTGGGCTTTTGCAAAACCATACGCGCGATGGAAAGCCTTTGCCGCTGTCCACCGGAAAGCTTAATGCCATGCTTGCCAATTTGGGTGTTTAAGCCCTCGGGTAAACTTTGGACAAACGATTCAAGTTGTGCAATTTTCAAGGCTTCCTCGATCATCAAAGGAGGTGTTTCCTCATCAACCATAAGATTTTGGGCGATGGATGCATTAAAAAGTTGGGGGTGTTGTAAGACTAAAAAAAGATGTTCCCGCACCACATCCAAGCCCACATCATCGATGGAAATCCCATCAAAAAAAATCTCACCACTGCTTCTAGGGTAGAGTCCCACCAAAAGGTTTGCTAAGGTCGTTTTACCGCTCCCGCTCGCACCTACAATGGCTACTTTTGAGCCTTTGGGGATATGCATGCTGATGTTCTCTAGCACGTATTTAGTCTCATCATACCCAAAAGAGAGATTTTTCACTTCAATGGCATTGGTAAAGCTTCCTGCAAAAGGATTCTTTACATGTAAGCCTCTGTCTTCTTGCTTTAAGCTCAAAATAGCGTTAATCCTATCGATGGCTTTTCCCGCATTATGATAGGTGTATTGGATATTCAAGATGTCTTGAATGGGGGTCATCATCACCCACAAATAACCAAAAATAGCCAACATCGAGCCAATGCTCAAATCCGAATACGCCACCACAAAGATACTGGCTGCTCTAAAAATTTCAAAACCGCATAAAAAAATTAAAAACGAGAGGCGGCTTGCGCCATCACTTTTATACCCAAAGACAATGGAACGCGTTTTGATCTCTTGGGCATGCGCATCCACTTTTGTGAAAAAATGCGCTTCTTTGTTGGTAGCACGGATTTGGACAAACATCTCTAAGGTTTCATTCAAGGCTTCTTGAAACAGTTCATAAGCCTTGTTTTGCTCTTTTTTCAGCAGTGAAACTTTTTTAGCAAGATTGGTTGTCAGCAAAATAACCAAAGGGTTTAAGATAAGGATAAACAGCCCCAGCTGCCAATGGATCATCAGCAAAACAGCCCCAACACCTATAATAGTAAAAACAGAGATAATCAGCCTGCTGACAAAAACCCCGATAAAATTATCGATGGTCTCTACATCAACCACCAACAAAGAGGATGCTCTTCCGACACCAAAAAACTCAAACTCATTCATGGCGACTTTGCTTAGGTGCGATAAAACACGTTCTCGAATGCTAAATGCAATGTTTTTAGAGATAATGGTAAACAGTTTGGTTTGCCAATAATTCAAGATAAAAAAGACAAAGCGTAACACTAACACCAACAGAAGTACCGCAAGAATATACACATACGCCGCAGAGGAAGAGCCCAAAAAGCCATCCAACCATGGAACAATCCATTTTGGTTTCCCCAACAAAATCTCATCCACCAACATCGGCATCACAAGAGGTACAGGAATACTCACCACCACAGCAATCAAAGCCACCGCATTGGCCAATACCAACTCTTTACGGTACTGCATCACATCGCTAAAAAGTTTACGGAACGTATAGAGTGTTGGCATATCAATCCATTTATGAGAGAGATGTAGAGGAAAATTCCTCTACATGTAAGGTTTTAGCGTGCAAAATCCACAGCACGAAGTTCACGAATCAC
>JFJP01038831.1_pt1 | contig 15536 bp, 11 predicted proteins | sample 431651 | NCBI WGS metagenome assembly JFJP01 (sample SAMN02602958, study PRJNA72255) | Microbial mat metagenome, whole genome shotgun sequencing project. | biome: fresh water; feature: sink hole; material: water; isolation source: purple microbial (photo- and chemosynthetic) mats found in... | reverse complement strand
ATGTGGAGTCACAGGATGACTATGTAATGATATACCATTCTGCCGGAAAAGCATTGAAGCAACAGACAATGAAGTTTTATGAAGACAATCTCCCAAAAGCTGATTTTGTTCGGATACACCGCTCTTACATCATAAATGTTTCTGAGATCAACCGTATTGAACCTTACGGCAAGGAAAACCACATAGCGATACTTCATTCAGGCGATAAACTGCCTGTGAGCCGCTCAGGGTATAAACAGTTAAGGGAAGATCTTGGCTTTTAATCAGCAAAATCACCTTTTCAAACGGTTTTCTTTTTTATACCGGTGAAATAGTGCTGAAAATGGACGGTATCTGCGAAAACGTATTACAGGGACCGGATCGTAACCATGTGTACCACCGGGCCTGCATCGCAGAATGCGCCCTGTACCTGACAGCAAACCTCCAACAGGTCCATGAATCTTAAGAGCATCAAGCATATACTGGGAACAGGTTGGGACATGGCGGCATGAAGGACGCAAAAAAGGAGATATGGCGTACCGGTAAAAAAGAACCGGAAGTGACAGGAGGAATGAGAATATTGTATTTACAGATCGGAGCATAATGCAAAGATAATATTTGACACTACATTTTCGTTTTACAGAATATCGAAACAGCAATCATGACAATTTATGACAAAATGACAAGTTAACACTGTCATAAAGAATTTGGCAGATGTTTTGATGGTAGTTTATAAATTAAAAAATGGGAGGAATTCTATTATGAGTATCTGGATAATTTTTATTGGATTTATGATCCTCAGCTGGATCATAAGTATGGTTTTAAAATCGAAGTTTAAGAAGTATTCAAAAATAATGGTTGACAATGGTATGTCAGGGCGCGATGTTGCAGAAAGAATGCTTCGCGATCATGGGATCACTGATGTCAGGGTTGAAAGCGTTCAGGGTCACCTGACCGATCATTATAACCCTGTGAATAAAACAATAAATCTGAGCCCCGACGTGTATAATGGCCGCAACATTTCTGCCGCAGCAGTTGCAGCCCATGAATGCGGACACGCTGTTCAGCATGCCACAGCTTATTCATGGCTCGGGTTCAGGTCAAAAATGGTTCCTGTAGTAAGCTTTTCGTCGAAATGGGTTCAGTGGATCTTACTTGGAGGAGTGTTGCTTGTGCAAACTTTCCCGGCTTTACTGCTTGCCGGTATTGTTCTATTTTCTCTGACTACTCTTTTTAGTTTTATCACCCTGCCTGTTGAGATCAATGCAAGCCAGAGAGCTTTGGCATGGCTTTCTAATGCGGGTATTACTTCTTATCAGAACCACGATAAGGCGCAGGACGCGCTCAAATGGGCAGCTTACACATATGTTGTTGCCGCACTTGGTTCTCTTGCAACACTGATGTATTATATTATGATCTTTCTTGGATCAAGAGACTGATCACATTCATAAATCATTACATTTCCAACCGCCTGATCATTTACATATCAGGCGGTTTTTCATTCATAAAGGAAATCAGCTACCTTCCCTCAACCTCCAACCATTTTGTATGCTTGTGAATAGTCCTTACAACAATCCATATCACAAAGGCTGAGACAAACAGGTACACCCACATGCCGGTCAGATAAACCCTTCCTGAAAGAAAATAGTTCCTGAAAAGATCAAGAATAATAAAAATAGCGAAAATATTTATGAAGCTGTTATATTCTCTCTTCAGGACGTTTCTGACAGAGAAGGAGAGTTTTGTGGGAATATATGTAAATGAAAACGGAACAAATGAATGAACCTTTTCTGACCATTTATCATAGATCTCACCGAATTTTCTTCTTAAAAACTGCTCCTCAGCAAACATAATACGCTCATAATAGAGCCAGTATATAAGTCCGAAAATTATAACGAACCATACCGATCGCAGGAAAAGAGCAGGACCAAGCCACATAAAAAAATTACCCAGATAAAGGGGATGACGGATAATTGAATAGACTCCTGTTACATTAAGCTCATCGGCCAGTTGTCCGTTTATTGTATTCCTTCCTGATGTATTTTTTGGAGTGTAACCTACAGTCATAATTCTAATTACTTGTCCTAAAATGCTCACTCCAAGAAAGATAAACTCATCTCTCATATCAAAAAGAATTGCCTGCCTGTTTCCCAGGTACATCATAGCAATTCCAGCAATTATCATAAAAACCGGCAACCAGCTTCTTCTCCTGAATAACCAGTTCCCGCTGTTTTCAAATTCATGTACCAGGGCCATCTTTTAATTTTTTAGTGACGGGACAAAAGTATGAAAATTCTAGAAACTGAATTTCAATCTGAGAAATCCTACATTAATTCTTTTCTTATCACTATTTATTCGGCTGTCGAAGTGCTGCCAGAAAAGAGAAAAATCGAAATTTTCAGCAAGGGAATAATCTAATGAAGCTCCCGTGAAATAACCATCCAGGTCGGGAAACCACATTGCTGAAAGGCTGGCATTAAAAAGTGGAGTAACAGGATAAGAAAATTGCCCGAATGCAGAAAATCGAGAAAAAGCCAGCTCTTTTGTTGACATATTCCCGGCGTAAAATCGCATAATATCACTTATGTCAACTGGGTTATTTGAATACATCAGCTGAAACTGAGCTGTAGAGTTATTTTTAAAAACCTTATCAAATCCTGCTGTGAACAGACCCGTTCCGGTTGTATCTGCAAAATTCTCAGCTGGCTGGAACCATGAAGCTTCTCCTCTGAATGATACCGAACCCAGGGAGCCTGACCAACCCGTTCCTGCAACTAAATCTGCACCATCAACAAAGCCGGTAAGAAACTGAATATCGTACCCTCCCAGGTTAAAGCGATAAAGAGCCGCAGCAGTTAAATCATTCTCATAATCAGCCTTAACTGCAATTTCAATAGCAGAAGATGATCCTGGATAATATTGTAACCTAACAGCATCACTGCCCGGGCGTTCTACATAATCAAAATCAAAAAAGGAATATGCATTGAAAATATCATTTGGATTCCAAACCAATGTCTGTCCCCAGTTAATTCTCTGCCTACCGGCCCTGACCTGGAATTTCCCATAGTTGAAATCGAACCATATCCTGTCAATTGCAGTATTAAGGAGAAATGACTGTTCATTCAGAACATTCCACGAAAGATCTGCAATACCCTGATCCCTTCCGATCATTTCAGAATAAGATGCCCCCGTTCTGACCATGTCGCCTGTGAATAAACGGTTTCTGACTTCTACAGCAAAGGTTAAGTTCTCATTGACATATCCCTTGAAATTTAAACGGTTATGCAAAAGATTATCATTTATGAAAGCCCCGGAAAGGGAATCAAACATAACACTTTGCATAGAAGAGACATAGCCAGTTAACGATACTGCAGGGGGCTTCTCCTGGCTCTTAGCTATTAGAGTATTCAGAAGAAAAAGTAAAAATAGTATGACACTGTTTCTCATTATGCAACTTACTTTGGGGGAGTATCCCTTTTCTCATCCGAAACAACCTTTCCGTCTTCAAGAGTAATAACACGATGTGCCATCTTCACAACACGGGCATCGTGGGTTGAAAAGATAAATGTTATTTTCTCATCATGGTTGAGCTTCTCCATTATTTCAAGAAGAGTGGAAGCCGACTTTGAGTCGAGATTGGCTGTAGGCTCATCTGCAAGAACAAATTTTGGTCTCGAGGCCAGGGCCCTGGCAACAGCAATTCTCTGCTGCTGCCCGCCTGATAGTTTTGACGGCCGGCTGTTCATCCTGTCGCCAAGACCCACAGCTTTCAGTAATTCAAATGTACGGGCATCCCGCTTCTCGCGCGACCATTTCTGAAGCGACATGATAAACTCAACATTCTCTTTTGCGGTAAGTACAGGAATAAGGTTATATGCCTGAAAAACAAAACCTATATTTCTCATTCTAAAGTCAATCAGCTCGGACGATTTAAGCTTTGACAGGTTTGTTCCGTCAATCATTATCTCCCCGGAGGTAGGCTTATCAAGGCCTCCGATAAGGTTAAGAAGGGTAGTCTTACCCGATCCCGAAGGTCCAACAATAGCCGCAAATTCACCTTCAAGAAAATCAAGCGATACATCATTTACCGCATGCACATTAACTTCACTTTCGTTATATATCTTGTTTACCTTTTTTAGTTCAAGTATTTTCATGATTTGTGGTTTTTATAGTTTATTCCGTGCGGATGGCTTCAACAGGATTCAGTTTAAGTGCCTTGATAGCAGGATAGACAGATGAGGCAATACCCGTAAGGATAATCAGGACCGTGCCTAACAGAAGGAATCCAACTCCGATCTCAGGATACAGATGGGCTGAGTATCCATATGCTTCCATACCCTCTGCATACTGGGCAAAATTGATTCCTTTTTCTGCAGTAAGCCGGACAGTAAGCCAACCTAAAAACATTCCGGCTAGCCCACCTGTCAGAGAAAGGAATACCGATTCAAGCATAATCATAGTAAAGACCTTTCTTCTATTCATTCCAATAGCGGTCAGCATACCAAGCTCTCTTGTCCTTTCAAGCACAACCATAAGCATAGTGTTTACAATACCAAAAGCAAGAGCTGCAAGGATTATCAGCATAAAAACTGCATACATCTGGTGAACATAATCTGTCAGCATTGCCAGATCTGGTTGTATTTCCCTCCAGTTCATCACATCATGTTGCGGTAGCTTCGCTCTCAATTCACCAGTAATATTTTCCGTCTGATCAACATCTTTTATCTTTATTATTATCTGATGAAATGCACCTGAGTCTAATCCTGTTAGACGTGCAAGATCAGAATTTCTTACAAACACCATACTCTGTTCGAACATTGAATTCTTGAGATCATATATTCCGGCGATCCTGAACCTGGCTCCCACCTGGTTATTGTCTTTATCAAGGAATGTCAGGGTAAGCCTTGAACCTTCCCTGTATGACCAGGCTGACTTCTTTATTATCAGACCATATGTAATTACTTCTTTTTTCGTCAGCAGTGAGTTAATTGTTTTATTGAATTTTTTCTCATTAGGGTAACGTATACCTGCTATCGGGGCCAGCTTGTGCAAAACATCTTCCGGAACATCGTTCTTCCTTAAAACTTCAACAACAGTACTATCGATGTAATACCTGACTATACTGAGTTCTTTAGCAAGATCGTGCCCTATCAGAGCAAGATCCTTTCCTTCCTTTGACTCAAAAAAACTTCCCGTACCAGCCATTACTGTTTTATAGATTGAAAAGACACTCTTTTCCTTCTCCGGATCAATACCTGCAATCTGAACCCCGGCACTTTTTACTGCAGTTGCTGCCATGCCGCTAACAAGAGTTCTTTCAACAAATCCGGCAATTCCCTCTTCACTCTTTATTAAGGAAATTGTCTTTTCATGATCAGGGATAAGGATCATAGGATCATTATTCAATCTGAAACCTTTACCAGAGATCTGGATATGAGAAATCTCCTCATTTAATGCAGCGCTTATCCTCTGCGCTATCATTCCGTTCATTATGGCAATCATGAATACAGCAGCAAATACCCCGACCGTAACAGAAGCTATGACAACAAAACTTCGCACACGGTTACGCCAAACGTTTTTCCAGGCAGTTTTCCAGATCATATCAATAATTTTAAGCCTTTAAAGAGTTAACAACTTCCATCTTCTGTATCTTACTGACAGGATATAGAATTGCAATAAAAACGATTATTGCCACAACAACCGATTGCCACATAAAATACCAGTCAACCGGCATAAAGGGCATTACCGGTTCCATGCCATAATCCTCGTACATTTTTGCCATTTCCCCTGTAAACCTTATTGGATGATAATAACCATAGAAGATAGCAGGCAGAGCGATTACAATTCCACTGGCAATTCCCATTAAACCTATATATAACATCTCCAGAACAACAATAACAGCCAGTTTTGTTTTTTGCATACCCACAGCAACCAGAACTCCAAATTCCCTTCTCCTTTCTGCGGTCATCATAAGTACAGTACCAAAAATGCCAAAAGCAATTACGAGATAAAGAATTCCGATCATGATCATTCCGCTCTTACTGTCGGCGTCCATCTGATTAATCATGAGTTCATTCATTGTTTTCCAACCTACCACCCTTAAAGGGCTTTCAATCTTTGTACCCAGAGATGAAATCATTGCTGAAATATCTGAATCATCATTATCTTTTATACTGACAGCCAGCGATGTAAGCATTCCCTGGGCATTGTAAAACTCCTGGCAGATATCAAATGGCAGATAAACAATTTTATTATCGAGATCAGGTGTTGGCATTTTGACAATCCCTGCAACCCTGAATGTACCCGCAGCCGTTGTTCCATGATATCCCTGGCCTATCAGAACAAGTGTATCTCCTACACTTAATTTAAGAAAAACTGCCAGTTTTTCACCAATGACAGCAGCTGGCTCGCCTGTTCTTATATAGCCATTCCGGAAAGCAGAATGCTTTTCAATCAGAGGAAATACTGAAGCTGAATCCTTCGCACTTATGCCCAGTTCAATCATCATCGATGTCTTGCTTGAATATGAATTTCCTTTGAATAGCTCAATGTTTTTCTTATATTTTTCGGCCAGCTCTGAGTTCCCAAGGCTTTTACAGCTAGCATCATCAAGCCGGTACCTGACAAGTTTTGCCCTGACATCCGACAGATATGACTCCTTTTCCGGGTCAATTCCCATCACAAGTACCCCCTTTGTGAGAGCTCCTGACGAAGCAAGTGCAAATGATTCGAACCTGGGTATGGTTGCAACAACATTCCTATCACTAAGAATTATGCTGTCAAGCCCGGTAGTATAGGGAAAAACGTTATCAATAGTTTTATTATCCCAGAAGTCTTCGTGCTGTACCTGAAGATATCCTGTATAGGATTCAATTACATTTCGGAACATATGATCATAGGTGCCAAGCTGCAGCGAGCGCATCAAAAGGGCAAAAAAGACAGCAAAAAAAACTGAAGCAACAGTAATAAGTGTTCTCCTCTTATTTCTCCAAAGGTTGCGCCATGCCATTCTGTAATTATTCATAACTCTGTCTGTTAATATGTTAAGTCAGACTCACTCATCTTATATTCTTCATGTTTTGCTGTGAGAAAAATGTCTCCTGAACAGGGATATTAAATTTTATTTCATTAATAACAATTACTGTTTTGTTCCCCGGTTCATCAGCAGGTACCAGTTCAATTTTCGTCTGGATAACTCTTCCGTCCATTGTTTTGATATCGCTGCCTGTTTCTGTTCTTACCAACTGACCATCTTCATCATATAACTCTGCCCGGAGTACCAGGAAATCTTTTTTGTCAATCCACCTTATCTGATGATCCCAGATCACCGCCGCATCTTCTTTCGCAACCATTTTAATACGGTAACAATCCCTGCCTCCGGTAACCTCTTCTCCCGTTATTTCATGAGTATAGTCATTAACAACTGAAGATTCCTTAAGAATATCATCATTTGTATAATCTGAACCCATCCATCCCTGCGACATCATTGACGGAGGAAGCTTTATCAGCCGGCTGATAAGGGGATTCCAGTTCCACATATCGTTCCCCCTTTTGAGAAATGTCTGACCAGCATCCCTGGCTGGAGAAGTTACCAGTGTGAGTGCATACTCTTTCCCTAGCGACCAGTTCCTGAATTCAACCGACCTTTGCCATGTTGGCCTGATGATTGTCATTGCCATAACCATCATGCTTGATTTTTCGCCATTAAACTTTTCATCAGCTCGTCTGACAATCTCAGTGGCAGATAACTCCTGTGCATTCAGCAGGTTACAACTTAAAACAATGAACACCAGGCCTAAATTATACTTCTTTCTCATGATTAACTATTTGTACATCTCAATAATCCTGTTAACGGTATTTTCATAATACAGGTCTTCATTCTGATCCATGTATATATATGTTAATGCAAATCCTTTTAGTGTGATAATAAACATATTCAGGTCAAGATACGGGTCATAATCTGCCTCTTTCCTTTCTCTCTTTCTCAGGAAATACTCTGTTACGGTTTTCATAATATCTGATACAAATAATCCAGCTTTCTTATCTATAGCTGCCTGGAACAGTGAGCCGGAATTTACAAATAATTTCAAAAACTGCTCTCTCACATCATTCTGCATCAGAAGTTGAAAAAAAAGTCTCCAGAATATTTGTTTCTCTTTTAAAACCAGAGAGACCCTCCTTACAAAAAAGTCAAACTCCTCTTCTGACAGGAACCCGTCTTTGTTAACATCGAAATGACTATAAACCTCCTGTACCGACCGCATAATAATTTCCTCAAGCAGAGTATCCTTGCTGGCAAAATAATTATACATCAATCCCTTTGAGATGCCGGCATGCTTTGCAATCTGGTTTATTGTAGTATTATGAAAGCCATCATTGGCAAAGTGCTCCAGGGCCACATCCATAATGAGAGTCTTCTTTCCCTCTCTCATCTCTTCAAATTGTTTTGGTGTTCTGGGTGACATATCTCAGGCTTAAAAATATCTTTTATAATCGTTTTGAATGAACGGTTAGTCAAAGTTAAAACAGAAATATTGCAAATGCAATTTTTTTTGAAAAAATCGTCGTTTATTTTGAACCTATATTATTAAACTTGATAAAAATATTGAATTGCAACCGTTCCGCAATAAGGGAGGGACAAGCGTTATATTATGGAAAAGCAGCCAATTTTCGACATTCTCATCTGCTTTCCGTTGAAAATTCTACTTTCCTTAATGAAAAACAATCATCACCAGAAAACAGCAACCAGCATATCTTCCCGTCTTTGCTCATCCATTTGGTTGGAATAAACGCGCTTTCTCCTGGACCCATATCCCATTCTTTTGTGAAATAGACTGTTCTCCATGGTCCCCATGGATTGGTGCTTTCATAGATGCCTAAACCTCCCTGGAAGCGTGGACCCTGAGGGTGAGTGCTGTGCGGCAATATCTGGATCCATAAATATCTCTTAAGTCCGGGATTATAAGTAACATGCGACCTGTAACAATTGGCAGGATTTGTAAAAACAGCACCTCTCTGCGAAATATCTTTAGTCCAAATAGGCTTCCCGCTTACATCAGCTACAAGGAAAAATTCATATGCATTCCTGTCGGTAATCCTGTTCTTATCTACCCTTGCCATTACCATACGGTCGGATGGTTTGTAGGCATCCTTATCATCGAAGGAGTAAATATATACATAGTTATCCCTTGCACCTTTATAATTTTTACCGAAATTTAGGAATGTTGGACATCCGAATCCTTCAGTGAACTTCCAATCAGCAGTTATCCATATCTTCCCGTGATCTTTGGACCACATGAGCTGAGATTCCTCCCCTTGCAGGTTGGCATTTCTTATCCACATGTAAAGCACACTATTCACCATCAGCATGCCGCTTGCCTTTTTGCCATACCTGCCCTGACCAATCTGCTCTGCGGTTTCAGAACGAATGTTCATGCCGCTTACTTCAGGAGGATTCCCGATTATCTTCACCAAGCCCAGGCTCAGCTTCTTTTCAACTTTCGGATCAAAGCCCCATCCGTCACCATAGGCAGAATAAATATTATCGTCATCAGCCCATGTCGACGGCCAGTTGTCACTGCCATCAGCTTGCCGGATAACGGAGTTTACCGGATCAAATTTCACATTACTGATAAAATCACTTTTGGGGTATGGGGGAGCAACAAGCGCATCCATCAGCAGGTTGACCAGGTATTTCTCAATACCATAAAAGCTTCCTTCACCCGGGTTGCTCATGTTCGCTCCATTTCGAACAACAATTATATTAAGGCTGGGTATTACAATAAGGGTTTGGTTGCCTGCGCCATGACCCGAGAACAGGTCTCGTGGTGCCTTTGGCCAGACTCCGTCGAAGTTCGTGTACCATGCGAGACCGCTTCCCGGGAACGGATTTTTTTCACTTCTCGCGGGAACTGGAGTTCCCGCCCATTTTGTCATTGTCTCAACAGAAACAGAATCTAGCAGCTGTTTCCCCTCCCAGTTACCTTTCCTGAGCATCAGCCTTCCGATGCGTGCCGTCGCCCTTGGAGTGAAATATCCACCACCCCAATTGGGGACAATATTCAGTCCGTTGATATTATAAGTCTTCCCGTAGCCTATACCCCATTCATTATCTTTAATCCCTATGGGCCTTATCACCCTCTCGGCCAGCAAGGACCTTATATCCTTTACACCTGTCCCCTGGTAGCTTGATGTAATTGCATACGAAAGTAGTGCTATCCCCGGATTTGAATAGTGGAAGGATGTCCCGGGTTTAAAATTTACCAGTGCTGAATCCCTTGATACGGTAAATGGATCCGGATCCTGTCTCCAGAATTGACCTTTCCAGCCCGGGATATCCATATGTTTATCCTTCATAACAATCCCGTTTGCCTTTAAATATTCAATGTCTTTGTCGTTTAACTCGGCATCCTCAACGCCCGAACTGTGCGTTGCAAGATGACGAATGGTTATCTGTGATTTTAAAGGGTCATTCCCCCATTCCGGAATATATTTGCAGACAGGATCATCAACTTTCAGTCTACCATCGTTAAGCGCAACAAGAAGTGACATCCCCCCAACAAGAGCTTTCGAAAGGGATGCTGTATAATGCTTTCTGGTCTTATCCCATCCCGGGGCAAACCATTCCATTACGATCTTGTCATTCCGGATTACGAGGAACATTTCCGTGCCGTGTGCAGCAAGTGAGTCCCTCATAATATTCATTTTACCTGATGAGAATCCAAGCTCCTCAGGCTTTGCGGTTCCCCACTCAAAAGTTTGTGCAGGCAGTGAAACTTGAAGCAATACACCATAAATAACTGCAATTATTTTTTTCATCATTTAATTTTTTTACTGAGAGCGTAAAACCAATCACTGGTGTCCGGTTAAGGATGGTAAAAAATACTTTTATCTTTAAATATATAACACCTTAAACAAATTCAATAGTTTTTACCGGCTGGATTTATATAATCGCTCATTCAATATTTTGAGCGATCATATTCAAAGGAAAACCATTTTTCCCTCAAGTGATAATCTTTATCATGTGTAATATGCCGTGAAATGCTCCAAAACTCTTATCTAGTGGTTAAATAGAATCAAAAATAGTAATAAAATACTAAGATGAAAATGACAAAATGCAAGAGTATGTAACAGGGTATCAGTAAGGAGTCATATTTGTCATGCTTATGCTATAATCGATACTGTACATATTGATTTTTTAAATGTGAAGCCAGGCTTAAAGCTTAAAAACAAATAATTGAAGAATGGTAATCGATTATTCTGGAAAGATTTTTATCTTTAACAGGTTGTATTTAAAACGATTTTACAATGGCAAGTCTCAAACTTTTACTGGGAATGATCCCATCAACTTCAAAAATTGAGCAGACAGAAAAGGCTTTAATTGCTGAATTTGACAAACTTAACACCTTTTCCGGATCTGATCAGTTGGCAAAATATAATGAACTTAATGAGTTGGTTAACTCTTCTGGTTTCATTCAGAAAAGAAAGGAGATTGAATCTCTCCAGTATAAGAGTTCTGAAGAGTATGCAAAAGAGAAAGAATATTTCTCTCTTCAGAAAGCAAAGGATATAGTACTATATTTCAAGACTATAGCTGGGAATGAGCTAAAAAGGTTCAAAGAGCTTGATGGCTCCGAGAAGATAAGCGAATTTGAAGCGCTTGAAAAATTTATCAAGTCTCCTGAATTCAGAGAGAAAGAAAAAATGCGTCCCATAACTTTCAAGGATACTGATGAATACCGGAAATTAGTTGAGTATAATGCACTCAAAGCTGATAGTGAAATTAAAGCTTTCCTGAAATCAGGCGAAAAAGATGAGGCGAAAAAATCCAGAACTGTACTGAGATATGAGGAGCTTGATGCCCTTATGAAATCTTCTGAGTTCCTGGCCAAAAAGAATATGAGGCCCATCACATTTAAGGATACAGAAGAGTATAAAAAGTTCCTGGAATATAAAAGGCAGGCAGGGAGCATTGAGATTAAAGAATTCTTTAAATTCAAGGCTTCAAAGGAGTACGCAAATTATTTAAATACTGATGGTTCCAAACGCCTTGCCCGGTACAGTGAACTTAAGGAGTATATTGCTTCGGAAGATTTTAAAAAACAAAAGGAGTATCTTCTCGATAAGAAAAGGTTTGAGAAGAGTGAAATGTTCAAAGAGGCACAGGAATATGAAAAACTGAAAAAAAGCGATGACATTATTTGGTATTTCAAAGTAAAGGATTCCTCTAAGTTTAATGTTCTGAAGAGCCGTGAAATGACATTTAATGAAGAGTTTGATGATGATAAGCTCGACACAAAGAAGTGGCTTACCAACTATTACTGGGGAGAGAAACTTCTTAAGGACAGGTACTCAGTGGAATCGGACCTGCAGGCTTACACTGAAAAAGATAATTTTGAAATCCGTAACAGTGTCCTTAGAATAATTACAAAGCCACAGAAAGTGAATGGGAAAGTCTGGTCAGCTGCCAATGGATTCTCAACCAGGGAGTTCAGCTATACATCAGGACTAATAAATACCGGGAACAGTTTCAGACAGAAATATGGTACTTTCTCGGCAAAAATTAAACTTGGCGACCCAAATGCAAGAGGTGCTTTCTGGATGCTTGCTGACAAAATCACCCCTCATATTGATGTCTGCCGTACGTCTAAAGGCAAAGTATGGTTTGATTATTTCTCTGCTAAAGGGAGTAATGTAAAAACTTCAGCAGGATCGCGCTACGCAGGAAATTTCTTCATTTTTACCCTTGAATGGACAAAGGATAAACTTGTCTGGAAAATAAACGATACTGAGGTATTTACCCAGACCAATGATGTTCCTCAGGAACCCATGTATGTTCTTCTTGCCGGTGGCACCGATAAACCGCTGAACGGAATGACGTCAATGGAAATTGATTGGGTGAGGGTGTACCAGCCTAAATGACCTGAAGCTGTTTATAATCGTTTGAGGCACACCCCCTTAATCCTTATTCCTTCAACGGGATTGCAAATGGGATTTTTATACTGAATGCGATATTCCGTCCAGGATTAAACAATCCAGCTTCCTGCAAGGTTGACATATGGTCTATATACTTCTTATCGAAGAGGTTGTTTACGCTTAGGTTGAAAGATATAACCTGTGTCCCCACCCCGATTTTCCCGCCGGCAGTCAGATCAACCAGAGAATATCCTGAAGTTTCTTCCTCTTCAGGGGCCACCTTATTCTGAGCGAAGGTGGTTTCTGAATTTACGGAGATAAAAGGTTTATTGACAAAGGAAAGTTTTTCCTTTTCTGCTCTAATTTCAAATTTTAGTTTTCCTGCCGGAACAAAAGGCAGATAATCACCGCTTAACTGCTTCCCTGTTACCGTTGACCCGGTGGATAACAGGTGGAGCCATTTGGCAGAAACAGGATGAAAGTGAATACCAGCCTCTCCACCGGTTAATGCTGAATTGCTCTGCATATATTCATAAATCGCAATCCCCGATTCTGTAATGCTTCCGGTAGGTGTTATAAAGATATAATTGTTAATACGGTTATGGAATCCCGCCAGATCGAAAGTAAAATTGTCCTGGTGAAAATGCATACTCAGATCAAACTCGTAGGAGTTCTCAGGGACAAGATTTTTATTTCCTGTTTCATACCGGGTTTCATGCAGTCCGTTCGAGGTTAACTCTGCCAGATTTGGAGTCCGGAATGCTGAAGCGATGTTCGCTCTGAAAAGAAGCTTTTCTGTAGCATTAAAAGTAGCTCCAACTGACCCGCTGAAGCTTCCAAAACTTTCTTCAAGGGCGCTTCGGAAACCTGGGGATTCTGCAAGACCAACCGATTCGGTTTTAATTTTTTTGTTGTCATAACGTATGCCTGTTTGCAGTTTCAGCTTTCTGAAGAATGTCCTCTGCAAAAGACCAAAAACCGAATAATTGTTAGTTACAGCATCCGGAAGAAGAATTGTCTCCCGGTTATTTAGGTTAGTGTTTGACTGGTTCATTCCCTGGAGACCAATAATGTACTCAGAGTTTTTATCAGAAGGCAGATAGAGTTTTGTTTCATATGTTAAAGTCCCCAGGCTCATCTGAAGTTCATAATTTCCACTTTCCCCAAAATGGATAAGGCCGGTATTCTGATATGCACTGTTAATATCCAGCTTCATGTTCCCGAAATAAAGCTTATTCTGCGAGGATAACAGATGAGAATTAAATTGCTGATAGAATATCTCCGGTTTCCTGCCCCGCTCATTTATAACTTCAAACGCCTCCTCCTCAGCAAGGCCAAGCCGTTGTTTACTATAATCATAAAACAATTTAAAAGTACCAGTTTTACCTGTAAATCCTGTATTTGTTTTTATAGAATACTCTGTGAACCGGGTATTGGGAGCATAATCTCCGCCTCCCTGCAGAAAATCGGAATTAGTTTTATGCCCAATCCGGAATCCCCCAAATACTTTTTTTGAAGCCCCCTTAATTCCAAAATTATTCGTCATCCCAAGAGTATTGGAAAACAATTGCATTGTATAATCTCCGGCCATTGTACCCACAGGTGCCGGTCTCTCCTTAATGAAGTTTATAACTCCACCAATGGCATCGGATCCATAGAGTAACGACGCCGGCCCCTTAATAATCTCAACATCTTCAATTCCCGACTCGTCGATCCCCAGGGGATGATGGTCAGAATACTGATAGTTCTCAAAACGGACGCCGTTATTTAAAACCAAGATATCATTCATCGATAGCCCCCGTATTACTGGTTTGGACACTCCGCTGCCCTTTGAAATCATATTTACCCCGGGGATCTTTGTCAGAACTTCCGTAAAGTTCGGAGTGGATTTCATATCAAGGATATCTGGTTTTAATGCCTCTATTTTAACAGCATTTTCGTGCTGTGTAGAACTATAACCACCTGTTATAACTATCTCTTCGGTCTTTATTATTGATGTCTGAAGTCTGATGTTCAATTTTAAATCAGCTACTGCCAGGAGAATTGTCTCAATCACATTTGAATATCCTATAAAAGAGAATTGGATCTTCAACTTTCCGGCTGGAAGGCCGGACAGTTCATAAAAACCATTTTTATCGGAAATAGTTCCTTTGTTTATCTCGGGAAGAAATACTGTGGCTCCTGCCATTGGCCGGTCATCATGATCATATACAGTGCCGGATATTTTGTTTTGCGCATGCAACGTATTAAACAATAACACAATAGCACATACAATGAAAATCTTTTTCATTTTATTACGATTATATGTTTTACAAATTAACTATATCACATCCGGAAGGATGTCTCAGGTCAGATTTGCAAAAACAGGCGGAGCACGTAATAGAAATGAATACAGAGGAAGGTCCGAATATTCAGAGTTGTAAAGTGAGGTGCAGAAATTATCAACTAACTCACTTCTTGAAGAAATTACCGTGTTATCATCATCAATGAAGACAGAGAATTCGAAGCTACAAATAGCACACTTCTCATGAAGGGTGTGCAGATGTTTTTCATTTTTTTCATGGCAGGTTGTACTTTCATGATGATGTTCAAGTTTGATCAATGATGGCAAAAGAAATACCATTATCAAAAAAACAGCAGAT
>JFJP01038830.1_pt1 | contig 15537 bp, 7 predicted proteins | sample 431651 | NCBI WGS metagenome assembly JFJP01 (sample SAMN02602958, study PRJNA72255) | Microbial mat metagenome, whole genome shotgun sequencing project. | biome: fresh water; feature: sink hole; material: water; isolation source: purple microbial (photo- and chemosynthetic) mats found in... | reverse complement strand
ATTGTGAAGGTTTGATGGTCTCCGCAGTTTAAAGTGTTTGATCCTGTTGGTGTGATGGTGCCATTTGCGCCTGCAGAAGCAAAAATATCGTATGTATTGATTGCAAATGTGGCATCCACTGTATGATTGGTATTTACATTGCTGAAGATAACATCATACGGAAGATTTAGATTAAGTGCTGAAAGGTCAGCAGCAACGCCATCTACCAGAACCGAAACAATACGGTAACAGGCATCAGGTGTAACAGTTACCATTGCATTATCACCGGAGTTTACTACACTACTTGCAGTTATTGAACCGCCGGTCCCTGCTGTAGTTGTAATGTTGTAAGTGACTATTGGGTCATTTACTATTTGGGTAACGGTGCCAGTGCTGGCTGCAAAGTCAACGGTTCCATTATATGTTGCTTTAATATCATGAGAACCTGCAGCAAGCGAGCTTATTAAAAATGAAGCTTGCCCGTCGGGATTAACTGGTGTGGGGCCGGAAAGTATAGTGATACCTTCGGAAAAAGTGACTGTCCCGGAAACGACAGGATTACTGTTGCTTGTTACTGTTGCAGTAAAGGCTACCGTGTTTCCGGTTAGAGATGGATTTAGGTTGGATTCAATAGTGGTAATTGTTGGAGCCGCTATATCCAGCGTGTAATTCTTAGTGCCTTCAGGGCAGCCTGTTGCATCTGTAGCTGTAATTGTTATCGGAAAACTGCCGGATTGAGTAGCTGTGCCTGATAAGCTATTACCAGAAAAACTCAAACCATCGGGTAATGTGCCGCTGAGTGAAAACAGGTACGAGCCGCTTCCGCCTGTCGCACTAAACGTCTGGTTGTAAGGCACGCCAATAGTGCCGTTTTGTATCGAAGCAGTTGATATTACAACATCAGTGCACAGTGGTGTCGCATCGCAGCTATTTAAGCCAACATTCAGTTCATAGCTTGTACCAACTCCACCTCCCGCATTCACTTCATGCACTACCACTGTAAATTGTTCCCCGGCAGGAACAGTAAAGCTGTAAAGGGCAGCATTGGATGAGGATGAAGCATCTGCAAGATAATTAACATTAGGAGTTGCAGGGACGAAACCTGCATTGTTATATGCAGCAGTAAATAATACTGATCCATTTGTTGAATTCATAGAAACGCTTACACATTGACTTGATGCATTAGAATTGGTAAATGTATAAGCATGATATGCCCTGCTGCCTGTAGCGGATGCATAACCGGGAGCAACTTTTGGAACCGCACAGGTTGACGGAGGCGCTAGCCTGTTGATACGTCCTGTTTGTGTTCCGGACAATGAAACATAGCCGGGACCTGAGGGAGGTGGAGAGCCTAATGTGGCGGATATCGCTCCTGCTGCTGAACCTACACTAACTGTAAAATTAAACTCCTTAGGTGAAGTCTCGCCACTGCCAATAGTAACTGTAAGCGTGAAATTTATCACAGCACCGCATGATATTGAGGAATTTACACCGAAAAGATAAGGAGTCGCAGTATTAACCGCACTTCCCGCACCAGCGATATCGCCATAATCAGCCGCACCCTGGGTAATGGTTACACCAGGTGTGGAGCATGTTAACACTGCATTTACATTGTCAGCAGGAACGGATGGTGACAAATTCATTAACTGCACCGTCATTGAACCTAACTCACTTGTTTCTAAAGTACCGTTTCCATTACCATAAGCTCCTTCAACAGCTGTAACCGTGCCTGGCTCAAGATTTGAAAAGGAAGGGAGCGCACCAGCTGCCAGAAGTGCTTCATATGCCATTATAATTCCGGCACCTGCATCCCTGTCAGCACCAGGAGTCTCGATATCTATTGCGCTGCTTATAAGAGCTGTGCGGATCTCCGCCGGGGTTATTGCAGGTAATTTGGATTTTATCAAAGCTGCAATGGCAGCTGCATGAGGGGCGGCAGCCGAAGTTCCATAGAAACGGGCGAATCCCGGAGACGACGTAACAACTCCATCTGCTGCAGTAATATCCGGTTTCTGCAATAAGGTGCCGCCATCGGTGCCAAATAAAACATTTCCGGGTGTAATTTCAGTACTATCAGGGTTGAAAAAAATTCGCCTTGGGCCATCTGAACTAAATGTCTCTACTGAATTCGCCGGATTAAATACGCCGGGGTATGGCCCAGGTGTTACAGCAGGTGTAGCGGCTACAGTATAAGCCGCCGCCGCCGCATTGTGCCCATAAGTCACACCCGGTGTGTTGAAGTTCAGCCTGCCACGGTTTGTATTGAGGTGCAATGCCCTGACCGCTGCCCCCGTCTTTTTAAAAATAACAAGCCTGTAACCTGCCGGTAGAATGTAAAATAAAGCTTCAACGGGATTATCATCCCCATCCTGGATATCAGTGGATGCTAATGCAACTGTGGAAAGTGCTGCATCGAATATATATAAATCGTAGTCATTTCCGGATGCCCCTAAAGGATCAGACCATTTGAGCGATGGAACTCTTGCTTCCAGAGTTATCTGATTATTTGTTACTCCTCCGCCAAAATCATGCAAAGTACCACCTGCAATTGTTAGTGAACCTATAGTGGCTGTGCCAGCGTCAAGAAAGTCGCCTTCCCAAACTCCGGATGTATTATCATTTTTATTGCCCGAGTTACCGGCTGAAGAAAAGTATAAAGCTCCGGCTGCCGTAACTGTATTAACTGCCTGTGCAACATTATCATCCTGGAAAACGGCTTCCACATAATAGTTCACATCGTCAACTATTATATCACATCCTGCTTCTTGTAAAGCTATGATTTGTTCTGCAAAACTGGCCTGGCTGACAAAAGCGGTAGCAAAATACAATTCAGCACCTGGTGCCAGGTCATGAATAATCTGGAGCATCGCCCTGCCTTCATCACTACCATCAGGATCATCCAGCAGAACAGTAACCGGCGTAGTAAAACCGTTCGGATTACCCGGTCCCGGCAGATCGCCGCTGGCAATGTCGTCTGCTGCATTGGTACCTGTTGTTCTTGTGTCATAACTGTCGGATAGCACTCCTATCTTAACACCTGAGCCATTCATGCCAAAAACAGCCCTGGCAAGGGCAGCCTTGTGTGTAATATCACCCTCTGATGTTGCTAAGGCTACAAAACTCATAACAGAACTCATACCGTTCAATTCCCTTTGCCCTAAAGCTTCATTAAGTTGCTTCTTAACGTTTTCAGCACGGCTGGTGAAGTCCGGGGCATATTTGGATTTGAAAACAGAATTATTATTGTGTTTCTCCTCGAGATTCAAGGTACTGAAGTTATTTGTATTTTCAGCTTTGTCAACTCTCATCAGGTTGGAAAAATTACTGTTATTAACAGGTGCTATCCAGGGATTTATATGCTTAATTGCATCCAGCAGAGCTACCTGTTCAACAATACCTAATGGAATATTTGCAACAATATTCCGGAATTTTTCAGAAGAAAAAATGATTTCGCAGCCCATCGCCTTCAGGCTATTTAATAGTTGAGGTGTTACATTGGCAACTATATCAACTTTTATTTTTCCATCCGCATCTTTTACTATATCTGTCTGCAGTGTTGCCACTTCAGAAGTAATGGGTTGCCCGTTACGCATTTTATACGTGTACAAAATTTGTGAACTGATCTTCTTTTGCGCCGGAGTTCGTGATTCTTTTTCATCCATTAATGATTGAATCTGGCGTAAAGCACTTTCCTGGATTTCCTGTGCTGAGGCATTGATTGCTTCAATAAAAACAAGAAAGAAAAGTAGCAATGCAAAATAGAACGATTTCTTTGTGCTGGCTGTCATTCCTCTGAAGGAAAATGATGATGTTAAATGTAGATTTATTTTCATAAGATGTTTTTGTATTAATAAAAATAGAAGAACCGGTTAATTATGGAATTATAATTTTATGAGTAGAAAAGGAGGCTAACTAGCGATATCGAATTCAAAGGAGATCAGAGATAACTGATTTGGTTGTAGGTGTGAGTAAAATGAGTAGAAAGGAGGTGTTAGCAAAATTCTTAATCCAAAAGATAATCTTTACACGAACTGACTTTTTTCTCTTACCGGGTATAACTGATTTTTACTTTTCAAAGAATAACCGGGTAAGGAGAAAAGATGCATAAAAAAACTCTGCAAACGCTGGTGCAGAATGGCTTACTTTATGAATAGAGAAATTGGATGTGCCACTTTTTAATTCTTTAAGGGTAAGTGATGAAATCGAGATCTACTTGAGAATAGTGGCAGGAAAATGATAATGAAGGCAGGAAATATAAGGATCTAAAGAATAAACGCCTTTAATTTATTCAGGTAAAATAATCTGGTAATATGAGTACCTTCTGTCGATAAATTAAAACTATTTAGATTGATTCTAAACAAATTTAGTTGAAAATTGAAATGCCTGAACCTAAATAATATCTTTTAACAATTATTTAACAATATATCTATATTTAACAATATAACATAGCGTCTTTTAATGAATTTGTTTACGGGAAAAAAAGAAGAATTGAAAGCAAATTGTGGCAGTTAAATTTTTAATTGAATTTAAAATATGATGATAGGTTAAATAGGATGATTGGCAAGTATGATAAACTCCGGAATCGGGCATATCTTCAAATGTGATTCAATAAAAAAGGCTCCCTCTTATTTGAGAAAGCCTTAGATTTCATTTTATTCAGATAGGTTACTTTTTATCCGGTGGCGTTTGTCCTTTTTTGTGCTCACGAATTTTATCAATAAGCACTTTCTGGAATTCGCGTTCTGCATCATACAATTTCAATACTTTACTGTCCGGAAGAACAGATCTGAATTTGGCGTGGTATTCTTTTCTCAGGTCTAAAAACTTCTGTGCTTCAATAATTTGATTATCAAGAATTTGCGAAGCCTCTTTTTCTGTAAGTGCATCAATTTTCTCTTTACCGAGATTGTCGACACCTTTAAAAGCATTCTTCAACTCATGCCGTTTTGAATTGTATTCATTGTAAATGGGCCAGAATACTTTAGCTTCATCGGGTGTTAGGTTAACTTCCTGGGTGATAAAAGCAACACGCTGAGCTTCAATTTTTTCATGCCTGGAACCTTGCTGGTCACTTTTGTGTTTGTAGTTTTGTTTTTCCTGCTGAGCGCTTACAGGGCTTGACTGTAAAAGTATTACCAGCGAAATAAGCAAACTGGTAGCTGTAATTTTTGCAATATTTGTTTTCATAAGTCAGATTTTAGTATTCAGTTAAAATGTCAGTATCTATTTCCTGTTCCTTAAGATACTCGGTAATTTCATCTATTGTAGGTTCACTTACTCCGTTATAAGAAGCTGATGCAATATAGCTTACTTCATTGTTTTCCAGTTCGTTATCAATAATATTGCTTTCATTCAGCAAAGCCTCTTCAGCGTAGGAAGCATCATATGACATATTGATTTCTGTAAATTCGTCAATAACCGGAGTTGTTGAGGTTTTTTTATCAGGAATCACGAATACCAGCAAAACGGCTACAATCAATGTTGCTAACGCAGGCGCCCAAATAACTGGTTTTCGGAATGTAGGAACTGCTGTTTTCAGAAACGACCCGTTTTCTTTGCTTTCTATCCTATCAATTAATCTGGGACTAAGCGTCTCGAAATACCGATCAGGTACTTTAAATCCCTGAGCCTCATTCCGCAGTTTTTCAAGAACCGGAGAAAGCTGTTCAGTGCCGTTAGATTGATTTGATATTTTTTGTTTCATTTTCATGATATATCTATGACATTAACAATTCATTAAGGTTTAATTTGAAGTGACGGATTCTTCAATTTTTTTTACCGCAAAATGATACGAAGCTTTAAGTGCGCCAACCGAAGTGCCGACTATATCGGATATTTCGTCATAGCTCAGATCATCGTAATAGCGCATATTAAAGACCAGCTGCTGTTTTTTAGGCAGCTTAATTATTGCTTCATTGAGGCGTCGTTGAATTTCCGGGCCGTCAAAATTGGAATCATCGTGTAACGCTTTAACCATCATAGCTTCAGGTGAGGATAAAGACAGATAGGAGCGAAGCTGTTTGCTTTTCAAGAAGCTCAGCGATTCATTCACAGCGATACGATAAAGCCATGTAAATAATTTTGAATCCTCACGGAAGGAATCCAGATTTTTCCATACCTTAATAAAGATATTTTGTACCACATCATCAGCATCGTTGTGGTCAACTACAAGGCGACGAACAAAATGATAGATTTTTTCCTGGTACTTACGCACCAATAAATTAAAGGCGTAATGCTTTTTATCTGCAATACGGAATAATTCAACTAGTTCAATGTCAGTGTATTCGGGCATGAGGAGCAAGCAAAGCTAATTAAGCATCAAATTGTTTCACTGTTTGTTGGACAGCCTGTGCAGCCAAAAGTTTAATGGTTTGAATAATTTACACCAAGGCAGAAGAAAATAGTGGAATGAGAGTTTGTAAAGAATAATGAAATGGATTCATTATTTATATGGTTGAACATCAGTTGTTTTACCTGATTCAATTACAAAACTCTGCTCAACAGTATATAAGGTAGAACGTGAGTTTTTAGGTCGGAAAACAATGCGGTAGCTTCCTGGTTGCAGATACAATGTTTCGAGAGTAAGTGTTTCGTTAAGTTCATAAATCCGGGTAAGCTTATTTTTATCGTTGAGCAATAAGGTCCCGTATCCATTAAATGATTTTCTGAAAACTGCTATTCCCGGTTCAGGTATTTCAATGATAGTTGTATGACTCTGGCTTATATCGATATCATTTAATGTTATTCGTGGTAACGAAAGTACTTCCAGATCATACCGGCCTGTAATATACTTTTCAGTTTCTCCGAAGTTTTGCACATTAAGAGTTTGAAATGAGCCGTTTTTTCGCACAATACATTGTAATCCTTTCGAAGCATTACTGGTCCCCGCCATTTTTAACTGAAGGTAGCCTTGTGGTGCATCGGCTGCAACTACGGTATGTTTTCCCGGTGTAATGCGCAATGTATCAATAACTGTCGGAGGCAAGGTGTGTATATCAACGCGATAAGTTATTAGCGGGTCAACAACCAAGGTGTCGGGTAAACCACGGTTATTCATTGTATGAATATAGTTATACATTACTTTTCCCGAATAAAGATCAGTAAAAGTCATTCCAGCATCTGTTTCGGTTGGTCTTCCTGATTCGTCGAGCAGGTTAACCTGCATTGTGGTTGAATTTAGTGCCTGCGAAATAACTACGTTTAATGCTTTTTTAAGGTCTTTTTCATTGGTTGCATCAAAATAGGTCCCGATGCAATTAAAAGCTAGGTTAAAATCCTGGCCTATGCCAATTACGAATGGTTTCAGTATGATTCCGTTTTTCAACAGCATTCTTGATACTGCGCAGGGATCTCCACCGCATTCTTCCATGCCATCGGTTATAAGAACAACTATATTACGGCAGTTGGCGCAAGGCGGAAAATCTTTAGCTGATTGCTCGAGTGAAAAAGCTAATGGTGTAGTTCCTCTGGGAGTGATTGTTCTGAGGCGACTTTTGATTTTTCCTGCATTTCCTGCGGCAAAAGGTACTTCCAGTTTTGTGTCGCTGCAAACCTGAGGCGGATATTGATACTGGTGACCGTAAACTCTTAGCGCAAATTCGGTATTCCTGAGGTTGGCAATACTATCAAGCATTTCAGAAATAATACGTTTGGCAATATTAAATTTTGTATCGCTTTGCCAACGGCCAAGCATACTTTGAGATGCATCAAAAATAAAAAGTATACGAGTTAATGGTGGCGTTTTTTGAACTACAGGAGGCTGATTCTGAGCAACAACGCCCAATGTCATCAATAGCATAAGTGCTATAAAAACTGTACGGATTTTATTTCTGACGACATTTTTCAAGTTGTAGGTTTTATTGATGTACGAAAGTGAAAAAAGATTATGATTAAAAGTTATGATTTATGCCTTTTTTAATTGTTTTGAATAGAGACCTGAGCTTATTTAACCACCAAATCCTTCTTCAACAAATCCTGACTGAAAACTGAAAACCAACTGAATAACCTTCAAAAGGCAACAAATATTAACCTCTTTCCAGCAAATTCTTTTACTTAACGCATATTTTCTCCTTTTATGATTCAAATTCTGCTAATGATCCAGATTTCTTAAATCTTCATCATAAATTTAAAGCATGTTTCGCTGACATTGTTTATAAATAATTGACTAATTTAATTGTTTAGAGTGAGAGCTGTTTGTAATGTTAATAATTTTGGAAAACAATTCAGCTTTCTTACCGTTAGTGTAAAATATGCTGCCGTTTATACGGAAAGTGTTGATTTTTTCTCCAAAAACTCGTTGATGATATTTCTAAAAATATTGAAAAATAAAATACTGTTCTTGACTTTTCTGCTTAGTCTGTTATTAAGTATTTCAGCTCAATCGCAGGTTCAGAACACTATGAGATTGGCTGAGCAACATTGGGTTGACTCAGTTTTTAATGCGCTCACACCACAACAGCGGATAGGCCAGCTTTTCATGTTAAGGGCTAATTCGGATATCGATTCTCTTGAGATCCGGCAGCTAACACGTTTGGTAAAAGAATATAATATCGGAGGATTGTGTTTTTTCAAAGGTGGCCCGGTAAGGCAGGCTATTCTTACCAATCATTATCAACGGTTGGCGAAAACTCCGATGCTTATTTCGATGGATGCAGAATGGGGGCTTGGAATGCGCCTCGACAGTACCATATCATTCCCCCGGCAGATGACAATGGGAGCAATAAGGAATGAGCAACTTATCACTGAATATGGACTTGCTATTGCGGAGCAACTTCGCAGGATGGGCGTTCATGTTAGTTTTTCTCCTGTTGCCGATATCAATAGTAATCCTGCAAATCCGGTTATTAATATCCGCTCCTTTGGCGAACATAAGGAAGATGTGGCACGAAAAGCTGTTCTATATATGAAAGCACTTCAACAAGGAGGCATCATCTCTGTAGCCAAACACTTCCCCGGCCACGGCGATACAGATACAGACTCGCATCATGCTTTGCCTTTTATCGGGCATTCAGCTGCCACCATCGATTCTCTTGATATATACCCGTTCCGTGAACTGATTAATGCCGGGATCGATGGCATCATGATTGCGCATCTGAATATCCCTGCATTGGATGCAACCAAAGATATTCCTTCAAGTCTTTCTTTAAAGGTAATTGATTCGCTTTTGCGTAAAAGTTTAAAATTCAATGGATTGGTGATGTCGGATGCACTGGATATGAAAGGGGTATCCAATTATGGCGCTCCGGCTTCGGTTGAATTAAAAGCGTTGAAAGCTGGAAATGATGTGCTGTTACTCTCTGTATCTGTCGACAAAGCTGTAGCTGAAATTATGCAGGCAATTGACAGTGGTTCTTATTCGATGCAGGAGTTGTCAGTGCATTGTAAACGCATCCTTTCCTATAAATATAAGGTAGGGCTAAATAAGTATCAACCTGTTAAATTATCAAATCTTTATAATGATCTGCATTCCCCTGAACATGAAAACCTGAATCTGGAATTATACAGGAATGCAATCACCGTATTAAAGAATGAGGATAATATTATTCCTATAATTCTTTCAGATACAGCCCGAATTGCATCTTTAATGATAGGATATACGGATATGAAGATGTTTCAACAGCGGATAAATGATTATGCCCATGTTGATCACTATACGTTACCAAGAAATGTGGATAAGAAAACAATCGAATCTACAATTAAATACTTGAAAGATTATGACCTTGTAATCATTGGCATCAATAACACTATTCCTACTCCGGCGCGCAACTTTGGCATTTCTGATCTTACTATTAGCCTGGTGGATTCATTATTGGTTTCAAAATCGTGTATTCTGAATTTATTTACACTTCCATATAGTGTTAATCTGTTTAGTAAAATTGAGAAAGCAAAAGCAGTTGTGGTCGCTTACCAGGATAATGCTGATGCTTATAATGCGATTGTGCAAATGATGTTTGGAGCAACAGCCGCCAGTGGGCAGCTTCCGGTAAGTGTGAATAAGGTTTTTCTGGCACATGCAGGATTAACAACAAATACTTCCGGGCGATTGTGTTACAATCCGTACGTGAATAATGGTATTTATCCCAAAGACCTTGCAGTTATTGATTCAATTGTTAAAATTGGTTTGGACAAAAAAGCTTATCCCGGTTGCCAGGTTTTGATTGCTAAAAACGGAAATGTATTATATCGTAAAGCATTCGGCTATAGCGATTACGTGAATAAGCAGCTTGTTAAAAATGATGATTTGTACGATATAGCAAGTGTTACCAAAGTGGCAGCCACAACCCTGGCAGTGATGAAGCTTTACGACCAGGGAATGGTTAACCTTGATGAACCACTTTCTAAAACCTTGAAATATCTCGAAAAGAGCAATAAAAAGAACATCACCATCCGCGAAGTAATGACACATCAGGCAGGATTGGTTGCATGGATTCCTTTTTACCAGAAAACACTCAGGCACGGTTTCCCAGACAGTACTTTATATAAAACAATTCCGTCAGATAAATATCCATTCAGGGTTGCAGAAGGAATGTACCTCAAAAAAGAGTACCGGCAGTTAATTTTAGATTCAATCATCCGTTCACCTCTTTCCGAGAAAAAAGAATACAAATACAGCGACCTCGGATTTATTCTTATGCAACAATTTGTGGAGCAGGTTACAGGGAAAAGCCTTGACCAATATATGGAAGAACAGTTCTACAAACCAGTTGGCCTTAAATCACTCACTTACCATCCGTGCGAAAAATTTCCGCTGAGTCGTATTATTCCGACTGAGAATGATACTTTGTTCCGGCACCAGCTTGTACAAGGAGATGTGCATGACCAGGCTGCTGCAATGTTGGGTGGAGTTGCAGGTCATGCCGGGTTATTTGGTACTTCAAATGATATGGCTGTAATTTTACAGTTGTTGATCCAGGAAGGTTCGTATGGTGGAAGGCAGTATATTAAATCCGAAACAGTACATTTATTCACAAAACGACAGTTTAAAGGCAACCGACGCGGACTCGGATTCGACAAACCGCAATTAATGCCATCTGAGCCCGGTCCAGCCTGTGAAGAAGCATCAGCAAACAGTTTTGGTCACACAGGTTTTACCGGAACATATATCTGGGCTGATCCTGATAATGATCTGATCATTGTTTTCCTTTCGAACCGTATAAATCCGGATACCGAACCTAATAAACTGGTACAGCTGGGAACACGAACACTAATACAGCAAACCCTTTACCGCGCTCTAAATAAAAATCTGAAACCCGGACAACAAATGCAAAGGAAGCCTGTTAATACTACAGAGTAACAGAAGTTCCTGGTTCCCTTCGGCTTTGTTCAAGGTAAAAATGGGAAATAGTTCACTTCGGCTTCGCTCAGGGTAAAAATCGAAAATGGTTAATCGAAAATGGTTAATTGAAAAGGATTAACTTCGGCAAGCTCAATGTGAAAATAGAAAATCGTTTAAAGTTCCATTGAATAGTTTAGGATTGCGTTTTTAAAACTCGACCCTCACTAACTGAATGACCATCGAATGACAGCTCTACCATCTAAAATTCTCCAATAACTCAGTCCTCAACAACTGAATGACCATTGAATGACAACTCTCACTATCTGAAATTCTCAATAACTAAATCCTCAACCACTGAATGACCAACTCAAACATCTAACCTACTCAATAACTCAACCCTCAACGATTGAATAACACTTATTTATAAATACAACTAAACTTTCAAAAACATGTCAAAAGTAACTTTAAAAGGCAGCCCTGTTAGCACTATTGGGGAATTACCTGAAGTAGGATCAAAAGCACCTGAGTTTTCACTGGTTGGAAGCAATTTAGCCGATGTGAAAAACACTGATTTTGCCGGAAAACGCCTGGTGTTAAACATTTTTCCCAGCCTCGACACAGCCACCTGTGCAGCTTCAGTTAGACGTTTCAACGTAGAAGCAGCAAAATTAGCAGATGCAGCAGTTATTTGTATTTCAAAAGATCTGCCATTCGCTCACGGCCGTTTCTGTGCTGCCGAAGGCATCGAAAATGTAGTTTCAGCATCGGAATTCCGCAGCAACAACTTTGGTAAAAGTTATGGCGTTATGATTACGGATGGCCCGTTGCAGGGATTAATGGCCCGCGCTGTTGTTGTTCTTGATAAAGACGGTACAGTTTTGTACAATCAGTTAGTTCCTGAAATTACAGAAGAGCCTGACTATCAGCCGGCATTGGATTCGTTGAAATAATCTGGAGCGGATATTTTGCCAACCCGAAATTAATTGTACCTTTGCGCCACAATATGCTTCTGCGGATGTGGCGTAATTGGTAGCCGCGCCAGACTTAGGATCTGGTGTCGTGAGACGTATGGGTTCGAGTCCCTTCATCCGCACAAAATGAGTTTAAAGCTGCCAAAAGGCAGCTTTTTACGTTTAAAAGAAGTTTCTTCCTTTCAAAACAAAGTCTTAAAACATATCGTATATTTGTATATAAGAATACATAGTATTTCTTTAAAATACTCTTGGAAACACATCATATTACCTTGCTAAAGTGTATCTCAGACTCACCATTTATATGCCCCGCTAACGGCTATTTTATTCAGACAAGTAAGTTGCACAAAACTTCAAAATCCAGTGTAACATGCGAAAAATCACAATTTTATTTCTGAGCCTTTTCTTTACCGTTTCGGGCATGGCAAAAACGGTAACAATGGACATAGCACGTATTGTGGCTGACAATTATTTCAGAAACCATAACAGAACAGTAACCAGGACAGTAGTAAACTCATTCAGTGTCGAATACAATGATATCACAGTTTACCATGTATTTAATTATGAAGGTGGTGGATTTGTAGTAGTTGCTGCCGATGATGCCATAATACCAGTATTGGCTCAATCGGATGAAGGGTGTATTGATCATAACATAACCAATCCGGCCGCAAAATACTGGTTCGATTCTTATAGTAAAGAAATAGCGCATGTTATTGCTTCAAACCCCGACAATACCGAAACACTGAAGCAATGGGACAACATACTAAAGGATGAGAGCCACCGATCGATCACCGATATAGGCCCGCTCCTAACCACTACCTGGGACCAGACGCAGTGGTATAATTATTATTGCCCGGATAACCCATACATCCCCGGTGCACATGTGCCGACAGGATGTGTTGCCACTGCCATGGGACAGATTATGAAATACCACAACTTTCCTGCACAGGGAGTTTTGGCCCATTCCTACGTTCACGAAACCTATGGAACGCAAACTGCCAATTTTGGAAGCAGCACCTATAACTGGAATGCGATGGGTAAATCGGCTAACGATTCAAACTATACCGACATTTCATTATTGCTTTACCACGCCGGGGTATCGGTTGATATGGATTATGGACTTAGTTCATCAGGCTCACGCCTTGAATATGTGCCCTGGGCACTCACAAACTATTTTAATTACAATCCTTTAACCATTGGTATCGCTTTAAAAACTGATTATATTGATATTGAATGGAAAGAGTTGCTAAAAGCCGACTTGCTTGCTGGCTGCCCGTTGTTTTACCGTGGATCTGAAAGTACTGAAGGTGTTGAAAGTCATGCATGGGTTTGCGACGGATGGCGATCAGGTGACGATATGTTCCACATGAACTGGGGATGGTCTGGTGCGGCTGACGGATGGTTTACTATTGGAGGGCTTAATCCTGCTTTCAATAACTATAATGACGACAACGCAGTAGTGCGAGGTATCAATCCAGGTAATCCTGATATGATTGTACGAATTCCCAATATTCAACCTAACCAGGTGATCGGTTATGGTCCGGTTGTCGGTATCAATTGCTCAGTAATAAAAGGCACACCCGATTTGGTTAACCTGTATATTGACAATAATCTAATTTATTCCACCAAACAAACCAGCTTCACTTACGATCTGATAACTTCAAATTTTACCAGGGATGCTCATATTCTTAAAGTTGAGGCATTAAACGCTGTCGATACAGGTTATCACGAAGTAACTGTTACGAATTTCGGATGGCTGTCACAGGCATCAGCTTTTAAACATAAATACAGAGGTATTCATAACATACATGTAGTTGATTCCCTTGTTTTATGGGCAGTAGCTTTGGACGGGGACGATCCTACAAGCCCCATACAGGATTTTACCCGTACCAAAAACGGAGGTGAAACATGGACTCCAGGCATTATTAACAACTGTGATCACGCCAGTCCGGCTATGATATTCGCACTCAATGCCGATACTGCTTTTTGTGCCATGTATATGCCTTCAGGATCCGGGCAGCAAGGTATTTATGTAACCAGAAACAGCGGAATCTCCTGGGCCAGGAAGTATAACGCCTCGTTCAGCAATTCAGCTTCATTTCCCAATGTTATTCATTTTTTTAATAAATACGAAGGCTTTTGTATGGGCGATCCTATTGACGGTGAGTTTGAAATTTATACTGTTGATGATGGCGGATATGACTGGAAGAGAGTTGCTGGAGAAAACATACCTGATCCTCTTTCCGATGAGTGCGGTATTACTTCGTTCTACTCAGCAGTTGGCAGCAAAGCCTGGTTTGGAACTACGAAGGGACGGGTTTATCGTACCAGCGATAAAGGCATCCATTGGAATGTAAGTACTACTTCACTTGAAGGGAAAGAGGTTGACGTTAAATTTGCCGACCAATACCATGGCCTGGCACAGGATAAAAGCGCAGGAACAAGTGGCGCCTTTTCCGAAACATTTGACAGTGGTATAACCTGGTCAGCAGTACCAGTAATTGGTCAGGTTGGCACAAATAGTTTCTGTTTTGTTCCCGGCACCGGAAACACCTGGGTTAGTACGGAAGCCGGATCAGCAAAAGGTGTTTTTTATAGTTATGACGGAGGACACTCATGGGCTCGTTTTGCAGGAACAAATGCCGATCAGTTCCTTGCCATTGATTTTGTCAGTAATAAAAGTGGATGGGCAGGAAGCTACAATACGAGTAGCACCAAAGGTGGTATATTTAAGTTTTTGGGTGTTTTTCCCAGTCAGAAACCACTTGCCCCGGTCAGCAATCTGTTGGCTAATGTTACCGGCAGGCAGATCAATCTTACCTGGACCGTTCCTCCCAATCATGATGATAAAGGATATAATGTTTACCGCAACGATACATTGCTCAATACCATTCCTTTAGTTGATCCAATTTATACTGACAACCCGGTTGCAACCGGTAAACACACGTACTGTGTTAAAGTGGTTTATAATTCAGGTGAATCGGATGCTGTTTGCACAGATGCCTTGGTTATGCTGGGTATTCCCGAAAATGAAATATCGGTGAACGTTTTTCCAAATCCTGCAACTGAACTGATCAATATCGAAACCTCCCTGAATTTCAGCCAGGTTAAGATTTATAACCTTTTTGGACAAGAAGTATACAGCTATTGGGCTCCTTGTAAAATCCTGAAAATATTAACCGAAGGATTTAAACCTGGTATGTATGTTTTGCAGATCAATGTAGGTAATAGCGTTATCTCACGAAAGATATCGGTCAGGTAATTTTTTTTATTAAGGTATGAACTAAACAAAACCTGTATTATGCGAACTTT